>Ga0182024_10000701_pt1 | contig 87072 bp, 66 predicted proteins | sample P32metaG_FD_120480 | JGI IMG/M metagenome (GOLD analysis project Ga0182024, IMG submission 120480) | Permafrost microbial communities from Stordalen Mire, Sweden - P3-2 metaG (Illumina Assembly) | ecosystem: Environmental > Terrestrial > Soil > Wetlands > Permafrost | place: Sweden: Stordalen... | reverse complement strand
GTGATCGATAACTTCCAGGCAAGAACGCGGCGGCTGAACCAGTCCACCACCGCCGCCAGATAGATGAAGCCGCGCGCCATGGGGATGTACGTGATGTCCATGGCCCAGACCTGGTTGGGCCGCACCACGGACAGATTGCGCGGCAAATACGGATAGATCTTGTGTCCTGGCGCGGGTTTGGAAGTGTTGGGGCGGCGGTAGATGGCCTAGATTCCCATCCGTTTCATCAGCGTCTTGATGTGCCGCGGCCAACCTCGGGGCCCCCACGGACTGGTCTTGGTCCGTGGGGTGAAAGCTCCAAGCCCTGCTGCCACAGTAGACCGCGTAGCATTCGGCTGCCGGCAAAAGGATAATTCAGATGGAGTTCGTCGATGCGTCGCATCAACCACAGGTCTGCGTCAGAGATCGGGCGCGGTTCATAGTAGACCGTGCTCCGGCTGATCCCCAGCACCTCTGACTGTTGCTTGATGGCAAGGTCGTGCTCGGGGTCGAGCATCGCTTTGCGCTCAGCAGTCCCGCCTTGCTGAGCGCGCCTTCTAAAAAATCGTTCTCCAGTGTCAGCTCGCCGATCTTGGCGTGGAGGGTCTTGAGGTCCACAGTAGCTGTCGCGGTCTCTGCCTTCGCATCGCTTCCAAAGACCCCGACTGCGCCTTCCAGAAGCTGGCTCTTCCACTGCGTAATCTGGTTGGCGTGAACATCAAAAAACTGCGCCAATTCCGAAAGTGTTTTCTCTCCCTTGATGGCGGCCAAGGCCACCTTCGCCTTGAAGGCCGCTGTGTCGTTCCGACGCGGACGCCTGCTCATCTGCTCTCCTCATCCCAGCCATTTTAGGCTGCGGGCGAACAGAACCTCCACTTAACCCCCTGTCTGAATTTGCGCGACCAGCTCTCCCGTAAAAATCAGTGTAGGACCCCTTGAGAAGAACCAATTCTTGATTTTTTCCTGGACCATGCAAAGCTTCTTAGCAGGCAATCAAGCTTGCGGCGGCAGCGCGCGGCTTCCCATCGGCCGGGCGGTTCCGTCAGTCTCGAGGAAAACCAACCACGACTGATCCTGCGCCAGCACTTCCTTGAGCTCCGGCTCGCTCAACACCATGCACGCCGTCGAGAGCGCGTCCGATTCAGCCGCGGTATCGGTAAGGGCCCACGCGCGATTTTGTCGCAAGGCCGACTTGCCGGTGCGCGGATCAAGAATATGGCTTCCCTTCACCGCCAGCCCCGAGCCGCTCAGCGAAGCGTGCCTAAGAAGAAATCGCTGCGGCGCGTTGTCGTCACCCAAACCGCAGGACCAGCCGGTGGCATCCTTCGGCGCATCGCCTGCCAAAATGCTGCTGCCGCCCGCAACCAGCAAGTACGACGGGCAATCCCAGCCACGTAGCAACTCCGCCATGCGATCCAGCGCAAACCCCTTGCCAATGGCGCCCAAATCGAATTGCAGCTGACCGCTCTCGCAGCGGATTGACAGATCCTCTGGAAGTAAACTCCACCGCGGCAAAGAGACCTGTGATTGCAAGGCAGCGGATGTGGCGGAAAACGCGCGATGCGTGGCCAGTTCCATTTTCTTTGCGATTTCCAGGCAGGCGAAAGCCGGCTCGCTCAGGCACATCTTTTCGCCCGGCGCGATCTGCGCGATCTGCGCCAAGTCGCTGTTGGCGCGAAAGCGGCTTAAATGCGATTCCAGTTTATCCAGAAGATCGAGCGCGGCCTGCGCAGCCTGCGCGGCATACGTTCTCTCCTCATCGGCGATGCGCACCTCGAAATATGTCGCCATGGCGCGATGGTTGAATTGGTGGATGTCAGCCATACAATTTCACTTTGGCGCGGGCGACCACAAAAGGATCAGCACACCGGGCCGGACTCCGAAAAACTCCGAACGAAAATCCTGCAATTGAGCGCCATATTGGTCCGCGGCCTCAGTCGAGGTGATGTAGAAATCCGCTTGCCCCACCTGCTGGCCCGGCTGCCAGAATCCGACATTCGTAAAGCGCCGCAGATACCACGGCAGAGGCCATGGATCGGCGGCAATGACGGCGATGCGCGGCGACGCAAGTGCATCCTGGTGCGCCAGCTCTGCAACCTCCGCAGGCAGTCCGAGCAAATCCTCCGACGTGTGCGCATAGGCATACGGATTGGCTTCATCGGCGGGATGGGCAAAGACGCGTTGCTGCGTATCGTGGGCGATCAAAACCGCGGCCACAACCCCCAAAAGGATGCAAAAGGCCGGCATGGGTATGCGAAGAGCGGGATACTTTGCCGGCAAGCGCCACAGCGACTTGATTGCCAGGCCAGCGAACAGGGCGATTGGCAGCCAGAAATTCAGTGCCAGCCACGGAGTCTTGTATGGAATCAGGCTGTAGGTGGCGGCAAGGAAGACGGCGTACCACGCCAGAAATCCATACGGCGAAGGATCGCGCTTTCTCGCGGTCAGGAAGAACCCGATGCAGGCCAGGCCGGAGATCAATCCGCCCGACCAGCCACCGGTGAGAAGCCGGGCAAAATACCAGAAGGGTTTTTGATGGCCTTCACCGCCCGCCCGCGTCAAGAAATTGGGCGCTGCGTGCAACAACGCGGCGAGAGCTTTCCAGTTACTGCCAAACCAGGTGAACAGCGTCACAGTCACCAGCAGGAAAACCGCGGCAGCTGCCAGGACCGCTTTCGGCTGCCACAAACCGCCGAGACTTTTCCTGTGCAGATTCCAGAGCCAGAAGACCAACGCTGCGGCTGCCAGCGCGAGGATGTGAAGAACCGCGGTCTCCTTGCATGCCAGCATCAGCGCGGCGCAGGCGGCAGCCAGCGCGACCAGGAGGGCCGATGACTTCCTACATGCGCGCCATCCAGCCAGAATCAAACCAAAGGTGGCGGCGTTAAAAAGGGACTCATGAATGAAATACCGGTCGTAGTAGACGGGCAGAGGAGCGCAGGCAAAAAGCAGCGCGGCAATCAGGCAGGGCACAAAGCCGAACATTTCAACCGCCGCGCCAAAAAGCAGAATCGTGACAGTGCCGGCCAGCACCGTCGTCAGGCGCAGCTCCGATTCCGTCAGGTCGGCAAACTGCTTCGCCCATTGCATTCTGGCCAGCGGAACGGCAAGCGCAGCCAGCGCCGGGCCGTGGCGGTCGTGCGGATCATAGACGAAGTATTCACCGGCTAGCAATTCTCCTACGATGTATGCATTGACTGCTTCATCCGTGTGCATGGGCCGCGCACCTAGTTGCGGCAGGCGGAAGAGCAGTCCGAGAAGCGCGACAAGAATGAAAATCGCCCAGCGCATCCACCGCGAATGAGTGGCGGCGGCCACTATTGCAAGCGATCTGTTCCGTTCATCGAGGACAGCCTCGGGGGGGTCCGCTGAAAGGTCTGCGCTCATAGGATCGATACACCAAATTGCGGCGTTCACCGCAGCGGCACACTGGGGACTCAAACAACCGGCTTGCCCCACACTTCAACTTCAATGTAGTGGTTCAATTTGTTGGCCGTGTTCCCGTTGCTGTAGAGGCGGACATAACGCCCCTTCACGCCTTTGGTATCGATCAGCTTGCCCTGATAGGTTTCGATGTAACTCATATCCTTGCCCACGCCAAGGCCGAGGTCGCTGTGAAAGTCACTGTTGAAGATGGTCGTCACACCTGACTTGAATGTGGCATCGTCGGAGACCTGCGCGACAACGTCGCGATACACGCGCGCTTGCGAATGGAAGTGCCAGATGAGAACGGCGTAGATATTTGCTTCCTTCCCCAGGTCAATCTGCACCCACTGTTTGCCGGGCCCAAGCTCGACCCAGGAGCCTTCGCTGCCGTCTTTGTCTCCATCGACGATCATGTCCAGCGTTCCGACGTCGGGATTGTCGTCGCTCGATGTGACCTTCTTGTTTTTGGCCAGGTTTATTGTGCCTGCGGGCACCATAAAATCGGGGCGCCGGCCTTTCGTCGGGGGCTCAAGATTGGGCACATTGAGGGGCACGGGCGTTCCCACAAAGAGAGGCTTCGGCAATTGAGTCTTCAAGACGACTTCGTTCTGCGCAAACGCAGCGGTCGCGACAAGCAGTGTAGTCAGAATGGCAAGATTCTTCACAAGCATTTTCATCATCGTTTCAGGCTTTCACTTCCTCAGGGGTGATGGCAAGTCTCGTTTGCGCGGCAACGGCCTCGTTTGCCTTATGAATAGTGTATTCGCTGGTGAAAGCTTCATCGCCGGGGCAATTCAGTTTTGCCGTGCCGCGGATGGCATTGAAAAAGTTCTCCAGGTGCGGCTGATGCGGCGGTTTATTGAAAAACACCGGAATTTCATATTCTGCCAGTTGAGCGGTCTCGCGCACGTCCACTTTCGCGGCGTCCTCTGCCGAAGCCGCCTTGGCGCGGACATAACCCTTCTGCGCCAGGTCGTCCCATGAAACCGCGGTGGCTCGCGCCTCGCGGTAAATCGCGCAAAGGGACGGATCTTCGGACATCCTGATGGTGCCGTCGTCGCCCATGAACGTCTCAAAGTAGCCGCCGCCTGCGCTGGTGGTAGTCTGCACCTGGTAGGACGCGCGCGCCACGCCCTCGGCCAACGGATACTCGTAGATGACTATCGCGTTGTCATACCAGTCGTGGTTTTTGTAGTAATCCAGTCCGCCGCTGCCGATAACCGACTTCGGCGGCGTGCCCAGCCACCAGTTGAAAATGTCGATCTGATGCGCGCCGAGATCGCTCAACGGCCCGCCGCCGAGTCCCTTGTACCAGCGCCAGTTGCGGAACTGGTGCATGTCTTTGTATCCGTACTTGGCTAGCGTGCTCGCGGGCATCTCGTATTTTTTGGGCCAGCCGAAGTCTTCCTTGACCGCCCGGTTCCATTGCGCCTGCGCTGCCGTCAGGCGGCCGCAGAACTGCGCCTCATGCAGCAGGCGTTTCAGGGTGAAAAGGTAGCGCGGGTTGCTGCGCCTCTGATGGCCGATCTGCAACAGCTTTCCGGTTTCGCGCATGGTCTGCACCATTGTGTGCGCTCCGTCGATCGTGTTGCTCATCATCTTTTCGCAATACACGTGCAGCCCGGCTTTCAGGCATGTGTTGGTCATCGGCGCATGCCAGAAATCCGGCGTAGCAATCACAACAGCCTGCAGGTCTTTTTCCTTGGCCAAAAGGTCCTCGTAATTCTCGTAAGCGCGGACCTCATTGCCGGTTTTCTGCAGGTAGCGCGCACCTTCGTTGAGGTGGTAATCCCAGATATCGCACAGCGCCACAAGCCTGACGCCCTCGATGTTCAGAATGGATTCCAGCAACACCTGGCCTTCCTCGCCATAGCCGATCAGGGCGATATTGATGGTATTCAACGAGGAGGTCTTGGCTGGAATTGCCTTTGCGCCGGAATCGGACTTGCACGCTTCCAGCAACAATCCAGCGCTGGCGACTGCGGTTGCGCCAATGAATTTTCGACGATTCAGGAACGGATCTACCATTTCTTGAGGACCGCAAATCTATTGTATTCGACGAGCAGGAAAGCCGCGGCGACCAGGCCGGCGTGGATGCCAAGCCAGGCCACGCCGTCGTTCTGATCGATCAGAACCAAACCGACGGTCAGCGCGATAAAAAGCAACGCCTGGACAATCAGCGACAGGCGTGTGCCCAGGCCCACCAGGAGCATGATTCCGGTCAGAATAAATGCCGGGCCAAGCATGCGGTCGAATCCCACCAATGCGAATTTCGGAAACAGCGGATCATGGGAGAACTTGTCTCTGAGCGAGGCGGGGATGCCTGCGTAATTGGCCAGTGCATAGAACTTGATGTTTACGTTGACCATCACTCCGCTCGCATCCGGCTGGCCAGTCGCAGGATCGATCAGCGGCATCGCCACGGATCGATAGGCGCCAAACTTCTCAATGCCCACAAACAGGGCGCGCACGCCGAGCCAAAAGCGCAAAACCAGAAAGGCAAAGGTGAAACCCCAACGGACTTTGCGGCCAGTATCCAGTTTTGATTCAGTCAAATCTGTCATGTCTCCCCGGTCGAGGCCCCCGGTCGATGCCCCGGTCGGCGGCAAAGTTCAATTGCAAAGTTTTTCAAAAAGCTCCCGCTGGCAACCGGCGGAAACAACGAAAACCGGCTGCGCTTAAGAAAGCGCTCAGCTCATCTTCCACGGCGCCCGGTATTCGCGGATCATCAGCTTGCCGGCTTCGCGATCGCCGATGATCTTTTCTTCCTGCACGTCCCAACGGATTTTTTTCCCGGTATGCATGGAGATCAGGCAAAGGTGTCCGGGAATGGCCGAGTGATGCCCGACTCCCACAGGCGTAATGGTTGCTTCACGCGTTCTTACGCAGTCCAGAAAGTTCTGCTGGTGGTTGGAGGAGGTGTAAAGCTTCACCTTGCGCAGCTCTCTGGGCAGATATTTGCCCTCCTTCCAGGCGGGGTTCGAGGCCTCGAATCCTCCACGATCAACCCACACCCAGCCTTCGGTGCCAATCCATTTCACGCCCCCCTTGATGTCGGGGTAGCCGCCGGCGATGGTCATTGTGATTCCCTGCGGATATTTCAATTCAAATCGGTATTTGGGCGCGGTGTTCCAAACCGCGTTGGGTGGCGGCAGTTCGCCGCTGCCTTCCACCTCAGACGGGCCGGAGTTATCGAAATCCAGGCCCCAATGCGCGATGTCGCAATGATGCCCAATCCAGTCCAGAAGCTGCCCGGCGCCGGTATTGTAATTCCAGCGCCAGGATTTATGAGAGCGCACTCTCATGTACGGCTCCATCTTGGATGGGCCGATCCACCGCTCGTAATCCAATTCCGCCGGAGGATCGGTGGCCAGCAGGTCCCAGGCCTTCGAGCCGGGCACAACCTCCTCCATGCTCGCGACCGTTACTCCCTGGGCAGCCAGCTTGGCCAGCGCGTCCTTTTGAACGTCATCAAAATCCGAGTTGCCGCCCGGCAGGCCGACTTCCACATGGGTCACCGTGCCGATGAGTCCGTTTCTGACGATCTCGGCGGCTTTATGAAAGGTCGGAACCGAGCGCTGCCAGGAGCCCATCTGCCAGATAATGCCATTCTGCTGGACTGCGCGAACAATCGATTGCTGTTCGGCGATGGTATGCGCGAGGGGCTTTTCGGCGTAGATGTCTTTCTTGCGGCGCGCGGCTTCGGTGGCCACGATCTCATGCCAATGATCGGGTACGGCGATCATCACGGCATCGATGTCGTCGCGCGCAAGCAGCTCTTTATAATCGTGATAGCCTTTGCAATCCTCCGTCCCGTAATTGTCGTTAACCATCTTGATCGCGGCCTGCAGATGATTCGCATCGATATCGCATGCCGCGACTACCTGGCAATCCTCCGACGCCAAAAAGGCCTGCGTATTGCCCGGCCCCTGCCACCCCATGCCGATCACACCGAGATTGATGCGGTTGTTCGCTGAAGCCCCCGCGCTTTGCGCGGCGTAGCCGGGAAGCACGGCAGGCAGAATTGCTGCCGATCCGGCAGCCTTCAGGAAATGGCGGCGATTGAACATGCGAGATTGCGGTGCACCTTCAGAACCAGACACTTTGGACATGATCCATTTGGATATCACCTTCCACCATTGCGTTGCAAGCGCATACGGCACACGTCAAACAGCGCAGATAAATGCTGCTTTTTCAATGAGTGCAGACAACAAGGCAGCAAGGAAATCTCCATAGTCACCAGTACCAGACTGCCAGGCATCTCGAGGTTTGGCGCACTGTTATTCCTTGGCGGGTTTGAATTGTGACACTTATCACTGTTCAGCGGCTGCTCAGCGGCGGATGATTCATCCTGCATGGAATTCGGCTTCGGGTCCGTGCTGTGCTGGCGGGATCAACAGGTTTCTGCGGTCGACGGGAGACGCACGGGATTTAGGGTCTTCGCGCTTGACTCAATTCTACGGTCTCACCTGATCCTGATCGCTTTTCGGAATCGCCCGCAAGTGTGACGGTTCTCAATCGATCCCGCGAGCCAGGATTCGACGTCATGCTGCACTCGCACATTGGGCGGAGGCTTTTGTGAACAGGACGCGGCTGCCGGTTTTGCGCAGGATTTCGCAGATCTTCTTTCTGCTCCTGTTCCTTGCACTCCTGGTCTCCACTTCTCTTCGTTCCACTCCGGGCACAACCGCGGACATTCACATCCGCGGGCCCGTGCGCCTGTTTTTCGAATGGGACCCGCTCGTCGCTCTGGTGAATGCACTCAGCGGCCACGCTCTCTATCGCGGCTTGTTGTTGAGCCTTGCAATTCTGGTCCCCACTCTGTTTCTGGGCCGGTTCTTCTGTGGCTGGATCTGTCCCATGGGCACGCTGCAGCACTTTGTGGGCAGCTGGCCGTCGGAGTCCAAGCGCGGCAAGCAGCGTATCGACTCGAACCGCTACAAGCGCTGGCAGACACTCAAATACGTCGTCCTGCTTGCCGGGCTGCTTGCCGCAATCTTTGGCTCTGCCGCGATCGGTTGGCTCGATCCTTTCAGCCTGCTGGTCCGTTCCGTCGGACTGTCGCTGCTGCCGGCCTTGAGCTTCGGTGTGCGCTCAGCGCTCGTTCCTCTCGAGCACAGCCACGTCGGCGTCATCCGGGTCACCGGCGAAACGCTCCACACGGTAGTGCAGGCTTTGCTGCTCGATTTTCGCCAGCCTCACTTCGCGCAGGGCGTCTTTCTCGGAGTTCTCTTTCTCGTCATCCTGTTTGCAAGCCTGCGCGTGACGCGGCTGTGGTGCCGCGCCATCTGCCCGCTCGGCGCGCTTCTCGGCGCAGTGTCTCGCTGGTCAGTGCTTGGTCTGCACAAGGACCCAGAGAGCTGTGACAACTGCAACCGCTGCCTGCTCAACTGCCAGGGCGGTGACAATCCGATCGGCGGCGTTCCATGGCGCAAGGCCGAGTGCCTGATGTGCATGAACTGCGTGGGAAGCTGCCCCCACGATGGCCTCAAGTTCCGTTTCTTCCGCAACGAGCCTGAAGTCGCTTCACCCGATCTGGGCCGGCGCAGAACGCTCACCGGTCTTGCAGCCGGAGTGGCCGTGGTTCCGCTGATGCGCGCCAACGCCGGTCTGGGCAAGAGCCGCAATGAGCGGTTGCTGCGCCCGCCCGGCGCGCTTGACGAAAGCGAGTTTCTCTCGCGCTGCATTCGCTGCGGCGAGTGCATGAAGGTCTGCCCCAACACCGCGCTTCATCCCACGCTCGAACAAGCCGGACTCGAAGGCCTCTGGACACCAACGCTGGTTCCCCGCATCGGCTATTGCGAGCCCAGTTGCGTGCTCTGCTCGGAGGTCTGCCCCACCGGCGCTATCTGGCAGATTACGCCACGCGACAAGGGTTGGGTGGTCGGCGTAGGGCAGCAGCAACAGCCGATTCGCCTGGGCACCGCGTTCTACGATCGAGGCCGCTGCTTGCCCTGGGCCATGGCCACCGACTGCATCGTCTGCGAAGAGTGGTGTCCGGTTTCGCCCAAGGCTATCTACGTCCAGGAGGCGCAGGTTGTCGATTCAGCCGGCAACACCAAAACCCTCAAGCAGCCCCGCGTCGATCCCAGCCGCTGCGTGGGTTGCGGCGCATGCGAGTACGCATGTCCGCTGCAGGAGCATCCTGCAGTTTACGTCACCAGCATTGGCGAAAGCCGCTCGCCCGCCAGTCAGATTCTGCTCAACCGTAAATAGAGGAGACCGCGTCGTGATCCTTCGCTCAAAACGCCTTTCAACCAAATGGGCGCTTGCCGCGGTTGCTGTCGCCCTCGTCGCTCTCGCCTCCACAGCGTGCAAGAAGAAAAACATCGAGCCGTTCCCTGCATCGGGCGCAGTCTCCGGCTGGGAGAAGACCAGCGATACACGCACCTTCGCAGCCAAGGACCTCTATCAATACATTGACGGCGACGCCGAGCAATACATCTCGGCGGGAGTCGTCTCCACTTCCACCTCCGACTACAAATACCAGGGACAGCTGGAGGCCACAGTGGACGTACACACCATGGCCGACGCCGCTGGCGCGCAGAAGATTCTTGAAGCCGGCCAGACCAAGGACGCGAAATCGACCTCCATCGGCGACGCCGGAGTGGCTTACGCGCAAAGTGTCACCTTCCGCAAAGGCCCCTACCTCGTCCGCATCGTTGCTTTTCAATCCACAACCGGCGCATCGGATGCCTTGCAAGCTCTTGCCCGAGGTGTGGAGACCAGACTTTGAACCGCCGGCGCGGCGCGTCCGGCCGCAACCCTGAATACTGAGGTGTCCGATGAAAAACCGCCGAGAATTTCTTCAGGCAGCCGCTACGGGAGCTTTCGTGATTAGCTCGCAGAGCGGGCTGGGACTGACCACCATGTTCGATCAGCAATCCTTGCACGCCGACTCCGGCAAATCCCGCGTTGTGGTCGCTCGCGACCCCGCCCTTCACAGCCCGGACGGCCAGCTCGACGAGAAGCGCGTTCTCGATCTCCTTGACCGCGCCATCGCCCACTACACTGGCCGCGACAATCCGGTCGAAGCCTGGAAGCGGATTGTCCCGGTTGGGAAAGTCATCGGCCTCAAAACCAACGGCCTTGGCGGCAAGGGAATCTCCACCCACCTGGCACTGGTAATGGCGGTCGCCGAGCGCCTGCAGCAGGCTGGCGTCAAGCCTGGCGAGATCGTTGTGTGGGACCGTAATCGCCGCGATCTTGAAGCCTGTGGCCTCACCATCAACACGGACGCAAGCCGCATGCGCTGCTACGGTTCCGATGTGGCTGGTTTTGAGGACCAGCCCGAGCAATGGGGCTCAGCGCGCATCCGCCTTTCCAAAATACTCACTGGCGACTGCGAGATGGTCATCGGGCTGCCCATCCTCAAAGACCACTCCGGAGCCGGCGTCACCTTCGCCATGAAAAACATGTACGGCGTTGTTGATCGCCCGCAGGATCTGCACGGCGGTGGCTGCAATCCCAGCGTCGCCGATCTCAACTGCATGCCCGCCATTCGCCAGAAAGTCTGCTTCACCGTCGGTGACGCCATGTCTTCGGTGTACGACGGCGGTCCAGGCTTCCACCCGGAGCGCCTATGGCAGCCCAATGCGCTCATCGTTGGCGTAGACCGCGTAGCGATCGATCACACCGCATGGCAAATGATCGAGCGCAAGCGCGCCGAAGCTGGCTTGCCCACCCTTGAGGCCGCAGGGCGTCCGCCGCGCTACATCGCTACCGCTGCCGACTCAACACACCAGCTCGGCGTCAACGATCCGCAGCGTATCCACCTGATGGAGATTTGAACGGGGGGGCGTCATCGTGACCGGAGAACCTGCACAAACAACGCCGCAACCGTCCGGCATGACGCGCCGCGAGGCTATGCTCCAGCTTCTCCGCGTGGGCGGAGTGGCCGCGGGAGCCGCTGGCGCAGCGTTTTGGCTCAGCGATAGGAGCACCCGTCCGGTTCCCGCTGTGGCAGAGCGGGCTCGCCGTGACCACCGCGCCGCGGACGATTCCAAATGGCCGCAGCTCACTGTTGTACAAGGAGGCGAACCGCGCGCCCTCGTCCAGCGTGCCCTTGAAGACCTGGGCGGCATCCGTCGCTTCATCGCCCGGCAGGACGTGGTCGCCATCAAGCCCAACATTGCGTGGGACCGCACTCCTGAGCAGGCCGCCAACACCAACCCCGAGGTCGTCGCCGAAGTCGTTCGTCAGTGCTGGCAGGCGGGAGCCAAACGGGTCATTGTGGCCGACGTCAGCTGCAACGAGCCTCGCCGTTGCTACCAGCGGTCCGGCATCCAGGCAGCTGCCCGGGCCGAGGGTGCTGAAGTCATCCTTCCCGACGCTGAGCTCTTTTCCGAGGTCGAACTTGGCGGTGTCGTGCTCAAAAGCTGGCCCGTCTTCACTCCGTTTCTTGAAGCCGACAAGATCATCAACCTCCCCATCGCCAAACATCACGGTCTCACCGGCGCCACTCTTGGCATGAAGAACTGGTTCGGCATTCTTGGCGGCCAGCGCAATCGCCTTCATCAGCAGATTCACCAGAGCCTGGTTGACCTGGCCAGCTTCATGCTGCCCACTGTCACGCTGATGGACTGCTACCGGATCCTGCTGCGCAACGGACCCACGGGCGGAAATCTCGAAGACGTTGTATTGAAGAAAACCATGGTGGCCGGAACTGACCCGGTTGCTCTCGACGCCTACGCCGCCAAAGCCTGGTGGAACCTTGACCCTGAGCACCTGCCCTATCTGCTGATGGCAGCGGAACGCGGTCTCGGCTCAGTCGACTATGACAAGCTGCGCTTCAAGATCAGTCAGTTGAGCTAAATCGAGCGGGTTTATCGGCGCCAGCATTCTTGCGCGCGAAAAGGTCTACAGCAAAGCCAGTGACAACGTAAACCGCCATGGCGAGACTCGGCCACCCGATACACGGCGAAGCGTTGCCAGGCTGCACTTGGCCTCTAAAAAGCGGCGAAGGGCCCTGTCATCGTACCTGCAATTGACGAAGGTACGGAACACTGGCCTTCATCATCGGCAAATCCATCTCCACGAAGTAATTCTTGATACCGCCCACTTTTGCCGCGGTAAAGATTCTTCTCCAATCGAGAGTGTCTTGACCCACTGGCATTATCTTTTGAGTCTTTGCCGACCAACCTTGAACGTGCATGGAGATAAAGCGGCCCGGGTATTTGGTAAAGTACTCGGCGGCATCAAAGCCCTCGCTGATTGTAGACACCTGGAACTGGAACTTGACGAACTCAGGATCGAGAAGTTGAAAGAGCAAATCGTAAGTCCGCTTGCCATCGACCTTGGTGAGCTCAAAGTCCTCGTTGTGAAGGCCCTGCACGATCCCGGCCGACGCTGCTCGCTCGCCCATTCGGTTGTATTCGTCGGCCGCACGCTTCACGTCATCCATTGTGGGATTCTTCGGCCCATCCAAGCTCGGAACAAGCATTTGAGTCAGCCCGACGTCTCTTGCCCAAGAAATGCGGTCGTCCTGATTCTTCCTCAATTCGTCGATAGAGAAGTGACTGCTGACGCAGGTAAGGCCTGTATCTTGCAGGATACTTCGGAGATCGGCGCCTTTGTATTTACTGAGCCCGGCAAACCCGGAGTCAGCGTAACCCACGGGCGAGCACAGTTCGATGGTCTGGAATCCGGCTTCGGAAATCTCCTTGAGCGCGCCGCGGAAGTCCTTGGCGATCATTGCTCGTACAGGCCACGTCTGACACCCAAGGGGCAAGCCAAGCGGATCGGCGTGAAGAGCGCGCCTGCCTGACCCCAGTAGCGCGCCCAACACCGCGCTCGACGAAGCTGTTTTGATGAATTCTCTTCTTGATGTCGGCACTTTTGCCTCCTTGCCCATAACCTGCGATTTCAATCTTAAGCTCCCAAACGCCTCCCAGCCTCAGGGCCGGTTGCCCTTCTGTGACGAAGCGGTCAACTTTCGAATAGCCGGTGATAGGCCCGGAACTTGAAAACTTGGGGCTTCTCCGGCAACCGAGCCCAACGAATGGGTCGCCAGTTTTGAACATCGAAGCGGCTTTGGCGCGGAATCTTCGAGGTACCGGCCATATGGCCGGAATCTTCCGAATTCCGTCCTACCAAGGATCGAGCACCGCGAAGTGATCGGCGTGGTCGACGAACACCCGCTTGAAGAGTCCCATTGTCAGAAGCCCATCGAAGTCGGATGTGCGGGTGTCCTTCTGTGCGCCCGCCAGGGTAATGAAGGGGACCTTGGATATTTCGACAGATCCCATTTTCACATTCTGAAGCGGCAGAGCTGTGAACGTGTGCTGCCCGCCATTTGCGCCGCCGCCCTGGAGCGATGCGCCGTGGAGCAATCCCAGCGCCATGTAGTCAGAGGTGTTGTAGAGGAAGGAGACATTCGAGCCGGAGTCAAGCTTCAAACGAACCGGGCGCATGCCGTCGGACAGCTTGGCCACGACGATAAGCGACTTGAGCAGCTGAGAGTCACTGGGCGTCTGAGCCGGTTCAGCCAGTGCGATGTGCGATCCTTTCACCTCCGCCCGCATGGCGGCCGAGTCGTCAAGGCAGAGCAGGCTGTGCGCATTGTCGATAAGCATGTCGAATTGCTCCAGGAAATCCTCGCCCAGGACTCCCTGAATGTTGAGGCCGGTGGCCTGGAGATTTTGCAGGTCGTATACCAGCACTTTCTGGTTGGCCACGGCATGGGAGCCGGCTTCGAGCTGGTCGAGCTGACCGTAGGAGGCGTGTGCCTGGATGCCGACGCTTTCGACACGGACCTTGCCCTGCGTGTCCAGATGGAGTGAAGCGGCCAGGGATGGATCGACCATTGTGAGCTGGGTTCCGGTATCCAACAGGAAGTTGTAAGGGCCGGAATGGTTAACGGAAACGGCCACAATAATCTGGTGGCGGTTGACGATGTGGAACGGTACACTGGCGACATTCCCCGGGCAACGGGTTTCTGCGGTTAGGGTGGAAACGATGGTTGCTGCGAGAACGACGGAAGCGAAAACCTTGAAATTTGACATCGCGTGAGCTCCTCAGCCTGGTTGGCTGAAGTCACTCTGGGCGCGTGTCAGTACATGGTCTTGAGGTACTCCTGATCAGATTCTTGACGTGGCTGATCTATTCCTGAACGTCGTTGATGAACTTGTGATGGGATCGTGATGGCCAGTAAGTCTTTTGTTTTCAGCTTTGGTGCTGTTTAGGTCCGCGAGCGGGAGTTTTCGATCGTCAAGGCGGGCGAGGTGTTGCCGGTTGAGCCGAAGGCGTTTCGCGTGCTGCTGATGCTGCTGCGCAATCCGCAGAAGCTGATCTCGAAGGAAGAGCTGCTGAACGCTGTCTGGGGCGATGCGGCGGTTACGGAGAATTCACTGACGCGCAGCATTGCGCTGTTGCGGCGGTTGCTTGGAGACGACACGCGCAACCCGCGTTACATCGAAACCGTGGCTACGATTACGTTACGCTACCGGAACCTGGAGCTGCGGCAGATGGTGCAGATGAAGAACCGGGTATCGGGCCTGCTGATGGAGAGCGGGGTCAGCTATGACAAGCAGCGGCTGCACAAGGTGGCTTTTACTTCGACCCCAGCGACGAAGGCCTGTCGCCGGGGACCCCGGCGGAAAAAGCCACTCGGCTTCCGGGTTTCTGTAAAGAGGAGAATCGAAAATGCTGTATTCGGCTGCTATTCAGGTCATTCGCTACGGCGGACGCCCTTTTTCCGTGGATTCCACAAGGCTTGAGGATTTGTTTGACGGCGGGATGGCTCCAGTTCCGGTACCATACTTGAGGTACCTATTGCAGAATGAGCCTTAAAGCCAAGCTTGAAGCTGTTATATACGCCGCGGAGGAGCCGGTTACACTGGCCCAGCTCGCCGCATTGTTTGCTGCCGATGCCCTGGAGTGGAAGGCGGCGCAGGATGCCGCGTCTGCCCCAATGGCCGCCGAGCAAGCACCCCAAGCCAAAGAGCCGCCGCCGCTTCTGAACGCGGCGTTCGACTATCTGGAGCTGGATCCAGGGGTTAGCGCACAGGCCGGAGAGACTGCTGAGGCTGAAGAGCGCGAGGATGCCGGCATAGAGGCGGTCGCGGAACGGGACGCTGGGGCCAGCCTGGAAGGTGGCGGCGAAACGAGTGCGGAGCCTGTGACTCAAGAAGAGCCTGCGGATTCCGATGCGGAGGCCAAGCGGCTGGCCCGGCTGCGTGACCGCGAGGTGCGGGCGATTCTGCGCGGACTGCTGGACGAGTTGATCGCCAGCTACGCCAGCGACGACCGGGGCATCGAGATCAAGGAGATTGCCGGCGGCTACAGGATGGCCACCAAGCCGGAATGCCACGATGCGGCGCGACTGTTTGTGAAGAGCCTGAAGCCGGTGATGAAGTTGAGTTTGCCGGCGCTTGAGACACTGGCGGTGATCGCCTACAAGCAGCCGGTAACGGCGCCCGAGGTGAACGAGATTCGCGGCGTGGATTCGTCCGCGGTATTCGGCTCGCTGCTGGCGCGGAAGCTCATCGCTACAGCAGGGCGGAAGCAGGTGATTGGCAGACCGATCCTCTACAAGACAACCAGGGAGTTTCTGCTTCGCTTTGGCCTGAAGGACGTGTCGGAGCTGCCGTCGATGGAGGAGTTCGAGAAGCTGGCCGAACTTGAATTCGAAGAGGCTGAATCGGGCGGCGAGGCGGAAGAGGCTCGCGAGATCGAGAAGGATTTGAGTCTGGAATTGGAGGACGGGGGCGAAGAGCAGATCGAGGAGTCCGCTGCGAACTCAGCGGAGGAGATACGGGAAGGCGCTGGACAGGAAAGCATAGAACTGGAAAGCAATGAGACCGCCGCGATGGCGGACAGCAAAGAAGCTCCGGCGGCATTGAGGCCGGACACCACGGAACCCCACGCCGGCACTCCGGCGATCGAAGCGGAACCCAACACCGCAGAGGCCGCGCCTGCTGCGCCTTCCCCGCTAGAGCAGGCAGAAACTGAGACTGTGCCCCATGACTGACGAACATCGGCCCGAATCCAACAAAGATGAATTAGACGACGAACCCGAAACTGAACTGGAAGACCCCATCGGAGATGAGACTGACGGCGAGGCGGCGACTTCGATCGCCACTTCCGCAGACGCTGAGATCGAGGCTGCAGAAGACGCGGCTGAAGGTCAGATCAAGGCTGAAATCGAAGCTCAGGAAAAGGCCGACGCAGGGGAGGACGAACTGGAGCCGGAGTTACAGGACTCGGTGTTCAGGCCCAAGCCGCGTCCGCCGGCCAAGCTGGAGCGGTTGCAGAAGATTCTTGCGCAGGCCGGCGTGGCCAGCCGCCGCAAAGCCGAGGAGATGATCGAGCAGGGCCGTGTGCAGGTGAACGGCAACGTAGTGACGGAACTGGGCACCAAGGCTGACGCAGGGCGCGACCACATCCGCGTGGACGGCAAGCTGCTGCAGGGCGCGGAGCGGCAGCGCTATTTTGTTCTGAACAAGCCCAAGGGCTTCGTGACCACGGTGAAGGATCCCGAGGGCCGGCCTACGGTGATGCAATTCTTCGACAAGATGCGGGAGCGTCTTTACCCAGTTGGCCGCCTGGACTACATGAGCGAAGGGTTGCTGCTGGTGACCAACGATGGCGAGCTTGCCAACAAGCTGACGCGCGCTTCGGCTGGAGTGGAGAAAACTTACCTGGTGAAAGTGGCCGGGCTGCCGACCGAAGGCGAGCTGGACATTTTGCGTGCGGGCGTGGCCATCGAAAAAGGCAAGCCGGGCTCGAACAAAGTGCGCACGTCGCCGGCACGTATCCGGCAGGTTCGGCAGGGCGACAATCCGTGGTACGAGGTGGTGCTGATCGAGGGGCGCAACCGGGAACTGCGCAAGATGTTCGAGGAGATTGGGCATTTTGTGGAGAAGATTCGCCGCGTGGGCTATGGGCCGCTGGTTCTGGACCAGGAGCCGGGTCATCTGCGCGAACTGGATGCGGAAGAGCTGGAGCTGCTGCGCAAGGCAGCCGACGGCAAGCTGCGGACCCCAAAGGCCAAGGAGATTCGGCGACGGAATATTGTCGACTCGCTGCCGCCGGAGAAGCCGGTTTTCAAGGCGCGAGCAACAAAGCCAGCGGCGGGGCCGAAGGACTATAAGCCGAAAAAGTCGTTTGGCACGGAGCGACCGGTTCGCAGTGGGTCAGGACCGGCGAAGTTCGGAGCCAAGCCAGCGAGGTTTGGGCCAGGAAGACCCGCGGACAGCCCACCAGCCAGGCCTGCATGGAAGAGGGAAGAGCGGCCCGGAGGCTCAACAGGACGCCCACCCGCGCGATTTGTAGCAGGACCAGCCGGAGAAGGACGAGCCGGACAGGGACGGCGGGCGGCAGGCGGAAGCTATGGCGATAGGCCTGCGGCGGGACGGACGTTTGGCGGCAAGCCACATGCGGGCCGGGCGTTTGGAGGCAAACCGGGCGGAGTCAAACCGGGTGGCGGCAGACCGTTTGGAGGTAAGCCAGCGACTGGACGGAGCTTCCCGGCCAATCCGGCGTGGAAGAAGCCGGAGCGCCAGGAATGGCCGCCATACAAGAGGCCGCCGGCACCTGGGCCGGAAGCTGCGCGACGCCCTTCGCCCCGACCGAGTGAAGACCTTGGACCGGAGAAGCGGTCGGGACTGCATATTGAGCCTATTCACGAGACCCAGCGCGTAGAGCGGACTAGAACCGACCGTCCCAACTCGGACCGGCCAAGCGTGGGCCGACCACCGTTCGAGCGCTCGGGACAGGGCCGCTCGGGGACAGGCCGATCCAGCTCGCCTCGCACCTTCCGCAGCGAGGGCGGGCTTTCCCGGCCATCCTCCACCAGCAGCGGCAAACCTCGCGCCGGTGGACCGCGGCCGAGCAGCAAGCCAGGCAAGACGGGCGGACGGACCTTCGGTTCAGGAGCTGGCCGCAGCGGACCTCGGACTGGAGACTCGCGGACAGGCGGAGATTCGCGGCGCGGGGAAGGCTCGGCAGAGTTTCGTCCTCGCGGCGAGGAGTCCCGTCCGGAGCGAAAGACCGGTTCAGGTTGGAAGCCCAAACCGAGCTTTGGGGGCAAGAGCAAGACCGGTTCAAGCGACCGCTCCAGACCGAAGCCAGGCGGATTTTCGAAATCAGGCTATAAGGGCAAGCCGGGCGGCTCTGGAGCAAAACGCACCGGCCCGCGTCCGGGCGGCAAGAAGCGCGGGTAAAGCCAAGTTGCTTCTGCGGTAGCAAGCCTACAACTTCCAGCAAGGAGCGATCCCTTCGAGAAGGCGTCGCAAGATAGCGGGCGTGCGCCCGTTCGACTGGATGTGATCCCTTTGTGTGAGTTCCAGTTTGCTCACAAAAACGGGCCTGTCGCGTCCTTCGAATGCAGACTACTCTCAGACTCCCGGAGCAGAGACTCGATGGCAACGGATGCGGTGAGCTACCCTCTTTCCCCGGCTGTACGCGCGGCGAGTTTGGCATGGCCAGCAGCCAGAGGGGTACAATCCTCTTCAGGTATGGCTGCGACCACGGCAATGAGCGGAAAGAGCGCGCAGGAGCGCTTACAGGCGCGGGCTCCGGAGATGGAGCTCATCCGCGAAGCACAGTCTGGTTCGCGGGCTGCATTTGACGCGCTGGTGCGGCAGTATGAGCACCAGGTTTTGCGCCTGGCTCTCCACCTTACCGGGAGCGAGCACGACGCCGAGGATATTTACCAGGAAGCTTTCCTGAAGGCTTATCGGTACATCGGCAACTTCCGATTTGAGTGTTCGTTCTATACCTGGATCTACCGGATCGTGACCAACCTTTGCCTCGATCAACTGAGGCGCAAAAAGACCCGCCGCGAAGATCATGCGGTGGTTCTGGACCACTCCGGGGACGAGATTGACGTACTTGCTTCGGTTTCCGACGACAGGTCATTTTCAAATCCCGCCAAGGAACTGGACCGCAAGCAGTTGGGCGCTCGGATTCAGGAGGCGCTGGGCAAGCTGACGCCGCGAGAACGGATGGTTTTTGAGTTGAAGCACTATCAGGGTCTGCGGTTGCGGACGATAGGAGAAATGCTGAGCACCACGGAAGAGACCGCCAAGAATACACTCTTCCGGGCTACCAAGAAGTTGAGAACACAGTTGGCGGAGTTGCGGTAGAGAGCGCCCTTTGCAATTCCTGAATGGAATGCGGACTTTTTAGGCGCGCGAATTGGAATTTTTTGAGGCTGGAAGGACGTAGCGATGAATTGTGAACTTGCACACGAGCGAATCGTGACGGCGGCATACGGCGAGCTGCCCGACGAGCAGATGCATGAACTGGAGCGGCACATGACGGGCTGCCCGGATTGCCACACCGACCGGGCGCAGTTGCTGGCGCTGAAGGTGCTGGCCGATGCGCATCCGATGATGGAACCGCCGGCCAACCTGGTGGCGCGTTCGAGGATGCGCCTGGAAGAAGCTCTGGATGCTCTGCCTCCCAAGCGCTGGTATGAGCGGTTGAGCCAGCGAATGATGAACAACTTCGCCAGTCTGCAGGCTGCTCCAGTGGCCGCTTGCCTGCTGCTTGCGGTTGGCGCCGGAGCGGGCATTCTGGGCGGCTACGAGTATGCGGAAACGCGAGTAATACATGTGGCCGTGAGGGACGAGGTGCTGGCGCCCAAGCCGGTGATTCCGCCGGCTGCGGAGATCACCAACATTTCAAGCATTGTGCGACAGCCCAACAGCGAGATCGTAGAGGTGCGCTACAACCAGGTGGTGCCGCAGCAGATGGAGGGCTCGCTTGACGATCCGAAGATTCGGGAATTGCTGATGGTGGCATCGGAAGACTCAACATCTTCTGACGTGCGGGACGACTCCGTGGGCTTGCTGGCGGCCGAGTGCCGCGCGGGGCACAGTTGCCAGGCGGCGGGGATTCGCGATGCGCTGATGGTGGTGCTGCGCTACGACAAAAATGCGGGAGTTCGTTTGAAGGCTCTGGAAGGCCTGGGACCTTATGTGGCCGCAGATACGCGGGTGCGAGACGCGGTGCTTGAGGCGCTGCTGAACGACACCGACCCGCGCATTCGTACCGAGGCGGTTAATATTCTGGAGCCGGTGGAGGCCGATACGAGCGTGCGGCAGGTGTTGCACTCGGTGGCCAATTCGGACCAGAATCCTCATATACGGACAGTTTCAAGACAGGTCTTGAAACGGGTGCCGGAGATCCAGTAAAATTGCTAACGCTTCCGGTGACAGCATCGTCAGGAAAGAATGTGGATCGGAGCTGAACGAATCAGGGGGTAGACCAGATGAAGCACTTTTTGAGGCCGTATACCATTCTTGGGATCGTCGTGTTACTGGGGACAGGAGCCGGGCTGTTTATGGCTCCAACAAGAGCCCTGGCGCAATCCGGGCAGATAGACGAGTTGCTGCAGGGGACCAATCCGCTGCTGGGGCATTCAAGCTCCCAGGGCTACCTGGGCGTGTGGGTGGACGACGTAGACAACGAAAAAGCGCAAACGCTCAAGCTCAAGGAAGTACGCGGCGCGATGATCACCCTCATTGACCACGACGCACCCGCGGGGCAGATTGGATTGCGCGTCAATGACGTGGTGGTGCAATTGAACGGCCAGAATGTGGAAGGCGCCGAACAGTTGCGCCGCATGCTCAAGGAGATTCCGCCGGGGCGTAAAGTGAGCATCGAATACAGCCGCGATGGCAACCTGCAAACTATCTCAGTGGAGCTGGTGGATCACAAGGTGATGGAACACGACATCTGGAAGAACCTCGGCAATGATGGAGACGTGTTTCCGCAAACATCTGGTATGGGCGTTCTGCCTGGCGGAGGAGACGCTCCTTTGCCGGGCATGTTCCACATGCCGATCTTCGGCAGCACGCTGAACGTGGGCGCGATGGTGGAGCCTTTGACCGGTCAGATGGCCGAGTATTTTGGCGTGACGAGCGGCCTGATGATAAAGCAGGTGGCGCACAAGAGCGAAGCGGCTACGGCGGGCTTCAAGGCCTTTGACGTGATACTGAAAGTTGGCCCGGACGCAGTCACCACGCTGTCGGATTGGGACCGGGCTCTGCGCGCCAACCAGGGCAAGCCGGTGCAGGTAACCATTCTGCGCGACAAGAAGCAGCAGACCTTGACCCTGCAGGTGGATTCGAAGCGCAAAACAGGAGGAGCACTGGAGTGGGAAGAGCTGTTCCCGAGCGGCGATTGCCAGATGGAGGCCGAGCTTGATCCGAATTCAGAGCAGCTTTTTGCCCAGGACAACCAGGCAGCCGCCAGCGCTCTGCGGGATCAGGCACAGGCGCTGAAGGACCAGATTCAAGGGATGGGGCAGTTTGAAATCAGCCCGCAGTTGTTGGAGCAATTCAGGAAGCAAGCTGAAGAACTGGGCGACCAACTGAAGATTGAGGGCTTCAAGATCGACCCGAAGCAGATGGATGAATTGAAACAACAAATGGAGCAATTCCGCATGGACTTCAAGCCGGAAGAACTCAAGATTGATCCGAAGCAGATGGAAGAGTTGAAACAACAAATGGAGCAGTTCCGCATGGATTTCACGCCGGAGAATCTGCAGATTGGGCCGTATTAAACCTTAAACGATTCAAGTGAGCAAGGGCGTCTGCCACGGCGGACGCCCTTGCTGTTTTGCGCTGGATCGCCACCATCACCATTTGAATCTCGTCAATTTCCGTGCCGGACAAAGATACGTCGACTCTCTGCGCGTTCATCATCTTTGAAGTTCTTTGATGATTACGTACCGCCTTTCCCCGATGTGCCACAATGGCAGTAGCTCGACTTTCGGATTGATTGGAAGCAGCAAGCAATTGACAATCGCAGGTCCACTCCACTTAGGTGAAGGCAATGACAGAACTGACAAGCTTTCAAAGAGAAATTCGGCCGCTCTTCACAGACCGGGACATTCATGCCATGAGTAAGGCCTTCGATCTGGCGAGTTATGACGACGTGAAGGCACATGCGGCCGCTATTTATGACCGGATTCGAGGCATCGGCGGCGCCGTGATGCCGCCGCCACCTCCACGAGGCGAAGGTCCCTGGCCGCAAGTTCGCATTGAATTATTCGCGAAGTGGATCGCGGACGGATACCAACCTTAGTGGCTGGAACAGAGAATGGCACTCGTCCTTTCTAATATGGAACGAAGCACAGGAAAGAACCTGCGCTTCGTTCCCTTGCCCATTATGAAAGGCGATTGCCCGCGTCAAGGATCGAGGTGAATGCCGACGTCCGCCGCCCTTGACGCCAGCAGTTCTGCTATTGCGCGTTGAGCAGCTGGGCCGTGGCCTGAATTTCTACCTTGTGGCCGGAGATGCCATCGGTGGCTGAGTAGACGATCGTTGGCTTATTGGGAAGAAGAACTGCAACAACGCCAACGCTCCACTGGCTGATCTGGGGAAGGTTGCCGGGATTGTAATTGGGCGTGGGCACGAGCACGGTGCTGGTCAGTTGAAGATTGACCGCGAGCGCTTCTCCACGCCGCAGGGCATCGGTGGCATCGATGTTGGTGCCGACATCTTCATACGATTGCCCCTTTTCTCCCTGGTAGGGGATTCGATCGCCATCTCGCAGTCTCTGATGTTGATATCGATTGTCATCCGCGATGACGGTGAGCGCGTAACTTTTTTCCAAAACGGGCTTGCCGGAGTTGGATTCTTTGACCGAGATAGTGAGCTGATAAGGCCGCGGTTCGGGTTTGGACGCCTTGGGCTCGGCTTGAGTTGCCGGAGCTTCCGATTCGGGTTTGGCTGCTTTCTCGCCCTGGGCTGTGGCAAGACAGGGAGCGAGGGCGAGGGCGAGGAGCGTGGCCAGGGTGAGGCGTGTGGAGGATTGCATGAGTTCTCCTTAGAATTTGCCGCCTGGTTCGGCGGTGTTGTCGTCGATGGACTTGATTTTGATCGGCTCGATCACGAGCGGATCGTCCGGAAGGGGTTGGATGTTGATGGGCTTGTCCAGCTTGTCGTCGTCTCGGGCCAGGGAGGCGATTGCTTCGGGTCCGTTGGCCAGCAGTCGCGCGATCAATTGCTGCTGTGAAGGCTGGCGCGGGGTCATCCGCGGTGGTTGAGTTCGGCGTGCCGGCAGCTTGCTGGGCGGATGCACGAGAGCTTTTGCCGGATGCCTGTCTGGGATTTGAATGGTTGGGTTTGTTGGGATCGATGGCCCTGGTGGAACCGCGGCAAGATCGGCCGGCGCAGATCGTGCGTGGGGACGAAGAGTTAAACCCGCCAGCACGACTGCGACCAACGCGGTTGCGCTGGCCCAGGCCCAAAGCATGGGAATGCGTTCCCGGCTGTGTGCAGAGCCTGCGGCGGAGTTAAGCCGCGCGCGCACACGATCTTCAAGACCCTGGCGCGGATGAGCCGGTGTGTAGCTGGCAAGGGCGCGCTCCAGCAGGGCGTCCAGATCGTCTTGCTCACTGGCAAAGTTCTGTTGCCTGTCGCTCATAGGACTCCTCCTTTGCGTTCTTCCAGCCTGCGTTCTTCGGGGCTGCGGTCTTCGAGGTGACGCCTTAAAATCTGGCGGGCGGTGTGGATTCTGCGCCGGACTGTTCCCTCGGGAATGCCGAGAATGACAGCGATCTGCGGCGAAGCAAGCTCGCTGAGAGCTGCCAGTGCCAGCGGCTGGCGCAGCTTTGGCGGCAACTCGTCGATGCGGCGATGCAGCCAGGTTTCCAGGTCGCCGTCGAGTGCGGCTTGTTCCGGACTTTTGCCGGTGGAAAGCTGCTGAAGCAGGATTTCTTCCGACCGGGCCTCCGGAGGCGGACGCTGTTTGCGCCGGACAGACAGCCGCCAGGCCACGCGCGCCAGGTAGCCCCGCTCGTCCTGGATCGCTCCGTCAAGCACCCTGGCCGGCGAGCCGCGCAGTAGTTGCAAAAATGTCTCCTGCACCACGTCTTCGGCGTCTGCCGGATTGCGCACCAGGGCAAAAGCAACGCGATAGACGAACCTCGAGTGCCTGTCGATCATCTGCTCAAGAACACCGCGGTGGCGAACCTCCAGGTGGGTTGATTGCTCTTCCGACCGCTCCGCTGCGCGCCTTTCCGCTGATTGCATGAGCTGGGAAGCGGCCTGGCAGGGGAGCTCGGGCAGGGTTTTCATGGTCGCTATTCATAAAGAGCGCGGTCTCGCGAGATTCGTTCGTAGGTTTCGGAATATTTCTGGACGGCTTCACGATCCGGAAACGGGTTAGACTTGCTGAAAGGGATCGCGGGAGGTATGCGAAGCTCCGCACGATGCGCCCTGCCTGGGGAGGAGATGAGGATGGACCTTGGAGAGACGATCGAAGTGAACGGCGCGAAGCGGCTGGTGAAGGCGGAGCGGGCCGACCTGTCGGGGTCCAGCTTCACGGATGTGAATCTTTCCGGCGCATCGTTCAAGAATATGAACTTTGCCGGTGCGCTCTTCGAGGATGCGAACCTTTCCGGCTGGAGCGTCCGCAACGCCAACTTCGCCGGCCTCAAGATCAATAACGCAGACCTGCGCGGAGCCTCGATCGTGGACAGCCTGACGGCTGGCATGACGATCGACGGAATCGCGGTGACGGACCTGATGGCCGCCTACAAGGCGTTGACCGGGAAGCTTGACTAGAGCCGGCGTCGAGCCTGAGAGCTATTTCACGCCCTTCGCGGGATCCCAGGCGCCCTGGAGTTTTCGGACATAGAGAATCTGGCCGATGTGATATGCGTTGTGTGCTCCCACATGGGCCACCAGTGAAGCCTTGGCGGCCAGCGTCTGGTCGTCGGCTGCCGCGACGGCCGCGTCCCAGTCGGTAAGCACCCGGTTAAGCTTTTTGACAAGATCGTCCCATTGCGCGGCGGTGAAATTGTCGAAGGTCTCGTCGTTGTTTCCGTCGAAGGCGGGAGCTTTCTCGCCTTTGAAGTCGACCAGCTCCCGGGTGTTCCAGAACCAAAGATGGTAGGCCAGTTGGCCGACGGAGTGGTTCCCTTTCCCGGGACTCCAACTGGCCTGCTCGGCGGTGAGGCCCTGGACGGCGATGCTCGCCGGGACGAACCAGTCTTCCTGGTCGTGGGTGGTGTGGAGTTGCTCAAGCAGGACGCCGCGGAGGGTTGTGGGCCGTTTGGTGTTTTGGGCCAAGCCGGCAAAGGGGATGGCGAGGAGCAGGAGGACAGCGAGTCTTCTCATGGGTTGGGACCTCGAGGTCGAAGCGATGCAGCAAGTCTACTGCTTAAGTGATTGTCAAGGGAGGCACTACGGCTGTGTGACTGATTGCGCGGCTAACAGTTAGCACTCGCATCTCGCTATTTGCCGGTAGGTTCACTGTGTATCTCCGCAATGTAGCCGCCGGGGAGCTCCACAATGGCGGAGTCGCGGCTTGCCGATGAGTACGGCGGCGACAGAACCTTCACGCCTGCTGCCAGGGCCTTCTTGAGGGTCACACCGAGATCCTGCACCTCGTAGCCTGTAATCTCATGGCCGAACGGGTAGGGCAGATGCCCGTCAGTCACCAGCAGCTGCATGTTACCGAACAGCGACGTAATCCGGATGCGGCGATAATTCTCGCCGGGGCGACCAATCTCGCCGGCGTCAGCCTGCTTGTCGTCGGAGACGACCTTGCCGCCGGCGAAGGCGGTGAAGCTGCGCACGAATTCTTCGGCGCGATCGGGCGAGACGTAGACGCGGTTTTCGGGGACGGTTCCCAGAGGCGAGTTGGTAGAGGGCTTGAAGTGCCAGTAGAGCTGCATCTTCACGCCGCCGGGCCACTGAATGATTGCGTCGATGCCGATGGGGTCTTTGAACGGCGCAACAATCACCTCTGCACCCGCGGCGCGCGCGGCCCTGATGGCTTGATCCATATCCGTGACCAGGTAGCCGGTGCGCTCTTCGCCGAAGGGATAAGGAATTGGGGTTTGGAAGGCGAAGACCGAAAGCAGGCCAACGGGGGTGGTGACGGCCTGCCACCTGGTGCTGCTGGGAACTGGGGCGATGTTGCTCACGCCGGGCTTGGAGGCGCCACCACCAAACGTGGCCACGAAGCTCATCACCAGCGCGTCCATGTCGGCCGGCGCTACGTAGACGTGGGTTGTGTCGTATTGCGGACCGACCGCGACCACTTGCAGTGGGGCGGACGCCGCCTGCGCGCCAGAGGGCGGCGCGAGCGGGATGGCTATGACGAGCAGGATGGCGGAGCGGGCCTGAGGTCGGAACGCGCGGGAGAAGCTGGCGAGGATGTGCATGAGTTTCGGAGAGACCTCGGCAAGATTGTAGCCGAGCCAAGTCGCAGGATGATGCGAGGAAGAGCGACGGGTTGGGTCGGACAAATAAGCTTACTGCGTTTGCAGCGGAAAACTACTGCAATCGTTAAAGGTCCGGAGGGTCGAGGTCTGTGCGATCCCACCCTTCGCTAGAAGAACACTAGAAGAAAGCGAAGGATGGGGCACCCAATGGTTTTGGCTGGGTCTGAGGGTCGGGCACCCGCCTTACGTGGCTCATTCGTTGCTACTGACGAGAGAGAACATGGCTCCCAACGGATCCTGACCGTTGATGATCCAGCCGCCGCCGGGTACCTGCATGGGACCGTTGATGACCTTGCCGCCGCCGGATTCAACACGTTTGACGGCCGCTTTGATTGAGTCGACGCAGAAGTAGAAGTTCCAGCACGAGACGGGTATCTGCGGAGCTTTGTTCATCATTCCGCCGTCGCCCATTTGCTTGTGGTCGCCTTCATCGAAGATGCGATAGAGGCCCATGGGTCCCATGTCCATATCGCTGACCTTGGTCCAGCCAAAGAGCTGGCTGTAGAAGTTGAATCCGCCTTCGAGGTCGGAAGTGTAGAGCTCGTGCCACCCGATGGTGCCGGGAGTGGGCGGCGCGGGGCGTTGGGGCGAAGGCATGGCCGGGTTGGGGGTGAAGACCACAACGGCAGCTCCCTGCGGGTCGGACATGACGGCGAAGCGGAGCATTCCAGGAATGTCAGTGGCGGGCCTCAAAAGCTTACCACCGGCTTCGACAATCTTTTCGATGTGAGCATCGACATCGTCGACCGAGATGTAGCCAACCCATGCGGTGTGGCCGGGGATGTTCAGCATGCCGGCCATTCCAACATTGCCGATGTTGAAGACTGTGTACGGAGGGCCGTCGCCGGCGGGCATCTCCTGGGTGGTCCAGCCCACAACGTCAGAGTAAAACTTGCCGGCGGCTTTGGTGTCGCTGGTCATGAGTTCATACCAGCCTAACTTTCCTTTGGGCGTAAACATGGCGATGGTTCTCCTTTTTGGCGGACGCGCCTGGGCGCCAGCATATAGTTGACCGATGAATTGGATATCAATTTGATCAATGGATTGTCAATTCCGGAGGCGGAACGGCGCGCCGGGTTGGGGAGATAGCGGGCCTTCGGGCCGCAGAGGCAAGGCGCAGCCTGGCCGCCTTGGTGATGGCGAGGACGCATACCGAGCGGTGCATCTGCAGTTCGCTTCTGGCGCGCTCCATCTCGACAACGTCATAAGCCTCAAATCGGCTGCTGACGGTGCAATACAAAGAAGAACGAGCCCGGATGCACTCGGTGTTCCAACCCTCGAAGATTCTTTCCAAACGATTACAGACTGGGCAACCCACAACTTCCCCTTCCGGCCTTATGCCAGATATGCGGTAGCTGAGCTAGGGGTGCTTCAGAGCGACAGGATTTGACGCTCGGCGATTTGAAGCTCGGCGCGGAACCAGTCCTGCGCGTCAAGGCCGTGTTTGCTGCCGCGGCTTTCATAGATTTGGAACGCGCGATCCCTGATCTTGTCGTTCGTCACGCAGACTTCCGGCGCTGCCGACTTACTGGCAGGCGAGCTTTTTGCAGCGGAAACTTTGTTCAGCTTTGGCTGTTTTTGGACTTTGGAATTGATCTTGGAAACCATCATGGGGAGACCCTCACGTATATCAAGGGCTAAGAGATAAGATACTTCAGAATAACTGCCTTAGTTCAGAGAGCCTGAAAGGGGAGATATGTAACTCAACCCTAACTTAAAGTTATTCTAATTTATCGCGGGAGTCAAGCGCTGGTTGGACAGTGCAGGTGGATTGGTTTGACGTTCTAAAGCGAGGCGGCCAAAGGCGAAGGAGACCTAACGCGCATCAAAGATTTTCTGACCAACCTGATGGAGGCGGAGCGGCGGGCTGGGTCGAGCAAGTGAATTTACTGCATTTGCAGTAGGAAGCTACTGCAATCCTCCTGTAGGGAGGGATGAGAAAAGCCCAGGGTGAGACCCTGGGAACGGGCCCACCACGGAATGCACCGCCCTGTAGGGGCGGTATGATTGCCGCGGAGGCAGCTCTCTATGGCGCACACATATTGTTCCGCGCTGTTTCATTGTGTTTTCTCTACCAAGGATCGGCGAAAGATTATCGCGCCGGAGTTGCAGGAGCGGCTGTGGGCATACATGGGAGGGATTGCACGAGAGAACGAAATGAAGGCCCTCGCGGTGGGTGGGACGGACGACCACGCCCATATTCTGCTCTCGCTGCCGTCGTCTCTCTCGATTTCCGAAGCGATGAGGAAGATCAAAGGCGGCTCGTCGCGGTGGTTGCACGAATCCTGCGGGTTGATGGGATTCGAGTGGCAGCAGGGTTACGGGGCATTCACCATTGGATGGTCGCAGGTGGATGCGACAGTGGTGTACATAGCCGGCCAGCAGGAGCACCATCGAAAGCGCGGTTTCCAGGCGGAGTTTTTGGCAATTTTGACGCAGCATCGGATCGAATGCGATGCGCGGTATGTGTGGGGCTGAGTCACGCCGGCCCTACGGGACGGCGGGGGATGTGGGGCGGACGCATTCCCCGGGTTTCACCCGGGGCTATTTTCGTTAGCTCCCTCCGGGAGCGGGGCGCGCGGTGGGTTGAGGGGTCGTACGATCCCGCCCTTCATAAAGTGCGCGAAGCTCAGGTAATCGGTCTCTTTCAGATAGAGCCTGCCATGCACACCCACTTGCCACTCGAATATTTCATCAGCTCGCATCGGTCGAAACCATCACCGTAATTGCATGACAGCCTTTCCGGGTGGAGACATTTCGGTGGATTTTCCAGTTTTGGGTATTCTCCCCTGAGGGTAATCTTGCCTGATTCCAATAGATATTGGTAGCTGATAATCAACTTCCCATCCCTAATCTCGATTTCTTGCTTCGAACGAACATTTCCGCATTCGTCGAGGAGGTAGCCGTCAGGGACGGTAACCAGTGTCCCGTCTTTCCGCTGTTCTATCCTGCAAGCTCGGCATTTTCGTGCCGAGAGGTCAAACTGCTTCTTGCCGCAATTTCGGCACACATCCAAGGCCGTACCGGACTGCCACCCCTTCTGCAATCTATCGTACGCCAGGCAAACCTCGATATCCATTGTGAATTGGGATGGCTGCAGAACGACGGTCGAGCACACTCGCCATTATCCTGAATTCTCGGGTCGGCACCCATGCGGCAGATTCACACAGCAGCTACACCGCCCGGGGCGTGTGATTCAATAGTAAAGATGGGTACACCTCGGAGAGCTACGGTGCGGGGGCGGGCGATTGCGGCTCGGCGGAAGGTGCGCGAGCTTTCTATGGTTGTGCGGGCGCTCGCTTCTACTGCGCATCCGGTGCTGGCGCAGATTATCCCTATGCGGTTCTGCAACCTCTCGTGCGGGTATTGCAATGAGTACGACAAGGTTTCTGAGCCGGTCCCGCTGGAAGAGATGTACATGCGCATCGACCACCTGGGACGGTTGGGGACGGCGATGATCGGGATCTCGGGCGGGGAGCCGCTGACGCATCCGGAGTTGGACGACATTATTCGCCGCATGAGAAAGACGGGCGCCATTGCGGGCATGATTACGAATGGCTACCTGCTCAACGTGGAGCGGATTCTTCGGCTGAACAAGGCGGGCCTGGACCACATGCAGATTTCGATCGATAACGTGGTGCCGGATGAGGTTTCGAAAAAGAGCCTGAAGGTGCTGGATAAGAAGCTGCAGATGCTGGCGGAACATGCCGAGTTTCACGTGAACATTAACTCGGTGGTGGGCGGGGGGTTCAAGAATCCCAATGACGCGCTCACCATTGGGCGACGAGCTCTGGAACTGGGGTTTGAATCGACCATAGGGATTATCCACGACGGGGACGGGCAACTTAAGCCGCTGAAGGACGACGAGGCCAAAGTCTACTTTGAGATGACGAACCGGAGGAAGACTAACTACTCGCGGTTTGACCAGTTTCAGAAGGCGATTGTGGAAGGGCAGCCGAACGACTGGCGGTGCAGGGCGGGGTCGCGGTATTTATACATTTGCGAGAATGGGCTGGTGCACTATTGCAGCCAGCAGCGCGGGTATCCGGGGGTTCCGATTGCGGAGTATACGACCGAGGACGTGAAGCGGGAGTTTCTTACCGCCAAGAGCTGCGCGCCGAATTGCACCATTGGGTGCGTGCATCGGATCAGCCACATTGACCACTGGCGGGGGGCGCAGACTAGTTCGGTGAGCCCGGGGGCGAGCGGGGCGGATGGGCTGGTGCAGATACATACGGGGGACTGAGGGACGCAGAGAATGGGGAATATGCCGCTGGGGTGCGGCGGGCGGCAATTGACTCGGCGATCGTGGGATGAGGCGCGGGGAACGAAAAGCAACCGCAGGTTCTTCGACTCGCTACGCTCGCTCAGAATGACAAGCTATTATTGATCGCCCACGATGACAAGCTTCAAATATTGCTAAGGATGACAGATTTGTTGTGGGTATTGGCCGCGCCTTTGGGGTGCGGCTTCTTATTTGAGGCGAAGATTTGGGGCGAGGACTTACAGGATCAGCGGGGGATTAGCTGAAACTGGTCTATGGCGACTTTGGGGCCTATGTCGTAGTTGGAGGCGTCGGGGAAAAACATAACGGTGATCTGGTCGAATTTGCGGATTTTTGCGGGGTTGGGGATGGGGAAGCGGAGGGTTTCGCCGGCGGGTTTGGACTTAAATCCGAAGTTGGCGGGCAGGCTGGAGGCGACGGGCTGCTGGCCGATGTAGAGCTGGGAGCGGCCGGGTGAGGACGAGTCGGCGAGCAGGACGGCGAGGTTGATGATGCCGCGGCGATTGTCGCTATTGAGGAGGCCGACCTGGATTTCGCGGCAGCGGGCGAGAGGGATGGAGGTGCCGAGGGTCTGGTGGGCTTCCATGATGAGGGAGGCGAAGTTGTTGGTTTGAAAATCATGGACTAACGGAGTGCCGCGGACCTGGAAGGCTCTGGGGCTGGGGCCTTTGTGGGGCGGCTGGAAGTACCAGTAAGGTCCGTCGAATTTGATGATGAGGGGCTTTGTGGTTCCGTGGGCGAGAAACGAGGGTTGCGGCGGGAGCGGCGGGAGGATCCGCTTTTTCTCGGGGACGGGCCAGAGGATGACGCTCTGATAGCCGGAGATGCCGGTGGCGGAGGGCGGGGATTTGGTCTGCTCGCTGGCGTCCTCATTCGCGGAGGCTGCTTCGGCGGTGGAGCGCGCGGCGTTGACTCCCGCGATGTAATTGCGATGGGCCACGCCATCGAGCAATGCCCAGATGGTGACCAATATTGCCGGAATGAAGACGAGCGCTAGGCGCAGGGCGGCTCGCTTGTATTCGCGCCTGGCGTCGAGGTCCTGATCTCGCGCGAATGTCCGATTCCAGGCGAAGAGAAACGCGCACAGAGCGAAGAGTGCTGCGGCGATGAGATTCAACCGCATCGCCAGCGCACAGCCCCCTGCATAAAGAAGGAAGGTAATCACATAGCCTTGTGCCTCCCAAGGAGCACGATACAGCGACTGAGAGAACAACTCGTCATCTTCTGACTCGTAGCTGGCAGCAGGCACCGCCGGAGCAAACACGGAGAAAGTAGCGTAGCGAAGCCCGATTGCAAGAAAGCCCGCGCCGATAGCGGCAACGATAGCCGTTGCGGGTGATAACTGCTCCGAAAAGATTGCCATGGGTGGAACCCAAATCCACCCGGATGCGCAAATGAGCGCAAAGAGTGGGAATGGAATGGGAGAGCGTTCGCGAATAGGGCTCGAAGGGTTCTTCCAGTAGAGCCAACTTCCTCCCACGCCTGCAATCACGCCTATGACAATGTGGAGGATGGATCGCACGAGGAGAGTAGAGAACGTGGGCGAGTAGAATCCGGGTAAACGGCAAAGCAGGATACCGGCAAGCATTGCATTGATCAAGCCGGCGCCCACCATCAAACCGAAGAACCGCTTGACCGTATACACGCCCAGCGTCGATTCAGGTTGGAGTGAATCGTACGGTGTGGAAGATTCAATCGGTGGCGAGTCGACAAGCTGTAATTGGGATGTGCGAATCGACTGCGGGACTGCACTCCAAAGCGCAGCGAACAGTGCGATGAAATACGGCAGGCGAATCGCACCCGACAGCATTTGCAGATCTGCAATCTGGCCTAAGGGCGTGGTTGCCATTTTTGTGTTCGCGAAAAAGGAATACCAATACAAGCTGCCCCAGACCCACGTGACCCCGTAGATTGGCAAGAAGATGAGCGATGCCAAAAGGAATGCGCGGCGTAGCATCTTGCCGCGAAAAACTTCCCTGAGGCCGGCCTGGAAGAGGACAAAAACAGATATTCCCGCCCAAAGAAAGATCGAGTTGAGTAGCAGCCATACAGCGAGCGCGGCAAACACCCAAACAGGCCCAAAAGATTGAAGGATTCTGTCAATGGACAGGGCGCTCTCAATCCCGTCAGTGAACACTTTCCATGCCGGTGCCATCATGGACCAGATAAGCGCGAAGACGAATAACGGAATGCGGGCGCGGAGACTCCGACCCCAAGAGACTGCGCAGGCTGCCAGCACCTGACGCCAGAACCATCCATCGGAGCGGCCGGAGCGGAACTCTTCGAGCAGATCGCCGGCGAGTGCTTCGTCGTAGTCGCCGGGAATGCCGTGCTCCAGAAGCCATGTTGCAAGCGGTGGGGCTTCGGTGCGTCTCATGGGTGCTCCTAAGGGAGGTCCAATTTGGGGTCCAATTTCGGGTCCGGGAGAGCCCGCCACAACCCGGTGAGGACGCGGCGGGTTTCATGGACTTGTCGCAGGCCTTCTTTGGTGACGCGGAAGTAGCGCTTGGCTTTGCCGCCGCGCTCGGGGGTGGGGTCGCCCAAGCTGGAGGCGACCAGGCCCTTGCTTTCGAGGCGCTCCAGTGCCGCGTAGACACTGCCGACAGAGATGTCGCGGCGGCGGTGGCGCTCGAGCTCGCGGGAAATGGGCACGCCGTAGGCCTCATCGCCGAGATGGAGGACGGCGAGCAGGATCATGAGTTCGAATTCTCCGAGATAGCTGCGGTCTGACATTAATTCAATAATAGAGAAGAAAATGAGATTGGGAGAGAACTTATTTTTGAGATGAGCTGTGAGATTCGTGCTTTCCCACCCAGACGGCAGAAGGCAAGACTCAGGTTCTTCGACTCCACTTCGTTTCGCTCAGAATGACAGGGGCACGGGACTTATGGAGCAGGGACAGCGGGGGTGATTTCGACGTAGTCGAAGGCGGCGGGGTCTTGGCCGTCGGGGGTGCCTTCGATGCGGATGGTGTCGCCGGGGTTTAGGGCTATGTTGGGGATGGTGTAGCGGGTGGAGTTGTCTCCGTTGGGGCGAGTTGAGGGGAGATTTGCGTCCGCAAGCCAGGTGGCGGCGGGGTGGTTGTTGATGAGCAGGCTGAATTTGGCTGCTCCGCCTTGCAGATCGAAGTATTGGACGGCGATCGAGTAACGGGCTGCGGGGCCGGACCAGGTCCATTCGGCGGTACAGGATTTCCCCGAGCAGCTAACGGCTTTGCCGCCAGATGCGTCTTCCCAGGGGGTTACGCCGATGACCTGGTAGCCGGTGAGGCGGGCGTCTTCGGCTTCTAATCGGCCGGGGTAGTGGCCGGCGCGGCCTTGGTCGTCGGGGATGCCGCTGAGCTTGAGGAAATACTGCACGATGGCGTCGCGCCAGACAATTGCGTGGCCGGCCTGGTATTGGAGGCGAGCGAGAACGTCGTCATAGAGTGCGGGATCGACGCGGTCTTTGAAACTGGCCCATTCGTTGACAAACTGCGCGGCCCTGGCTGCGCCGTCGTAGTGGCTGTCGTAAATGTGCTGGATTACGGTTTTGCCGGAGTGAATGCGGTATGCATAGGGCACATGGTGGAAGAAGAGGAGGAGTTCGTCGGGGGTGGTGGCTGGGTTCTCGTAAAGGCTGGCGACTTCAGGAGGGTATTGGCCGGCGAAGCCTGAACCCGTTGCAACAGTCCGGTCTTTTCCTACGCCCTGAGCGTCGGCGTTGTGCCATTGGCCCCAGCCGTTACGCTCGCTGGACTCAATGTTGGGGCCGTAGTGGGAGCCGGTTATGTCTGTAAGTGTCTGCATGCCGAGCGGGCCGGTGTAGGACTCGTAGGCGGGCCAGGATTGCATGAGCATCGCGATGACGATGCGGACGACTTCGGGCTCGTTGCTGATGGTTTGCCTGGTCCATTCTTCGGCGATTTGAGCGGGATCGAGGTTGGGGTTCCAGGCGAGACGGCCAAAGGCATAGAGGTTGGCGAGGGCGAGCGGGGAGCTGAGCCAGCGGTCGCGGCCAATGCCGGCTACGCCGACCATTCCGCCGAGTGGATGCGACTCGGTCGGACGAGGACGAATCAGGGCGCCAGGCCGTGCGAGGAATTCCTTCACTGGCGTGGATTGGTCCTGTGCCCGGAGGTCGAAGTCGAGGACCTGCTTCCACATGGGGGCCAGGTAAACGAGATGGCGCTGCTGGCCGGTGTACTCCTGGGTGATCTGGACTTCCATGGCCTGGGCGGTTTGCTGAAGGCCGCCGAAGAGAGGCGAGACCGGCTCACGGGCCTGGAAATCGATGGGGCCTTCCTTTATTTGGAGCACAACATTTGTGGCGAATTGTCCATCAAGCGGCTTGAAAATGTCGTAGGCGGCGCGGGCGCGGTCGGCTTTGGGGTCGCGCCAGTCGAGGTGGTGGTTGTAGACAAAGGCGCGGTAAAGAACCAAACCGTTGTGTGGCGCGAGGGCGGCGGCGAGGGTGTTGGCGGCGTCTGCTGGGGTGCGGCCGAAGCTGGCGGGGCCGGGCTGGCCTTCAGAGTCGGCCTTGACGGTGAAGCCGGCGAAGTCGGGGATGAACCCGTATATTTCGTTGACTTTCATGGTCCACCAGGCTTTGACGACGGGGTCGAGCGGGTCGTAGGTCGCGAGTCCGCCGATGGTTTGGGGGCTGGCGATGGCTACGGACATGGCGAGGTGAACACCCCAGGGACGGAGGGCATCGGCGATGCGGGCGATCTGAAAGAGGTGCGCCGTGTCGAGGAGTTGCGGGGCAGCGTTGACGTTGTTGACGTTGAGGCCATTGATGCCGACCGATGCGAGCAGGCGGCCATATTCGGCGGCGGGGGCCAGGTCTTCGCGAACGTTGCCGCCTTCGAAGAAGATGGACCGCCCCGCGTAGCCGCGCTCGATGGAGCCGTCGGGGTTGTCCCACTCGTCTACCCAGCGGATGGGGAAGGCGGGTTGGGAACGAACAGGATGGTCGTGGAGGTCGAACTGGGCTGGATCTCGCCCGATCTCGGGTGGACGCAGGAGCGCGAAGGCTCCATAAAGGAGCCCAGGGCCGTCTTTGCCCGCGACGATCAGGAGTGTTTGATCGCCAGAACCTTGTCCGTAAATCCAATATCCTTCCGGCTCAAGATCGGCAGGGACGGGAATCTCCGGGTAGGCTTTGTGGATCTCATCGACGGTCCCGACGATGGTTTGGCCGGCCACGGCTGCTGCGGCACGCGCCGAGAGGCTTCGGCGTCTTGTCGCCATGTCGCCCTCGCTGCGCTCGAACTCCTGGACGGCCGACTGCTCGAGGAGCCCAGACCCCAGGGCGCGGATGTCGAGCGGAACGATGACATGCCCGCTCGCGTGAGAATAACGGAGCCACGCCTGGTCGGCGGTTTGAGCGAAGGTCGAGCAGACAGACAGCAGGAGCATTAGAAAGAGCACGCTGGATAAGGTTCGTTGTTTCCAAGGTCTCAAATGCGAATCCTCACCCCAGAGACGAGGGCATGTCGCTGGGGACCCCGAGACCTGGGGCACCGGGCCTTGTTGCTGGATCAAGTTCGCGCCTCGAAAACTCATTGTCGCCATCTTAGCTGCTCACCCGAGTGCGCTGGCCACACAAGCGTTGATGTTGACACCTGAATCTCCATTGAACTACTTTCCGAGTTGAAATTCGGGACCTGCAGACGCTGGCGCGAAAAGTGAGGGCCAATGCCGATTATTTGGGATCGTCGAGAATTCATCAGCTCCACAGCAATTGCCGGCGCTGTGTTGGCTGTGACGCCGCTGGCCGAGGGGCTGCGTGCGGAGCCGGATGCGCCTCTACCGGATGTTCATAACGGCGCTGTGAAGCTGGAGGGACGGATGACGCCTTCTCCGGCTACGAAGTACCGGCCTTATGTTTCGAAGCTGGCGCACTCTGCGCAGGCTGCGTCGTGGGTGCAGTTCGACCTGGGAGCGGCGACGGCTGTGGAAGGCGTTCGCCTGTATCCGAACTTCAATCTGGAGATTCATTCGCTGGGGTTTCCGGCGCGGATGCGGATTGAGGGATCGAATACGCCGGGCTTTGAGACTGCGGCCATGCTTTTTGACGGCAGCGGAGGGGATGTTCCCGATCCGGGTGACAAGATCGTGTACGTTGCCCTGCAAGCTCCGCAGGCAACTGCGTATCGGTATGTCCGCCTGACGGGCACGGAGTTACGGAAGATTGACGGGCCGGAGTATGCGCTTTCGTTTGACAAGGTGGAGGTGCTCTCGGGTGGCCGGGACGAGGCTGAAGGCCGAACGGCAACTGCCGACCCGGAACTGGGAAATCCGCAGGACCTGGCGCAACTGACACGCAGGCCGCGGCCGCAGGGAGAAGGAATTGTTACCGACAATCCGCAGAACGTGACGGCAGCGAGCAGTTGGAAGCCGGTGGCCTACAAGGCGAAGGCGCCGGTGAGCGGGGTGACGCTTCAGCCAGGACTCTTCAAGGAGACGATGGAGAATAACATCGGCTATCTGCTGAGTTCGTTTTCGGTGGACGAGATGCTGCGGCCATTCAGGGAGCGCGCTGGGAAGCCTGTGGCGGCTGATTTGCGCAAGCCGCACCCTTTCTGGGATGTGGACCTGGCGGGGTCGACGGCGGGGCGGTTTCTGATGGGCGCGGGCAATACGCTGCGCTGGCAGGAGCACGCGGAGTTGCGGCGCTGGATGAACGAAATTGTGGACGGCATTGCCGATTGCCGGCAGCCGAATGGCTACATCATGGCTTACCCGGAGGACTCGATCTTCCATTCGGAGCGAGCGGGTTATACGCGGGCGTGGGTGACGCATGGGCTGATTGACGCGGGGTACGCGGGCAACCCCAAGGCATTTGAGCTGCTGCGCGGCTACTACGACTGGTTCGACATTTGCCCCTATCTGCCCAGGCTGCTGCGCGGAACGCCGCAGGGGGTGCAGGGCATGGTGGCGAATACGCGGCTCTATTTCACGCCAGTGGGCAAAGCGGCCGATTTGCAGGTGATCCAGCGGTATTACCAGGAGAATTTCTGGCTTGACGGGCTGGCGCGGCGGGATGAAGAGATGGTTTGGCAGTATCCCTATGACCGTCCGCATAACTACCTGGTCACGGACTTTGAGGCTTATCTCGACCTCTACCGCGCCACTGGCGACAAGCGCTACCTTGAGGCCGTGTTGGGCGCGTGGCAGCTTTACCACGACAGTTGGGAGCATGTGGGCGGGTCGATCGCGATCACCGAGTTTGGTGAGTTTCCGCCGAAGTCGTACCGGTTGAAGCCGCAGTTCACATTCTGCGAGACAGGAGAGTTGTGCGGGAGCAGCTTCTGGGCGCATTTGAATCAGCGACTGCATCTGCTCGATCCCGATCAGGAAAAGTACGTCACGGAGATTGAAAAGTCGATTTACAACGTGGGCATCGCCAACCAGGTGGATACGCGCGGCTTGATGTATCACGCCAAGATGATGGGACTGAAGGGCGACATGGCTGTGGGGATCTGCGACAACTCCTGTTGCGAGGGACAGGGAACGCGGCTGCTTGGTTCCATACCCGAATATATCTATTCGGTTATGGACGAGGGCGATGATGCGGGGCTTTACGTGGATATGTTTGCACCTTCGACGATTCGCTGGCGGCAAGCTGGCCGGCAATTGGAAATGGCAATGAAGACGAGTTTCCCAGAGAGCCCGGAGGTAGGGCTGGTGTTCACTTTGGCCGAGCCGGTGAGGTCGACGATTCGCGTGCGGACACCTTCGTGGGCGTCGGCAGAAATGCCTGTGCATGTGAACGGCGAGTTGGCGGGGACTGGCAAGCCGGGAAGTTATGTTGTACTCAATCGGATGTGGCAGCCAGGGGACACGATCTCATTTTCGCTGCCAATGGCGCTCAGGCTCACAAAGTATACGGGCCTGGACAAGATCGAAGGCCACGACCGGTATGCGTTGGAGTACGGTCCGATTCTGCTGGCCATCGAGGGCAGCGACGACGCGCGGCTCAAGGCCCAGGGAGCGGGTGCTGAGGAATTTGTGAAACAGCTGACGCCTCGATTTGGCCAGCCGCTCCAGTTTGAGATTTCGGGCAATCCGGAGCATCATTACGCTCCTTATTTCGCAATCAAGAACGACCCATTCACCTGTTATCCGGTGATCGATCGCGCGTAGGGTGAGGCGTGTAGAGGCGTGCAGCCTGTGAAGTTCGTACCCTTCACACTGAACCACCTCACGCGGCGCGAACTAATTTACGGTGAGCGCCATCGTGGTGAAATGCGTGGTGGCCGTGACGCCATTGCTGGATTGGGCGGTCACATCCACGGTATACGTGCCTGCGGGAGTGGCTGGATTCAGGGGCGGCCCGTGGTGGTAATACTTGTAACGCGCGTTGCAGGCGGTGGTGCCGAGCATGGCGACGAGAGCGACCATGGCCAACAGCGAAAGGCGCTGGACCCAGGTTCGGCGGCGCATTGACCAGGCAATCCCACCGAGGCCGAGAGCGCCCGGCAGCAGGATAGCCAGTGCAACGGAATTGGAGCCGGGATTGCGAAGAGAGGCCTCCTGCTGCTGGGTGAGGACGATCATCGAGCTGGTAAGGGGAACCGTGGCGTTGGGCAGAATCTCGACGTTCTCAGGAGTGAAGTTGCAGGAAGATTGATCGGGAAGGCCGGAGCAGGAGAGGGTGACGAACATGGGCGCGGTGAGTGCCGAGCTGTTTTCAGGGGCGATGGAGGCTACAATGGTTCCGGACTGCCCGGGGGTGAGGGATAGCGTGGCCGGAGCCACGGAGATCTGGAAATCGGGAGTGGTAGAGGCCTGGGCGCGGACGCGGAGGGACTGCGAAAGCGAGGCGCGATGCGATTCGTCACCGGTGTATGTGGCTGCCAGGGAATGATCGCCAGCGGGTAGATCGAGAACGAGAGTGGCGTGGCCCTGGGCGTTGAGTACGGCACCGGCCAATTGGCGGCCAAAGTCGCTGACGGCTACGGCACCAGTAGCGGGAAGGCGATCTTCTCCGGTGACGGCGATGGCGACGGTTGCCTGCGTGCGTCCGCTCTGGTCGTGTGCTTCAACGGTCAGAGTGGTTTGGGTGGCCACGCCTTGCTCATTTTGTGCGGCAAACACCAGTGTGGGCACCGGCAGCGCCATGCCGATTGCTGCAACCAATTGAAGCCGCAGACCGCGGCGGATCAAACCTCTCACGTGCACCTGCTCCAAATCTCAAGAAAAAATGCGTACTGCCGGGTTGCTAAATCGTAGAAGTCTATTGTAGCTGGCCGGGGCGCGACCCGGCTAACCTGCCAGAGGCTCCGAGGCGGAGGCTCTGATAAGCGTTGGACGCGGGAGTGAGGGAAAGGCGTTTTGGGGTGCGAGATCCCGGTTCAAAAGAATGCGGCGAGTCAGCAAGTTAGTGGTCGGCTCGGGCGTGGGACGGCTATTCTTCGCGGAGCAACTCGGCGGGGCTGACGGCGAGGGCGCGGCTGGCGGGAATCCAGGTGGCGACGAGGCCCACAAGAGTCATGGCGAGGACGGCGCCGAGGAGAACCAGCGGATCCCGCGGCGTGGCCTGGTAAACGAGGAACGCGAGCAGACGGCTGGCAAGGACGCCCAACAACAGCCCCGCGCATGATCCGGACAGCAGAAGGAGAAGCGGCCGGCCCAGGGCAGAGCGCATCAACTGCGTGCGCCGCGCGCCAAGGGCCACTCGGATGCCGAGTTCGCGCAGGTGTTTGGAGACCGAATAGGCCGCCATGCCGAAGATGCCTGTGACGGCGAGCATGGCCGCCAGCAGCCCCATGACGCCCAGCGCCACAGTGGCCACGCGCGCCGGGAAGAGCACCAGGGCCAGTGCGTCGGGCCATTGGCGAATCGTGAAGGGCAGGCTGGAGTCAATGCCGGTGAGCACACGGTTGAGCGAAGCGGCGATCTCTTCCGGGGGAACCTGCGAACGGACCACAAGGGTCGTGTTGGCCTCGTTATCCTGACCAAGGGGAAAGAACATGGCAGGAGTGGGGTCTTCGGTGAGCGAGTCGTATTTGCCATCCTCGACGACGCCTACGACCAGTTGGGGGGACTTGTCACTGCTGAGAAAGTGTCGGCCTACCGCAGGGGTGTCGCCAAACATTTTGCGCGCGAAGGTTTCACTGACGATGGCCACCGCAGGCGTGGCTGGACCGTCTTGCCAGGTGAAGTCCCGCCCGGCAAGGAGCCTGGTATTTGCGGCAATAAGGTAGCCGGGCGAGACGCAGAAATACTTCGGTACCATGACAGCGTTCGAGGGGCGCGCATCAGCCGTGCCTTCGCGATAAACCGGGGTCGAACTGCCACCGGCGCTGAGGGGAGCTTGATCGATTGTTCCAACGGCGGTGACGCCGGGGATGCGCGCGGCTTCTTCGATCAAGCGGCGTTGCACGGGGAGCGCATCTTTGCCGGAGTAGCCGGCCATTTGCATGTCGGCCTCAGCCAGCAGCACGCCCTGGGGCGAGAAGCCGATGGGCGCGTGCAACGAGCGCTCCATGCCGCGCAGCGAGACGAGCGATGCGGTGATGAGCAGGGCGCAGAGGGCGATCTGCAAGCCCAGCAGCAGATCGCGCACGGTGAGACGGCCAATCAAACCCGAGGCACCCGCTCCAGATTTCATAGCCTGCATGACGTCGGTACGCCAGATTTGCCGCGCCGGAAGAAGGCCGGGCAGAATTCCGCTGGCCAGGGAAAGGACTAAGGCGATAGCGAAGACACGCCCGTCAGGAATGACGGCGACATGGATGGGGAATTCGGCGATGGGCTGCCAGCGGCTCAGCGCGCCGAGCAGGGCAGCGGCCACCAGCGTTCCCACGACGCCGCCTGCGAGTGAGACGAGCACCGCCTCGGTGAGCAACTGGCGCAGGATGCGACCCCTGGTTGATCCGATCGAAAGCCGGATAGCCAGTTCGCGAGAGCGGTCGGCGGCGCGGGCTGCAAAGATGCCAGCCAGGTTGGCGCAGGCGGCCGCGAGCACCAAGAGCGCCAGCGCCATAACGGCGGCGAGAAAGGATCGCGCAGGTCCGCCTATGGCGTCACCCATGAGTCCTGGCTTAACCAGGCGCGCGCCGAGGCCGTCGTCATCCGTTGGATTCTCGTGAATCATTTGATGCGCTACCGCATTCAGATTCTCCGTTGCCTGCAGCGCAGTGACGCCGGGTTTGAGCATTCCGATAACAAACATGCCATGGTTGAAGCGCTTGGCCAGAAAACTGTAGCCCTCGATCCGTTCTTCATTGACGATGGGAATCCAGAACTCCGGCCAAATGAACAACTCGGTGCCGTGGAAGCCTTTGGGGGCGACTCCAATGACGGTGAAGGGATGCTTGTTCAGGTCGACAGCGGTTCCAATGACGCGGGGGTCGGCGTTAAAGCGGTTGCGCCAGAGGTTGTCACTGAGCACGACATAGGGCGCTGAGTTGGGGCCGTGTTCGTCGCTCGAGTGGAAGAAACGGCCCGCAGCAGGCTGCACTCCCAGCATGTCAAAGTAATTGCCTGAAACCTCGTACTCCATGAATTTCTGGGCTGCGCCGCCGGCGCTCAAGCCGACGAATCCCAGGCGGTAGGCGGCCATGTCGCTGAAGGTGGCGTTGCGGGTTTTGAAGTCGAGATAATCCGGATAGGATTGGCTGTCGCGGTCCTGCTGCGGATGCGCCACTTGAACGAGCTTGTCTGCGTTGGCCACGTTGAGCGGGCGCAAAAGGAGGGAGTTGAGCACCCCGAAGACGACCACATTGACGCCAATGCCCAGGGCTAACGTGAGGATTGCGGTGAATGCAAAACCGGGCGAGCGGCGCAACTGGCGGAACGCATAGCGCAGGTCGCGCGCCAGCCCTTCCAGGGTTAAGTTGGCGTCCGCGGCGGTCACACGCTCCCTGGTTGCGGTGGGGTTGCCGAAGCGCAGGATCGAGTCGCGACGGGCATCGGCGGGGGTCATGCCGGCGGCGAGGTTGTCGTCCATGCGGAGGGCGATGTGGGCCATCAGTTCGGCTTCGATCTCGCGGTCGATGCGGGAGCGGCGAAAGAGATTTGCGATGCGGCGAAAGATGGCCATGAGCTTCTCCAGTCTTGCAGGTTATTCGTTGCGCAGGGCCTGCATTGGATCGATGCTGGCAGCGCGCCGGGCGGGAACAAAACAGGCGATTCCGGAAACGCAGAGTAGCAGCGCCGTCACGCTGCCGTAGGCGACGGGGTCGAACCGGGAGACGCCAAAGAGCAATGCTGCGACAGCACGGCTGGCCGCAATCGTTCCGGCTAATCCGATCAGCGCTCCCAGCAAGGTGAGCGTCATGCCCTGCCGAACGACGAGGGCGAGGATGTTGGAGCGGGTTGCGCCCAGCGCGGCGCGCACGCCGATCTCTCTTGTTCGCTCGGTTACGCTGCCCGATATCACACCATAAGTGCCGGTGGCCGCGAGCACCAGCGCCACCAGGCCGAATGCCTCAAAAAGCACCAGCACAAAGCGCCGCTCGGCAACCAGCAGGGCCAGAAGCTGGTCCATGGTAGCCACGCGCACAACGGGTTGGTCTTTATCCACCGACCAGATTGCATCGCGAACGGCCGGGGCGAGCGCTGCCGCATCGCCGTGCGCTTTCACCACAAGAGAAAGCGTGTCGTCAGCGAACCATGTCTGGGCCGTCGAGAGATAGACCGCGTCGGGCTCGTTCAGGGCCAGCGAGGCCTGCTTTACATCCCCCACAACGCCGACAACGGTGTACCAGGGCCTGTCCCTGGGGCCTACATGCATGCGCTTGCCGATGGGGTCCTGGCTGGGAAACTCGCGCTTGGCAAGCGCTGCGCTGATCAGCGCAGCCTGCGGCGCTCCGGCCATATCGCGCTCGTCGAGGAAACGTCCGCGGATGAGCGGAATGCCCATAGTAGAGAAGTAGCCAGGACTGACCGCGTAGCGAAATACTTGTATCCCACCTTGCGGATCGTCATTCTCAAAAACTGCCCCATAGCTGCTGAGCCACGACGGATCGTCACTCAGCGGCAGGACGCTGGTGAACGCGGCCGATGTAACGCCGGGAACCCTGCGCACCTGCTCCAGCGCCTGCTCAAAGAAGCGACGCCGCGTGCTGTCACCGACGCCGGGAGCCGACGGTAGCTCGTCAAACTGATGGCCGAACGTCTCGACCTGCATGGTAAGCAGGTGCGCGGTGCTGAACCCCGGGTCGACCCCGAGCAGGCGCGTCATGCTGCGCCACAGCAACCCTGCGCTCACCAGCAGCACCAGTGCCAGGGCGACCTCGGTGACCACGAGCGTGCGGCGAGCGAGCGAATGCCTGCCGACCGTGGACCCCGCATTCTGCTGCGAGCCGGCGCGCAGGTTGACGCGTGGAGCCTGCAGTGCCGGAACCAGGCCAGCGACCAAACCTGTGAGCGTGGCGATGGCGAGCGCGAAGACGAAGACAGCGCCATCGACCACGATGGCATCGACGCGCGGCAGACCCGGCGGACTGAGCGCGATCATCATGCGCACGCCGACCTCTGCGACGACAACGCCAAGTCCGCCACCGAAAAGGGCAAGCAGCAAGCTTTCCGTGAGCGATTGCCGAATCAAACGCGCCCGGCCCGCGCCAAGGGTGGCCCGCATAGCAAATTCACCCTGGCGCTGCGCGCCGCGCGCCAGCAGCAGGTTGGTCACGTTGACGCAAGCGATCATTAGGACCACAATCACGGCGCCGAGAATGGCCAGCAGCGCAGGCTTCACGCCGCGCACCATGTCGTCCTGCAGCGAGTCCAGGATGAAGCCTTTGCCGAGTGACGCCCAGAGCGGGCGAGGAAACTCCATCTCCGGAGTGCGCGCGATTTGGGCCAACTCGCTGCGGCCCTGATCCATGCCGACGCCAGGCCGGAGACGCCCGGCCATGTGCAGGTGGTGCCCCCACGTACGCGAGGCGAAGTCTGTCATGGTCCGCGTGTCGTACTGCAGTGGGGTCCATATCTCCGCCGAAGAGGCCATGATGTTTTCATAACCACGCGGCATTACGCCGATGACGGTATAGTTGTCGCCGCTGAGTTTTGCCTGACGGCCCACGATGTCGCGGGCGCCCGCAAATCGACGCTGCCAAAGCCGGTCGCTCAGAATAACGACTTTGGGTGCGTTGAAGACATCTTCGGCGGCAAGAAAATCGCGGCCCAGCACGGGGGAAATGCCAACCATTTTGAAGTAGCTTGCACTGACAGTTTGCCCATCGAGCCGCTCCGGCTTTTCCGCTCCGGTCAGGGCCGGCTGCCAGGGCTCGAAGGCGGACAGCGATTCGAAGGAGCGGTTCCGCTCGGCCAGTTCGTGATAGGTTCCATAGGTGATCTCTAAGCGCGCTCCGCGGAAAACGTCCCAGATCATCGTGATCCGGCTGGGAAGGGGATAGGGCAGCGGCTGAAACAGGATGGGATTCACGGCGCTGAAGATCGCGGTGCTGGCGCCGATGCCAAGAGCCAGGATCACGATTGCAGTGGCGGCAAATCCCGGCGAGTTGCCGAGCTGGCGCAGGGTGTATCGGATGTCCAGCCAGATGCTTTCGAGCAACAGGGCCGCTTCCGCGCCGGCGACACGCTCCCTGGTTGCTGTGGGGTTGCCGAAATGGATGAGCGCATCACGGCGGGCTTCGCTGGGAGTCATGCCGGCGGCAAGATTGTCGTCCATGCGGAGGGCGATGTGGGCCTGGAGTTCGGCTTCGATCTCGCGGTCGATGCGGGAGCGGCGAAAGAGATTGGCGATGCGGCGAAAGATGACCATGGGATTGGCTCCCTTCAGGCGTGGCGCTGCGCTTCAGGCATAACGCAAAACAGCGCGTACGCCGCGGACTAGCTGGTCGAAGCTCTCCTGCGCCGTCTCCAACTGGCGGCGGCCGGCAGCGGTGAGTTTGTAGTATTTGGCGTTGCGGTTGGTTTCTGTGAGCGCCCACTCGGAGACAATCCAGCCGGTCTGCTCCATGCGGTGGAGGGCCGGGTAAAGCGAGCCTTCTTCAACGCGCAGCATTTCGTCGGAGGCGCGTTGAATGTGGAGGACAATGCCGTAGCCGTGCAGCGACCCGGTGTGGGCCAGGGTCTTGAGGACGAGGAGGTCGAGCGCTCCCTGGAGATCGTTTTTGGCCATTTGTTACCCCTAGCGAACTTTGTATATAGAACTATAGGCATAGACGGCTATGGCTGTCAAGAAGGCGGTAGACAGGGACTAGAGACTAGGGACTAAGGGACCAGGGAATCGAGGTCAGGGAAAAGGTACGGAGAGGCGGATTGGTCCAACGATCCCAGCAGGCGTCCTTACAAGTGCTCTCGGACGCGGCTGTCCCTAGTCCCTAGTCCCTGATCCCCGCTTTTCCGTTATGCTTTTGGTTTGAGGTGAATGCTATGACCGAGAACGCTGCACGGCCCCAGCTTGCGCACCTGACCGCTGTACTGGACGAGTTGCGCGCCAAGGGGACGCACTTCAATTTGCGCATTCTGGACGACCAGCAGGCGCCAGTGTGCCACTACGACGGCAAGCAGGTGATCAACCTGGCCAGCAACAACTACCTGGGGCTGGCGAACCATCCGAAACTGATTGAGGCGGCGCTGGCGGCGACAAAGGCGTTTGGAGTGGGTTCAGGCGCGGTGCGAACGATTGCCGGCACCATGCGCATCCACATGGATCTGGAAGAAAAGATTGCGCGCTTCAAAAATGTCGAAGCCTGCGTGGTGTTCCAGAGTGGGTTTACCGCCAACGCGGGCACGGTGAGCTCGATTCTGGGCAAAGAGGACTTCATCCTGTCAGACGAGTTGAACCACGCCAGCATCATTGACGGCGCGCGGCTGTCGCGGGCGAAGATCAAGGTGTTCGGGCACAAGGATGTGGACCACTGCGAGGAGCTGCTGCAGGAGCTGGCTTCGGATCCGGGAAAGAAGCTGGTAATTACGGACGGCGTGTTCTCAATGGATGGGGACATTGGGCCGGTGGGCAAGCTGGCGGCGCTGGCGGAGAAATATGGGGCCATCATGATGGTGGACGACGCGCATGCATCGGGTGTGCTGGGGCGGAATGGACGCGGGAGCGTGGACCACTTCAACGCGCATGGGAAAGTGGATGTGCAGGTGGGGACGCTGTCAAAGGCGATTGGCGCGCTGGGTGGCTATGTGTGCGGGAGCCGCGATTTGATTGACTACCTTTATCACCGGGCGCGGCCGTTTCTGTTTTCAACGTCGCATCCGCCGAGCGTGGCGGCGACGTGCATTGCGGCCTTCGACATTCTGGACCAGGAGCCGGAACGGATCGAGCGGCTGTGGGACAACACGCGGTACTTTCAGGGAGAACTGCGGCGCGCGGGCTTCAACGTGGGCGGGGTGACTACGCCTGCAACGGAGACTCCGATTACGCCAGTGATTGTGGGCGATGGACGGATGACGATGGAGTTCAGCAGGGCGCTGTTCGATGAAGGCGTGATGGGGACGGGGATTGCGTTTCCGACGGTGCCGGAGGGCAAGGCGCGGATCAGGTTGATGCTGACGAGCGAGCATACAAAGGCGCAACTGGATCAGGCGCTGGAGACGCTGGAGCGCGTGGCGAAGCGGCTGGGGATCCTTCAAGCGGCAGGAATGAGTCCGGAATGATTGCTCACTTGCGGGGAAAACTGATTTTCAAGCAACCTGGCCAGGTAATTGTTGAGGCCGCGGGGGTGGGGTATGACGTTACCATCTCTGTGCCGACGTTTACGGCGCTGCCGAGCGTGGGGGCGGAGGCCTCGCTGCACATTCATACGCAGGTGAGCGAGGATCAGATTGCGCTGTTCGGGTTTCTGGATCGCGAGGAGAAGCGGCTGTTTGAGCGGCTCATTACAGTCAGTGGTGTTGGCCCGAAGCTGGCCATCAAGATTCTCAGCGGGCTTTCGGTGGAGCGGACGATACAGGCTATTCGCGGGCAGGATCATGCGCAACTGGTACGGATTCCGGGCGTGGGCAAGAAGCTGGCGGAGCGGCTTGTTGTGGAGCTGAAAGACAAGCTGGACGATTTTGCGGTTGCGCCGATAGCGACGAGTGTGCGGGGAGCAGCCGTGGACGATGTGCTGTCTGCGTTGACGAACCTGGGCTATCAGAGGCCGGCGGCGGAGAAGGCGATCGAGCAGGCTGTGGCCAAGGACAAAGCGCTGGCTGGGGATTTTGATGGACTGTTCCGCGGGGCGCTGAAGTTGATTCGATAGAGCCAGAAGCCGACTTGCCGCATCTCATCGAACGAGGTATCTCGAATGGCCACTGTCCGAAATTGCCTGTCCTGCGGAAAACCGAATCGAATTCCGGCAAAGCACCTGGCAGACACAGGCAGATGCGGCGCGTGCAAAGCCGCCCTGCCTGCCATCGCCGAGCCGCTTGCCGTGAGCACGCAGGAGTTTGACGAGATCATTCGCGACAGCAAGGTTCCTGTGCTGGTGGATTTCTGGGCTGCGTGGTGCGGGCCCTGCCGCATGGCTGCTCCGCACGTTGCGCAGGTGGCACGCGATCTTGGCGGCCGCGCCGTTGTGCTGAAGGTGGACACCGAGCAATTCCCGGAGCTCGCAGCGCGCTATAACGTCCAAGGCATTCCGAACTTCGCCGTATTTAGCGGCGGCCGTTTGCACTTTCAGCAGGCTGGCCTGGTGGACGCAAACACCATGAAGAGCTGGCTCGCCCGCGCCGCGTAGGCGCCGAATCCAGATTTGCCGCGCTGGGTTGCGGCCAGTTTGTTAGTCTTCCTGGGTATGCCGCGCACAATAGAATCTGGACCTGCCAGCGGGTTTGACGGAAAGTTGTACGGCGTGCGATGGGTCGCGCGCTAATGCCCAACTTTGTTCGAGCGATCGTTCCGATGCTGGTGTGTGCGGATGCCGCGGCTGAGATCGAGTTCTGCATTGCGGCGTTTGGGGCGGTTGAGCGTTCGCGGAGGGCGGAAGAGGATGGGAGCGTCACACACGCGACGCTTGGCATTGGCGACCTTCTGATCATGGTGCATGGAGAGACGGAACACCTGGCTAGCCGCGCGCCGCATGGGGACGGCAGTTCGCCGGTGGTGATCTACCTTTATCTCGAAGACGTCGACGCCGTCATCGAGCGGGCGGTTGCGGCTGGGGCGCGAGTTTTGACTCCGCTGGAAGATTGCTTCTGGGGTGATCGAATGGCGCGGATTATCGACCCACAAGGGCATGTCTGGAATGTGGCTAGCCGGGTTGATGAGAGTTAGGGCGCCAAGAGTGACGACACATCAGTGTTGACGCCACTTGAGTCTTCAGTAATTGAAGAGCAAAAAAGGCAACCGCAGGTCCCCTTCGGCTACGCTCAGGGCGGGCTTTCGACTCCCTTCGTCCGCCGCGGCGGACTCCGGTTGCTCAGGATGACAGCGCTATTGATATGAGGGTCTTGACGGGACACTGCAGTCTCCTGCGATACACTCTTCATTGCTATGGTTTCCAAAGTCTCCAAACCCAGCGCCAACCCCTACATTCGGCCAGAGGGGCTGAAGTTTCTGCGCGGACTCGCGCGGAACAACGACCGCGAGTGGTTTAACGAACGCAAGTCGGTCTATGAGACCGAACTGAAAGAGCCGATGCTGGCCATCATCCGCAAGGTTACGGAGGCGATGATGGAGTTTGCGCCGAACCACGTGCGTCCTGCAGAGAAGAGCCTGTTTCGCATCTATCGGGACACGCGGTTCAGCAACAACAAGCTGCCCTACAAGAATCACGTGGCGGCTTGGTGGTCGCACATGGGGATGGAGAAGACATCGGGCGCGGGGTACTACTTCCAAGTGAGTCCGAAAGGCGTGGTGATTGCCGCGGGTGCGTACATGCCAGAGAAGGAGCAACTGGCTGCAATACGGCATTGGCTGCTTGAGAATCACGTGCAGTTCAGGAAATTGCTTGACCGGCCGGCGGTGAGAAAGACGTTTAAAGAGTTCGAGGGAGAGGCGCTGACACGGCCGCCAAAGGGGTTTCCGTGCGAACATCCAGCGATGGATCTGATCAAATGCAAGCAGTGGGGACTGAGTACGACGCTGCCGGCTGATGCGGCTCTGGAGACGAACTTTGCGCAGACGTTGATCAAGCATTTCAAGCTGCTGGCGCCATTGGTGGATGCATTGAACACGCCCATTGCGGCGTCGGCAGCGCCAAAGAAAAAGGTGCTTTTCGGGCTGCAATAGCAGGGTTCTGCCAAGATTGCGCTGCTGTGCCCTGGCTGGGCTTTGCGGGCCGACTGGACCGGCAAATATGGCCAAAATCGGGCAAAAACAGGCAAATATAGGACAAAACTGGGACAAATCCTTAAAAACTTGTGGAAATCGGCCTTTTTCCATTGACTTTACCCGCCCTGAAGTCGCATTGTAACGAACGACGGGGTTCTGAAGACCCGCATGAATAAAGGGGAAACGTGCAAGTCAGACTCCCCATGCGGTCTGCAAATCGCGACGGGAGCTCAGGCAACACCGGCAGCCCAGAGGGCTTGCCCAGAAGGAGAACATCACATGGCAACTGGATTGACCAAGACCGCTCTGACGCGGCACCTGGCCGAGAAACTGGAACTGACTAACAAGCAGAGCGCAGCCTTTTTGGACCTGTTGGCAGAGACCGCCCTCAAGGAAACCAAGAAGAACGGCGTCTTCGTGATTCCCGGCATTGGCCGCCTGGTAAAGGCAGAGCGCAAAGCCCGCATCGGCCGTAACCCACAGACCGGTGCGGCGATCAAGATCAAGGCCAAAACAGTGGTCAAGTTCCGCGTGGCCAAGGCCGCCAAGGACGTGATCGCACCTGTCAAGAAGTAGCAATTGGGCAGGAAAGAATTTCCCGGACTGCGGACAACGAAGGGGAAGAGCCAGACGCTCTTCCCCTTTGTCTTTTCGCGACGAGTTTCTGAGACCACGAAAGACAACTGCGGGCATTATTTTCAATCGGCGCGCCAGGCTGTCTCATCCGATGTTGTATGGCAACGGAATCTTTATCGGCAAGACCAGGGCCGGCGATTGTGGCTGCAATGGTGACGGCTCCTGTACGAAACATTCTGCGGCTTGAGGGACTGGCCGCGGCGGCGCTCTCTGCAGTGTTGTATGCGCGCACCGGGGCGAGCTGGTGGTTGTTTGCGGCACTGTGGCTGACACCCGATTTGAGCATGCTGGGCTATCTGTATAGACCCTGTTGGGGCGCGCGCATTTACAACGCAATTCATTCCTACCTTGCGCCGGCGACGCTGGCTTTGATGGCGCTCTTGTTGCGCAGCGATGCGCTGTTGCCGTTTGCGCTGATCTGGTTCAATCACATTGGCGTGGACCGGCTGCTGGGCTACGGGTTGAAGTATCCGGAGGGATTTCAGTGGACGCACCTGGGAAGGTTGGGGGGCAAGCTGGGCGGACGGGGTGCGGACGTTGTTGCTGCTGGCTAGAAATTCATCGGCGTTCGCTTGACCTTCCGAACGAACAACAGAAGCAGGTCCACTTCGACTTCGATCGGGGCAGGCTTTCGGCTCCGGTCGCCGCGGCGACTTACGCCTTGCTCGGGACGACAGGTATATTGTGAGGCGGACCGTTGGGGCTATCCAGTTGGTTGGGGCTCCTCGGTTGACTGTCGCTGGAGACGGGGCATCAGGGCGCGGGCAATTAGCGAGAGGCCAAACGTAACAATGATTCCGCGCACCATGAGCCGGTTGTCGTAGGTCCACGACAGGCAGGCGATGGTCACAAAGACGCCGATGGGATTGATCTCAGACAATACAGCTTGCAGCCAGTGAGGCTTGTTGCCGGTGGGCGCGACGGTAGTGCGCAGGCGCGGAAACATTCGCGGAACGGAGCGCAGATACGCGCGAAATGGTTCGCCAATCTTGGTAACAAGGAAAGCCTCTTCTCCGAGAATGAGACAAAACAAAAACGACGGAACTGCAATTAGAGCAAACAGCGCGCCGGTGGCCGGCATGAGCAGGGCCAACGCGGCGATCATGCAGCAGACGCCCAGGTAGAGTGGATTGCGCACGTAACGATACGGCCCATCGGCCATCAGAAAAGCGGCCTTCATCTCTGCGTTAAGCACCACGCCGTGTCCCAGCCATGCCGATCCCCAGACGCGAAAGACCACGCCCATGGCGGCGACGAGCGCACCGCAGACAATTACGACGGGTGTGGCAACGGTGAAGCGGAGCAGGCCTAGACGGCTGATTTCAAGCGCAAGCCACTCCAGCAGCGTGATACGGCTGCCGATTCCCCAGATCTCAATCCATGGCGCCCAGAACCCCGTGCACATGATCACGGTTAGAACGAGCGTTCGGAAACGAAACAGAATTGCGCTTACCTTCATTCGCCAATCCCCAAGCTTGAAATCTCCAAACCTGAAAGTCCTCAGAGCCGGAGTGTAGCATCCGAGCCAACGCTGCGGAGGCTCCGGGGATTTCAGAATCGGATGGACGTTGGTTCCTATTACTCGGTTCGCAATGCTTTCATGGGATCGACGGATGCGGCGCGGCGCGCGGGGATATAGCACGCAGCGAGGGCGATGGCCGCGAGGAACGGTGGGACCAGCGCGAATGTCAATAAGTCATGGGGTTGAATGCCGTAGAGGAAGCTGGAGGCCGCTTTGGCTAGCATCCACGCGGCGGGCCAGCCGAGAGCAATGGCGATGAGCGTGAGCACCATGCCCTGGCGAAGGACGAGGCGCTCGACGGAGCCCGGCTTCGCGCCCAGAGCCATGCGAATGCCGATCTCGCGCACGCGGCGGCTGACGGAGTAGCTCATGACTCCGTAAAGTCCGACGCTGGCGAGCACCAGGCCAATGAAGCCGAATGTGCCGAAGAGCGTGGCGGCGAGGCGAGGAAGAAAGAACGCTGTACGAATGTGCTGTTCCATTGTTTCTTCATTGAAGACGGCCATGGTCGGGTCAAGATCATGGATCTGGCGGCGAACCGCGTCAGAGAACATAGCGGGATTGCCGGCCGTGTGGACAACAAGCGTGTAGCCCATGAAAGCAGGATCGCCAGCTACGGTTTGCTTAAGCGAGCGATAGAGGACGGGGCGTGTTTCCTCGCCGAGAGTGCGGGATTTTACATTTCCAACTACACCAATGATCTGGAAGGTAGACCCGCCGCCGTTGACTTGCGCGCCGATTTGATTTTTTCCGTCAAGGATATCTTTTACGAACTCCTCGTTCACGATTGCGGTCTTGGGACCGGTTGCAGATTCCGATCCAAAATCGTTTCCGGCGACGCGGGGAATTCCAAGGGTTTCGAAATAGCCCGGGTTAACCATAAAGAGGTCGGTATTGAGATACGTGTCGGGGCCGCCCACTATTTGAAAGCCGTCACTGCGGTTGCCGCCATTGAGGGGCGGTGAATCGGTGACTACGGCGGATTGAACTCCGGGCAGACCAGAGATGCGCTGCTGCAATTGATTGAGCCACACAACAGTGCGTTCGGGTGTGTAGCCGTGGACTCGCGGATCGACAGACATCATGAGCAGGTTGTCGGTTCGAAATCCTATGTTGATTGCGGATGCGCTCTGAAGACTACGCAGAAATAGTCCAGTTACACACAGGAGCACGACCGACATAGAGATCTGTGCAATGACGAGGAGGTTGCGCAGAGTGACGCGCCGGCCGGGACGAGCCAGAGCGTCTTCACCTTTGAGCGCGTTGGCAAGCAATGGGCGCGAAGCGGCCCAGGCTGGTGCGAGGCCGAGAAGGAATCCGCTCACGATGCTGAGCCCAAATGAGTAAATGAGGACACGCCAGTCGATGGCGAGGCTCACATCGATCGGAATGGGCGCTGGAATGTGGAAGGTTGCGAGGCCGCGCGTGGCTGCAAGGGATGAAAGCACTCCTAGCGCGCCGCCCGCAATGCCGATCAGCAGGCTTTCCACCAGTACCTGGCGGCGCAGGCGGGCGCGGGTGGCTCCAAGTGCGAGGCGGACCGCCATTTCACGCTGCCGGGCAGCTGCCTGTGCAAAGAGAAGATTCGCAACGTTGGCGCCGGCGATTGTGAGGACGAGGAGTACAACCACTGCGAGCGCGGCGAGAAACAAATAGACCATTTGCCATACGCTTTGCGGTAAGGATCCAGCCTGCTGCAAGGCAAATCCACCCCCTTTGTCGGTTTTTGGATAGGCAATCGCGAAGCGGCCGGCGAGCATTTTCAACTCCGCTGCCGCCTGCGTGCGTGTGACGCCGGGGGCAAGGCGCGCTACCACCTCAAGCCAATGCTGCTCGCGAGAAGCTTGATCGGGCCGGCCAATCGCCAGCAGTTGCTCCGTTCCAAAGGGAACCCAGAACTCCGCGATGATGATCTGATCGATGCCATGAAACGCCGCTGACGAAACGCCGACAACAGTAAAGGCATGTCCGGAGAGAATAACTAATTTTCCGACGATTTTGGGATCAGCATTGAAACGGCGACGCCAGAGGCCTGCGCCGAGTACGACTGCCTGCTGGCGTTCCTCCTCAGCGGTAAATCCGCGGCCGATAATCATGGGCAGTTGAATGACGTTGAAAAAGTTTGAGGAGACGGCCTGGCCCCAGACACGCTCCGGCTCTCCGCTGCCGGCGATGGAGGCAGGAACGAGCTCGTCATAGGCTGCAACGCCGGAGAAGGATTTTGCCTGATCGCGGACATCGGTATATGTCGGGTAGGGGAAGTTGTTGCAGCACCTGTCGCCTTCGTGGGTGGTATTAAGAGCGAGCAGTGTTGTCGGATCGCCCACGGGCGCAGGACGCAGGACGAAGCGGCTAACCATGGAGAAGATGGTGGCGTTGGCGCCGATGCCGAGACCGATGGAGAGAATCGCGATGGACGTTGCGCCGCGATGTTTGGCAAGTGTGCGCATGCCATAGGCAAGGTCGCGGAATGCGGACTCGAGCCAGGGAAGGCCGCGGCGTTCGCGATGGGCCTGGCGGGCTTGCTCTGCACCGCCGATGCGGATGAGGGCCTGGCGACGGGCTTCCTCGGGAGTTAGGCCGGCGCAGATGCCGTCTTCGATGTCGAGAGCGACATGGCTTTCGAGCTCGGCAGCGAAGTCGTGTTCGGCGCGGCGGGAGCGGAAGAGACCGCGGAGGCGAAGTATGAATGCGCGAAGTTTCTTCATGGGTTCTGCTCCTATTCGGTTCGCAATGCCTGCATGGGATCGATGGAAGCGGCGCGGCGGGCTGGCAACCAGGAGGCAAGTGTGGCCACCGCGCACAGGAAGCCTGCGGCAGCAAAATAGACCAAGGGAGTGTTGGCACCGTTGCCGAGCAGCGCCGCACTCGATCCCATGGCGGAATTTGTGAAGGAGACACTGGCCACCGTGCGCGCGAGCCCGACGGCGAGCACGGCTCCGGCGATAAGGCCGGCGGCGGTGAGAGCCAGACCCTGCCGGATTACCATGCGCAGCACATGACCGGGCTGCGCACCCAGCGCCATCCGCACACCAATTTCCTGCGTGCGCTGCGCCACGGAGTAGGCCATGACGCTGTAGAGGCCGACCGCGGCGAGAAGCAGGGCGATGGAGCCCAGCACAGTCATGAGGCTGGCGGCAACTTTTTGGGGATAGAGCGATGCGCCGATGAACTCCTTGAGCGGCGCGGCGTCGAACACTGTGACGTTGGGATCGAGGTCGTGCGCCTGAGCACGCAATGTGGAGAGCACGCTATCCGGCTCGCCCTGAGTGCGGACGTAGAAGGACAGATTCATGTCTTCGCGATAAATCTGGCGGAAGGGAACGTAGAAGTACGCCGGGGTGGATTCTCCGAGGTAATGATACTTGCTGTCTTTGGCCACGCCAACCACGCGGAACCAGCTTCCCCAGCCGTGAATGCGTGTGCCGATGGGATTGCGGCCGGCAAAGAAGCGGCGCACGAATGCTTCATTCACAATCATCACGGCGGGCGATTTGTCGTCTTCGTTGTCAGCTTCAGTAAAGTTGCGGCCCTCAACGATGGGAATGTGCATCAGGGGCAGATAGCCGGGCGAGACGACGTTGCGGAAGATGCTCATGTTTTCGTTGGCGCGGGATGCGTAGCCTTCAATCTTGAGCTCCTCCCACCAGCTTGGTTCAAAGCCCAGCGGCACGCCGTCGGAGTAGGCGACATCCGTCACTCCCGGAGCTGAGATCATGCGCTCTTCAAGGCGGCGGCAGAATTCTTTGCGCTGTGCGAGGCTGTAGCCGTTGGTGTTGAGATAGAACTGGCTCAGGAGCACGTGGTTGGGATCGAAGCCGGGATCGATACGCATGGTGGTTTGAAAGCTGCGCGCGAAGAGGCCCGCGCCGACAAGCGCGATCAACGCAAGAGCAACCTCAGAGGCGACAAGGACGGAACGCAGGCGATTGCGCCCGCGGCCCGCCGTTCCACTGCGTCCCCCGGCATTCAGACGTGCGCTGAGGTTGAGCCGGCCCACCTGAATGGCGGGAACAAGGCCAGCCGCGAGCGCGGAGATCACACACACGCCCGCGGTGAAGGCGAGCACGGAAAAATTGGGACGCGTATCCATGGCCACCAGCTGCTGCATGGGGCCGGGCGGCATCAGATACCTGAGCGCATGGCTCATCCAGGGAGTCAATGCGAGGCCGAGCGCCGCGCCAGAGCCGGTTAGCAACAGGCTTTCCGTGAGCACCTGGCGGGCGACGCGGGCGCGACCCGCACCGAGAGCAAGGCGCGCAGTGAATTCTTTCTCGCGCACCGTTGCCCGAGCAAGCAACAGGTTCGCCACGTTGGCACAGACAATGAGCAGCACCAGAACGCATACACCCATCAGGATGCGAAGCGGGCCGATGAGCAAACCCTGCGGGCCGTGCGGCGACTTCCACAGCGGGAACAGCGTGGCAGACATGCCTTCGCTGACATCGGCATTGGCAATGGCCATGCGGTCGGCGAGTGCTTTCAGTTCTCCGCGAGCCTGATCGATGGTTACGCCTTGCTTGAGGCGGGCGACGCCCAGCATGTTGCGGCTGTGCCGGTCGCGAAGCATCCACTCCTGGACGCCGTTGAGCGCGGGCTGCTCCATGTATGGAACCCAAAGATCGAACGCGGTGACGGGGATCGATCCATGGAATGCGGGCGCGGCCACGCCCACAACAGTGAGTTCATGCTGGTTGATGAGAATGGTGCGGCCAACGATGGTGGGATCAGCGTTGAAGTGCGAGCGCCAGTACCGGTCGCTGATGACCACTATGGGAAATTTGCCCGGCGCATCGGCATATTCAGCGGGCAGAAAGAGACGGCCTGCTTCCGCCTTGACACCGAGAACGGCAAAGAAGTTGCCTGAGACGAGTTCGCCCCATACGCGCTCCGCATGGTCTTCCCGGCCAACACTGAAGGCCGAGGGGCGTGTGACGGCGACGCCATCGAGGAGCTTTAGACGGTCACGAAAATCGATGAAGTCAGGATAGGAATTCGGGACCCACTCTCCGTTGGGCGTCACCGATTCGAGAATGACGAGGCGGTTGGGATCCAAAACGCCGCCCAGCGGTTGCAGCATCACCGCATTGATCCATGTAAAGGCAGTGGTGGTGGCGCCGATTCCGATCGCCAGTGTGAGTACCGCAACGGCTGTGAATGAGGGGTTGCGCGCCATCATGCGCAGGCCATATCGCAGGTCGTGGAGCAGATCTTCAAGCAGCGGAAGCGTTCGGCGCTCGCGATGGGCCTGGCGGGTCTGCTCAACGCCGCCGAGGCGGATGAGGGCCCGGCGGCGCGCTTCTTCAGCGCTGAGGCCGGACCGAATGCCGTAGTCGGTGTCGAGGGCAATGTGAGCGTCAAGTTCGGAAGCGAAGTCGGCTTCTCTTCGCCGCGCGCCGAGCATTCCGCGAAGGCGAGCCCATAGTGCCTTGAGTTTCCGCATATTTTCTCCTATTCGGTGCGTAATGCTTTCATGGGATCGATGGAAGCCGCTCTTCGCGCGGGAATGAGACAGGCCACAGCGGCCGCTGCGAAGAGGGTGACGCCTGCCACCCCGAGGGATGCCGCTACCCCCGTGCCGAAGACGGCAAAAAGGTGACGCAGCAAAACGGTTGAGACAATGGAAAGCACCAGGCCTGCCGAGAGCCCAATAGCGACCCAGCTCATGGCATTGCCAAGCAGCATCCGGACCACGTGGAAGCGCTGCGCGCCGAGAGCCATGCGAATTCCGATTTCATTGGTGCGATTGACGGTGAGATAGCTGATGAGGGCATAGAGGCCGATCATGGCAAGGACCAGAGCCAGGCCTGCGAACGCGGCGAGCATCAAGACAATGAGCCTGCGGCCGGCCAGCGAATCGGACACGAGCGTCTCGAGGGATGTGATGGACGAAGCTGCCTGGGAGGGGTCGGCGGCAACAATGGCGATTCTGAGCGCGGACACCACACGATTGGGGTCGCCTTGAACGCGGACAATGAAGTCCGCCAGCACATTCTGCCCTTGAGCGAATGAGTAATAGCGCATGCCGTCGCTGGTGTCTTCTTCAAGCGAGCTCAGGCGGACAGTGGCTACGACGCCGACGACAAGCGCAGGCTTGTTGCTGCACCCAAAGGAAATGTGCTGGCCGATCGGGCTTTGATTGGGCCAGTATTTTCTGGCGAGGCGCTGGTCGACGATTGCAACAGGCTCCGTGGCAGCCGTATCCGCGGCAGCGATCCAACGCCCGGACAGCAACGGAATCTGCATCACCTTGAGGTAATTGGGCGTGGCGAAGGTCAGTTGGCTATGCGGGCCTGGATCGTCGGGACCAGGCGGCCGGCCGACGATGGCGAAGGAGCACGAAGCGCCTTCGTCCGGATCGAAGACCAGTGGAGACACGGCCGCGGCGGCGAGTACACCAGGCTGGGCGGCGAGCTGCTCAACTGCGCCGCTCACAAATGCAGACTGGCGCGGCTGATCTTTCTTGAAGTCGTCTCCGGAAAAGTTGACCTTTGCCGCAACCACGCCGCTGGGGTTGAATCCCGGATCAACATGCTGGAGTTTTTGCAAGCTGGCGAGAAACAGCCCTGTGCCTGAGAGCAGCAGGAATGACAGCGCCACCTGGCCGATGACGAATGCGCTGCGCAGCCGCTGCTTGTCTAGAGAGGCAGTGGCGCCGCGGCTGGATTCGTGGAGGCGTATCCGCTTTCGCTCGATGAGCAGCTTGAGTGCGGGACCGAGGCCGGATATGACCGTGGTGAGCAAGGCTATGCCGGCGGTAAATGCGAGTACGGCAGGCTCCAGGCGAACGTCGTATCCCTGTGCGAGGTGATTCGGGACCAGCAACAGGAGAAGTCTGCCGAACAGGGGTCCGGCAGCAACTCCAAGCCCGGCCGCCGCTAAGGCCAGCAACATTGTCTCAATGAATAGCTGCTGCGTGATGCGGAGCGCGCTGGCGCCGAGAGCCATACGGATGGCGAATTCCTTGCTGCGCGCCGAGGCCCGTGCGAGAAAGAGGCCAGCAACATTGCCGGAAGCGATGAGCAGGATGAGCGCCACTACACCGAAAAGAACATAAAGCGGCTTGCGGAGGGGCCCGGCCGCAAATTCGGTCAAAGGCGAGGAATATACAGACCATCCAGAGCTAGTTGCATAGAGGCTTCCGCCTCCGCGGCGCAACTCCTCCCACAGCCTGGTTGAGAGTGCGGCGTTGAACTGCGCGATCGATACACCGGGAAGAAGTCTAACCGTGGCCTGATAGTTTTCGTTGAAGGCTTCATCGGGCGAGAAAGCCGATGGCGGAAGCGCGATGGGCGTCCAAAGCTCATAGTGGCGCGGCCATGCGAAGTCGCTGCGCATGACGCCGATTACCCGGTACGGTTTTTGATCGAGCATCATGGTTTGGCCGATGGCGTCACTGCGGCCGGCGAAGGCTCGTTGCCAAAGGCCATAACTGAGAACAGCAATGGGAGCGGAGTTGGGCTGATCTTCTTCAGCCGTGAATACTCTGCCGAGAATCGGCCTGGCGCCATAGACCTGAAACCATTGCGAGGAGACGCGCGCCGCATCGAGATGCTCGGTCCTGCCATCGCGCTGGATGTTGAAACTGGCGCCAGCTTCGATTGCCGCTGCTTCAACCTGGTTTTTCATCCCTCCCGCCAGGGCATAGACCGGCACAGACACGTTAGGAAAGTCGAGAGTGAACTGCGAATAGCGCGTGCTGAGCACCGCGACCCGTTCCGGGTGATCCACTCCGGCGGGGTGCCGCAGGATTGAATTCACCACGCTGAAGATTGCGGTATTGGCGCCGATGGCGAGAGAGAGAGTCAGAATCGCGGAGAGCGCAAAACCAGGCGACAGGATGAGTTGGCGCAGAGCATAGCGCAGATCCTGCATCAGGGTCTCGAACCAGGGCAGCGAGCGGCGCTCGCGATGGGCCTGGCGGGTTTGCTCAACGCCGCCGAGACGGATGAGGGCCTGGCGGCGGGCTTCTGCTGGGCTGAGGCCGGAGCGAACGCCGGATTCAGTGTCGAGAGCGACGTGGCTCTCGAGTTCGGCGGCGAAGTCGGCGTCCAAACGGCGGGAACTGAGCAGGCCGCGGAGGCGAAGGGCGAATGCTCTGAGTTTGCGCATGAGGGCTCCTTACGATTCTTCCGCCGGAGTGAGGAAGCGGGCGAGGATAGCGGTGGTCTGCTCCCACTCGGCGGCGGCGCGCTTCAACTGGCGATTGCCGGCCTTGGTGAGCTCGTAGAATTTGGCGCGGCGGTTGTTTTCCGAGACTCCCCAACTGGAGCGGATGAAACCCTCCTGCTCGAGTTTGAGCAGCGCGGGGTAGAGCGTGCCGTAGTTGAGTTGCAGCAGATCGCCGCTGGTTTGCTCGATGCGGCGCGCCAGGCCGAAGCCGTGCTGCGGACCCATGGATTCAAGGGTGCGGAGGACCATGAGTGCCAGCGTTCCCTGCCAGACATCGGTTTTGTCGCCCATTGCTTGTTCCTTTCACACTTCTATTGCCTGCCAATAGGAGCACTCTACTCCATCTTCTATGGGAATGCAATACGAAGGATTGCGGGGCCTGGTTCCATGAAATTTGCGAGGAGCGCACATGTGGTAGGCTGGCGCGTAGATTTATGGTTCTACTTGATGGGAGGTGCTGAAGATGATGGTGCGATTTCTTGCTCTTGCGGTTGCCGCGGCGGTGACTGTGCAGGCGGGGGCGCAAACGACGCCTCTTGCCGCCGATCTGGCCGAATCTGCGAAGGGGCAATTGCCTGCCCTGACTGAGACATACAAGCACTTGCATGAGAACCCGGAGCTATCGGGGCATGAGGTGCAGACAGCGGCGTATGTGGCGGCGGCGTTGAGGAAGCTGGGCTACACGGTGACGGAGCATGTGGGCAAGTATCAAGACGGGACGCAGGCAGAGGGCGTGGTGGCGATGCTGGAGAACGGCGCGGAGCCGCGGCTGCTGCTGCGCACTGAATTGGATGCGTTGCCGGTGGAGGAGAAAACGGGCCTGGACTATGCAAGCCGCGTGACGACGACCAATGCGCAGGGGCAAAAGGTGGGCGTGATGCACGCCTGCGGGCATGACTTGCACATGACTGTGCTGCTTGGAGTGGCCCAGGAGCTGATGGCGCGAAAAGGCCAATGGCACGGGACTCTGATGCTGATTGGGCAGCCGGCGGAGGAGACGATCGGGGGCGCGCAGGCGATGCTGCGGGACCATCTGTATGAGCGGTTCGGACGGCCGGATTTTGTGCTGTCAGAGCACGATTCAAACGATGTGGCGGCAGGGACAATTGCGGTGAAGGGTGGCCCGCTGCTGGCGAGCGCGACTACGCTGAACGTAACCATGCGTGGGATTGGCGGACATGGGTCGGCTCCGCAAGCGGGCAAGGACCCAATTGTGCTGGCGGCGGAGTTTGTGCTGGTGGCGCAGACGATTGTGAGCCGGCAGATCGATCCGCAGGAGCCGGCGGTGCTGACAGTAGGCACGATTAACGGCGGGACGAAAAACAACATCATTCCCGACGAAGTGACGATGGGGCTGACGCTGCGTGCGTATTCGCCTGCGGTGCGCGACCAGATCGTGGCGGCGATCAAGCGGGAGGCAAACGGACTGGCGGCGGGGTATGGGATTCCCGCAGACCGGATGCCGACAATCACTGCCTCGGAGGGAACACCGGCTACCTACAACAACCCCGCGCTTGCGGAGCGGGTGAGGGCGACTGCGGTTGCGGGGCTGGGCAAGGAGCGGGTTGGCGAGGCGCGCGCCATCATGGCCAGTGAGGATGTGGGGCTGTTTACATTGGACGGGAAGATTCCGGGCGTGATGTATTGGCTGGGAGCGGCGGACGCGGGGAAGCTCGAAGAGAGCCGGAAGACGGGCGTGCCGCTGCCGAGCCTTCACTCGGCGCTGTTTGCGCCGGTGTATGGGCCGGCAATTACGACGGGGGTTACGGCGATGACGGCGATGGCGATGGATTTGTTGAAGTGAATGGCTGTTTGGGTTCGTGGTATCCCAGGTCTCAAAAACGAGACCTGGGGCACCCAGCTGAGTTCAGCGAAGAGCAACCGCAGATTCTTCGACTCCGTCCGCCGCGGCGGACTTCCCTCAGAATGACAGCGTGCTTCGCGCTCGAGGGGCGCGACGCTAATAAATCAGCTTGAGGGAGAACTGGATCTGGCGGGAGGTGCCGGCGGTTTTGCTGATCTCCCCAAATCCTGACCCGGTGAGGATGTTGGCGGGCAGGCCCATGTTGACGATGTTGAAGAGGTTGAAGAACTCCGAGCGGAATTGGAGATCGACGCGCTCGGCTCCGCTCTTGCGGCGGCCGAAGGGCGTGTCTTTGATGAGGGCGAAGTCGTAGTCGTAATAGGCGGGACCGCGGAAGCTGTTGCGGCCCAGGGTGCCGAAGACGCCCTGGTTCGGGCCGGTGCCGCCGGGGACGTGAATGGGGATGGAGAAGAAGTCGGCGGCGTTGTTGGCGCCTTCGCCGAAGTAGTCTTCTCGATTGTGGCGCGCGGTGGAAAGATGCGGCGTGGCGATCTGGTCAGGACGGTCGACACCGCTTGAGCCGACGCCGGTTTGCTGGATGCCGGAGTAGACCGTGAATGGCGAGCCGGAACTGAGGCTCGATATGCTGAGAAGCTCCCAGCCGCCTGTTACTTTCCTCGGAATGGGGCGAAGTAACTGCGCGCTGTCAAGGTGCAGGTCCTGGGCAATGCTGAGGCTGAAGCCATTTTTCACGTCGAACGCCGACGGGCCCTTTTCAGCGTGCGTATTGTAGGGATCCTGCGGATATGGCACTGTCACTGCGCCGGTGGAGCCGGTGCCGCCGAGGACCTGGCTGACGTCGTCGATGGACTTACCCCAGGTATAGCTTGCCTGCAGGCCGGGACCGCCGTGGCCTATGGTTCCGGAGAGCGAAGCTTGCAGGGCGTGATAGGTGGAGTGGGCGGTTGCGGTGATCAGGTTTTCCACTCCGAAACCGCCAGTTACATTTCCAGAGCTATCGAAGGTGGTGTGGGGTGCGAAGGCTGGATCCGCACCTGGATAGCCGTTTGGAAAACCGGTGCGGGGCAGCTTCTCGCTCGCTGTGCCTACATAGCTGGCATCCGCCGTCAGGTTGCCCAGCTTGCGCTCCAGGCCTATTGTCCATGTGTAGAGCGTGCCGTTGGTGAAGGAGCGATCGATGCCGGCGAGGTTGAGGGCGCTGACCACGCCGTTAGGAGTAAGAGCGGCCACGTCCTGCTCATAGCGGTTGACATCCATCACTGTATTGGGGGGGACGGACTTTGTATTTCCCGAGGCAAAGATGTTGACGCCCTGCGGCGTGTAGGTGTTGGGAAGTTCGGAGGGAGTTATCTGGAAGCCATAGTGGATGGGCGCGTTGGACTGGGAGAGCAGGCGGGGATAGACGGCAAAGGGCGTGGAGCCGGTAAGGAAGTTATCCTGCCAGATATTGGGCGGGATCACTGTTATGCCTCCGCCGGCGTGGAGAGATAACTTGCTTGTGACTTCCCATGCGGCCTGGACGCGCGGACCCCAGCCGTTCCAGTCTGTCTTAAAACCCGGCTGGGGGTTGATTACATACTCCTGAGTGCCGTTGACGGTAAGAAAACCTCCGGTGCGATGCGCGCGCTCAGTAATGGGCTGGTAAAGCTCCCAGCGGAGGCCGTAGTCGAGGGTGAAGCGCGGAGTGATTTTCCAGGTGTCCTGAGCGTACGCATTGAAGTCGTTGCGGTTGATGGCGGCGGGGCCGATGTGCGGACCATTGGAGAAGTAGGGAGGCGCAATGGCAATGGTGTAGGCGAAGGGGCTGCCGGCAAGGAAGCTGGAGAGCGTGTCAGGAAATGGATCGCCGGGGCTGAGGTTGTGAGTACCGCTTTGCGACGGGATGGACTCGGAGGCGTAGGCGGTTCCACCGCCAAAATCGTATTCGCCGTTGGGGCTGATTCCGAAGTAGGTCGTATCGCGATTGAGGCGGGCCTCAAACCCAGCCTTGAAGGCGTGGCTGGCGGTGGTAAAAGCGGCGTTCTGACGGCCTTGGAAGAGATTGCCGTAGGCCTGCATGACGGTGCCCGCCGCGCCGTTGAAGGCTTCAAAGAGTCCGTCGTTGAACTTGACGCCAGGGTCGGTCGAGTCAGTGGTGGGAAAGCCCGGCGTGGAGCGCGTAATGCTGACAGAGGACTCAAGCACGAGGCGTGGCGAAGCGGTACGCGTCCAGGTGCCCACCACATTGCGCTGACGGTCAACATAGGCCACACCAAAGGAGGGATCGATGGCGGTTTGGTCGGGATTGGTGGTCGGGCCGTTGAGGTTGTCGAAGTTGAAGCGGGCAAAGAACTGATCTTTGGCGGAAATCTTGTGGTCCAGGCGGATGGAGAACTGGTCTGCGTCGGTTGCCACCTTTGAGGCTGTGGCGAAAGTGTGCGCCTGATAAGAGCCGGCTGTGTAGTTTGGCAGTGGATAGCGGGCCAGCACGGCGGCAATGCCCGGATCGACGGGAACCATGAGGGTGTCGACTGAGCCGTCGGGATAAGTGACGGTATCAAGGCCGGTGCGCTCAGCGGCGGTGGGCACCGGCATCACCTGGGTGGTTCCGAGCACCTGGCGGAAACCCTGGGCCTGGAAGAAGTAGAAGGTGCGCTTCCGGCCGTCGTAGGTGTGGGGCAGAAAGACCGGGCCGCCGTTGGTGAATCCGAACTCATTGCGGCGAAAGGGCGGGATGCGGCCGGGATAGGCTGGGGTCGCGTAGTCAAAGTAGTTGCGGGCGTCGAAGGCGGAGTTGCGCACAAATTCAAAGACAGAGCCATGGAAGCCGCTGGCGCCCGAGCGGGTGTGGATGTTGGTGAAGCCGGCGGCGCCGCGACCGATTTCAGCGGGCATCCAGCCGGAGCTTGAATCAATGCCCTCGACGGCGTCCACGTTGAAGTTGGAGAAAGTGGAGCCTCCCATTTCCGGGTCGCTGATGTCTGCGCCGTCCATGGCAAAGGTGGCTTCGACACCGCGCTGGCCGTTGATGGCGAACTGGGCTGTGAAGTTGGTTGCGCCATTGGTGTCAGTCATGGTGCCTGCGGCCAGCAGCAGCAAGGAGCTGAAGTCGCGCTTGTTGAGGGGCAGTTCGCTGACGGCCTCGCTTGAAAGCTGCTCGCCGCCGGTGGCGGCCTGACCCTGCAGAAGCGCTACGGTGAGTTCGCCGCGATTGGAGAGCGTAATGGCAACCGGCGGCGAGGCGGCGAGGAGGTCGATGGGCACATCGTAGTCGGCCGTGTGGCCGTCGGCTTCAACCGTGAGGCGGTATGAGCCGGCGGGAAGAGGGGCGAGGCGGAACTGACCATCTGCACTGGTGGTTGCCTCGGCTGTCCCGGCGGTTGAGGGTGGTGTGCTGCTGGCGGTAAGACGAACCCTGGCGGAAGGTATGGGTGCACCAGCGGCGTTACGCAGGACTCCCTGCCAGACAGGCTGGCCGGGTTGCCGGGCTGGCGGGGCCTGCTGGGCTACGGTGGTGGGCAACCAGGCGCTGAGGCCAGTGAGCAGGGCCATGGCGAGGATGGAGCCTTTTCGACGGGTTCCTTTCCTGGCGGGTGTGAACTGACCGGCAGAATTGAGAATCAAGGGGAGTCGACCTTTGAAATGAGCTTGAGCTGCACGGTCAGGAGCCTTGGTGACATGAAGAATCCGCTAAGTGCGTTCAAATGGATTATAGCGTTTGAGTGGGATCGAGTGACGAATGCAGAGGGCGTGCGGAGCAGAGGGAGCGGCCCGATTTGGCGTGCGAACCACTACACTAGGTGGAGCTTATGGACGCGGCCGGGACGGGAACCGATACGATTGCAGCGATGTCCACGCCACCGGGGCGGGGAGGCATCGGCATTGTGCGTTTGAGCGGGCCAAGGGCGGCGGAGATCGGTGTACAACTGGTGAGCCTGCGCCAGCCTCTGGAACATGCGCATGCGAGGCTTGCGGATGTGCTGGATGGGAAGGAGGACGAGCTGGCGGGGCGCGATTCGGCCCGCATCGATGAGGCGCTGGTGACCTGGTTCGCGGCGCCGAACTCCTATACGGCCGAGGACGTTGTGGAGATAGCGGCGCACGGATCGCCGGTGGTGCTGGAACTGCTGCTGCGGAGAGCGCTTGACCTGGGGGCGCGGCTGGCGGAGCCGGGCGAGTTTACACAGCGGGCCTTTTTGGCCGGGCGGCTGGACCTGACGCAGGCCGAGGCGGTGCGGGACCTGATTGAGGCGCAGACGCTTACGCAAGCGCGGCAGGCGGCCAGCCAGATGGGCGGAGCGCTGAGCCGTCGCGTGGGACCGGTGAAGCAGGCGCTGGTGGAGTTGATTGCGCTGCTGGAAGCGGGAATCGACTTTGCCGAGGACGATGTGGACGTGGCGCCTGGGAGCGAAATTTCCAGACGTATCGCCGAGCTGAAGCCGCCACTTAGAGCGCTGGGGGCGTCGTTTGCCCGTGGGCGGATTGTGCACGATGGACTGACGCTGGCCATTGTGGGGCGGCCGAATGCGGGCAAGAGTTCGCTGTTCAACCTGCTTGTGGAGCGGGAACGGGCCATTGTGACGGCGACGCCAGGGACCACGCGGGATTTGGTGACGGAACGGATTTCTCTGGATGGGATTCCGCTGGAGTTGGTGGATACGGCGGGATTGCGTGAGGGCCTGGAAGAGGCTGAGCAGATGGGCATTGCGCGCAGCCGCGAGGCGCTGGCAGACGCCGCGCTGGTGCTGGTGGTGCTGGACGCTACGCAGCCTCTCAACGACGAGGAGCGCCGGCTGTTGCGAGCGGTTGAAGGCCGGCCTGCGCTGGTTGCGGTGAATAAGTGCGATCTGGCCGAAGCGAGCGAGGCGATTGCGGAAGTCAGTGGCGTGCCGGCGCTGCGAACCTCAGCGTTGACAGGCGAAGGAATTCAGCAACTGCGAGAGCGGATTCTGGCGCTGGCGACAGGCGGAGCGGCGTCGGAACCAGGGATGCTCACCAGCCTGCGGCACCACCAGGCAATTACCACGACGCTGGCCGCGCTGGAGGATGCGGCCCAGGCTAACGAGAACGCGATTCCCCACGAGATGATTTTGCTGGACCTCTACCGAGGGCTTTGGGCGCTGGATTCGCTGACTGGGCAGACGACTTCCGACGACATTTTGAATTTGATCTTTTCTACATTTTGCATCGGAAAATAGGAAATATATCGCGTATATTGACATAATATTCATTAGATGCGTAATATATTGCATATGACTGACTTGAAACAGATGGGTGAACAGATTGGGACGGCGCGGAGGCTGAAGAAGCTCGCACAGGCGCAGGTTGCTCAAGTGGCAGGGGTAAGCCTTCGGACCATCAATCTGCTGGAAAATGGGCGAGCAACCGATCTGGGCTACTCGAAGCTGGCGAGAATTCTTGCCGCGGTCGGTCTGGAGTTGCATCTGGGGCCAATTGAGTCGCGCAGACCGACGCTGGACGAACTCTTGAGAGAGGACACCAGCGATGATTAGGATCTGGACGGACCGTCTTCCCGCCGGAGTTCTGGACCGCAATCGACCGTCGGCGGACAGCCGACGGCTGGGTAGCACGTTTGTTTACGAACCAGGGACCGAAGCCCAGCGCGCAGTTTCGGTAACCATGCCCGTGAGGCTGGCCTCGTGGGATACGGCTTACGGGGTTGCGCCGATCTTTGAAATGAACTTGCCGGAGGGCGCGCTGCGGGAGCGGCTGCGGATGGCTTTTGCCAAGGCTACGGGGACATTCGACGATCTGGACCTGCTTACGATTGTGGGGCGAACGCAACTGGGGCGAATCCGGTTTACCGCGGTCGACGCAGACTTGGACGAAGACGTGCCGTTTCAGTCGGTGGATGAGATTCTGTCCAGTCGACGGGGCGGTGAACTGTATCGCTACCTGATTGAGAAATTCGCTGTGCATTCGGGAATCAGCGGAGTGCAACCCAAGGTTCTGGTGCGGGACGAGGGCAAGTTGTCGGGAGGATCGGAAACGAAGCGGGTCTTGTCGCCGTCGTTTCGCGGGGCAACACACATTGTAAAATTCTGGGACCCGGCCGAGTTTCCGGAGTTGGCTGCGAATGAGTTCTTCTGCCTGAAGGCGGCTGAGCGCTGCGGATTGCAGGTTCCTCCGCACCGCTTGGCTGAGGACGGGAGCGCGCTGGTGATGGAGCGGTTCGATCTGCGCGCAGATGGCAGCTATCGCGGCCTGGAAGACTTCTGCGTTCTCAACGGCCGGCGGACTGAGGAAAAGTATCGCGGCAGTTACGAGACAGGCGTGATGAAGCGATTCCAGCAGTTTGCACGCTCTGAAAATCTGCTTGCGGAAAGCTTAGCGCTTTTTACGCTGTTTGCGCTGAATGCGGCGATTCGCAATGGGGATGCGCACCTGAAGAACTTTGCCATTCTCTATGATGATGTAGAAGGCGATGCGCACCTGGCTCCGGTGTACGACCTGGTGACGACTACCGTGTACCTTGCGCAGGACCGCATGGCGCTGACCATGAACGGCTCGAACCAATGGCCGTCAGCAAAAGATCTGATTCAGTTTGGGGAAAGACGCTCGCTGGGGACGCGGCAAACGTTTTTGAAACTCTTTGAGCGCATTGGCGATGCTCTGACCGATACGTCGAGAGAAGTCGAGACTTATTCTCGGGAACGTCCGGAGTTCGCGGCCATTGGCCAACGTATGGTGGAACAGTGGGAGATGGGACGGCGGGAGTCGCTGAAGTTGCTCGAGCGCGGTAATCTCAGGGTTGGAGAAGGAACATGATTCGATACGGATTGCTGGGCTTTGGTAATCATTGTGTGAAGCGGCTGGTTCCTGCATTTCCAGGGGCGCGCAATTCAAGTCTGGCGGGAATGTGGCGGCGCGATCTCGAGAAAGCGGGCGCCAACGCACGCGAGTACTCCATCGAAGAAGTATTTGCGACAGCGGAGGAGTTGTGCGCTTCGCCGGCGATCGATGCGGTGTTTGTGACTTCGCCTGATGCGCTGCATCTGCCTCACGTGTTGCTGGCTCTGGCGCATGGCAAGCCGGTGTTGTGCGAGAAGCCGCTGGGGATGCGCGCCGCGGAGGTAGAGCAGATGCTGGCTGCCGCAAAGGCGGCCGGCAAATGTTTGGGCGTGGCGCAGAACTTTCGCTACAACAAGAGCGTTGAATTGATGCGCGACTGGATTGCGGAGGGACGAATTGGCCGGCCCGCCTTGGCGAACGCGCAATTCTGCTACGGGGCGGAGAACAGTCCGCGCAAGTGGATTTACGATCCGGCGTTGGCTTGCGGAGGACCGATTGGCGATGTCGGCATTCATTGCATTGATGCGCTGCGCTTTGTGCTGAACAGCCGCGTGGCCGCAGTGACTACGCTGGCGCGCGGCGATGCGCAATCAGCCCCGCTGGAGGCTTACGCGGCTATCGGATTGGATTTTGAATGCGGCGCCATGGGTGCGGTAACGGTAACGACGCGCGCTGCCTATCGCTCTCTGATTGAAGTTGCCGGGGAGACGGGCACGATTGTTAGCGAGTATGGACTCACCGTGGATTCCGATGTGGATGTGGTGCATTGGCAAGAGGGCACAGTCGCGGAGCGCAAGACTGTTTCCAATGGCGACGGCTACACGCTCATGCTGGACGCGTTTTCAGACTGGGTGCAAGGGCGGGGCGAGTTCCGTGCCACAGGAACCGATGGGTTACATAACCAACTGGTTGTGGATGCAGCATATGCAAGCTGGCGCACAGGCGAACGGCAAACTCTGCCGGCTTAGTAAGTGCTGGGGACAGGGCGCGGGCTACCGCTGTTTGTCGGACACCCATTTCTTTTCTCGCCATCGGAGTGTCTATTTCCCGCTTGTCAGGCTGCGGATGATTTCCACTTCGCGCTGGCGGTAGGGTGTGCCGTCGGGGTGAAAGACGTCATGCTGCCAAACTGCAGGTTGGTCGCTGACATAGGGACGTTGCCAGGAGTCCCACGGAATCCATGTCTGGCTTTTGCCGGCGACCAGGCCCCAGTTGATGGCGCCGACATGGTGCTGGCGGGCGATGGGGAGAATGGTGTCAAAGGTGCTGCCGATGTTGCGGGCCATGTATTCGGTGCATATGAGCGGGCGATGAAACTGCTCAAGCTCCTTGACGTGTTGCTCAAAGGTCTCGGGCCAGCCGTAGTCGTGGAAGCTGATCACATCCGACTGTTCGATCTGGATGCGTGCTAACGGCGGCATTATAGCCAGCGAGGCCCAGTCTCCGTGCCAGAGGCCGCTGGTCAAGGGCTGCACGGGATGTGCGGAGCGGGCCCAGGCAAAGACCTGCGGCAACAGGCCGATAATGATCTCGTTTCTGTTGCGTGGATCGCCCTTGGCGTAAGAGCTGTCGTTGCCATTGTCAGGCTCATTCCACATGTCCCAGGCGAGGATGCGCGGGTCGCTCGAAAATGCGCCGACGATGCCCTTCACGTAGCTTTCGAGGCGCGGGAATTGTGCGGGGTCGGAGAGGATTTGAATTCCGGGCGCCTGCACCCAGCCGGAGTTGTGTACGCCGGGAATGGGCGGATGCTGGGGACCGAGTTTGGGATTCGGATCCCAGCAGGAGTCAAAGAGGACAAAGACGGGGCGGATGTGATGGCGGGCGGCAATGGCCAGAAATTCGTCGATGCGGTGCTGGAAGCCCTTCGGGTCCTGGTCCCATAGTAGGTTGTGCAGGAAGACGCGCATGGTGTTCATGCCGATGGCTTCGGCCCAGCCGAGTTCGCGGTCGATGGTGGTAGGGTCCCAGGTGTCGGCCTGCCACATTTCGAGCTCGTTGATGGCGGTGGAGGGCAGAAAGTCTGCGCCGACGGGCCAGGGCTGCTGGGCATACCAGGCGTTGGCTTGAGCTTCAGTCCAGCGGTCACTTTGATTTGCGGCTTGCTGGGCTTGAGAATTGAGAACTAGGGCGGACAGAATTGCCAGCGTGAAGTGCCGGCTAAAGCACTTGGAAAAGAACACCGTCATCGAAGCTCCTTTAATTAGCGAGAAAAGGGAATCCGCGAGAAAGAGCATTCTAATTTGCGGGAGCGAGGCTCGTCGCCTTGGCGCGTTCGGCGGCGGCATCGACAGCGCGGCCCTGGCGCTGATAGGCCATGGCCAGTTGGTTGTGCGGGTCGGCGAAGGTAGGATCGGCGGCAATGGCTTCCTGGTATCGGGCGACGGCTTCGGCGATCTGGCCCTTCAGAAGAAGCTGGTTGCCGGCGTTCATGGCGAAGTTTGCCTTTTGCCGGCTCACGGCGCCGCGAGCCAGATCGGCTCCCTGGCGGCGATACTCCGCTGCCCGGGCGCGAAGATCTTTTACCTGGGCGCGTAGTTGGTCGGCTTTCTGCTGGTCGCCGGCGGCGGCGGCAGCGTCCGCAGCCGCGGTATCGGCGCCTGCCAATTCGGCCAGAACTCCGGCCAGCGTAACCAGGGGGCCGGGCTGTCCGGGTAGAAGCGGAATGGCCTTTTCGAGGGCCTCGCGGGCTTCGTCGAGGCGGGAGTCCTGCTTGAGCGTGCTGCCCAGAATGGCCCAGGCGTCGCCGTTCTCGGGACGCAGCGCTACGGCCATCCTCAATTCGAGAATCGCTTCGTCTAGCTTGCCCGTTTGCATATAGAGAATTCCCAGCGTGTAGGGCGGGTCCTGGAGGGTGGGGTCCATCTGGCTGGCACGGGTTAATTCTGCAATGGCCTCGCTGACTCGATCTTTCATCTTGAGGGCCATTCCGAGGTCGTAGTGAAGTTGGGGATCGTTGGGCTCGAGGATGAGCGCGGCCTGGAAGTCGGCGATGGCGTCATCAAAGGCAGAGAGCTGGACGTGAGCTACGCCCTGGTCTTTCAGGATAGTTGCGTCTTTGGAATCAAGGGCAAGCGCATTCTGGAAGTACACGAGAGCGTCTTTAGCCTTGCCCGTGAGGGTGAGCGCGAGGCCAAGGTTGGTCAAGGCACTGGCATTGCCTGGCTCGCGCTGGATGGCCTGCTGGAACCAGGGAATCGCTTCCTGCGGGCGGCCTTGACGCTGGAGAGCCATGGCAAGCTCGTCCTGGACGCCGGAGAGATTGGGGTTGAGCTTGACGGCCTGTTCGAGGTGAGGGGTAGCAGCTTCATCCTGGCCGGCGGCCTCCAGGGTGCGGCCATACTCAAACTGGGCCAGGGCGTTGGAGGGGTCACGAGTGACCGCCGCCTGCAGCGAAGCGAGTGCGGCATCGATGTCGTGTTGCTCGCGCTGGACGATTCCGAGGTGGATGCGCGCGAGGACATAAGAGCCGTCAATCGAGAGGGCATGCTCAAACTGGGGCTGCGCCTGGCTCCAGTCAGCTGACTGCGCATAGAGTGAGCCTATCGCGTCGAAGACCTCCGCCGTAGCGGCGCCTCGATCGGCCGCAGCCTGGAACATCTGAATGGCTTCCGCCAGCTTGCCGGTTGCCGCGAGAGCGTGAGCATAGGCCTCAAAGAAACCGGCGTCAACTGGCTGGCCTCCGGTTTGCTGCGATGCCTGGAATGCGGCGCTGAAATGCGGAATGGCTTTGGTTGGATCGCCGATCTTCGCATATGCCAATGCGAGACTGGCTTCGATCCCCTGGTCGCCGGGCTTGAGCTGGAGTGCGGCTTCAAGCTCCGGGGCCGCTTCGGCCGGCCGGCCCAGCTCGACGAGAACCTCGCCGAGCGCTTCGTGGCCCTCCGGAATCTGTGGAGCAAGGCTAGCGGCCTGGGCGAATTGAGCTCTGGCCTGTTCCAGGTTTCCAGCCTGCAGGGCTGAGTAACCGGCGTGGAAGGCGGCGTCGGCTTGCTTGAGCGGATCAGGGCGTTGCGTGTTTGGGTTCTGCGTGTCTTGGCTCTGCGGATTTGGTGCCTGTGCGGAAAGGACGAGCGGGATGGTTGCCAGAATAAAGGTCAAGAAACGGGGCGTAGCGCCGCGATGGAGGTGCATGGTCTATTTTCCCGCAGACTGCGGCTTTTCTTTGTGCTGCAGATCAACACCCAGCTTGAACTCGCGGTTGGCCTCCGCCATCTGGCCGGTTGCTTTATAGGCCTGGCCGAGCAGGTTGTGGGTGATGTAGTTGGAGGGGTCCATCTTCGCGGCGCGGTCGAGATAGTGGAGAGCTTCGACGGGCTGATTGAGCTTGAGGAAGGTTTGCCCTAGGAGGATGTAGGGCGCCGTCGCGCTGGGCTCAAGCAGAACGGCGCGGTTCAAGGCCTCTTGTGCCTCGGTGTATTGCTCGTTGCGCAGATAGGCGTCGCCCAGGCGGTCATAAAGGATTCCGTTCAAGGGGTTCAGCTTGCGCTCGGCCTCGAGTTCGCCGATTGCCCCTGGGATGTCACCCGCTGCCAAGGCCGCTTCACCCAGTAATTGGTGGGCGAGAGGCAGTGTGGGGTTGATCTCGAGGGCCTTGCGCGCCTCGGTAGAGGCTTGAGCGACAAACTCGCGGCGGAGAAAAAGGCGGGCGGCAAGGAGATAAGCCTCGGCGGAGTCGGGCGCAAAGCCGTATTGCGTAGCAAAGGCGTGACGGGCATCGTCGTAGCGTTTGACGTCGGCGTAGCAGAGGCCAAGAACATACTCTGGATCAACGTTGGCGCTTTGAACGGATGCGTGGGCGTGCTCAAGGAAGGGAATGGCCTCTGCCGGCCGGCTCTGGCGATAGAGAGCTACACCATGCATCTCGATCGACTCCCGATCGCTGGGGTCCTCTTCGGCAGCTTTGGCAAATGCCGCGATGGCCTCAGGGAATTGATCTTTCTGATAGAAGATGATGCCGCGCAAACGCTCGACGCCGGCCGGTTCGGGGTTCTGGGCCGCTAACTCGTCAAGCATCGACAGGGCCTTGTCGAGGCGGCCTTTGGCGGCCAGGCTTTGGGCTGCTTCAAATGTTGGGGGCGCGGGCTGGGTAGCTTCGCTTCCCGGCTGGATTGCTGTTTGCGTGGCCTGTGCAGGTGTGCCGAGCGGCAGAACTGCGAAAAAGAGTGCGGCAATGAATATGCGCTGCATGGCAGAAACCTATCTAGCAGTTTAGAGCGGATTTGGCCTTTTTTGAAAGCGACGGCGATGAAGGTTGCGGGCGAAAAGAAAGAGGGGAGCCGAAGCTCCCCCCGAGGTTTGTTGCGGCTCCTCTGCTGAATTAGAACTTGAGCGAGAGAGAGAATTCCAATTGACGAGGCCCGGGTCCAGGCCCTTCGCCGGTGATGGTGCCGGCGGACTGGATGTTGCTGCCGGGGTTGCCGGGGTTGATGTGGTTTACAGCGTTTTGCGCATCGAATCGGAACTTCATAGCCACGCTCTCCCAGATGTTGAAGCTCTTCTGAAGCGAAATGTCCGTGTTGAAGAAGTGGGGTCCAAAGTAGCTGTTGCGTCGAACGTTGCCGATGTTGTCAAGACCGGGATCGGTGAAGACACTGCCAAGCGTTTGCGCCTGGTAGAAGGTCCATCCCTGTCCGGGCACAAACTTTGACAGGCTGGTGGGCAACTTGCCGGTTGCATTCGGTTGGCAAGGTGCGCTTCCAGGAATGTCGTCGCCGCAAGAGTTGAGGGAGAGTCCAAACGGCAGGCCGCTGGACAAGTTGCCGGTTAAGGAAACCTCATAACCACCTAAAGCCAGATCTTCCGCGTGGTTTACGTTGTTGAGGAAATCCTTGCCCTTGCCAATCGGAAGCTGATAGCTGCCGTAAACAGTGGCGCTCTGCTGACGAACATCCTGGCTGTTCCCATAGGTAACGGCCTTGGACCAGGTGGAGTAGCCGCCGGCGAAGTCCGTGGCAGATGCCCACTGGTAATTTCCGTTCATGTTGAGTCCATGCCAGGTGGATTGAGCAATGGTGACCTGCAGAGCGTTGAAGTGGGTGTTCTGGTCATCGCCGTAGAAGTTGATGCCCTGAGACCAACCGCAAGCGCCAGCCGGCAGTGTGATGTTGGGATCGACAGTCGGGCTGTAGTTGGGGTCCGAGCAGGCTTTCAGCGATCCGCCGTAATAGCGCTGCAGGTAGTTGGTGATGGCCGTTGCGCCAGAGGATGTGATTACCGGGCCATTGGCGATTTTGGTGTTGACTGTCGGATCGAAGTGCAATGCCTGGCCAGTGGGACTGAAGGAGCCCGGCAGGTTGATTGCGGCTTCATTGGGGTTGGTGTTGTTGCCATCGCCATCGCTCAAGGTGTGCGTACCCTTGTTCCCAACGTAGGCCGCGGTGATGGTCAGGGATGAAGTGAGGGCGTGCTGTATGCTCCCGTTCCAGGCATCGAGAGTCGGGAATTGCACCGGGTTGGGACGCGCCTTTGAGGTGACCAGATTGCCTGGGTTCGGCAACAAGCCGTCCGCAGGCACTGTGGGAGGCACATAAGCAAGCGGTCCGCCGCCGATTGGTTGAACCGAGGCGCTTGTATCGTTGGCGTAACTGCATCCTGGGCTGGTCGCCGCAGTTCCCGCGTTTTCCGGCGAGCTGCCAAGGCAGAAGGCCTGTCCGGTAGTCGTGGATGAGGTGATGCTCTGGTTGGCCAGCACCGGAAGGTTCTGGGTGACTACGTGACCGAAGATGGAACCGAAGACGCCGATGTCGAAGCTGCGTCCGTAGCCGACGCGGATGACGGTCTTGGGGGTAAGCTGGTAGGTCGCGCCGAGACGAGGCTCGAACTGCTTCTTCTTGTCGAGCTGCCAGCCCATGTCGGACTTGATGCCACCGACGCCGGCTACGTGCAGATAGCCGTCTTTCAGGTTCATCAGTGCGCCATTGCCTGGAGCGTTGACCGACTCCGGGTAGTAGAGTTCCCAGCGAACGCCCAGATTGAGGGTCAGCTTGGTGTTGAGGCGCCAGGTGTCCTGTGCGTAGAAGAATTCACGCTTCTGGAATTCCTTGGCGTTCGTGGAGCTGGAGACGTAGCGGCTGAGGCTGGTAACATCGCCCAGCGCCATGGCGGCGAAGCTGATGCCACCCAGGTTGTCACCAGTGGCGGTGGCGAGTTGGTCTGACGTGGGGTTGTTGTCGAAGTCGATCACACCGGTGCGATCGCTATCCGAAGGAACACGGAGGTTGCGCCCGTAGCGCAGGTCGGCGCCCAGCTTGACGGAGTGGTTGCCGATGGTCCTGATCCAGTTGTTGACCACCTGGAACTGGTCTTCACGCTCGGTGAGAGGGCAGTTGCAGCGGGCAATGCCGAGGCCGTCCCCGTAAAGCGGCTGTGTATGGCCCCCGGTGAGGGTGGAGGGAAAAAAGCCCGGCGAACCGCTGGTGATGGCTTGTGCCGTGTTGAAGCCTGGCATGCCGAGGTTATTGGCCTCCTGCACGGATTCGTCGTTCTTGATATCGATGATGTTGTAGCGCAGGTAGCCCAGGCGCAAATCTGTGACCAGCTTGGGGCTGATGACGTAGTCGGTGCCGACGGCCAGGCTGTCGTCTGCGCTGGTGGAGTTGCCGCCGTAGCCGCCGATGCCAAATCCTGGTCCCCCGGCAGCTCCGTACATCTGAGGTCCGCCGAGAGCATCGGTCCAGCGCGTGAACCGGACGAAGCCCGTCTGTTTTTCGCTGAAGGTTTGATCGAGGCGGACGACCCACATATTGCTGTTGAACACACCGGTGCCGCCACCGGATGAGTTTGAGTCCAGGCCGCCGAGGTCGCCGCCCGCTTCAGCCTTCGTGTAGGGCTCGAGGAGGGTCAGCAAGTTGATCCACTGTTGCGACACTTGCGCCGCCGGAATCACGTTACCTGTGTAGGCAACCGGGGTTCCGCTTCGGTTGTCGTAAATTTGGCCGGAGGGGAACGCAGAGACAGGTCCATTGTTTGCGCCGCCCGGCAGGTTGGCCAGATACTCGCTGAAATCGCAACCCGCGATTCCACTCGGTCCGGTTTCGTGGCCGAGGCAGGTCTCTGTAAGCAATTTCGAGGGCAGAGTGTTTACGTTGGTAACGCCGGACTTCTGGCGCTGGCCTTCATACCCAAAGAAGAAGAATTTCTTGTCCTTGCTGAGCGGACCGCCGACAGTGAGGCCGAACTTGTTCTTCAAGCCGGGAGGAACGCTACCCGGGCCCACCTGCGAGTAGGGGTCGCGGGCCAGGTTGGCATTTCCCGTGCGGAAGTCATACGCGGAGCCATGGAAGTTGTTCGATCCCGACTTGGTCTGCACCGTTTGAACAGCGGCAACCGCCTTGCCCAGTTCGGCGTCAAAGTTCTGCGTGGTGATCTTGGCGTCGGTAATGGCATCGAGTTGCGGGTTCACGACGATGATGCCCAGAATCGGATCCTGGTTGTCGGTGCCGTCCAGTTCGTACGCCACACCGCCAAAGGCCTGTCCGTCGATTTGTATCTGGCGAGACGCCTGTGGGTTTTCATCGGCCGCATGGGACCAGCCTTCCAACTGCGCGCCAGGAAGCAGAAGCTGCAGGTTGGCGAAGTTCTGACCCTCAATGGGAAGATCGTTGACCTGCTCGGAATCAAACGTGGTAGCAACGTCGGCGCGGTCGGTCTTCAATTGGGGTTGAGAATCGGCGCTCACTTCGACGGTTGTTTCGGAGCCGCCGACTTCGAGGGTGGGGTCGATGCGTGGTGCGTTATCGGCTGCAATCGCGATGCCCTTGGTCTCGAAAGACTTGAAACCCTTGAAGGTTACTTTCAGGTCGTAGGTGTCTGGCGAAAGGTGGGAGACGGTGTAGTCGCCCGACGCGTTTGAGGTGACGGAAACGACGGTGCCTTTGGCCTCGTCGGTTACCGCGACCGTGGCGCCTGCAACCGCTGCCCCGGTCTTGTCTGTCACGGTGCCGAAGATCGATCCGTAGACCGATTGCGCGGTGGCCGGCACTGTGAGCACGATGCTCGCGCAGGCAAAGAGGGCCAGAGCGAGGGCGGTACGAATACTCTTGTTCATGCGGTCTCCTGAAGATGCAACTGTTTTTATCTGTGAACTTGTGGTCTTTCCACTTGCCCCTGCAGGTTGGATCCTGCCAGTCGGCATGCAAGGCTTACCCGTCACGATGACAGGATCGCTAAAGTGCCGGAGCCGCCGCTTTCCGTTGCAAATAAGGGGAAGCCAAAAGTGCGATTTCCGGAGCAATCGAAACGATACCAAGTCGAAGCGGGCCTGTCAACTCGGAATCGCAAAAAAGATTGGGTTTGAACGTAAATACGATATGTCAATACCTGGAAACATTTACATTTCCTTGCTGCTCATTTCCACAGCAGATCAAGGTGCTAGATTCTCTGGAGTAACTCTCATGTATAAAGCGATTTACTGGATTGTTTCTGCGCCGTCTGCATCCTGTTCCCCGATTGAAGTTCGGCTTTTGGAGGGTGTTGTTACCGTATGATCGCCCAATTTAGTGCGAGCAAATGGGTCATGAATGATGAGACATTGTTGGGTGTGAGGAATTAGCCGCATGGACGTGGGAAAGCGCCTTGACCAAGGCTTGAACGCAAATCCAACTGCGCCATTCGATGGGGTTGTGCATCAACCAAATGGCTGATTTTGATGGGACGATTGGCAGAGTGGCCGAGGTGTGCGAGATCACATTTGGAGCTGAGCAGTAGGTGGAGCAGGCGCCGAGAGCGTGCGCGGATCACCTTAAGGATTCATTGCAGACGGGTTGGCTGGGTGCACAAGGCAGGATTTGGGTATGACATTTAGTCGGCCTCCCTCTGCCGGACAGGGGCTGGAGCAGGGATCGGACGGTGGGCCTCGTGGAGGACGCGGGTCAAGACTTCTTTCTAGATAAGGCAAAGTTGTCGGTCTTGAGGATTCTGCCGCCCTCTTCAAGGACGTAGAGGCGGTTGACGTCGAGTTCTTTCCATGTGTCGACGGTGCCGGAGGGCCAACGGATTTCTACGAGGTCTGCCTTTTTGGCAGCGCCCAGGCCGAAATGGATGCGGAGGTCGCTGGCCGAGAAATAGCCGTTGCAGGAGCGAACCTCCTCGATCTGGACGAGCGGCGAATCTGGTTTGGCATTCAAAAGAGGCGTGCCGGTCTGGGCAACTACCTTCAGCCGAGCGCCAATTCCGGTGCGATTGGACTTTGTGCCCACAGTGCGGATCTTGATCCAACTGCGATTGAGGGTCGATTCGCAGTGAAGCAGTTGAGGCGCCGCATTGGCGCAGTTCACGACGGCATCCATGTTGCCGTCATTGTCGTAGTCGCCGATGGCAAAGCCGCGGGCCGGCACTGGCGCGGTGATGCCGTTGCCGGCGATCAGGCTAACGTCTTCAAACTGACCGTTGCGCAAGTTGCGATAGAGATACTTGCGTTCGGCATAAGCGGCGTCCACCGGGGTTCCGTCGACTTCCGGGTAGACGTGGCCGTTAGCGACAAGGATGTCGAGCCAGCCATCGTTGTCGATATCGATGAAGCTGACGCCCCAGCCGAGCAAGCGGGTGTTGATGCCCAGGCCGGCCTGATAGGTGCGATCGTCGAAAGAGCCGTCGCCGAGATTCATATAGAGGGAGTCGGTGTCGCCGGCGAAGTTGGTTTTGACGATGTCGAGCAGGCCGTCGCGGTTGTAGTCGCCAACGGACACGCCCATACCGGCCTGGGGTTTGCCGTCAGGGGAGTAGGCCACGCCCGCTTCGATGGCCTCGTCTTTGAAGGTGCCGTCCTTCTGGTTCACGTAATAGGTGGCGGAGGTAGAGTCGTTGGCTACATAAATGTTGGGCCAGCCTGAGTTGTCGAGATCGGCGGCAGCGGCCGAGAGAGCATACGTTCCCAGCGTGCCAATCATGCCCGCCTTTTCACTCACGTTGGTGAAGGTGCCGTCTCCATTGTTGTGGTAGAGCAGGTTTTTCCCACCCTCAAGGCCAGGAGGGCCACAGGCTACCTGAATGCCTTTATAGGTGCAATTGGCGTCCTCGGGCAGCGGGGCGGTTTTGACGTCGAAGTCAATATAGTTGCCGACAAACAAGTCCAAATGGCCGTCCTTGTCGTAGTCGAGGAAGGTGCATCCGGAGTTCCAGCGGAGACGGGATTGCAGCAGGCCGGCCTCTTTCGCCACCTCAGAAAAGGTCCCGTTGCCGTTGTTGCGGAAGAGGGCATTCTGGCCGTAGTAGCTGACGAAGAGGTCGTTCCAGCCATCGTTGTTGTAGTCGCCCACGCAGCAGGCTTGTCCCCATCCGGATCTGGCCAGGGCGGCCTTGCGGGTGACGTCGGTAAAGGTCCCGTCGCGATTGTTTTTGAAGAGGTGGCAGACCGGCTCCTGGCCTTTGGGAAAGCCTTCGAAACGCCAGCCGTTGACCAGGAATATGTCAATCCAGTCGTCCTGATCGTAGTCAAAGAAGGCGGCGCCGCAGCCGGTGGTCTCGAGCAGGTATTTGTTGCGGTGCTCGCCGCCGAAGATGGTCTTGACGTTGAGGCCGGCCTGCTTGGCTACATCGGTGAACCGGACGCCGAGGGCCGTGCCCGTGACAGGCGAGGCCGTTCCTTTGGGCGCGGGGCGGGCGGGTGCTTCATAGGCTTGGCGAGAGTTGGCAGCGAGCTTTGGCGGCTGAGCTGCCTGCTGGCCTGAACGTGGCAACGCCGCTCGCGCCAAGGTTAGAACATCCTCCAATGCAAGCACCAGAGCGGTCCGGGAGAGCGACTTCAAAAGACCTCGGCGGGTAATCGGCAACTTAGGGACTCTCCTGGTTCGGATAGGGCCCGGCGCGCGTGGTGGGCTGCACGGGCCGTACGCAACCCCTCTCAAGAAAGACTGGCGGAACGGCGCCTTCCCAATTTCAGGGCGAAATCACTTTGAGGCCCGGCACGACGGAGAAGTGGCGTGTGTTGAACGTGGCAACAGCGTCGCCCGATTGAAGCGCTGTGGCCGCCAGAATCAAGTCGTGCGGCCCGATCATCTGACCGCTCGACTCAAGCGTAGCCCACAGCTTCGCGTGAACCAGAGCTGTTTCGAAAGTGAAGGGAAGCTTTTCAAATGCGGGAAAGATGCATTGGAAGAATCGCTCCCGCTTGACCCGGTGAGAACCCGACCCGCGCTCCACTCCATGTTGAAGCTCCGAAACTGTGATCGCTGCCAGTTTGAACATGATCGGATGCTGCCTTGCGATCCAGCCATCGAAGTCGAAGGTTCGGCGCTCAGCCTCAATCAAGACATCTGCATCGATCAGGATCCCCATTTATCCCTCGCAGGTATGAGTGCGGCTCGTGCCGCGTGCAGATCGCGGAGCCACAGTTCTGCGTCTTCGGGCGTCAGACCGCTTTCTTCCCGGGCTATGCGCAGAGCTTCAAGCAGGGCGGGACCGTTGCCGGTTTTCTCGCCCTCCGCCGATTGCCCTACCGGCACGATCCGCGCCACGGGAGAGCCATTCTTGTGCAGAATAAAGCTCGTACCCTGGTAGTGGGCCCGGTTGATGCAGTCGGCAAAATTGCGGGCGGCCTCGGTGACGGAGATGGCTTTCTCACTCATAGAATCAGATTATCAGATATTGTGTAGATTGTGCAGCCATGCTTGCCGGTCCGCTTTAATAGCGCAGGCCGAGCTTCATGGGGAAGTCCTCTTCGTCGTCCTCAAGTCCAGGCATGTTGCAGTGTTCCTGGATGATGTGGCGATGGACGCGCTGGAATGCCAGGTGGGCGGCGGCGATGACGGCGGCAGCAAGGGCAAAGTGCTGGATGCTTTGCGCAATCCATGGCTCGGACGCAACTGGAACCCAGACGATGATGGGGAGGAAGGTAAAGTATTTGAGGACCGCCATGGCCAGATTGGGCTGCTCTCTTGCGGGCTCGCCGGTGAAGGCGACCGTCATGACGTTGAGAAACAGGATGTCAGTGAGGAGCAGGCACATACCGATAGCGATGAGAAGCAGGCTTTCCGTTGCCGGCCAGGTGAGCAGTTCCGGCGGAGCAAAGGGGTGTAAGGCGAGGCAGACGCTGAAGGTGGCGATGATGGCCCACAACAGCACCCACAGTTTTGCTGCCTGCAGCTGATGGATTGCGGTGGTGGGATTTGGCGGCCTGCCGTGAACGATGCGAAAGGCCCAGCTTCCCTGGCGATTGCCGGGAGAGACAAAGGCCATGCGCAGTCCGGCGATGGTCCAGAATGCGACGATGGCGATGGCCGCGCGGACTCCGTCGGGCGAGACTGCCATGCGGACCTGGCCACGATCGACTGTCAGGCGAAGCACACTGGCGACAATCACTGAGAGGCCGACTCCCCCATAGAGGACAAGATAGATGCGATAGCGCTGGACCCGGAGCAGGGTCTGACTGATGAAGTGGAAGACGGCACGGCGCGCCGGAGAACGAAGCACCGTGGCATGGAGGAGCAAATGCAGGGGGCGCGCGACCCAGCTACGGGTGTCGTGCGTGCCGGGGCCTACCACCAGTTGCCGCACCCTGCGCACGTAGGCCAGGGGATAGGCGAGCGCGCCAAGTGCAAGCGTGATGAGCAGCGCCACGCAGCCGGTTTGCGCTAGGCGAGTGTAGATGGGCAGGGCCGAGGGGCCTTCAAGTAGGCGCTGGTAGATTCCGAGGAACCAAAATGGGGGACAGTCGATCACAAACGGGCTTCTGGATTGGAGAAAGACCGGGACGGCGCCGGAGAGTACGGGAAACAGCAGCAGGAGCATCAGCAGTATGGAAATCAGAAGGCCTTGCACGGCCAGCGAGATGCGCCGAAACAATCGCTCGCCGAGAACGGAAAGAAGCACGCCCTGCAGAGCCAGGATGAAGGCCGCGCAGAACAAGCCGCTGCCTGAGACTGCCAGTATGTGACCGATGAGCAGGCGCGGCAGGTTGGGCGGGTCGAACGATGCGGGAAGAACTAACGGGGCGAGCATGTTGGCATCAAGCAGGAAGCCAACGATGAAAATGGCGATGGCGGCAACGCGTGCCTGGAAAAGCCTTCCATAACTGATTGGTAATGTAGTGAGAACAAATATGTCGAGCAGGTCGGGAAAGAAGAGGTCCCACTCGAAGACGGTGACAATGCCCATGGCGACGAAGGAATAGAGAACAAAGAAGAAATGATGGTTTACCTGCACCCAGTATGGCGGCGGTTCGATGTTCAAGGGGCGGCCAGGCGGCCAGGCGATAAAGCGATGGTAGACCGGATACAGATATAGCGCGACGATGAATCCGGGGATTCCGGTGGCAAAGGCAATGAGAATCAGGCGCCCCTTGGCGTCTCCGTCGGGCGAGGCAGTTTCGTGGTTGAAAAAGCGCTCAAGGAAATGGCGGACGAGCAGCGAGAACTGGCTGCGCTGCGGCACATGCACGGCGCCAAGCGCGGCCTGGGCGTTCAATGAGAGCGCCTCGGGTTCCGACATCATGAAGAGGCGCTGGAATTCCTCACGAATGGCCAATCTGCATCACCTCCACCATCTGCTGCGCGAGACGGCGTGTATCCTGCTGCTCAACTAATTGGGCAAAGACGCTTTCAAGATTGGGGAGACTCATCAACTTCGTGAGATCGGAGGGTGGAGCGTCGGCCAGAAGCCTGCCCTTGGCAATTACGATGACGCGGCTGCAGACCTGCTCGACGACTTCAAGCACATGCGAAATGTAGAGAACGGCCTTGCCTTGCGCGGCGAGCAATTCGAGGAGGTCTTTGAATAAGCGGCCAGAGACAACATCGAGGCCGGAGAGTGGTTCATCGAAGATGAGCAGTTTGGGATCGTGCAGCAGGGCCGCGGCGATGAGCACACGCTGGCGCATTCCTTTGGAGTAAGTCGAGATGGGCGAATACTGCCAGGACTCGAGATTCAGCAGTTTGAGCAGTCGTGTGGCCTTGGCTTCGATGAGCGCTTCACCGAGCCCGCGAAGGCGGCCCACAAGTTGCAGGTATTCCAAGCCGGATAAGTACGTGTAGAGATGAGCCTCTTCGGGCACGTATCCGAATGCGGCACGGAAGGCGACCATGTCTTTTTCGATATCCACACCCTCAAAGAGTACGCGCCCGTCATTGGGCCGCAACATGCCGGTAATGATTTTGACGGTGGTGGATTTGCCGGCTCCGTTGGGGCCTAGAAAGCCCACCACCTCGCCCGGCGCCATTTTGAAGCTGACATCCTCAATGGCGGGAATGCCGCGGTAACTTCGGTAAAGGTGTTGCAGTTCAAGCATGACGGAAACCTTCTGGTCAGTCTTGTTGTGCCGAGCGGGTAAGAAGTTTCCTTGATGTGCATCTGGGTGCCCCATCCTCGCGACGTCTTTGTTTTTGTCGCTAGGGTGGGATCGCCCAGATGCCTACACCCTATGTAGCAATCGGCATATAGACTTGTCAAGTAGATTGCTACATAGGTAGAATGCGCCATGGCCCGTGAAGCCGCATTCTCGGAGGCGAAACTCTCGCATACTGCGGCGATGATTCTGCAGGCGCTGGACGCAGGATTCGTATACGGCTTCAGCATCATGGAAATGACTGGGCTGCCCAGCGGCACGGTGTACCCGGCGATGCGGCGCCTGGAGCGGGATGAGCTGATTCGCTCGCAATGGGAGCGGCAATCCATTGCCGACGCGGAGCAGCGGCCACAGCGTAAGTACTACAAGCTGACAGCCGCAGGCAAGGCAACGCTGGAAGCGTCTCGCAGGCGCTATCCGCTGCTGGAGAGGCTGATTCCCAATGCGGAGGCCAAGTCAATATGAGGCCGGCGTTGAAACTGGAGTGGGCAAGCCGGATTCTGCATGCGGGGCTGCTGCGTGCAGCTTCGCTTCTCGTGCCGGGACGGCTCCGTGCGGAGTGGCGCCGGGAGTGGCGAGGCGAACTGTGGCACGTTCAGCAGGCCTGCGAGCGCATGAGCGGGACCTCGTGGCAGGGCGAGCGGGAGGTTGCGTCGTTCTGCATGGGAGCTTTCCAGGATGCGCTTTGCCTGCGGAGGTCAGGAAAGCGCGGGAGGTTTCCGTTTGCCCAGCTGCATGGGGCGCCAAGTCAATGCATCCTGATTCTGGGGACAATCCTTGCTGTCAGTTTTACGATCGCGCAGTTGTTGCCTGGCGTCAGGGCAGAGCGCAGCCTGTCTCCAGGCGCGGTGAGGCCGGGCTTGGTGACGATTGAAGAGATTGGGGAAAACAACGACACGATGCCGAAAATCCCCCAGAGCCAGTACCGTTCCTGGGCGGACCACAAGCAAAAGTTCTTCGACGGATTTGCGTTCTATAGAGTGACGACGGAGGTCGTGGAACGGAATGCCTCAACGCGCGGAAATTCTGTTTGGAGCGTTGGGCGGGCAGGCGCAAACCTCTTTACCCTTTTGGGGCTTCCTATTCGGTTTAGGGATCCGGATGGCTTGGGCGGCTCGATGCCGGAGGTGATCTTGAGCGAGAAGACCTGGAAGCGGGATTTCGGGTCGGATCCGCATGTGGCAGGAGTTGTGGTGCAACTGGGAGAGCAGGCGGCGCGCATCGCCGGCGTTGCGCCGGATAGCTCACTGGAGCTGCCGCGACGGGTTGATGCGTGGATGCTTGGACCAGATTCGGCGATGCCTGGCGGCGGAACGGGATACGTTTTGGCTCACCTGACGCCGGCGGGCGAGGCCGAGATGTGGGCTCACGTGGTGCGTATTACCGCGTACGGGCCGGATGCGTCGCAGAACGACCTGCTTGGTTTCTCTTTGAGCGCGCGCGCCACGGGACCTTGGATCCTCTATCTCTTCGCCGTCTTCCTGGCGCTGGTATCATTGCCGGCTATTACGTCGGTTTCGCTCGGAGAGTACAGCCAGGACCCGCAAGGAACATCGTGGTCCAGGAAGTTTACCCGCTGGAGCTTCCTGAGCGCCAAGATCGCGTTGCTGCTGGCGATTGTGTACTTTGCCTCGCTCGATCTGGCTTACGGGCAGACGACGCTGGACGCGAACCGGTCGGCGTATATCCAACTGATGTTTTCCTTCCTGGCGTGCCTGTTCGGGATGCGCTGGGTGCTCGGGGATCAGCGGCATCGGTGCCCGGTCTGTCTGCGCCGAGTGAGCAACCCGGCGCAAGTTGGTCAGGCGTCACAGACATTTCTGGCGTGGAACGGGACGGAGATGATGTGCATGGGCGGGCACACGCTGCTGCATGTGCCTAGCCTGCCGACAAGCTGGTTCGGCACCCAGAGGTGGATGTACCTGGACACCTCGTGGGGGTTCCTGTTTGCGGGGTCAACGCGGCCGATTCCTTGACAACTCCATTGAAATCAGTGATATCATTCGCTGGCCAATTGCTCCAGCAGGGTGTCGAAGTCTTCCAGTTTAGCGTACTCGATGATGACTTTGCCACGGCCGTTGTGGTCTTCAATGTGTACTTTGAGGCCCAGGGAGCGTTGTAGTCGCTCCTGGACCGCGCGCACGTTGGGATCAACGGGTGGCTCGGGCTTGGGGTCCTTTTTGTCGGCCTTTTCAGGATGGAGCAGGCCCTGGACGTAGGTTTCTGTTTGGCGAACAGAAAGCGAAAGTCTAAGGATGCGTTGCGCGGCTTTTTCGATGTCTTCGGCATGTTCAAAGGCCAGAAGAGTGCGCGCGTGGCCGAAGGTGAGTTCACCGGCCTCGACGCGAGCCTGGACTGTGGCTGGAAGCCGCAATAACCTGAGGAAATTGGCAACAGAAGCGCGGTCTTTGCCGGTGCGGGTGGCCATCTGCTCTTGGGTCATGTGGAACTCGCGGGAGAGGCGGTCGAAGGCGCGAGCCTGCTCCATGGGGTTGAGGTCGGCGCGTTGTAGGTTTTCGACGATGGTGATCTCCATCGCCTGCTCGTCGGAGACCTGGCGAAGGATGGCGGGGATGGTCGTCTTGCCGGCCAACTGCGAGGCGCGCCAGCGGCGTTCACCCGCGATGAGCTGGTAGCGGCCGGCAGCGAGGGGGCGGACGAGAATGGGTTGGACTACACCGTTGGCGACGATGGAGGCGGCCAGCTCAGAAAGTTGGTCTTCGTTCAGCTGTAAACGGGTCTGAAATGGATTGCGGTCGATCTGGTCGATGGGGATCTCGCGGGGCTTGCCGC
>Ga0182024_10000700_pt1 | contig 87106 bp, 84 predicted proteins | sample P32metaG_FD_120480 | JGI IMG/M metagenome (GOLD analysis project Ga0182024, IMG submission 120480) | Permafrost microbial communities from Stordalen Mire, Sweden - P3-2 metaG (Illumina Assembly) | ecosystem: Environmental > Terrestrial > Soil > Wetlands > Permafrost | place: Sweden: Stordalen... | reverse complement strand
CCGCGTCCGGGAAGACCTCGGCGACGGCCGCTTCGGCCGCGTCCGCGAGACCGGACACGAACTGCGCCATCTGGTCGCGCATCTTCTTGTCGTCGGCGACGTCATCCCCGGCGAGCTGCGCCATCCTGGACAGCCGTCCGGTCAGCTCGGCGATCCGTTGCACGCGTTCGGCGAGCAGCGCGTCGGCCCGGGCTCGCGACTGCTCGCCGTAGGCGTCGGCGTCCTGGCGAACCTTGTCGGCCAATACGGTCGCGTTGTCGAGCAGCTTGGTGGCGCGCGTGGCCGCCTCCCGGGCGGCCTCCTCTCGGTAGGCGACGGCAGCGGCCTGGGCCTGGCGCATCACGTGCTCGACGTAGGGCCCCAGGTCCGGCAGGTCGCGCTCGAGGGGGAGCGCCGGGAAGTCCTCGGGGTCGGCGAGGCGGGTCTGGGCCGACACCGAGACCGCGCGCAGCGCCTCCATCGCCGAGCCGAGCGGGGATGACGGCCCGGCTCGGGGCGGGTCGAGGGCCACGCTGGACTCCGGGTCGGCCTCGACCTCGGTGGCTGCCGGTTCGAGCTTGCCGTTTGGCGGATCGCGCTTGACCCGAGCCCGGTGGGGCTTGGGCTGAGCCTCCGGGTCAGGCTCGGCCTGAACCTCCGGGGCGGGGTCGGCCTGAACCTCAGGGGCGGGGTCGGCCTGAACCTCCGGGGCGGGCAGCGCGGCCGCGCGCAAGGTCTGAAGCGCCTGTTCGACGAGCGGTGCGGGGGAGAGGGGGGGATCGTTCATGGAGTCACTTGCAGCGAGCGAGCCGCGCCCGCGGTTGCCGATAGGTCGATGGGCCCGCTCGGGCTCGAGCTGGGCGTGCTCTGGGTCTTGTAGGTGACCCCGGCGGCTACGGAGAGCAGCGTGTACCGCGGGTCGGAGTAGACGACGGTCAATCCGGCGCTGTTCCCGCTCGCGGCCTGGGGGTAGGTCTGGCGGATGAGGTCGCCGCTGGCGTTCTGGGCGATGAGCATGTATCTGACCGACCGCGGCGGACGCTTGACCGCCCGCAGCCACGGGGCGTCACCGTGGTCGATCCGGGTCTGAAACACTCCCGGGCGCCCGGTGAGCAGGATGACCGCGTAGGTCTGCGAGTTGTCGGTGAGGACGCTCTTGTTGGCGCGTACGTGCGCGTTTATGTACTGGGCCATGGCCAGCTCGGAGTTGATGCCGACCTGGATCCCGCCGCGCGACACCGTGCCCTCCTGCGAATGCCCGGTCGCGACCGCGCGGTGAAAGGCCTGCTCCAGGTTCTGATAGGGGTAGGTGGCCATGCCGTGCCACACCACCACGGCCGACCCGGCCAAGCCGGCGATCAGGGCGATCCCGACCAGCGGGCGCAGCGTGGCAAACGATCTGTACAGGACCGCCGCGCCGAACAGGCTCATGAGCAGCAGGGGCAGCCCCTTGGCAAGCTGCATCTGAGACGCGTCGCGGTAGATCAGGGCCTCGGTCGCCGGGCTCAGGAGAGCCAGAATCGAGAACGCCGCCACCCAGGCCGCCAGCTCGTCGCGTTTGACCACGGCCGTGACCAGCAGCGCCGGGATCACGATCAGCGCGAGCGGAGCCGAGCTCCACGTGAGCGTCAGCGTCTGGTGGAGCGCATGCAGCAGCGTGACCGGCACGGCGGTGACCGTCGAGGTGCTCACGGCCGCGGCATGGCCGCCGTCGAGCCACCCGAACGGCCGGCCGACGATCAGAGCGCCGAGCACGGTCCAGACGAGCAGCGCGTACAGGCTCGGCGTCAGATAGGTGATCAGCGACCCTTCCACCTCTGCGTTTCGGGCGCGGTGTCGGTAGAGCACGACTGCCACCATCACCGCCCCCAGCGCCATCCAGGCAAACGCCGAGTAGTCGGCGAGTCCGGCGAGCGCGAACACCATTCCGGCCACGACGAGGTACCGGGTGTCAAGGGTGATCAGCCAGGCGATCAGCGCCGACACGGACACGGCCAGCAGGTACAGCGCGATCATCTCCGCGCCCCCGCCGGCCGCGTAGAAGCACACCGTCGGGATGACGGCGAACAGCAGCAGCGTCAGGTAACGCAGCGGGGCTGCGAGCTGGCAGCGTTCCAGCAACCGGTTGATCACCGTCATGGTCAGCCCGCCGAAGACCGCCGAGCAGATCGGCAACGCCAGCAGCGATTTCGCCAGCGATGTGAACAGGGCCAGCGGAAGCAGCGCGAAGGTCTGCAGCGGGGGCTGGGTGAAGCCGATCGCGGCCAGCTTCGACGGGACGTTGTGCCACGCGAGGTAGGCATTCGCGAGCCGGGTAAGCGAATCGAAGCTGACGACGTGCGCGGAGACGATCAGCCAGTAGCCGAGCGTCCCGAAGCCCAGGCCGAAGATGAGAAAGATGGCGAGGCTCTCGACCCGGCGCGAGCGCGAAGGCGAGCCGAAGCGGACCGGCTTCTGCACCCTTCGGTGAGGGTCGATGGCCAGCGTCTGCACCGTCCGGTCGGGCTCGACGACGGCCGGAGCTCGGGGGGCGGCGACGCTCATCAGTGCTCTTCGCTCTCGTCGAGCCCGTGAACCGTCTTCTCCCAGTAGAACGGCTTGTAGATGAGCTGGACGAACCCCTTCCACGCCGCCCAGGACATCATCATCCAGTAGATCGGCGAGAGCAGCGCGTAGCGGGTCAGGTCGAAGTTGCCCTCCTGCAGCGTGCCGGCGACGTTGAAGAACACGAACATGAAGTTGCCGACGAGCAGCGAGGCGGCGGCGATATAGAAGATGTAGTCGGGGAACAGCACCTGGATGAACGAGGCCTGGGTGACCGCGAACACGAGGGTGAGCAGCCAGAAGATCGGGTTCAGCAGGAAGATGAACGCGCCGCCGACGATCAGGTTGAAGGACACGAAGGCGCTCAGTCCGATCTGGCGGCACAGCCGTAAGGGATGGCGCATGTGCACCAGCCAGGTCTGGTAATAGCCCTTGATCCAGCGCGAGCGCTGGCGAATCCAGTTGCCCACGTCGCTGTTGGCTTCCTCGAGGGTCGTGGAGTCGATCATCGATGTCGTGTAGCCGGCCTTGAACAGGCGGATCCCGAGGTCGGCGTCCTCGGTGACGTTGTATGGATCCCAGGCCCCGAGCTCGATGAGCCGGTCGGTGCGGAAGTGGTTGGAGGTCCCGCCCAGCGGAATCGGCGCCTTGACCGCGCAGAGTCCCGGGAGCAGCAGGTCGAAATGCATCGAGTACTCGATCGAGAACCATCGCGTGAGCAGGTTCTGGCCCGTGTTGAAGTAGTTGAGCTTCGCCTGGAGGCAAGTCACCGACGCCTCGCCCTTGCGAAACGCGATGACCGCTCGCTTGAGCTGGTCGGGCTCGGGCTTGTCCTCAGCGTCGAAGATGACGACGTACTTGCCGTCAGCCTGGAGGATCCCGTAGTTGCACGCCTTCGGCTTGGTCTTGGGCTGCGCGTCGGGAACCACGACGAGCTTGAAGTGCGGGGGTGGGGCCAGCGCGCGGATGGCGGCCGGTGTCTCGGGATCGTCCTCCTCGCACAGCAAGCGCACGTCGAGCTTGGTCTTGGGGTAGTTCAGACGGCCGATCCCGGCCATCAGACGCGGCACGATCGCGGCTTCCTTGTACAGGGGGACGAGGATCGTGTACATCGGCAGGTCGCGTTCGTCCAGCGCGGCGATCTCCTCCTCGGAGACGTCGATGTACGCCCCGCCGCCGAGCGAGCGGTAGATGAGCCTGGCCTTGTACAGCGAGGAGGCGAGGTAGAACGCCGAGGCGAGGGCCACCAGGACGATCAGCGTGGCCTGGGTGAAGACCACGAGCGCCAACGCGATGAAGAGCGTGACCCCGATGAAGAAATACCGCTGACCGGTGGACAGGACCCGGTCCGCGGAGTTGTCGGGGTCCGATTCGCGAAGCGCCAGCTTCGCGGTGTTGACGTACTGCTTGCCGTATATGTCGCGGACCAGGTCGTCGATGCTGTTGCGGGTGGCCAGCAGCTCCTTGAGCTCGAGGTGGGTGTGCTCGGCGAGCATCGAGATGGTGTCGTCCTCGAGCGTGTCGGCGACCGCCAGGTACAAGGTGGTCTCGTCGGCGGCCAGCGGCACGCAGCGCAGCCGGCTGGCCAGCGGCTCGGGGATCAGTGCCGTGACCTCCGGGTCGGGCTTGTAGCCCGACAGGTCCACGCGCTGGAGGCTGAAATGGTCGGCGATGACGGCGAGCAGCTCCTGCTCGGAGATCGCGCCCGAGGTGACGAGGATCTCGCCGAGACGGCTCCCGGTCCGTTGTTGCTCGGTGAGCGCGTCGGCGAGCTGCGCGTCGGTGATGAGCTCGAGCTCCAGGAACAGCTCCCCGATGCGCCGGGGGGCGCCGGTGGGGAGCTCCCGCAGAGCCTGACTTTCGAGCGCTGGCGTCGGCGCGTCCGGCGGCTCGAGGGTGTCGATGGTGGGCTCGAATGCGACGTCGAGCGCGGCCTCGATGTCCGCTATCGGCCACTCGTGGACCTCGATCTCGTGGCCGAGAAGCTTGCGGGCGACGTTCGCGGCCAGGACGTCTTCGGAGTCCGCGACCGCGAGCTGCACGATCCCGTCGCTGTAGGCCAGCGGCACCATGCCGAAGCTTCGGCACACCGGCTCTGAGATCAGCTTGCCAACCCGCTGGGCCGAGCCCAGGTTCTCGGCGACGGCCGGAAGCCCGTTGGGCAGAGAGGTCGTGGTCATCGTTCAGCGCCGATGACCGGAGCCCGGGTACGGCTTGCCCGGCCTCCATGCCAGGTGCTGCGATGGCCCAGCATCCATGCGGGGATTGCCGCTTCCTGCGGTAGGACTTCGATCATTATCTCCTGTCCTGAGGTAGCGGCCGGGGTATTTCTTCGTCCAGGTATGTGTCGACCGTGGGCGCGGATCCCTTGAGCGGCAATTTCCGCCCGCCGAGCGGGCCGGGACCGCGAGTCAGGGCGCGTTGGTGCCCTGGCGCCCGTAGTTGTCGCTGAGACGCACCACGTCGTCGAGGTGGGGCGTTGAGACCTCGAGCACGTCGCTGTCCTGCAGCGCCTCGATCGTGTGCACGTCCCCGGGCTGGTTGCGCCAGACGTCTCCCGGATTGATCGTGCGTTCCGTCAGCTCGTCGGCGGACGGTCCCTGGACGAGCAGGAGCTGTCCGGACAGGACGTAGCAGCTCTCGTCCTTGCGCTCGTGGAGCTGGAGCGAGAGCCGGTGCCCGCGGTCGACGTGCAGGATCTTGCCGGCGTAGTGCTCGGTGAGCGCGTACCAGATCTCATACCCCCACGGCTTGGTCACGCGATGGGGCAGCGCAGGAGCTATGGATTGGTCTGAGGATGATCGGTCTGAGGCGGCGAGTGGGGGCATGGGATCAGGTGAGCGGGAGTGGGGGGATCGAATCACGAGAGGGGTCCGGTTTGCTCGTCGCGGATGACGTGCAGAACGGCGTTGATGAGCGCGAGGTGGGTGAAGGCCTGGGGGAAGTTGCCCATGTGGCGCCCGGTGCGCGGGTCAAGCTCCTCGGCGTAGAGGTCAAGCGGAGAGGCGGCGGCCAGCAGGCGCTCGCACAGCGCGCGTCCTTGCGCGCGCTCGCCGATCTCGAGCAGCGCCGAGACCAGCCAGAACGAGCAGATCAAGAACGAGCCCTCCTCCTGGTCGGCGAGGCCGTCGTCGGTCTCAGAGACGCGGTAGCGCAGGACGAGCCCCTGCTCGGTGAGCTCGCGCTCGATCGCGCGCACCGTGGCCTGGACACGTCGGTCGTCGGCGGGCAGGAAGCGCACGAGCGGGATCAGCAGGTTGGAGGCATCGAGCGCCACGGCGTCGTAGTGCTGCACGAACACGCCGCGGTGATCGACTCCACGCTCGCAGATATCGGCGTGGACGGCGTTGGCGATGCTGCGCCAATTGTCGGCCAGGGCATCGCGTCCCCGGCGCGCGGCCAGCCGGGCGCCGCGGTCCAGAGCGACCCAGCACATCAGCTTGGAGGAGACGTAGTGCCGGGCCTCGCCGCGCGCCTCCCAGATGCCCTGGTCGGGCTGCTGCCACACCGCCGCGGCGCGCTCGGCCTGCGCCTCGATCACTGACCATAGGCGCTGAGGATTGTGGCCGTAGGCCTTGGAGTGCAGGTAGATCGAGTCGAGCACGGCTCCGTAGACGTCGTTCTGGCGCTGGTCGAAGGCGCCGTTGCCGACCCGGACCGGGCGGGCGCCCTCGTATCCGGTGAGATGGTCGAGCGTCTGCTCGGGCAGGTCGCGCTCGCCTCCGATCCCGTACATGATCTGCAGCGAGCCGTCGCTGTCACGGGCGAGATCGGCCACGTACTGGATGAAGTCGTCGGCCTCCCAGCTCAGCCCCAGCGAGTTCAGGCCCCACAGGGTGAACGTCGCGTCGCGCATCCATGTGTAGCGGTAGTCCCAGTTGCGCTCGCCGCCCGCGGTCTCGGGCAGCGAGGTCGTCGGCGCGGCCACGATCGCGCCCGTGGGAGCGTAGGTCAGGCCCTTGAGGACGAGCGCCGAGCGCTGCAGCTTGCTGCGCCAGCGGTGGTCGGGAAAGCGCCCGGTGTCCAGCCAGGCCCGCCAGTACTCCGACGTGCCGTCCAGGCTCTCGACCGCCTCCCGGTAGGTGCGCGGACCGTCGAGCCGGCTCGACCAGGAGAGCGAGCAGAAATACCGATCGCCCTTGGCGAGCTGGTGGCGGGCCCGGGCCGAGCTTCCCTCTATCCCGATTCGCAGATCGGTCATGAGCCGCATGCTCTGCCCGTCGTACGTGACGTCGAACGACCCCGGGTCGTTCTCGACCCGTGTCCACTCCCCGGGCCCCCGGCCGTAGTCGAACATCGGTTCGCAGATGAGCTCGGCATGCACCGAGCCGTGGATGCAGTGGATCGTGCGCACGAGGATATGGCGGGCGTCGAAGTCACTCGGCGGACGGGTGTGAGCGGTGATGCTGCCCGTCTCGCGCTCGCGCCAGGGGCCGATGATCAAGGCCTCCCGGACCACCGCCCAGCCGTTCGGGGTCTGCCAGGTCGTCTCGAGGATGTTGGTACCCGGCTCGTAACGCCGGCCCGCCGGTACGCCCATGCCGACCGGCCCGAAGCGGAACCCGCCGGCCCCGCGGTCCAGGATCGCGCCGAAGACGCTGGGAGCATCGAAGCGGGGCGGGCACAGCCACTCGACCGTGCCGTCGGGCGCCACCAGAGCTGCGGTGTGGCAATCGGAGAGGAACGCGTACTCGGCGATCGGCGGAAACGGAGAGCTGAAGGCGACACGGTCGTCGAACGGGGTGGCCACCGCACGCGGCCGATCCCACGGATCCATGGCACCGGCACGCTCGAGCGACCCGCGGGACTCCTCTCGCGGCGCGGCTCGCGGGTCCGAGAACCCCACCTTCGGTGAAGCGGGCGGCGACGATCCCGCTGGGTCCGGCTCGACGTCGGGGTCGATAGCTGTCCGATCGGCCATTACCTGACGCATCGACGTTGTCGGCCATCGGCTTGAGCCCCGGCGGGATCTGGGGCATCATTCTAGGTCGGCTCGAGAAGTACGTCGAGACCCAATCAGCCCCAGGAGGCCTTCGCGTGGCGATGCCACCGCCCGACAAGCTGATAACCAAGGACCGCGCCAGAAGGGTGCTGCAGCGAGTCGGTGTCCCGGCAGCGCAGATCGAAGAGATGCTCGCGCAACTCCCCGATCCGTTTGACGTCGGGAGCGCCCAGACCGTCTATGCGCGCTACGGCCTGTCGCATGAGCAGCTCATCAGCCGGATGGGTGGAAGTCCCTGAGGGACGCGAGGTAGCCGTTGCGGGAGCCGGTCACGCTACGATGTCGCGCCGGTGTCGACCTCCCGTCCACCCCTGTCTGAGCTCCGTGAGGAGCTCGCGTCCATGTGCCGCGCGCTCGCGGAGGAGGGCCTGGTTACGGGTACCTCGGGCAACCTGAGCTGCCGGGCCGATGAGGGCGTCCTGATCAGCCCCACGGGCGCGGAACTCGGCCAGCTGGAGGCCGGTCAGGTGACGCTGGTCGACCTGGAGGGCCAGGTCATCGACGGAGATCTCGAGCCCAGCTCGGAGATCAATCTGCACCTGGGGATGTATCGTCGCTACGACGCCGGAGCGGTCGTGCACACCCATGCCCCCATGTCAGCGGCGGTGGCCTGCGTGCTCGACGAGCTCCCGTGCGTGCACTATCTGATGGTCGATCTCGGCGGGAGCGTGCCGGTGGCGCCGTATCTGACCTTCGGCACCCCGGAGCTCGCTGATGCGGTGCACGATGCGATCGAGGGCCACACCGCGGCTCTGATGGCCAACCACGGCACCCTCGCCTACGGCGACGACCTGGTGACCGCGGGCACGCGCACCAGGCTGCTGGAGTGGGTCTCGACGCTGTACTGGCACGCGGCGGCGATCGGCACGCCCCGCACGCTCAGCGAAGCCGAGCAATCACAGGTGGTGGAGACGATCGAGCGCCGCTCCTACGGCACCACCCACCGCCTCGGCAACGGCGAGAGCTGAGCGTGCTGGCGGCTGGCGAGCGCCACTAGTCCGTGCGCACCGGTTTCCCGGCCATATGTCCCGGTTTCCCGGTGCAGTCGAGGAATCTGGGCCGGCGCGGCTTCCGGTTCAGCCTGCGGCAGCGGCGACCAGCTCGTCGCGCCGGGCAAACACGCGGTCTCCGAACCCGGCGTCGAGCCAGCCGAGCAGGTAGTAGAGATCGCCGGCGCTGAAGCGCTTGCGCATCAGATGGGCGTGTTCAAAGGCCCACCGCCCCTCGTGCTCGCTCACCGGGGGTTCGAGGTCATCAAACCGCAACGGCGCTCCCGCGGCCGCCAGCACGCGGACCGCCTCCTCGGGCGGGGTGAGCAGTTCCGACAGGCGCTCCCGCTCGCGCGGCCAGTTGGCCAGGAAGGCTTCGAAGCGAGGGCGGGCATCGCGCCACGCCTCCAGCTTGGCCGCGTAGTCTGACCAGCACTCCTCCGCCATCTGGCCCGAGGGGTCGATCTCGGCGAAGGTGCTCCGGACGACGTCTTCCATCTCCTGGTCAGACGGGTAGCAGCGCTCGAGGTCGAGTGCAGCCGGGTCGAGCTCGCGGACGAGAGCATCGAAGGCGATGGCGTGCGGGATCAGCGCCACCGCGACCTGCGCCCCGTGATCGGCGAGCCCGCGGTTGAAGTGCTCCGAGCCCATGTCGAGCATGTGTCCGGTGACGTGCTCATAGCCCGACAGGGGCGCCGACTCATCAGCCAGGGTCGCGGACAGGCCACCCAGGACGTTCATCTTCGCGAGCATCTCGAGGCCGTCCGGGGCGCCCGCCCCGAGCAGCGATGCGGCCACGCCGAAGTTGGCGCGCACGTCCTCGAGGACGCGCAGCGAGGGGTCAAAGAAACGAGCGAGCCCGAGCGCGTCGCCCAGCCGCCAGTCGGCGAAGGAGGTGAACATCGGGACGAGGTCGCCAAAGCCCGCGAGGGTGAGGTGGCGGGGCGCGTCCGCGAGCGCGGCGAGATCGAAGACCAGAGCGTCGCTGAGCCGTGACGGCCAAGTCCGCTTGACGCCGTCCTTGGCGATCACGGCCATGCGCGCGCTGAAGGCCAGCACCGAGATCGCGGTAGGGCAGAAGACGAGCCCGAGATGCTCGCCCGTGCGCTCCTCGAACTCAAAGCAACCATGCTTGGCGAGATCGGTCACGGTGCCGCTGCCCAGAGCGACCACCGGGACGCCGGGCCGGAGATGCTCGATCACCTCTTCGAGGCGTTCGAAATCGGCATGCAGGCTGCCGTCGGCGCCGCCCGCGAGCTCGCACACTTCGACCTGGAGGCCGGCGCCCGACAACACCTCCGCCACCCCGCGCTTGAGATCGCCGCCGGCCCGGCTCATCGGCGTGTCGTCCTGCACCACGAGGACCTCGCCCGCGTCGGGGGCGAGCTCGCCGAGAAGCTCGCCGAGCCGCGCGAAGGCGTCGGTGGCCACGTCGACGCGACGCAACTCGAGTGGTGGATACTCGTCGGCTCCGGGCCATTGGCGGATCGTCGCGATCAGGCTCGGCAGATCGGTTGGATCAAGCGCAAAGGTGGCGGCGCTCAAGCTTGCTCCCGCCATCCGCGGCGTTCCCACTCGGCGGCGGGAAGCACCTGATCGACGCGAGCCAGCACGAAATCGGGAACCGCGTCGGGCTCGAGAGCGGACACGGCGTCAGCGCTGGTCTCTCCGGTGAGCACCAGCGCCCCGAGCATGGAGGCCCTGTCGGCGCCGGCGAGGTCGGTGTAGAGCCGATCCCCGACCATCAGGCACCGCTCCCCGGGCAGGCCGAGGCGGCGCAGGACGGTGTCCATCATCGGGCGGCCGGGCTTGCCGAAATGCAGTTCGCAGCGGCGACCGGTGGTGGCCTCCAGCGCCGCGATGACCCCCGCGGCGTCCGGCTCGCCGCCCTCCGGAGTCGGGCAATAGCGATCCGGATTTGTCGCCACCAGGCGGGTGCCCTCTCGGCGCCACAGGGCATCGAAGGCGATCTGCAGCTTGGCGTAGTCAAGCGTTCGATCAAAGCTCGCGATGACCAGATCGATCTCGGCGGGATCCTCGGAGAGGTGTACGCCGGCATCGTGGAGAGCGCGCAGCAGCGGCTCCTCGGCGATCGCGAACACCCGTGCCTCGGGGGCCTGAGACCGCACCCAATCGACGGTTACCGCCAGCGAGTTGACGACCTCGTGCTCGCTGGCCTCGATCCCGAGCCCGCGCAGCTTGTCCACGTACTGGGCGGGAGTGCGAGTCGGGTTGTTGGACGCGAAGGCGATGCGTCGACCGAGCTCCCGCAGGGCCTCGAGCAGGCGGGCGCTGCCGGGTAGGAGGTCGTCGCCCAGGTACAGCGTCCCGTCGAGGTCGAAGACGTACCCGTCGGAGATCTCCGTGGGGCGGGACAGGAGCGGCGAAGCGGCGCTCATTGCATCGGAGTACCCAGCCCCGCTCGTGGGTACACGAGTGTCATGAGCTACGTGATCGGGATCGACTCCTCGACCACGGCGACCAAGGCGGTGGTCTGGGACCGAGACGGGCGTGCGGTCGCCGAAGGCCGGGCCGAGTTCGGGCTCAACCAGCCTCAGCCCGGTTTCCACGAGCAGGATGCCGAGGACTGGTGGCGCAGCACGGTCGCCGCGATGCGCGCCGCCGTGCGTCAGGTGGACGCCTCCGAGATCGAGGCGATCGGCATCACGCACCAGCGAGAGACGTTCGCTTGCCTGGGCGAGAACGACGAGCCGCTGCGTCCGGCGATCCTGTGGATGGACGCGCGCGCGAGCGAGCAGGTGGCCGAGCACGGCTCAGAAGACGTGCACCGCATCTCCGGCAAGCCACCGGACACGACCCCCGCCTTCTATAAGTTGCTGTGGATCGGCGAGCAGGAGCCCGAGGTGCTCAAGCGCACCCGCCGGGTGGTCGACGTGCACGCCTTCCTGGTTCATCGCATGACCGGCGAATGGCGAACCACCTGGGCGTGCGCGGACCCCCTGGGCCTGGTCGACATGGAATCCTGGGACTGGTCAGACGAGCTGCTGGGCAAAGTCGGCCTGACGCGCGAGCAGCTGCCCGAGCTTGACCGGCCCGGAGCCGCGATGGGCGAGCTGGGGGCCGAGGCCGCCGAGGCGTTCGGGCTGCCGGCGGGGCTCCCGGTCGTGGGCGGAGCCGGTGATGGCCAGTCGGCCGGGCTGGGCGCGAACATCACCGAGCCCGGTCGCGCCTACCTGAACCTGGGCACGGCGGTGGTGTCCGGCAGCTACAGCCAGGACTATCACTGGGGCCGGGCCTTCCGGACCATGGGCGGCCCGATTCCCGAGACCTACACGCTGGAGACCCTGATCCAGGGCGGGACCCTCACCGTGAGCTGGTTTCAGGAACGCATCGCCACTCTGGAGGCCCACCGCCTGCAACTGGACCTGCACGACCTGGACCTGCTCGAGGCGGCCGCCACCAGCGTCGGTCCGGGGGCGCAGGGACTGCTGCTGGTTCCCTACCTGGCGGGCTCTCAGACGCCCTACTGGGACTCGGCGGCGCGGGGAGTCGTGCTGGGGCTTGCCGACCACCATGGCAAGGGCCACATCTTCCGGGCCATCCTCGAAGGCATCGCGTTCGAGGAACGGTTGCAGCTCGAGGGCCTCGACGAGGTGCTCGAGACGCCCGTGGAGGCGCTCTACGTGATGGGAGGGGGCTCGCGCAGCGCTCTGTGGCGCCAGATCGTCGCCGATGTCTGCCGGCGCCCCGTGATCGCCTGTCGGGAGGTGGAGACGACCAGTCTCGGCGCTGCCATGCATGCCGCCGCCGCGGTCGGCTGGTATGACTCGATCGCCGACGCGGCGGCCGCGATGTCCGACGAAGGCGCCTGCCACGAACCCGACGAGCGGACGGCGCGCCGCTATGACCGGCTGTTCTCGGTTTATCGCGAGATCTATCCCCGCACCGAAGCGCTGTTCAAGGAGTTACGCGATGCGCTCCGGGACTGACACGCCCGGCGCCGAGCGCCTCGACGAGCTGGTGCGCCTCTCGCTGCGGCTCTCCGAGCCGGCTCGGGAGCTGGCCATCCTGGCGGAGGGGAACACCTCGGCGCGCATCGACGAGGAGTCGTTCTGGGTGAAGGCGAGCGGGACCTCACTGGCCGGAGCCGACGGAGCCGACAAGTACGCCAAGGTGCGCATCGAGCCACTGATGGCGGCCCTGAGCGAGCAGGGCGAGATCGACGACGGGGAGGCCAAGCGGAGGTTGCAAAGCGCGGCGCTCGGAGACCCCGAGGACCTCCGATCGCCGTCGATCGAGACCTATGTGCACGCCGCCTGCCTGGAGCTGGGCGGCGCCACCTTCGTGGCCCACACCCACCCGACGGCGCTCAATGCGCTGCTGTGCTCGGAGCGCGCGGAGGCCGCCTATGAAGGCGTCCTGTTCCCCGACGAGGCGGTCGTCTGCGGTCCGAGGCCGCTGATCGTGCCCTACGCCGCACCCGGGTTGGCGCTCGGGCGGCTCGTCTTCGAACATCTCAACGATTTCCTCTCCGTACGTGGCGAGCCGCCGCGGGCGATCCTGCTCATCAATCACGGCCTGTTCGCGCTCGGCGCCAGCGGCGAGGAGGCGGCGGCGATCACCGCGATGGTCGTCAAGGCGGCGCAGATCCGGCTCGGGGCTCTGGCCGCGGGCGGCCTGCGCTTTCTCCCGTCCGGTGAGGCCGAGCGCCTGTATGAGCGCGAGGACGAGCGCGGGCGACGCCGGCAACTTGCGCGATAGTGCTCCAGATGCCGGCGAGGAGCGGCGGGGGCCGGGGACAGCGATGATCGACGCAGGCCGTCTGGGACCCGAGCAACGCTCAGCGCACCTGCGACGACTGCGCTCAGAGCGCTTTGACGTGATCGTCATCGGCGGTGGCGTCACGGGGGCGGGCGCCGCGCTCGATGCCACAACGCGGGGCCTTTCGGTGGCGCTGCTGGAGACGGGCGACCTCGCCCAGGGCACGTCCTCGCGATCGGGCAAGACCCTGCACGGCGGGCTGCGCTATCTGGAGCAGCGAAACTTCAAGCTGGTGCGAGAGGCGGCGGCCGAGCGCAATCTGTGCGTCGAGCTGCTCTGTCCCCACCTGACCCGCCCGACCCCCTTCCTGTTCCCCCTCAGCTCGAGGGGGTGGGAGCGGCTGTATCTGGGGGCCGGAGTGCTGGTCTACGACCTGATCGGGGGCGCGCGCAGCTCGCGAATGCCCCGGCACCGCCACCTGAGCCGCCGCCGGACCCTGGCGTTGTGCCCGGCGCTTGACCCCGAGCGCGTGAAAGGGGCGGTCCAGTACCACGACGTGATCTTCGACGACGCCCGGCACACCGTTCTCGTAGCCCGGACCGCCGTCCATTACGGCGCCGTACTGACCCCCAGGACACCGGTGATCGGACTGCTCAGAGAGGGGGAACGAATCGCCGGGGTGCGGGCTAGGGATGCCGAGACCGATGAGGTCTTCGAGGTCAGGGGGCGCTGTGTGATCAATGCGGCGGGCGCCTGGGCCGACCGAGTGCAGGCCCTGGCCGGCGATTCGCTCGTGGACGTCGCCCCCTCCAAGGGAGTGCATCTCGTAGTTCCCGCTGATCGCATCGAGGCGGGCGCGGGCATCGTCACGCGCACCGCCGACAGCGTGCTCTTCGTTCGCCCCTGGGACGAGCGGTTCTGGATCATCGGCACTACCGACACTCCCTGGAAGCACGCCCGCGAGGACCCGGTGGCCAGCGCCGCGGACATCGACTACCTGCTCGGCGAGGTCAACGGCTGGCTGGCCCGTCCGCTCACCCGCGACGACGTCGTCGGCGTCTACGCCGGAGTGCGCCCGCTTGTCACCGAGCGGCCCCAGGCGCGAACAGCGCGGGGCGGCGCCCGGCGGGCGTGGGGACGCCGGCGCTCCGCCGGGGACGGCGGCGCCCCAACCGCCGCCCTGAGACGCGACCACATCGTCATGGCCGGACCGGAAGGGATGTTCACGATCGCGGGGGGCAAGTACACGACGTACCGGAGAATGGCCCAGGACGTGGTCGATGCGGCGGCGGCTTGGCTGGGCGGCGCCATCCCCGGCTCGATCACCGACCGTACGCCTCTGCTCGGCGCCCCGGGCTGGGAGGCCCTGCGCCGCCAGCGCGTGGGGATCGCCCGCCGCAGCGGCCTCTCCCCGAGCCAAGTCGAGCGTCTGCTCGGCCGCTACGGCGCGCTCGTGGACGAGGTGCTCAAGCTGATCGAGGAGCGGCCGTCGCTGGCCGAGCCGCTTCACGGGGGCGGGGGCCACCTCCAGGTGGAGATCCGGTACGCCGCGACGCACGAAGGAGCGCGGACGCTCGAGGACGTGCTCACCCGGCGCACGCACATCCGCATCGAGACCTTCGACCATGGGCTCGGCTGTGCCGAGCAGGCCGCTGAGCTGATCGCCGAGGTGCTCGCGTGGCCCCTCGAGAGGCGCCGCGCCGAGGTTGCCGTCTACCGCAGCCTGGTTCAAGCTGACCGATGCTCGGAGCTGGCGGACAGCGATGACGATGCGGCCGCGGCGCGCAGGTCAGTCATCGGCGACCGCCGGCCAGGACTGTTCGGCGAGCTCGCGTAGCGCCAGGAAGCGCTCGTACCGCTGTGAATACAGCTCATGACGCTCGTCGTGGGGCGTGAACTCGTCGCCCAGCTTGGCCAGTCGCGAGGCCGCGGCACTCAGATCCGATTCGGCGCCGGTCTCGACGAGGGCGGTGATCAACGCGCCCTTGGCCCCCAGCTCCGAGTCGGCCGAGCGGCGGGTGACCAGTCCCGCGACATCGGCGATCAGCTGGCACCAGTAGTCACTTGCCGCACCGCCTCCGCACAAGCGGAGCTCGTTGGACTCCGTGGCCGCCGCGGTCAGACAGTCGCGCACCACGAGGCTGAGACCCTCGAAGACGGCCCGCGCGATGTCGCTGCGTCCGTGCTCGACGCTGAGGCCGAACACCGTGCCTCGCGCGCCCAGCGCTGCACGAGCGCCGCGTTGCGCGCGTCGTTCCAGAGGACCGCAGGGCCGGTCGGCTGACCGTGCTCGTCCACGAGCCAGCAGCCGGCGCCCTGGCCCGTGAAGGCGAGGAGCTCGATCTCCTGATCCAATGACTCGACCGTCTCACGGATGGTCGCGGCGACCGCGTCCCCAGATGGCGTTCATGTCCTGCTCGGCAAATCCCGGCTGGGGACGCAGCACCTCGGTGGCGCGCCGGTGGACCGAAAGCTCGCTGCCCTCCTCGTCGAACGCCACCGCCTTGATCAGTGACGTCCCCACGTCCAGGCACAAAGACACCATGGCTCTCTCCTCATTCGATGATCGGGTGCCGATCCCGTGTCGGGTTCAGGGAAATGTCGGGCACTTCAACGCTCACGGCTCCGTCGGCCCCGACACCGGGGCGTTGAACCTCAGCAGCGCCGCCTCGCCGGCTTGCACGCGAAGCTCGGTGACCGCGGTGTGGTCGATCGCGGGAAGCCGCCGCCGGTAGTCGCTGAGCGCAAGCCCGAGGAGATCACAGACCAGCAGCCGGATCAGCGTCGCGTGCGTCACGACCAGCACGCGTGCCTCCCCGTCCGAGCTCGCGATCTCGCGTAGGCAGTCAAGCGCTCTTTGCACCGCCGCGCGCGGCTGCTCGCCGCCGGGCAACGGGTGAGACAGCGGGTCGTGCTCGAAGGCGTCCCGCGCGGAGGGAAAGCGGACACGCATCTCCTCGGGGGTCAGTCCCTCGGCGTCTCCGAAGTCGAGTTCCTCCAGTCGCCGATCGAGATGCAGCGCGAGCCCGGTGCCGCTGATGGCGAGCTCGGCGGTCTCCCGCGTGCGCGCCAGCGGACTCGCCCAGGCGTCGGCCAGGCCAGCCCGCGCCACCCAGCTCGCGAGCTCTGAAGCCTGGTGGCGCCCCGTGACGCTGAGGGCCACGTCGGTGCTCCCCGCATAGCGGTTGTCCGGCCAGACGGTTTCTCCGTGCCGTACCAGGACAAAGTCGGTCATAGCCGCGCTCGCGCCCGCGAGTAGGAGGCCAACTCGCCATCGAGCCAGCCTCGCCGCTCGAGCTCATCGACCAGGCGGCAGTAGGGTGCAACCAGCCGTTCGGCGTGGTCGGCCCGGGGCTCGATCTCCTCGCCCAGCCTGACCATCCGCTGCGCCGCCGCGCCGAGCGGGCGCTCGAGGACGCTGGCCAGAATCGCCATCCCGAACGCCGGCTCGCTCTGCTGCGCCACGATCACCTCTCGCTGCAGGACATCGGCTCGCAGCTGGCACCAGTAGCGGCTCCGTGTAGCCCCTCCGGTGAGACGCACCGGCCCCTGGACCGGTGCTCCCAATCGGTCGATGTAGTCAAAGCACAGCCGTTCGACGAAGGCCACCCCCTGCAGCAGTGCCGCGTAGCTGTCGGCCTCGTCACGCCCGCTTCCCAGCTCGAACCCCTCGGCGCGCTCGGCGCGAAACGGGAACCGCTCGCCGGTCGCTGTCAGCGGATAGGCGACGGTCGTGGCCGGCTCCCGCTCCTGGGCGCGGGCGTCGAGCTCGCGGAGATCGCGTTCGGGGAAGCGCTCGGAGAGCACTCCGGCGCCCACGCTCGACGCGCCGCCGGGAAGCCAGTCCCCGGTAGGGGAACGATGCGAGTAGACGACGCCGGCCGGGTCGCGGACCAGCTCTCGGGTCACCCCTTTGAGAACCAACGTGGTCCCCAGGGTGCTGTTCCAGCTGCCCGGCTCGAGCGTGCCGGCGCTGATCTGGGCGGCGCACCCGTCGGTCATCCCGGCGACCACCGGTGTGCCCGGGGCCAGGCCGGTCGCCTGTGCCCCCAAGGCGCAGACCTTCCCCAGCACGCGACCCGGCCGGACCACCTCGGGCAGCATTGCGGCGGGGATCTCGAGCGCGTCCAGGACGTCGTGCGGCCAGCGGTCGTGCAGCAGGTCATAGCCGCTCTTGAGCGCGTGGCTCGAGTCGGTCGCCACCGCCGCCCCGATCAGCCGGCGGTTGACGATGTCGGCCTGGTGAGCGACGGTTGCCCCGTCGGGCAGCGGGTCGCTGTGACCCAGCACCCAAAGCAGCTTCGGAAGGCCCCACGAGGACCCCATTTTGTAACCAAGCGAGAACCACAGATCCTCCCCGGCGAGGTTGGCCCGCTCGGCTTGAACTCCGGCACGCGCGTCGTCATACATCAAACCCGGTGTGACCGGCCGGCCGTCGGAGCCGAGGACGACGATCGTCCCCGAGGTGCTGTCGCAGGCGACCGCGCCGATCGCTTCCGGGTCGACGCCGCTGAGCGCCTCGAGACAGGCGCTCGCCGTCGCCTGCCACCAGAGCTCTGGATCCTGCTCGTGACGACCGCCGTCGCGGTGACCCCGCAGGGGATGGGATGCGACGCCGGCGACCTCGCCGCTGCTGTCTGCCACCACGGCGCGCACGCTCTGGGTTCCCAGATCGAGGCCCATCCAGAGAGGCTCGTGGCTCACGTTGAGTCTCTTCCCCGCTTACGCCCAAATCCACCAAAGCGCGGCTACCAGAGCACGCGTCGGTGTCCCCGAGGGGGTGTGCTCTCTCGCCCTCGGATTCCGCCGGTATCGGAGCCCACCCCAGGATCCCGACCCACGCGTGCTCTGCAACCCTCGGTCTGGCCGCGTTTCCCTTTCCCAAGCCCGAAGTTCGTAGCTGAGAAGGGCCTGGAACCCGGACCCGAGCCGGCCGCACCCGAGCCCGCCGGACCCGGCGCCGGGTTTGCGAGAGGCCGGACGGGGGGTAGCAAATGCAACAAGCGATTGGCCGGCAGCCACCGTCGGCTTTCAGCAACCCTCGGGGAGGCGCCGTTAGCTCGAACCGCTGCATTTATTTCTTCGGCGCCCTGGGCGGTGCCCTGTTCGGCTACGACACCGGGGTCATCTCGGGCGCCATCCTGTTCATCAAGAAGGCATTTCACGTCACTCCGTTCACAGAGGGAGCGATCGTCTCCGGCCTGCTGCTGGGGGCCCTGGTGGGTGCGGCTGTGGCCGGTCCGCTGTCTGACCGCCTGGGACGCAAGCGCCTGGTCATCACCGCCGGCGTAGTGTTCACCATCGGCGCCCTCGGGTCGGCGGTGGCTCCCGGAGTCGGGGTCCTGATCGTGGCGCGGTTCGTGCTCGGTCTGGCCGTCGGATGCTCGTCGCTGGCAGTGCCGGTGTACCTGTCGGAGATCGCGCCCACCGAGGTCCGCGGCGCCGTCAGTTCCCTCAATCAGCTGATGGTGGTGGTGGGGATTCTCGCCGCCTCGATCGTCAACGCCGCGCTGGCCTCCTCGGGGGCGTGGCGAGTCATGCTCGGAGCCGCCATCGTGCCCTCGCTGGCGCTGCTCATCGGCATGGCCTTCATGCCCGAGACGCCGCGCTTCCTGGTTCATACCGGGGACGAAGAGCAGGCGCGAGACGTGCTCGAGGAGGTCCGGCCGGATGAGCCGGCCGAGCGCGAGCTGGGAGACATTCGCGAGGTCGAGGAGCAGACGAGCGGGGCCGGCCTCCGGGAGCTCGGCGCCCAATGGGTGCGCCCGGCGCTCCTGGTCGCGATCGGCCTGGCCGTGTTCCAGCAGTTCATCGGCATCAATACGATCGTCTACTACGCGCCGACGACCCTGACCAAGGTCGGCTACGGCAACCAGGGCGCGATCTACGCGAACATCATCATCGGCGTGCTCATGGTGGCCGCCACCGTGGTGGCGGTTCGGGTCATCGATCGAACCGGACGCAAGCCGCTGCTGCTCGGGGGGGTGGTCGGCATGGGGCTGAGCCTGGCCGTACTCGGGATCGGCTCGGCGATCCTGCCGACAGCCAAACATCCCGGCGACCCGGCGGCGGTCCTCACCCTGGTCTGCCTGGCGGCCTATATCGTCGCCTTCGCGGTCTCCTGGGGACCCCGTCATGTGGGTGATGCTGCCCGAGGTCCTGCCGCTCAGCGTCCGGGGAGCCGCCATGGGCATGGCTGTCTCGCTGCAGTGGGGAGCCAACTTCCTCGTCTCGGTGACCTTCCCCCCGCTGCTCACCAGCCTCGGCCCGGGGCCCGTGTTCCTCGGCTACACGGTCATCTGCGGCATCGCCTTTGCCTTCGTGGCAAAGTTCGTGACCGAGACCAAGGGACGGAGCCTCGAGGAGATCGAATCCGATCTGCAGGAGACCACCGGGATGGTGGAAGCGCGCCCCGCCTGACCGCCGGTCCGTCACTCAGATGGGCTGGGCGGTTCTGTGTGGCGGCGGTGCTCGCGTGCCTGGCGCTGGCCGCGAGACCGACGCTGGGACCGGTCGCGAGCGCTGCCCAGGGCGCGGCGCGGGCCGGGGCGCCGCCCGCCGGCGGATCGGGCACCGGGGGGGTTGGGCTGCCCGGCGCAGGGCCTGAGCTGCCTGCACCCGCGGTGCTGGCTCCGGTTCCCTACATGGGCTGGAACACCTACTACGGGGTGGGCGGAGTGTTCGACGAGCACACGATCCTCTCCGTGGCCCACTCCCTGATCGACCGCGGTCTGGCCGGCGCCGGATACCGGATCGTCTGGCTCGACTTCGGCTGGGCGAGCGGGCGGCGGAACGCCCGCGGGGAGGTGATCGTCGACCCTCACCAGTGGCCACACGGCCTGAAGTGGCTGACCGGCTGGCTGCACGAGCACGGTCTGGAGGCGGGGATCTACACCGACGCGGGCGCCAGTGGCTGCGAAGGGCGGGGGGTGGGATCGCTCGGCCATTATCAGCAGGACGCCAACGCGTTCGCCGCATGGGGGTTCGACGCGGTCAAGGTCGACTTCTGCGGGGCCGGTCAGGGAGGCCTGGCGCCCATCCCGGCATACCGACGGTTCGCGAGAGCCATCGCGGACAATTCCAGCCACCGGCAGATGCTGCTCAACGTGTGCAACTTCTGGGTGCCGGGGCAGATCAACGGCAAGCGCCCGTCGTTTGCCAACTCGGCCTACGCCAACTACCGGTGGGCACCGCAAATCGCGCAGAGCTGGCGCACGGACACCGACATCGGCTCCACCCGGGACATTCAGTTCACCAACGTTCTGCGCAATCTCGACCACGACGCCGTCCACCCCAAGGCGGCGCATCCCGGCCGCTGGAACGACCCCGACTACCTTGGTCCCGGCCTCGGGATGACCGCGTCAGAGGCCCAGGCGCAGTTCTCCATGTGGGCGATGGTGGCGGCGCCGTTGATCTTGGGCAGCGACCCCCGGGCGCTCTCCGCCAAGGAGATCGAGATGCTCGAGAACCGGCAGGTGATATCGGTCGACCAGGATCCGCTCGGGATCCAGGGCACCGTCATCCATCAGGACGGGAGCGGACAGGTCTGGTCAAAGCCCCTGGCCGGCGGCGACATCGCCATTGCGCTGCTCAACCGTGGATCACAGGCCTTGCGGATCACCACCACCGCCAGGAAAGCGGGACTGGGGCGGGCCAAGGGGTGGCGGCTGGCGAATCTCTGGACGGGGCGCAACACGGTCACGAGGTCCGGCGCGATCGGCGCTCGCGTCAGTGCTCACAGCGCGGTGCTCTACCGCGTCACTCCCGAGTTGGGGTGAAGCTTCTGTGCCCGCCAGACTGGTGTGCGACAGCTGAGCGACAGCGACGCGCGTGGAGGTGCCGGACCCGGGGGTCCGGCACCGTCCGTTGCGTCAGGCGTTGAGCGGGAAGACCGGCAACACAACCCTGCCCCAGGTCGAGTTGATCACGGCCGCACCCGCCGTGTACCAGGCCAGGATCGCGGTGGCGATCCCAAAGTATCCCCCGAGCTTGATCGTGCTGACGCTGCTTCCGGAGAAGCCGATCGACAGCAGGACGAACGTGATCAGGAGCAAGAGGAACGTGACCACGAGAGCGCCCGAGGTCCGCAGCACGGCGATGAACATGATCACCGTGAAGATCGTCCAGGCCCACAGGTACAGCCCGATTGCAGCGCTCGCCTCGGCCTTCAAGATCAGGGGCACGCTGTTGTGCAACAGGATGTAGAGCCCCCCCCAGAACGCGGCGTAGGAGCAAAATGCCACCGCCCCGAAGGTGTTGCCGGTGCGGAACTCCCAGATCCCCGCGATCAGCTGAACGAGTCCTCCGCCCAGCAGCGCCAAGCCGAAAACGGCAGGCGTCATCGCTTGACTGACGAGATGCGCATTGACGACGCTGAGCACGAACGTCGTGATGGCGAACATCGAGAGTCCGAGCGGCCCCGGGTCAGCGGGGCTCCACCCCACTCGGCCGCCGGCCGGATCCGCCGCCGCCGGCGCGATGTCCGCTTCACGAGCTCTGCCGGGCCCGCTTGGTCCAACTTGACCAGCTTCCATCTGATCCCCTCCTACTCAGAAGTTGTTAGGTGAAGGCAGGGTGCCCGCAAATGCCGATCGACACAAGCCACTGGTCGACGAACGGCGGCCCGCGCGCGACGAACGGCTCTCTAGCACCGACGAACGGCAGCGGCAGCCGATCGCTGGGCTGCCGAGGGCGCAAGAACGCTTCTCCTAAGACCGTGTCGTCTATCCCCGGTTGACTACGCCGGCGGTGGGTCTTACGGTGCAAATCGGCAGGCGATGCGAATGACTGCTGAGACACCGACAAGCCCGGAGGCGTTTTGATGCCTAGTTCCGCTGGTTCGCAGACCCTCGATGGGCGCGGAGGGCGCTCCGGAGCATTCGAGGAGGTCTACCGCCGCTCGCTGGAGCACCCGGAGGAGTTCTGGGCGCAGGCGGCGGCCGGGATCGACTGGGTCAAGGAGCCAGAGCAGGTGCTCGACGGCGAGCGCGCTCCGTTCTACCGGTGGTTCGCCGGGGGCCAGCTGAACACGTGTTACAACGCGGTCGATCGTCACGTCGAGCGGGGCCGCGCGGATCAGCTCGCCCTGGTCTATGACTCGCCGGTCACCGACACGGTCGCGTCGTTCACCTACCGGGAGCTGCGCGATGCGGTCGCCCGGTTCGCGGGCGCGCTGGCGGCCGAGGGCGTGGAGCGTGGCGACCGGGTCGTGATCTACATGCCGATGGTCCCCGAGACGGTCATCGCGATGCTCGGCTGCGCCCGGATCGGGGCGATCCACTCGGTCGTGTTCGGAGGCTTTGCCGCGAACGAGCTCGCCAGCCGGATCGAGGACGCGCAGCCCAAGGTCGTGGTCTCGGCGTCGTGCGGAATCGAGCCGGGCAGGCTCGTGCCCTACAAGCCGCTGCTCGACGCGGCGGTCGAGCTCGTCGAGGCCAAGCCGGATCGGTGCATAGTCCTGCAACGCCCGCAGCTCGAGGCCGACATGCACGAGCCGCGCGACGTCTCCTGGACGGAGGCCATGGCCGCGGCCGAGCCCGTCGACTGCGTCCCCGTCGAGGCCACCGACCCGCTGTACATCCTCTACACGTCGGGCACCACCGGTAATCCCAAGGGGATCGTGCGCGACAACGGTGGCCATGCGGTGGCTCTGAAGTGGTCGATGAAGAACGTCTATGACGTGGAGCCCGGCGAGGTCTACTGGGCGGCGTCGGACGTGGGCTGGGTAGTCGGCCACTCATACATCGTCTACGCGCCGCTGCTGCACGGGTGCACGACGGTGCTCTACGAGGGCAAGCCGGTCGGCACGCCCGATCCGGGGGCGTTCTGGCGAGTCATCTCCCAGCACGGCGTGAGTACGATGTTCACCGCGCCGACCTCGTTCCGGGCGATTCGCCAGCAGGATCCCGAGGGCGAGCACATAAGGCGCTACGACCTGTCCGGCTTTCGCACGCTCTTTCTGGCCGGGGAGCGCTGCGATCCCGAGACGCTGCGCTGGGCCCAGGAGCAGCTCGGCGTCCCGGTGATCGACCACTGGTGGCAGACCGAGACCGGCTGGGCGATCGTCGCCGACTGCATCGGAATCGAGGCCCTGCCGGTCGTGCCGGGCTCACCGACGCGTCCGGTGCCGGGGTGGGATCTCAAGGTGCTCGACGCCGAAGGGGCCGAGGTCCCGGCGGGGGAGACCGGGGCTCTGGTGGTCAAGCTGCCGATGCCGCCGGGCGCCTCCCCGACGATCTGGAACGGCGAGGAGCGCTTCCGCGAGACCTACCTGTCGGTCTATCCCGGCTACTACCAGACCGCCGACGCGGGCTACATCGATGAATCCGGCTACGTGTTCGTGATGGCACGCACCGACGACATCATCAACGTCGCCGGGCACCGGCTGTCGACGGGCGCGATCGAGGAGGTGATGGCCACCCACCCCGACGTGGCCGAGTGCGCGGTGCTCGGAGCCGCCGACTCGCTCAAGGGACAGCTGCCCGTCGGCTTCCTCGTGCTCAAGGCGGGTGTCGACCGGCCGCACGACAAGATCGTCGCCGAGGTCGTCCAGCTGGTGCGCGACCGGATCGGCGCCGTGGCGGCATTCAAGACCGCCGTCGTGGTCGATCGTCTGCCCAAGACGCGGTCGGGCAAGATCCTGCGGGCAACGATGCGCAAGATCGCCGACGGCGACGAGTACACGGCCCCTCCGACGATCGACGATCCGGCGATCTTGGCCGAGGTCGCCGAGGCGCTCGAGAAGATCGGCTACGCCCAGCCGGCGAGCGGGTAGCGGACGTGACGTGACCAGAACGGGCCGGCGCGGGGAGCCAGCCTCTTAAGTAGTTCTCACGAACACCGCCTAGCTTGGCGCTGACCTCATGAGTGGACCCAAGCATCTCTGGTCCGGCGACTGGGAGCAGGAATCCGCGGCCGCCTCGCAAGATCTCGCCGGCCGCCGGGTCAAGCCCCTGGAGCCCGAGCCCACAGTCGCGCCTCCGGCCCCGAGGCGGCGTCGGCGGCGGCGGATGCCGGTGGCCCGGCGACCCCGCGTGCGCCGAGGCGCGGTGGCCGTGATCGCCGGCGGGCTGCTGCTCGCGGCGGCAGCGCTTGGTCTCAGCTCCCTGCTCGGCTCCTCGGGGACCCCGGCTCCGACACCGGCCGGCGGAGCGCCGTTGAGCGCGGCCCCGACGACGGCGAGCACCGCGCCCCGACCCGTCAACTGGCTCGGCATGGAGATCGAGACCGTCTCCCCGGGGGCTGTGGTGGTGGAGACGGTGCGGCTGGGCAGCGGGGGCGATCGCGCCGGCATCGAGCCCGGTGACGCGATCCTCGAGATCAACAATCGGCGGATCGACGGGACCAGTGATATCGCCTCCGCGATCCGCGGTCTTCACGCGGGCGCCGTGGTCAGCATGCAGGTCGCCAACGGGTCGACGGTGTTCGGCACCCAGGCCACGCTGGCGGCGCCTCCGTCCGCCTACCCGTGAGCTTCTCCGCCCCGTTGGTGCTGCTCGGGCTGGCCGCGATCCCGGTCCTGGTCTGGTGGTACACGCGCGAGCAGCGCGGCCGTGCCCGGTCCGCCGAGGCGTTCGCGGCGCCGGTGCTCACGCCGTCCGTCGTGCCGCGCCGGCCGGGCTGGCGTCGCCACGCCCCCATGCTCGTGTTCGCGATCGCGATCGCGGTGCTGATCGTGGCCGCCGCTCGCCCCCAGCGAACGGTGGCGGTGCCCGTCGACAGCGGGGCGATCATGCTGGCCAACGACATCAGCAGCTCGATGACGGCCACCGATGTCCACCCATCGCGGCTGGCCGCGGCCCAGCGAGCCGCCGAGCGCCTGGTCGCCGGGGTCCCGAGCTCCGTTCTGGTGGGCCAGCTCGAGTTCGCCCGCGATCCCGTGCTGCTTCAGTCGCCGACCAGCGACCACGCGCTCACCCAGGCTGCGATCGAGCAGCTGCACCCCGGTGGCGGGGGCACCGCGATCGGCGAGGCGATCGAGACTGCCCTGCGCACGCTCACGACGCTTCCCAAGAAGGATGGCAAGCGTCCGCCGGGCGCGATCGTGCTCCTGTCCGACGGCACCTCGAACGTCGGCGTGAGCCCGCTGACGGCCGCCGCCCAGGCCAAGGCGCTGCACATCCCGATCTACACGATCGCGCTCGGGACGCCGAACGGCACGATTCCGATCAAGCACGGCTCCCGAACGGTGACCACGCCCGTGCCGGTGAGTCCGCAGGAGCTTGCCCAGATCGCCGCCGGCTCCGGAGGCCGTGCCTATACCGCGGCCGACAGCGCCAAGGCGAGCGCCGTCTACGCCCACCTCGCCACCCAGCTGGGCCACAAGAAGGTCAAGCGCGAGATCACCGCGAGCTTCGCCGGCGGGGGCCTGGTGCTGCTGGTGATCGGCAGCGTCCTGTCGCTGTGCTGGTTTGGCCGTCTCGCCTAGATGAACCCGACATGGAGAACCGATGACAGATATTGAGAGCACCAACCGAATGCGGGGTGAGGCGCGCGACGCCCTGCAGGAGGCGCTGTATGAGATCAAGCGCGTGATCGTCGGCCAGGACGCGATGCTCGAACGCCTGCTGGTCAGCCTGCTGGCCGGGGGCCACGTGCTGCTCGAGGGCGTCCCCGGACTGGCCAAGACCCTGACCGTCAAGACACTGGCCGCCGTCCTGGGCGGCTCCTACAGCCGCATCCAGTTCACGCCCGACCTGGTGCCCGCCGATCTCGTGGGCACCCGGGTGTGGCGACCCGACACCGGGGGCTTTGACACCGAGCTCGGCCCGGTGTTCCACAACTTCCTGCTCGCCGATGAGATCAACCGGGCTCCGGCCAAGGTCCAGTCGGCGCTGCTGGAGGTGATGCAGGAACAGCAGGTGACGATCGGCGGGACGACCTATGGGGTGCCGTTGCCGTTCATCGTGATGGCAACTCAGAACCCGATCGAGTCCGAGGGCACCTATCCGCTTCCCGAGGCCCAGGTCGACCGCTTCCTGATGAAGATCCTCGTCGACTACCCCAGCGTCGGCGAGGAGGCGGCCGTCGTGGGACGCAGCCTCCAGGATCCGGTTGAGGTTCGGGAATGCCTGTCGCTCGAGGACCTGCGCATCCATGCCCGGACCGCACAGACCGTGGTGGTGGAGCGCGAGACGATCGGCTATGCAGTTGCGCTGGCCGACGCGACGCGCCACCCGGCGAACTACGGGCTCGACGACCTGGCCGGCCTGATCGAGTTCGGCGCCAGCCCCCGCGGGCCGATCGGCCTCGTCCAGGCGGCGCGAGTCCTGGCGCTGCTGCGCGGCCGCGGGCATATCGCGCCCGAGGACATCCGCGATCTGGCGGCCGACGTTCTCAGACACCGCGTCGTGCTCTCCTACGACGCGCTCAGCGACGGGGTGACGGTCGACGAGCTGCTGGAGCGAGTCCTGGCCGCGGTCCCGGAGCCGGGCGCGGCCCGACTCATACGGGAGGCCGAGCCCAGCGTTTCCCCCGATCGGCGCAGGTACGTGTGACCGAGATGCTGCTCCTGCCTCCGGCCGCCCGCCAGGGTCCTGGGCCCCTGGCGCCGTCGCTCATCGAGGCGCTGGATCTCGCCGTCAACCGGCTGGTCACCCGGACGCTTCCCGGCGACCGCCGCGCCGCCGGGGTGGGCGTCGGCACCGAGCTCGCCCAGCTGCGCCCGTATGAGACCGGTGACGATGTACGCCACATCGACGCCGCGGCGACCGCCCGGACCGGCAGGCCGCACGTCCGCCTGCACGTGCCCGAGCGGGCGCTCACGACCTGGATCGTGCTCGACGTCTCGCCTTCGATGGCCTTTGGAACCGCCCGCCGGCTGAAGGCCGACGTCGCCGAGGGGGCGGCGCTGGTGTTCGGGCGCCTAGCCGTGCGCCGTGCCGGCAGCGTGGCGCTGATCGCCTTCGGGGCGGGCGCGCCGCGGGTGCTTCCGCCCCGAGGTTCCAGGCCGGGCATGGTCGCGCTGCGCCGGATGCTCTCGGAGGGGGTGGCGCCCGATGGGCGTCAGGATCCCGAGGCGCTCGCGGATGCGCTCCGGCGTGCCGGCCGGCTGGCGCCTGCGCCCGGTCTCGTGGTCGTCATCTCCGACTTCCGTGATCAGCACGCCTGGGAGGGACCGCTGGGCTCGCTCCGGGTGCGCCATTCGGTGCTCGCGACCGAGATCGGCGATCCCCGTGAGGCCGAGTTGCCGGCGGTCGGGCATCTGGCGCTGGTCGATCCCGAGACCGGCGCGCGACTGGAGGTCAACACCTCGCGGGGGCGGGTGCGCGAGCGCTTCGCCGAGCTCGAGCGCGAGCGTCGCGAGGCGATCGCGAGGGAGCTGCGGCGCCTGCGCGTCTATCACACCACCCTGTCCACCGGCGAGGACTGGCTCGTGGAGCTGGGCCGTCAACTGCGATGAGCTTCGGTGCGCCGCTGTGGCTGCTGGTCCTGGCCCTGGTTCCGGTCGCGCTCGCCGCCTACATCCGGGCTCGCCGCCGCGCCGGGCGCTACGCGGTCCGCTTCACCGCGATCCCCACGCTGCGCCAGGCGGTCGCCGCGGCGCCCTCCTGGGAGCGCCATGTCCCGGCCGTGCTGGCGCTGGCTGCGGTGGCGCTGCTGGCCGTCGCGCTCGCCCATCCACGGATCACCCACCGCGTCGCGGTCGGCGATTCGTCACTTATGCTGGTCACCGATCACTCGGGCTCGATGGCCGCAGACGACGTCAAACCCAGTCGGCTCGCCGCCGCCGAGGCGGCCGCCAACACGTTGATCGACCAGCTGCCCGGCAACGTCCGGGTGGGCGCGATCGGCTTCGGGAGCTCGCCCGACGCGGTCCAGGGACCGGTCACCAACCACGCCGCGGCCCGGGCCATCATCGACGACCAGATCGCGAACGGCGGGACCGACACCGGCGACGCCCTCCGGCTCGCGCTCCAGCTCCTCGACGGCGGCAACTCCAAGCATCCACCGGCGGCGATCGTGCTGCTCTCAGACGGCGCGGCCAACGAGGGGCCCGACCCGGTCAGCGTCGCCACCCAGGCGGGCCGCGACCGGATCCCGATCTATACGGTCGCGCTCGGCACCCCAGACGGCGTGCTGCCCAGCCCGGACCCGTTCGGCGCGCCCCAGCCGGTCCCCCCGGATCCGCAGCTGATGGACAGGATCGCCCAGGTGTCGGGCGCGCGCGCCTTCGACGCCCAGAGCGCCGATCAGCTGTCCTCCATCTACAAGCACCTGGGCGGGCAGCTGGGCACCGTCGCACGCAAGCGCGAGATCACCGACGTGTTCGCGATCGCGGCGCTGGTGGCGCTGGCCGGGGCCGCGGCCGGGTCGGTGCGATGGTGGGGGCGGCTGGCATGAGGATCGGAACGGTGAGCCGGATCGGCCTCGGCCTGGCCGCGCTCGGCCGGCCGGGGTACATCAACGTCGGTCACGCGGCGGACTTCCCAGAGGGGACCGACGTCGAGTCGATGCAGCGCCACGCGCTCGCCGTCCTCGACGCCGCCTACGCCGGGGGCATCCGCTATTTCGACGCGGCCCGCTCCTATGGGATGGCGGAGGCGTTCCTGGGCTCCTGGCTCAAGTTGCGCGGGGCTGAGCTCGAGGACCTCACCGTCGGTTCGAAATGGGGCTACACGTACACCGCCGACTGGCGGATCGACGCTCCGGTACAGGAGGTCAAGGACCTCTCGGTGCAGACGCTCCGGCGCCAGATCGCCGAGAGCCGTGCCCTCCTGGGTCCCCACCTGCGGCTCTACCAGATCCACTCGGCGACGCTCGAGAGCGGTGTCCTCGAAGATCCTGAGGTCCTCGAGGAGCTGCGCGCCTTCCGTGCCGGAGGCCTCTCGATCGGGCTCACGGTCACCGGCCCGAAGCAGGCCGAGACGATCGAGCGGGCACTCGAGCTCGGGATGTTCGACACGGTGCAGGCGACCTGGAACCTACTCGACCGCAGCGCGGGCTCCGCGCTCGCTGCGGCCCACGACGCCGGGGTCGGCGTGATCGTCAAGGAGGCGCTCGCCAACGGCAGGCTAACCGCGCGCGCCCCGGTGCCGCTGCTCGCCGAGGTCGCTCGGGGGGCCGGCGTCACGCCCGACGCGGTGGCGCTCGCCGCCGTCCTCAGACAGGGTTGGGCCGATGTCGTGCTCAGCGGAGCCGCCACCGTACCCGATCTCGAGAGCAACCTCACCGCTCTCGATGTCGAGCTTGACCCCGAGCAGCTCCAGCGCCTCGACGCGCTCGCCGAGGATCCTTCGGCCTACTGGGAGGAGCGCGGCGCGCTGCCGTGGAACTGAACGGGTCACGTGCGGAGCGCGAGGTCAGCGGGGCAGCGGCCGCGTGACGAGCCCCTCGGCGACCGCCCACTCGATCGTGCGGCGAAACGTCTCGTCCACGGGCGTGTACCGCAGGCCGAGCTCTCGGGTGGCCAGCGATCCGTCGTAGCGGTGGCCGTGGAGGATCGTGTCCACGCGCGCCCGGCAGATCGGCGAGGTCCGGCCGGCCAGCCGCAGGGCCGCCTCGATAACCGTGGCCGTGGTCCGCGCCACGGGCGGCGAAACCATTGGGACCTTGTGCTGAACCCCCGACAGGCTCGAGACGAGCTCCAGGGCCTCGGGCGAGGTCATGGTCGCGCCGTTGAGGATGTAGCGCTGCCCGGGGCGGCCCCGTTCGGCCGCCAGAGGATGCGCGTCGGCGACGTCCTGCACATCCACGACGCTGACGTGAGTGTCGACGAAGACGCGCAGGCGCCCGTTGAGAAAGGCGATGATGATCGCCCCGTTGCCGCTCTTGCGGGGAGGGCCCTGGACCGAGGACGGGTTCAGCGCGACGACCTGCACGCCGGTCTCGGCGGCCGCGGCGAAGGCGGCGAGCTCGCCGTCGTGCTTGGAGCGGTCATACAGCGACAGGTAGGTGCCGCGGTGCGGTGAATCCTCGGTCGCGACCGTCCCCTCGGCTTCCCCGACCGACGCGGCCGAGGAGGTGAAGACGACACGGGCGATCCCGGTCTGGGCGGCCGCGCGCACGACGTTCTGGGGCCCGGCGATGTTCACCCGCATCAGGTTGGCGGGGTCCTTGGGGCAGTGGGAGTTCACCCCGGCCACGTGGTAGACGAGATCGCAGCCCGTCATGCCGGCGGCCAGCGAGCTCGCGTCCAGCACGTCGCCGCGCACGACCCGCACGCCGTCGCGGACGCCCAGCGCCCGCGCCGAGGCCTCGGTGTGGGCCAGGGCGACGACCTCGTCGCCGCGCGCCAGCAGGCCTGTCAGCAGCGTGCTGCCGATGAAGCCGCTGCCGCCGGTGACGTAGACGCGCGCCATCAGACGTCCCCGCCGGACGCCGACGCCGACGCCGACTGGCCGGCCTGCCCGGGGACCGCCGACGGGCGGGTCGCAAGCCCCGGATCAGGGGTGGTGTCGGCTCCGCAGGCTGCCATGAACAGGCGTACGCGCTCCATCGCCTCGAGCGGGTCGTCGCCCGGAGCGACCCGGATCGGGGCCCCGAAGCTCACCCGGATGGTGTGCCGGGCAAACCGTCCGCGGCCCTCGGGGCGCACCATCCAGCGGCGGCCGGGAGGCATCGCGGCACGGCTTCCGGAGATGTGGACGGGCACGATCGGCACCCCGTGCTGGGCGGCCAGCATGGCCGCGCCCGCGCGCAGGCGTCCCACGCGACCGTTGCGCGAGCGGGTTCCCTCGGCGAACACGACCAGGCTCCAGCGGGCGTCGAGCAGCTGCCCGATGTGGGCGATGGCGTCGGTGTCCAGGCCGCGACCCCGGCGCTCCAGCGGGACCGCGCCGAAGGCCAGCGACACCGCGTCGGCCAATAGCCGCTTGTTGTAGAAGTAGTCGGCGGCCGCCGCCACGGCGGTCCGCCGGCGCCACCTGGCGGGCAGCGAGATGAGCAGCGCCGGCGTGTCGACGTGACTGGAGTGGTTGGCGACGAAGATCACCGGAGCCCCGAGGTGCACCAGGTGCTCGAGGCCGACCACCTCGTGGCGCGAGTAGGTCAGGATGATCGAGTCAAAGACGCCGCACAGCAGGAGCTCGCGGGCCACCCCCGCGGGCGGCGTCCTCGACCACGGCCGGTCCAGGTCGGAGGGGTCGTCGAGCTTCACTTAGACGATCTTCCCGGGGTTCAGCTGCTTGCCGGGGTCGGTCCCCTCGAACAGCGCCTTGAGCATCACGACGCCGGGCGCCGAGATGTCCTGCTCGAGCCACTGCGCGTGCTCGGTCCCCACGGCGTGGTGATGCGACAGGGTCGCGCCGTTGTCGACGAAGGCCTGCTGGATGGCTGACTTCACGACGTCGTACTCGGCGATCATGTCGCCGCCGGGGGTCGGCGAGAAGGCGAAGGTGAAGTACAGACAGGCGCCCGCGTGGTAGCTGTGCGACAGGTGGCACATGAGATAGCCCTGGACGCCCAACGCCGCAAGCGCTCCGGACCCGGCCGCGATCACCGCGTCGTAGACGGGCGTGAGTCGGCTCCAGGGCATTGCCGTCTCCGACACGTCGCCGAGGGCCCCCCGGTCCAGGAGAAAGTCGCGGATGTAGGGGGTGTCGAACTTCTTCTGGTCATAGAGCGCGCCCGGCCCGGAGCCGATGCAGAGCCCGCGGTGGCGCTTGACGATCCTCCCGACGGCCCTGCGCTGCTGTCCGACGTGGCCCGGGCTGCCCTCATAGCCGATGAACGACAGGCACATCTGGTCCAGGTCGTAGTTGAGCCGGCGTTTGAGGAACGCCTGCAACGCTGTCGACTGCAGCCGATCGAGCAGGGTGGGATGTTTGCGCGTCGCGAAGGAGAACTGGGTCTCGTGCGCGTCGGAGATCCGGGTGACCGAGACCGAGGCTTCGCTCGCCGCGATGTCGCGCATGGCGGCCAGCCCGTCGCTCCAGGTGGGGAACAGGTAGCCCAGGATCGTCCGGCGCTCGGGGAGCTTGCGCACGTGGACGGTCGCCTCGGTGATGATCCCCAGGCGTCCCTCGCTGCCGAGCAGCATCTCGCGCACGCTCGGACCGGTCGACGACGCCGGGATCGGGCGCGTTATGAGCGTCCCGGATGGGGTCACGACCCGCAGCCCCCTGACCAGATCGGCGACGTCACCATAGCGATCGGACTGCATTCCCGAGGAGCGCGTGGCGATCCAGCCGCCCAGGGTGGAGTGCGGGAACGAGTCGGGGAAGTGCCCGAGCGTGTACCCCTGGGCAGCCAGCTGGCGCTCCAGGTCGGGACCGAAGACGCCGGCCTGCACGCGGGCCAGACGCGAGTGGCGATCGATGGCCAGCAGCTTGTCCAGGCGGACCAGGTCCACCGAGACGACGGGGCGCGTCTCGGCGGCCGGGGGTTCCAGCGAGCCCGAGATCGAGGAGCCGCCGCCGAACGGGATGACCACGGCATCGGAGTCCAGAGCCGCCCGCAGGACGGCGGTCACCTCGTCCTCGCTGCCGGGGGAGACGACGACGTCAGGTACCCGGGGCAGGTCGCCACGACGTTGGCGGATCAGGTCGCGCAGGGACTTGCCGCGCGCGTGTACGACGCGATCAAGCGGATCGACCGACACGAACGCGGCGGTGACCGCCTGCTCCAGGGCGGCGCGCAGCCCGTCGGGCAGGTTGGGCTCCGGGATGTGCAGGTCCTGAAAGCGGGTCGGCGGCGTGACCGGGAGCCCGACGTCCAGGCCGAGGACCTTCTTGATGAACGGCGCCAGATCGGGCTTGTCCTCGTGCGTGAACTCCACGCCCTCCAGGCCCCAGCCCCACCATTTCATCGCAGCCATGTAATGCCTTCGGTCTCGGTGACGCCGTCCGCGCCGCGTCTCGCGGCGATTCTGTGGGGGTGGACCATAGGCGATGGCCCTCCGGTCGGGAGGGTGGGTCGCTCAGCCCGGGCGGCGGCTCATCGCCAGGCCTCGGGCGGCCGCTCCAGATAGCTCGCCTCGCCGAGCCCGAACGACCAGTCAGCGCGTTCATTCTCGACCATCACGACCGCCAGATCCTCGGGACTCATGCCCACGCGCTCGACCAGCAGCTCGCACAATCGCCGGTAGAAGCCCTGCTTGGCCTCGGTGGCCGAATCGGAGATCGCCGCGATCTCCTCCTGGGGCCGGCCCTCGAGCAGGTCCAGCGTTACCAACGGCATCAGCGAAACCTCCCTCGGGAGTCATCGGTCAGGATGCTGTACATGTACCACCACCTCTCCGGCAAGGCCGACCTGGCCCACGCCGCGATCGAGCGGCTCGCCGAGGATCTCGACCTCGAGCTCGAGGCTGCGCTCGCGCCCGGCGGCCCGGGCCTCGACCGGATACTCGCCTACCTGGACCGGGCGCGCGATCCCCTGCGCGGCTGCCGGGTCGGCCGGCTGACCGGCGATCGCGACGTCCTCGAGAGCGACCTTCTGCGCGAGCCCGTCGCCGCCAGCTTCGCCCGCCTGGACGACAGCCTGGCCCGCGCGCTCGCCGAGGCCCAGGAGCAGGGAGAGCTCGACGGCTCACTGGATGCCACCGCGCTCGCGGCGGCGCTCGCGGCGGTCGTGCAGGGCGGCTATGTCCTGGCTCGCGCCGGGCAGGACCTTGCCGCGTTTGGTCGCGCGATCGACGGAGCCCGCGTCAAGACGTGAGCATCTCCGACGAGGAGGAGCTGGCGAGCGTCCGCCGCCGAGAACTCGGGTGGCTCGAGCAGTGCGGCTCAGACGCACACGGACTGCATGCGGCGGTGGTCGCGCTTGACCCCTACCGGTGGAGCCTCGTGCGCTTCGCGCTGTGGGCGCGCCCAGCGACGAGCTCGACCTGCCGGCGCCCGCGACCGGCTACGAGGTTTTGCACCTCTCCTCGCCGGCCTGTTGCCGCGGCGCCCGGCGGACGCCGTCGCGGCGAGTACTACCGATCTCTCAACGCGTGCCTTTTGACTGCGAGATCCGCAGTACTCGCCATGTGGGTGCTCCCGATCTCGCATCGGAAAATCGGCCGTTGCGAGATCCGGAGTGCCCGCTCTCGGGCCTCGCGGCTCCGGAGGTCAACCGCAGCCGTGGCCCAACGCCGCCCCTCCCCAGCCAGAAGTTCGAACCCGGGGCCACCATCCGCCCCTCGAGGGGTCGGCCGCGGATCACGCTGCTTCTGGCTAGGCAGCGAGCCCTCCGGCGACTAGGTTTGGGCCCTCGGGCGGAACATGTGTGAGCAATCCGAGGAATCGAGGAGCGCGTGGAGACGATCGCGGCCGGCCGGGCGTTAGTCGATGTGCTGAAGGCCGAGGGAGTGCGGCTGGTCTTCGGGATGCCGGGCGGGCACGTACTTGGCATCTACGACGCGCTCTATGACAGCCCCGAGATCCGGCATGTGCTGGTGCGGCATGAGCACGCGGCCGCGAGCATGGCGGCCGCCACGGCGCAGCTGACCGGGGAGCGCGGCGTCTGCCTGGTGACCGCCGGCCCGGGATGCACGAACCTCCTGACCGGGATCGCCGAGGCCTACGTCGGCTGTCTGCCGATCGTGATCCTGTCGGGTCGCGGAGCCACCGCGACCGCCCATCGGGGTGCCGCGCAGGAGATCGCGACCGACCGCGTGTTCGCTCCTGTGACCAAGTGGTCGGTGCGCGTCGACCGGGCAGACCAGATCGTGGACGTTCTCCGGCAGGCGTTCGCGATCGCCCGCAGCGGCAAGCCGGGGCCGGTCCTGGTGGACCTGCCGCGCGACCTCCTGGACAGCCAGGTGCCCGCTCGGGACTACATCACGGTCGGGCCGCCGGCTCGCCTGCGCGCGCAGGAGAGCGACATCGCCGCCGCCGCGGCTGCGCTGGTGGCGGCCGAGCGGGCGATCCTGATCGCCGGCGGGGGCACGATCGCCTCCGACGCTTCCGCGCAGGTCCGGGCGCTCGCCGAGGCGCTGGCGATCCCGGTGCTGACCTCGCTGGCCGGACGGGGCGCCATCTCCGACGATCACCCGCTGTCGGCGGGGGGCTTGGGCGCCCACCGAACCCGCGTCTCCAAGCAGCTGCTCGCGGACGCCGACGTGGTGCTCGGCCTCGGCTTCCGCTTTGAGGAGATGGAGACGACCTGGCGGCCGGGCTTCGTCCCCGCCCCGGACGCGACCTACATCCAGGTCGACATCGATGCCGCGGAGATCGGCCGCAGCGTGCCCGCGCAGCTGGGGATCGTCGGAGATGTGCGCACGGTGCTCGACCAGCTGCTGGCAACCATCGCGAGCGGTCGGCGAGCGCTGGCCCCGGGCGCCTGGGCCGAGCATCCCCGAACGGCGGCTCTGGTCGCCGAGATGGACGGGCTGGAAGCCGAGGTCGACGGCCTGGCCGCGGGCGAGCAGCGACCGATGCATCCGCTGCGCCCGATCCGCGCTCGATGATCGTTCCCTCGAGCTTCTACGGGATGGGGTTCGCGGCCGCGGCGCTGCCGGCCGCGGGCCTCGTGTATCCCGAGCGTCTCGCCGTCTGCTTCGTGGGCGACGGTTCCTTTCAGATGGTGATGAACATCCTTCCGGTCGCTGCCGAGTATCGGCTCGGCGTCACCTGGTGCGTTCTCAACGACGGGGCGCTGGGCTCGATCCGCGACATCCAGCAATACCGGCTGGGCGACCGGATCCTGGCCACGGAGTTCGATGTCCAGCCGGACTTCGCCGCGATCGCGAGAGGGTGCGCGTGCTTCGGCGAGCGGGTCGAGGACCCGCTCGAGGTCGATGCGGCGGTGACCCGGGCGCTGGAGGCCAATCGGCGCGGCATCCCGGCGGTGCTCGACGTCGCGGTGGCCCGCGAGCGTGTCCTCGGCACGCTCGAGCACTACGCGTTCTATCCCGAGCGGCTGCGCTCGGGAGCTCCCTCGCCGGCCGGGCAGGCGGGCTGATGACACTCTCCTTCGGCCAGCCGGTGGGCGGACTAGTCCAGTACGCATATGTGGTGGCCGACATCGAGCGCTCCGTCGGCGAGTTCGTCGATCGACTCGGCGTGGGCCCGTGGTTCGTCCGCGGCCCGTTCCGTCCGCTCGCCGGGCGCTACCGCGGCGAGCCATCCCAGCCCCTGCTGACCCTGGCCCGAGCCTTTTCGGGGCACGCGATGGTGGAGCTGATCGAGCAGCACGACGATCTGCCCTCGGTGTTTCACGAGGGGGAGGGGCCGCGGCGATACGGCTTTCACCACTGGGCGGTGTTCAGCGACGACTTCGAGGCAGACCTCAAGCGCCATGCCGAGCTCGGCCACGATGAGGCCTTCGCCGACGTGCTCCCCTCGGGCGCGCGGATCGCCTACGTCGATTCCACGCCCGAGCTGCCCGGGATGATCGAGATCGTCGAGCACACCGGGGACCAGGAGCGCGTCTACGACGAGATCTACCGGGCCTCGATCGGGTGGGACGGAAGCGAGCCGATGCGGCGGCGCGATCGCTGACATGGGCCGCGTCGACTCGAAGATCGTCGTGGTGACGGGCGCCGCCGGGGGCCAGGGGGCCGCCGAGGCACGGGCGCTGGCCGCCGAGGGCGCGACCGTGATCGCCACCGACATCCAGGCCCCGGAGCTCGAAGCCCCGATCATCGCCCGTCCGCTGGAGGTCACATCGCAGGCGGCGTGGGCGGAGCTCTCAGGCTGGTTGAGCGAGCGCTACGGACGGGTCGACGGCCTCGTCAACAACGCGGGGATTGCACTCCGGGCCCGCCTCGCCGAGATCACCCTGGCCGAGCTCGAGCGGGTGATGGCGATCAACGTCAGCGGGCCGCTGCTCGGCATCCAGACGCTCTCACCGCTGATGGCGCAGGGCGGGTCGATCGTCAACGTGAGCTCGGTCGCCGCCTTGCTCGGCTATCACGCCGTCGGCTACACGATCAGCAAGTGGGCTGTCGGACGCGGTCGCCGCCGCGGCCGAGGCTGACCTGTGACCAGCGAAGGAGAGACGAACATGCCGGCCGTCGAGACCGTACGAGGCCCCGTCGATCTCGACGAGCTGGGAACCACCCTGATGCACGAGCACGTGTTCGTCATGCAGCCCGAGGCGCTGCAGAACTGGGGGCATGCGTTTGGCCCCAGCTACTGGGACGAAGACGAGCGGGTCGCTGATGCGGTGACCAAGCTCGGGGCGCTCAGCGAGCGCGGGATCCAGACGATCGTCGCCCCGACGGTTCCCGGTCTGGGCCGCTACATCCCCCGCATCCAGCGAGTCAACGAGGCGGTCGACCTCAACATCATCGTCGCCACCGGCGTGTACGCGTTCATGGAGCTGCCCAACTTCCTGGCCTCCCGGAGCATCGAGGCGATCGCCGAGCTGTTCGTGCGCGAGATAACCCATGGCATCGACGACACCGGCGTCAAGGCGGCGTTTCTGAAGTGCGCGGTCGAGCGCCACGGGCTGGTCGGAGACGTGCCCCGGATCCTGGCCGCGATCGCAGCCGCGAGCAACCAGACCGGCGCCCCCATCATGGTGCACACCAACGCGGAGCAGCGAACCGGTCTCGACGCGCTCAGAGCCCTGACGCAGCAGGGCGTCGACCCCTCGCGGATCGTGATCGCCCACGCCGGCGACAGCAACGACCTGCACTACTTGCGCACGGTCGCAGACATGGGGGCGAGCCTCGGCTGCGACCGGTTCGGGATCGAGCACTTCAACCCGATGACCGACCGCATCGCCACCTTGCTCGCGCTGCTCGCCGAGGGCTACGCGGATCGCGTCCACCTCTCACACGACGCCGCATGCTTCTATGACTTCATGGTCGGCAACCCGTTCTTCGCCGACGAGAAGCCCGACTACCTGGTGATCTCGAACCACGTCCTTCCGGCGCTGCGCCGGGCGGGCACGACGCAGGAGCAGATTGATCAGATGATGGTCGCCAACGCGCGGCGGTTCTTCGCGGCCGCGACCTGAACGGCCCGAGCCGTCACACCCACACGGTCGGCGGCTGCCCGGCCCGCCAGCGGGCGCGAGGCATGGCCTCGGAGTTGAACGGCATCGCGATGTGGCCGCGAGCGTCCAGGGCGATCAGGCCGCCGTGCCCGCCCAGATCAGCCACTTGGACGAGCGCCTCGGCGGCCGCGGGCTCGAGGCTCGAACCGCCGGCGACGAGGGTCGCAATGTGGCGAGCCACGCCGGCCCGGATGAACGCCTCTCCGTCTCCGGTGCAGGAGACCGCGACCAGATCGTCGGCCCAGGTTCCGGCGCCCAGCAGCGGCGTATCGCCGATCCGCCCCGGCGCCTGGCCGCGCATCCCGCCCGTCGAGGTGCCCGCCGCCAGCGAGCCGCCGGCGTCGAGGCAGACGACGCCGACGGTGCCGCGGTCAGGGTCGGAGCTGAGCTCGGCCAGGCGGCGGCGCTGACGATCGGTGACGAAGTAGGACGGGTCGGTCTGCTCGGCGCCTGCGGCGGCGGCGTGGGCATCCGCCGGGGCGCCCACCAACAGCACGTGCGGGCCGTGGTCGAGGACCGCCCGGGCGGCGATGATCGGATGCTTGGATCGACCGATCGCGGCCACCGCCCCGGCGCCTCGGTCCGAGCCCCGCATCAACGCCGCCGACAGCTCCACGGAGCCGTCCGCGCACAGCACCGAGCCACGACCGGCGTTGAAGAACTCGACCTCGGCCTCCATGAACATGACCGCCGACTGGGCCGCGTCCAGCGCCCCGGCGCCGCTCTCGAGCATCACCCGGGCGATGTCCACGGTCTGTTGCAGCGCTGCCCGGACCTCGTCTCGGCGCGTCTCGAGCTCGCCCGAGCGAGCGCCCGCGCCGGCATGTACCGCGACCGCCGGCTCGGAGACACCGCGCATGAGGCGGTTAGGCTAGCCGCCGAGCTGCCGGGCGGCTCCGGCGCGCGGGCCACGCGGCGGGGCGGCCGTAGGCCTGATTAGGCGGCCAGGGCCGGCTGGGGCGAGACCCGCCGGGGCTCCAGTGTTCGGCACATCGCCTCGACGACCTCGGGGTCGAACTGGGTGCCCGAGCAGCGGCGCAGCTCATCGATCGCGAACTCCTGACCGGGGGCGTCGCGGTAGGGCCGGTCCGAGGTCATGGCTTCGAAGGAGTCCGCGACGAAGATGATTCGTGACTCGATCGGGATGGTGTCGCCGCTTATCCGGTCGGGGTACCCGCGCCCGTCATAGCGCTCGTGGTGGTGGCGTATCCAGCGTGCCTCGGTGGGCATGTCGGCGGCGAAGACGATGTTGTAGCCCAGCAGCGAGTGGGTCTTCATCTGTTCGTACTCGGCGTCGGTGAGCTTGGCGGGCTTGTTGAGGATCGCGTCGGGGATTCCGATCTTGCCAACGTCGTGCAATAGCCCGGCGAGGCGCATCTGGGCGATGTGCCCTGGATTGAAGCCGAGCTCGGTGGCGATCACCGCGCTGAGCTGGGACACGGTCTGGCTGTGGCTTCGGGTGTAGGAGTCCTTGGCGTCGACGGCAAGCGCCAGCGCGTTGGCGAGCGTACGGGTGTGTCGTTGGTCGCCGGCGTCGGTCGTGCTTGCCAGGGCTTCCATCTCCGGCGTGTAGATCACGGCATCCTGGCCGGCGCGCTTGGCGGTGAGCAGCGCGAAGTCGGCCTCGCGAATTAGCACGTCCTTGTCGGAGAAGTCACGCCGGTCCGAGATGCCGGCCGACGCTGTCACCAGGGCACCGTTGGTCTGTTCGGCCAGGGAGGCGTTCAGCCGCTGGGTGAACTCGAGCGCGTTGAGGGCCCGGGTGCCGTCGAGGATCACGGCGAACTCGTCGCCTCCGATGCGGTAGGCGGTATCCGTGCCCCGCCGTACGGCGCGGATCGACGTGGTGAGAAGCCTGAGGCGATCGTCGCCGGCCTGGTGGCCGAGGGTGTCGTTGACCTGCTTGAGCTTGTCGAGATCGAGCATGACCAGCGAGATTGGCAGGCCGCTGCGCCCCGCGCTCTGCAGGCCTCGTGACAGGTCCTCGTGGAAGGCGCGATGGTTTCGCAACCCGGTCAGCGGGTCGGTGAGGGCGACCGAGGACAGTCGCTCCAGCTCGGCGATGAGCGCGCCGTTGAGCCGCCTGCGGAAGTAAGCGATGACCAGCCCCAGGGCGATGAGCAGGGCAATGCCCGCGCCGAAGGCGGTCACGATCGCTTTGGTGGCATCGTCGTTCTGGTGGCGCAACTCGCTGGTCAGCGCCAGCGACCGGCTCGATGCGTCTTGGGCTGTGCCGTAGACGATGTTCTGCAGTTTGGTGAACAACGGGTCGGCGATCGCCTCGTCGAGCCGGGTCGCCCGCGCCCGCTGGTGAGCGTTGACCGCCTGGAACAATGCGGCGCTGGCGTGTGTGTAGCCGGCGTTGAGGACGAGCACGCGCTGGAGGAGTGCCTGGTTTGCCGAGGTCGGGTCGACGCTCTGCAGGCGAAGCAGGTCCAAGGTCAGGTTCTGCTCGGCCTGCGTGTGCAGCCGCGCGACCCGGGGGCCGGGGTCGAGGCGGTACTTGCCTTCGAGAGACTCCTCCTGACTGACCCAGAAGCGCGCGTCCTGATAGATGATGCTCGTCCGGTTGGCCGTATCGGAGCGTCGCGAGAGCTGAGCGGTGTGGCTCTCGGTTATCACCGAGAAGCCGGCCAGGAAGCAAAGGACCAGGAGCAGGCCCAACCCGCTCGCGCGCACCATCCACTTGCCTGCGGAATGTTGTTCCGCCATGCCACCAATCTTTGAGCGCAGAGGCTCATCGTGAAGGCGCGTCGTGCGCCTTCCACCCTGGCTATCGACCGTGGCACGTGCGGACTGAAGCCGCCAGGTTCATGCTCGTCCGTTCGTCTGTCGATAGCCATGACAACCCAGAAGGGGCGGTTTTGTGGCGGGCGGACGCTTGATGATTTCTCATGAGTTCATTGCGGTGCTGGCGGTGCTGGCCCCGTTGATCATCGCGGTCGCGGTCGCCGGGGTCGTGGGACTGGGCTCGATGAAGCACGAATTCGACGGCGTTTTCGCCGACAACATCCACACCAGTCAGGTGTCCACGAGCCTGGGCGCCCAGCTGGCCAGGGCCGATGACATCGCTCTGCGCCTGGCCGCGCCCACCGATCCCGGTGAGCGGGCCAGTCTGTTTCGGACTCTGGACCAGAGCGTGGTTCCGGCGGTGGACACTGGTCTGAGCGAGCTGCAGGCGCTCCACGCTCATGATCCGCTGTCCGAGCGTGAGAAGGTGGAGCGCCTGGACGACGGCTGGTCTGAGTTCGTAACCCTCCGCGACCAGGGCGCCTTCAACAAGTCGAGGCCCACGGTCGCGGGCCCGAACGGCAGCGATGCTCTGACCGACCACCTCGCCGCGATCTTCGACCCGTTCCGGACGATCATCCAGAGCGAGGCCAACCTGGAGGCGACGCAGGCCGGCCAGTCCTATACACATGCCGTCCAGACCTATGACACCAGCCGCATGGTCATCTGGTCGATCGCGATCCTGGCGTGTCTGCTGGGCATCGGCGCCATGCTCCTGCTGACTCGCAACGTCGTGCCGCGGATCAAGCGTTATTCGCGCTTCGCCTCGTCGGTGGCCACCGGAGATCTCAGCGTCCGCCTGAACTCACGCGGATCGGATGAGCTTGCCACCCTCGGGCGCACCCTCGACGAGATGGTGGCGCGGCGCGAGTTCGTCGACACCCTCCAGGTGATCGAAACCGAGGACGGCGCGCGCGACCTGCTCCGACGCCAGGTGCAACGATCCGTTCCCGGCGCCAGCGTCGTCATCCTCAACCACAACAACAGCGATGACCGGCTCGAGGCGGCGACGCCGCTCGAGGAGGCCTCGCCGCTGCACCAGACCCTGGCCGGCGCGACGCCACGCTCCTGCATGGCGGTGCTCTTTGCGCGCGCTCACACCGAGGACCCGGACGGCGATCCGCTGACTCGCTGCCAGGTATGCGGGATGACGGGGCGGAAAACCAGGTGCGAGCCGCTGCTGGTCGGTGGTGAGGTGATCGGCTCCCTTCTGCTGGAGCACGACGCGCCGCTGGAGGAGCAGCAGACCGAGGCGATCCGCGACTCGGTCTCGCAGGCCGCCCCGGTCCTGGCCAACCTGCGCAACCTCGCGCTCGCCGAGTACCGAGCCTCGACTGACTCGCTCACCGGCCTGCCCAACCAGCGCGCCGTCAAGGACACCGTCAAGCGGATGGCCGCGCAGGCGGCGCGTGCGTCCACGCCACTGAGCGCGATCATGTTCGACCTCGATCATTTCAAGCAGGTCAACGACACCTTCGGCCACGGACGCGGCGACGACGTCCTAGCCGCCGTCGGCGCGGTCCTGACCGAAGCCGTCCGGACGAGCGACTTCGTGGGGCGCAGTGGCGGCGAGGAGTTCATCGTCCTGCTTCCCGACACCGATACCGACGCGGCGCTAAGCGTGGCCGAGAAGATCCGCGCCATGATCGCCAAGATAAGCGTCGACGGGGTCGACCGATCGATAACCGCCAGTCTCGGGCTGGCCTCGATTCCCGAGCACGCCGGTGGCGGCGATCAGCTGGTGCGCAGCGCGGACCGCGCCCTCTACGCGGCGAAGTCCAACGGCCGAAACCGGGTCGAGACCGCTTCGCTGAACTCCAGCAACGCGGTCACGCCCGAGCCGGTCATCGCCTAGGCGAGGCGGACTCCCAGCCGGAGGCGCCGGCGCCTCGCACGACCGCGGCGACGCTCGCCGCCACGGCGGCCATGAGCAGGAACGCGATCGTCGGGTGATGGACGACGGTCTGCACCAGGAGCGCGATCACGATCCCGCCGCCGTTGCCCGAAAGCCAGATGAGCGCGGTGGCGCTGGTGCCCGCTGAGCCGGCCCGGCGCTCGGCGAGCTCGAGGATCACGGGCAGGCAGGCGAGCAGGACAAAGCCGGTGGCGCCGACCGCGATCGCGACCGCCGGCACCCACTGCCAGAGGGCGAGCAGCACACAGGCGGCGGCGGTGACCAGGGCGGCGACTCGGAACAGGCCTCGCTCGGCGTGAACGCGAATGATCGGAGGCGACAGGGCGGCCGAGCCCGCGACCCCGGTCAGGACCATGGCGACCAGCAGCCAGCCCGCCAAGCGCGAGGAGATGCCGGCGGGATGCAGCAGGGGCTGAAGCCAGGTGGTCAGGGCGACGAAAATCCCGAAGCCGATGAAGGCGACGCCCGCCAGGCGGCGGATCACGGGGTCCCGCCAGACCGTCCTGAGACCGGGCAGCCCGCCCAGGGACTCGACCCGATGCGTCGGCTTACCGTCGCGGGCGAGGGCCGCGGCCAGGGCGAGGGCGGCCACTGCCCCGTAGATCGCGCCGATGATCAGCAGGGTATGCAGACGCCCGCCACCGAGGATGGCCGCCAGGGCGAGCGAGATGAGCATCCCCAGGAAGATGCCCGCCGACCCGAGCGAGATCCCGAGCGGTCGGGAGCCGGCCGTCAGATACCCGCTGGCCAGACCGGTCACGGCATTGAGCACCAGCGGCTGGGCGATCGCGATCAACAGCTGCCCGGCCATCGCCCACCAGAAGGTCGATCCACCCAGGCGCAGGGCGCCGCCCAGCGCGGTGAGCCCCGCCCCGACGAGCAGCGAGGGGCGAAACCAGCGATCCAGCAGCGAGGCGGCGGGCACGGCGAGCACCACGTAGAGCAGGGGGAAGATCTCCGAGAGCCAGCCGATGTCGCTCTCGGTGACCCCGTAGTGGCGCGCCGAGGCGGTGGTGATCGGGGCGAAGGTCAGCCACAGCAGCTGGTTGGCCGAGGCGACGAGGGCATAGGCGCCGATCAGCCCCCACCGATCGCGGTCGGGGGCGCGGGGCAGGCGATCCTCGGATCGGACCGCCGGCACCACGCCCTCCGATGACCGGACGCTCATGCCCGAGCCGCCGTCGCGGGCCGGATTGAGGTCACAGAAAGCACTGACCCTCACCCCGGTAGGTGGGGACCTCGTCGACGATCCGGTCGCCGGAAACCAGGTACAGGCGGTCAAAGCGCTCGCACAGCTCGCCTGCCTTGGCGTGGCGCATCCAGACGCGATCGCCGATGGCCAGGCGGTCCGCGGCCGCCCCGAGCAGCGGCGTCTGGGTTTCCCCGGCGCCCTCCTGGCCGTCGAGGCGCAGCCCCTCGGGCAGCCAGGGCACGGGCAGGCGGTCGGCCCCGGCCGGCCCCGAGGCGACGTACCCACCGCCCAGCGCGGTGACCACACCCCTGCCGGGACGGCGCACGACCGGGAGGGCGAAGAACGCCGCCGGACGGGGTCGAAACCGTGTGTAGGCGTCAAACAGCGCCGGTGCGAAAAGCCCGGAGCCGGCGGTCACCTCAGTGACCGCGGCCTCGGCCGCGGAGGACTCGAGACTTCCAGTCCCCCCGGCGTTGACGAAGCCGAGCGGGCCGACCTGCGCCTGCACGGCGGCCACCAGCGCCGCCCGCCGCGTGCGCAGCTCGCGACGAGAAACCGACTGCATGGCGCGGATCGCCAGGCCGCGCAGCGGGTGGCCGGGGGGACGGTCTCCGACCCCGGCGATCTGGCCCTCGTAGGCCATGACCCCGGCGAGCCGCAGGCCCGGGCGCCGGCGCACCTCCGCGGCCAGCCGGCCCAGAGACTCGGGGTCGTGCAGCGGCGAACGCCGGGGGCCCAGGCGAAGGCGGCCTCCCAGCAGCCACAGGCCGGCGTCCGCCTCCAGACACACGTCGATTTGGGCGTCGGCGCCGGCGCCCGCGCGCTCGAGGAGATCCAGGTGCTCGATCGAGTCCACCATGACCGCGATCCGCCTACCGCCCCCATCTGACGCGGCGATCCGGGCGCGACCGGCCAGCTCGGCGAAACCGGCCAGATCGACGCTCGGGTAACCGACGACCACGTCATCGAAGCCGTGGTCGGTCAACCACAGGGCCTCGGACACGGTGAGCACGAGCAGGCCGCGAAACTCGGGGCCGGACTCGAGCACCCGCTCCAGCAGAGCCCGGCAGCGCACCGACTTGCTGGCCACCCGGATGACGGTGCCCGCTGCGCGGCGGGCCAGGGCGATCCGGTTGGCGTCGAAGGCGTCGAGATCAACGCACGCGAACGGCGCCTGGAGCTCGGCGCAGGCCCGTTCCAGTCGACGGTGCTGGGATTCGCGGGTGTCCGCGCCGGGAACGAGCGTCGAGACGGCCGACATCGCGGTGCATTAGAACATGGAGACCATGTCCGCGTCGTCAGACCGAGCCGAGCTCACATCGGAAGGGGCGCCCTCGGGGTCCCCGTCGGCGGGGTCGTGGAGCAATTGGGACGGCCGCCAGGAGTGCACGCCCGCGTCCTTCGAGCGCCCGGCAACCGTCTCGGAGCTGAGCGGGGTGCTGGAGCGCGCGCAGCGGGCCGGACGCCGCGTCCGGGTCGCCGGGGCGGGCCACTCGTTCACCGGGCTGGTCGTGACCGGCGGCACCCTGATCTCCCTGGAGCGCATGAACCGGGTGCTGGGCGTCGACTCCGCCGGCGGGCTGGTGCGGGTGCAGGCGGGGATGACCCTCGGGGCGCTCAACGCCGAGCTCGAGCGACGCGGCCTGGCGCTGGAGAACCTCGGGGACATCGATCGGCAGACGCTGGGCGGGGCCACGGCCACCGGGACACACGGTACCGGCGCCCGGCTGCGCAACCTGTCGGGTCCCGTGCGCTCGATCGAGCTCATGCTCGCCGACGGATCGATGCTCACCGTCGATGCCGAGAGCGACCCCGAGGCGTGGCGGGCGGCCCGGGTGAGCCTGGGCGCCCTGGGCGTCGTGACCGCGATGACGCTCGAGGTCGTGCCCGCGTTCCGGTTGCGCGGCGTCGACGGGCCCCAGCCCCTGGACGAGGCGCTCGCCCGTCTCGACGAGCACGTGGCCGGACACGATCACTTCGAGCTCTACTGGTTTCCCTACAGCGAGCTCGCCCTCCTGCGCCGCAACGACCGGACCCTCCAGGCGCCGACGAGACGCTCGGCAGCGCGCGCCTATCTGGAGGACATCGTGCTCGTCAACCAAGGCCTGCAGGCCTTCTCGCTGCTCGGTCGCCGGTTTCCCACGCTCATTCCGCGGCTGAACCGAGTGGTGACGCGGGTGGCGGGATCAAGCGAGCGCGTCGATGCCTCTCACCGGATCTTCGTCTCGCCGCGCCGCGTGCGGTTCACCGAGATGGAGTACGCGATCCCGCGGGACCGGGCCGGAGACGCGGTGCGCGCCGTGCGCGAGGCCATCGAGGGTCATCACCTCCCGGTCTCGTTTCCGATCGAGGTCCGCTTCGGCGCCGGCGACGACGCCCTGCTCTCCCCGGCATACGGCCGGGACACCTGCTACATCGCCGTGCACGTCTTCGACGCCATGGAGTACGAGCCGTACTTCCGCCTCGTGGAGGAGGTCATGGACGGCTTCGACGGCCGTCCCCACTGGGGCAAGCGTCATTTCCAGACGGCCAGGACGCTGGCCCCGCGGTACCCCGAGTGGGATCGCTTCCAGGCGGTGCGCTCCCGGCTGGATCCCAGCGGGCGCTTCGCCAACGCCGAGCTCGAGCGCGTGCTCGGATCGTCATCGCCGCAGGCCGTTCAATAAAACGCTCGCTGAGCGAGCCCCGAGCGGTAGGGTGCCGCCGACACCCGACCTGGAAGGGGGACCCTGTGGCGCCACCAACTCGAGAGGACGCCCAACTCATGATCCAGATCGCGCAATGGGGCTCGTCGATCGGGCTTCAGAGCGCGATGCAGGAGCTGCTGGCCGACGACTTCGACCCCGAGACCGCCGACATTCGCGACGAGGCGGTGTCGACGATCCTGATGTTCGGCGAGTCCATCGGCACTTTGACCAAGCACGATCTGCTCAGCACCGAGCTCGTCAACGACTGGATCTGGGTCGAGGGACTGTGGGCGCGCGTCGGTCCGGCGGCATTGAAGGTACGAGAGAAGATGGGCGAGCCCCGCCTGTACGAGAACTTCCAGGCGCTGGTGGAGGGCTCCTAGGACGGCGCCGTCGCGGGATCGAGCCACTCGAGCCAGACCGCGCTGGGGTGAGCCACGCCGAGCAGCGCTCCGGTGCGTTGGCCACCCCGGTAGGAGAGCTCGGTCACCGCCCCGAAGACGCCCCCCTGACGGTTTCGCTCCAGAAGCGCGGGCGGCACGGGCACCCCGGTGACCGTGGCCGTGGCCGACGGCCCCAGCGGGATAAGCGGATCGGTGGAAATCCAGTCGAGATCCCGCTGGCGACCCACGGCCTCGACCATGGCCCGGAAGCGCTCGAGCTTCCCGGGAGCGAAGAACACGCCGACGTAGGTGTCGACCAGGTAGAGCAGGGGGCCTTCCGGGACCTTGTCGAGGATCTCGAGCAGGAGCTCGGTGGCGTCACCTCGCACCGTGCGGGCGGGGTTGGCGAGCGTGACCCGGGCGGCCTCGTGAAACCGCGTGATGGCGCCGATCTCTTGGGGCACGCAGGCGGCCAGCCAGTCGCGCACCGGCGGGTCGCTCAGATCGACGGGCTCGGTGTCGATGCCCACCCGGTCGACGACCGGCGGCAGCCGGCGGGGAAGGGTGGGGGAGAGCTCGCCCCTCAGCTCGACGTCGATCGACACCCGGGAGTCCTCGGCCCCGACCGCCACGGCTTGACCGCCGGGCGCCCGGAAGGCGTAGCGATAGTGATCGAAGCGGAGCGCGAGCCCGGCTCCGGTGCCGATGTCTATGACCACGACCTCGCGCTGGTCGTTCGCCGCGGGCGTCAGCGAGGGAACGAAATCAGCGCACCGACCGACCTCGTTCATCTGATAGCGGTGGCGAGCACAGAGCTCGAGCACGCGGTCGCTGTGCTCCAGGCAGAAGGCGCGGTACTCGGCCACGAACCGAGGCGACAGCGGCGGCTGGGGCTGCCCGAGGCGGGGAAACGAGTCGCGCAGCCCGTCGGGCTCCAGCGACAGGACCAGCGAGGTCACGGCCGCCTGAAAGAGCAACGGGGGCAGCCGATCGGGCGCGATCGTGGCGGCCAGGGCCTGTAGCTCAGGGTCATCGCGGAGCGCTTGGAACTGAGCTGCGGTCAATCGCCAGGAGGCCGGCGCTCCGGGCGGAGACCATGCCGACGCGATCGCGCCCGCCTGTTCGGCGACGAGCCGGGGCTCGGTCGTCACATCGCCGGACTGGCCGGAGCCCGGTGCCGTCGCGTGTTCTCTTCGGTCATCTCTCTCCTGCCGTCGCCGCACAAGTGACTCCCGACTCACAGCCCCCTTACCCATGATCCCGGTGCCGGTAACCTGAGGGCGTGCCGGATCGCAATGCTTCGATGCTCGGGGACTTCATCCGCCGTCAGCGCGAGCTGTCGGCGGTCTCGATGCGTCAGTTCGCCCAGCTGGTGGGGATCTCGAATCCGTACCTGTCCCAGATAGAGCGCGGATTGCGAGCTCCCTCTGAGCAGGTCGTGCAGTCGATCGCCGACGCGCTCCAGGTTTCCGCCGACTCGCTGTATGAGCAGGCGGGCCTGAAGACCGAGGATGGGCCCGGCAAGGTTGTGGAGGCGATCCGCGAGGACCCCGATCTCACGGCCCGGCAGCGACAGTCGCTGATCGAGATCTATGAGTCGTTCGCGGGCACACCGGCCCGTTCGCGGCGCCGGCGCCCCAGCAAGAGCTCAGAGGCCTAAGCCGCGGCCGTCAGGAAGGCCGCGACCGCGCGATCGGCGGCGGGCTCGTCGGTCGGATACAGGTGGGCCGCGTGATCGAACTCGAGCAGCTCGGCGCCGGTGATCAGTTCTGCGAGCAGGCGGCCGTTGCCGGGCGCGACCATCACATCCTCGGAGCCGTGCACCACGAGCGTGGGAGTGTCGATCTCATCAAGGCGGCCCAGGGCGTCGTGGCCCATGGCGGCGGCGAGCTGAGCCTTGTAGGGCTCGGGCTCGATCGGGAAGCGCAGCCGCTGCTGGATGTCCTGGGCGATCCGGTCGCCGGCGTCGGCCTGAGTGCCGGGGGCGTAGTTGTAGGGAACCGACGCCCAGACCGCCTCCTCGGCGGACATCTCACCGCGGCGTGCGAAGAAGCCCAGCGTGGCCTCGGGCGGCGGAACCGCGCGGGTCCCACCGGGCGTGGTCGCGCCGAGCACCAGCCGCGCCACCCGGCCGGGGTGTCGCAGGACGATCTCCTGAGCGATCATCCCCCCCAGAGAGATCCCGTAGATGTGGGCACGCTCGATCCCGGCGGCGTCGAGCACCGCGGCGGCGTCGTCGGCCATCATCGCGACCGTGTAGGGACCCGAAGGCCGGTCGCTGCGCCCCACGCCCCGGTTATCGAAGGCCAGGACCCGCAATCCGGCGTCGGCGAGCACGGGCACGGTGCGCCACCAGCCGGTCGCGTTCATGCCCAGCCCCATGACGAGAAGCACGGGCGCGCCCGCGCCCGTGCTCTCGTAGTACAGCGATACTTGTCCGCTACGTGCCGTGGGCACGTCGGACAGACTAGACGCCGATCAGCTCGCGTGACGCGGCGACGCTCGCCTTGACGACATCCTCGGTGAGGCTCGCGTGGGCGCTGAGCAGGTGGCCGACGGCCTCGACCTGCGCCTGGTCGGCGAACTTGCGCTCGGCCTTGGCGACGCCGGTCCACCAGCGTTCGACACCGTCGAGGTAGGTCACGGTGACCTTACGGCCGGCATCGGCGATGCGGTCGTTGGCCTCGCGTACGCGGTCGCTAGCGGCGTCTAGGTCGGGGGTGACATTGCGGGTTCTGTTGCTGGTTGCGGCCATTTCGAAGCTCCTTGATCTCGATTACTGCTAGCAGGTTAGCAGCTGACTAGCTAGCACGCAAGCTGATTTAGCTAAAGTCTTGCTAATGTGTGCGCGCCTCCTCCTGGGGGCCGAATGTCCCCGAAGGAGAGGATCCAAATGTCTGCTACTTGCGTTCCGTCGTTCGAAGAGATCGCACTCGCCGACGGGATCAGCGCCTGGTCGGCGGCCATGGAGGGTCTGGCGGATTGGGGTAGCAAGGCCGTCGGGTACGCCACGCCGCTTGACGCGGTGCACGACTGGGTCCGCTGGTGGGACGCGATCAACGACCGTCGCCCTCCGGCCTGGACCTCTCCGAACAAGGTGGTGTTCGAGGCCCCGGTGGCCCGGCTGCGCGATTTCTCGCCCGCGCGTGCCCCTCGCATGGTCCCCACCCTGGTGCTGCCGCCTCAGGCCGGCCATGACTCCTGCATCGTGGACTACTCGCCCGAGCAGAGCCAGATGCGCACCATCCTCGAGACCGGCCTGAAGCGCGCCTACACGCTGGATTGGATCGGCGCCACCGAGGAGACCAAGGATGTCGGGATCGACGATTACCTGGAGGTGATCGATCGCGCCGTCGATCACATCGGCGGCCCGGTGAATCTGATCGGCGACTGCCAGGGAGGCTGGCTGGCCGCCATCTACGCCGCCCTGCACCCCGAGCGGATCAACACCCTGACGCTCGCCGGAGCGCCGATCGACTTCCATTGCGGCGAGCCCGTCATCCACGCCGCCCTGACGTCGCTGACTCCAGGCGGGAACCTCGCCGTCTACCGCGGGCTGGTCGCGGCCGGCGGGGGCATGCTGCGCGGCGAGGACATGCTGGCGGGCTTCATCGCGATCAAGCCCGACAACGAGATCGCGCGCCAGCTGCAGCTGCTGGCCAACATCGACGACCGCGCTCACGTCGAGCGCTACCGGGAGTTCGAGGACTGGTTCAAGTACACGCAGGCGATTCCCGGCGCCTTCTACCTGTGGATCGTCGAGCACCTGTTCCGTGACAACGAGCTGATCGCCGGCAAGCTCGAGGTCGGCGGCGAGCTGGTGGACCTGGGACGGATCCGCTGCCCCCTGAACCTGCTCGGGGGCGCGGGCGACCACATCACGCCCCCCGACCAGGTGTTTGCGGTCGCCGACTACGCGGGCACCAAGCCGAGCGACGTGATCCGCGACACCACGAGCGGCGGTCACCTCGGCCTGTTCATGGGCCGCGACGCGTTGAACGACCACTGGCCGCCCCTGCTCGAGGCGGTTCGGGCGCGCTCGGTGTGAGGTTGGAGTAGCCCTTCGGTGGGCGCTGAGCGCCTCCTGAGTTTGTGACGTTTGCGGCCCGGGCAGTCTTCTCCTAGGCTGGTCTCAGGTAGGCGACGAACGCGAGGGACGGCGGGAGAGGCCACTCGCCTCGCAGGAGGGAGAGCAGAATGGCCGAAGAGCCCCGCAGCAACCCCATCGAGGAGGTTCAACGCCTCTGTGAGGAGGCGGAGAAGCGAACCGGTCAGGCGTTTGAGGAGGTGGTCTCCCGCTCGAGCTTTGGCGAGCTCCTGGCGCGGATGACCGAGAACGTCGTCGGGCTGACCAAGATAAGCACCGATGCCTTCGATCTGATCCTGCGCAACCTGCGCCTGGCCGGTCGCCAGGACGTGACCCGGCTGGCTCGTCAGATCGGACGCACCGAGGACAAGCTCGAGCTCGTGCTCCAGGAGGTCGAGCGTCTCAACGACAGGCTGAAGGAGACGTCCGGTCCGGCGCCGCGCTCGCGGTCGGAGCGTAGCGGTCGCGCCGGGCGAAGCGCATCGTCCAACGGGCGCTCGAGCAGGGCCTCTGAGAGCGCCGCCCGGGGACGCAAATGAACGTCGTCGAACGGATAGCCAGATCGCCGGCGGCGGCGGTCGAGTTCACCAACATCCTGCTCACCCAGAGCGACACCGAGGTCGGGCTCAGCCCCAAGGACCCGATCTGGACGCACCGCAACACGACGCTGTATCGCTACCGCAGCGAGAACCGCCGTCATGCGGTTCCGGTGCTGCTGGTGTTCGCGCTGATCAACCGTCCCGACATCTTCGATCTGCGACCCGGCAACTCGTTCGTCGAGTTCCTTCTCTCCGAGGGCTTCGACGTGTTCCTGCTGGACTGGGGCTACCCGGAGGAGGAGGACTCCGAGACCGGCCTGGAGCAGTACGTCTGCGACGAGCTCCATTGGGGCATCCGCGAGGTCCTGCGCGCCTCCGGCCAGGACGAGGTCTCGTTGCTGGGCTGGTGCATCGGCGGGACCCTGTGCCTGATGTACGCGGGCACGCATCCCGACAACCCGATTCGCAACATGGTTCTGCTCACCACCCCCGTGGACACCGCGGGATCGCTGTACGGGAAGTGGGTCGTACCCGAGGGCTTCGACGTCGACTACGTCGCCGAGGGCTACCAGGCGATCCCGGGACAGGCGATCGACTTCGCCAACAAGCTGATGAAGCCGGTGACCAACTACTGGACGACCTACCGGCGACTGTGGGAGGGGGTGCTCGACGGCAAGCCGCGCCGCGCCGCCTACCAGCCGATGGCCCGCTGGGTCGCCGACAACCCGCCCTTCCCGGCGGCGGCCTACCGCGACTGGATCACCTCGATGTACAAGGAGAACAGCCTGGTGCGCGGACGGATGCGGTTGCGCGGACGGATGCGGTTGCGCGGACGCCGGGTGGACCTCGATCAGGTCGACCAGAGCCTGCTCATCGTGACCGCCGGCGCCGACCACATCGCGCCGCCCCAGGGAACCAAGCCGCTGCTCGGGCTGGTCTCGAGCGATGACGTGACCTGCATAGACCGCCCGGGCGGTCACATCGGCCTGATGGCCGGATCAAAGGCCCGGGAGGAGATCTGGCCGGACATCGCGCAGTGGCTCGGAGAGCGCTCGCAAACGACTAAGGAGGGATGAGAGATGGCCACTACTGAGGTAGAAGGGGAGCCAAAGGCGGCTCAGGGAGAGAAGCTGAAGGGTCGCGTCGCGCTCGTGACCGGAGGAACACGAGGAATCGGAGCGGCGATCTGCCGCAGTCTCGCCCACCAGGGCGCGACGATCGCCGCGGGCTACGGGCGTGATCAGGAGAGGGCGGAGTTCTTCCAGCACGAGCTCAAGCAAATGGGCGTCGACTCGAGCATCCACCAGGGCAACGTCGCCTCGGCCGACGACTGCAAGCGGACCGTCGGCGAGGTGATCGACCACCATGGCCGGCTCGACATCCTGGTCAACAACGCCGGCATCACGGTCGACAAGCCAATCCTCAAGATGGCCGACGACGACTGGTACAAGGTGCTGGCCGTCAACCTGTCGGGCGCCTTCTTCATGTCCCAGTCGGCGCTCCAGCACATGATGGATCGCGGTACCGGCCGGATCGTCAACATCTCGTCGATCGTCGGTCAGATCGGCAACATCGGGCAGACGAACTACGCGGCCTCGAAGTCGGGGATGTTCGGCCTCACCATGACGCTGGCTCGCGAGACCGCCTACGGCCTCAAGAAGGCCGGCAAGCTCGACGACGACAGCATCGGGATCACCGTCAACACGGTGGCGCCCGGATTCATCGAGACCGAGATGCTCGACTCGATCCCCGAAAAGGTGCTCGACCGCATCCGATCCCAGATCCCACTGGGCCGTCTGGGACGCGTCGACGAGGTGGCCCGCGTGGTGCACTTCCTGTGCGCGGACGCGTCTTCCTACATCACCGGTCAGGTGTGGGCGGTCAACGGCGGCCAGGAGATGTGAGCATCCGGTGAGCCGCCGTCCCGGTGACGGCGGCTCGCGTCCGGGCGGGCGGGTCAGCCGATGGCGCGCTCGCGCCCTTCCCATTCGCGCTCGCGCAGCACGAACTTCTGCACCTTTCCGGTGGAGGTTCGAGGCAGCTCTCCGAACTCGACCGCGGCCGGGCACTTGAATTTGGCCAGGTGGTCGCGGCAGAAGGAGATCATGTCCTCCTCACTCGAGTCCTCGCCTCCCTTGAGCTCCACGAATGCCTTGGGCCGCTCGCCCCATTTCTCGTCGGGCATCGCCACCACGGCCGCCTCGAGCACCGAGGGGTGCTCCGAGAGGGCCTGCTCGATCTCGATGGACGAGATGTTCTCGCCTCCGGAGATGATGATGTCCTTGGAGCGGTCTCGCAGCTCCACGTATCCGTCGGGGTGCCACACCGCCAGATCGCCTGAGTGAAACCAGCCGTCGCGGAATGCCTCCTCGGTCTTCTCGTCCTGACCGTGGTAGCCGGCCATGACGCTGTTGCCGCGCATCAGGACCTCGCCGACGGTCTTACCGTCGCGCGCCACGTCCCGGCCGTCGTCGTCGGCCACGCGCACCAGGTCCGATCCGTTGTAGGTGCTGCCCTGGCGGGCGAGCAACCGAGCCTGTGCCTCCAGATCGAGCTCGTCCCATTGCGGCTGCCAGCTGCCTCCCATCACCGGCCCATAGGTCTCAGTGAGGCCGTAAAGGTGAGTCGGGTACAGGTTGAGATCGCGCATCTTCTTGAGCAACGCGGGCGGGGGCGGGGAACCGCCCGTGGGAACCGTCACCCGCTGATCGAGCTTGTGGGCCTTCTCGTGGTTGACGATGTTCATGTGAATCGTCGGAGCGCCGCTGTAGTGGGTGACGCCCTCGGACTCGAACAGGTCCCAGATGGGGCCGGGCTCGACCTTGCGCAGGCACACATGGGTTCCGCCTGCTGCGGTCACCGCCCAGGTCAGGCACCACCCGTTGCAGTGGAACATCGGCAGCGTCCACAAGTGGACCGAGTCATAGCCGAGCTTGATCTCCAGGGCGACTCCGAGCGCGCGCAGATACGCGCCGCGATGGGTGTAGATCGCCCCCTTGGGGCGACCCGTGGTCCCCGAGGTGTAGTTGATCGAGATCGGCTCGTTCTCGTCCTCGAGCCAGCTCTCGGGCGCTTGGCCTGACCCGCCGGCCAGCAGCTCCTCGTAGGGGTCATCCGACTCACCGGTGTCCTCGATGACCACGGTCTCGATGCCGTCGAGGTCGATCGGGTCGACGAGCTCCTTGAGCGCGGCGTCCACCAGCAGGGTCTCAGAGCCGGAGTCACGCAGGATGTACTCGATCTCCTTGGAGGACAGGCGCGTGTTCAGGGCAACCAGGATGCCTCCCGCCAGCGGCACCCCGTAATGAGCCTCCAGGAGAGCGGGCGAGTTGGGTGCCAGGATGGCCACCCGATCGTGGCGCTCGACCCCCCGGTCGCGCAGCGCCGAGGCGAGCCGGTTGCAGCGCTCCCCGAACTCCGCGTAGTTCATGCGACGGTCACCGTGGACGACGGCGGGACGCTCTCTGAGAGTCTGCGAGCTGCGCTGCAGGAAGTTGAGCGGACTCAATTCCAGTCGCGACGGCGTCGTTTCCATGCTTCCCTCCCTCGGGGTTGGTCCGCCGCCGGCCGCTTCACCGGAATGTGGTCTCGACGGACGTGGTGTTCACCTACCCGCAACCAGCGCGTCGAACACGCGGCGCCGGGCGGATGATGACGCGTGGCGGTCGCCGATGATGGCCGCCGTCCGGTCATATTTTCCGGTGTGACCTGAGCGCTGATTACGGTGTGATGGGCGGGCTCGACCCGACGCCCTCCCGCTTGGTGGACTCAGCCCCGAAGTGGGTAGTACAAATCACACATGGCAGGGTCATCGGATAACGGCGGCCGCTCTTCTGAGCCCTCGAAGAACGGAAAGGCGCCACCGGCGTGGCGCGCCCCCTTCGACGCCGTCGAGCGACCGGTCACCTCAGCCTCTCAGTCCTGGTTGCAGAGCAACCTGTTCATGGACGGGCTCGCGATCGCGTGGAGGGTGCAGCGGCGCGTGAACGTCGATCTGCGGCGCGGGCTGGGAATCTGCTTCGGGGTGCTCAACATGCCCACTCGCGGGGATGTCGACCGGCTCTCGAACCAGCTCGCGAACGTGGAACGGCAGCTACGAGAACTGCGATCAGGGCTCGAGGCCTCAGAGCAGGAGCAGCCCAAACCGCAAGGCCTTCCGATCGGCACCGCCGCCGCGCGTCGGCGGCCGGCCAGCCGCGATCGCCGCTGATGGCGCCCTCCTTACTGGAACGTCAGCTGTTGAGGACCCGGAACGGGGTTCGGTACTACGCGGGACTGAGTCGACCTCCGCTGGCCCAGACGCCTCGTGACCTCGTCTGGCGGCGAGACACGGCGCGGCTCTGGCGTTACCGCAGCGACGAGCGACGGATCGCGCCTCCGGTTCTGATCGTCCACAGCCTGATCAGCAAGAGCTACATCCTCGATCTCCTGCCCAATGCCACCATGATCGGCTTCCTGCTCGGCGAGGGCTTTGACGTGTTCATGCTCGACTGGGGGCGGCCGTATCCGGCTGATGCCGAGAACACGCTCGAGACCTACTTCGAGGGGTACATGCCCGCGGCCGTGGCGGCCGCGTGCGCCGAGTCCGGCGCGGACGAGGTGAGCCTGATCGGATACTGCCTGGGCGGGGTGCTCGCACTGTTGCTGGCCGCGGCGGATCCGGAGCAGCCGATCCGCAACCTGATCACGCTGACCACGCCGTGCGACTTCACCGAGCTGGGTTTCATGAGCCAGATGTTCATCGAGGGCAGGCTCAACCCCGAGGACGTGATCGACGCCACCGGCCTGGTTCCAGCCCGGGTCCTGGACCGGGGCTTCCAATCGCTCAAGCCGACCGACGCCATCGTCCAGCAGGTCAACGTCTGGCAGAACCTCTGGAACGATCAGTGGCTGACCGGGTTCGTCGCCATGAACAAGTGGACGCGCGACCACGTCCCGTTCGCGGGCGCGGCGTTTCGCCAGATCGTCGAAACCCTTGTCCGTGACAACACCCTGGCCGACGGCGTGATGCCCACCAAGGGCCGCGAGGCGCGACTCGCCGACATCCGGTGCCCGTATCTGAACGTGTTCTGCCGCCGGGACGAGATCGTGCCTCCGCGCTCGGCAGCGCCGCTGGCCGGCCTCGTGGGCTCCGAGGACGTGGACGAGCTGTGCCTGGAGTCCGGCCACGTCGGCCTGGTCGCCGGGCGCCAGGCAGGCAAGGTTTCGATGCCGAAGATCGCCGAGTGGATCGCGAGCCACAGCGAGCGGTCGCCGGCCGGGCGGTCCGGCAGGCGCCGCGGGGGCGGGCAAACCCGAGCACGGAGGGAGGTCTCAGGTGACGGCAGTTCCGCTGGCGACGCTGCCCGATGACATCGCCGCCCAGGTCGACGACGCGGGGGTCAAGCAGGTCAACCTCTACCGATGCCTGGCGCACGCTCCGGATCTGCTGCGCGCCTGGATCGCGTTCGCCTGGGCGCTGCGAGGCAACAGCTCCACGTCCCGACAGCTCCGCGAGCTGATGATCCTGCGGACCGCCACTCTGCACCACTCGCCGTATGAGTGGCATCAGCACCGGCGCATGGCCGCCGAGGTGGGCGTGACCGACTACGAGATCGCCGAGCTCGAGATGTGGCGGACCTCGCGGGCGTTTGATCCCGGAACCCGGGCGGCGCTGGCCTTCACGGACGCGATCGTCGACGGAGAGGTCCCCGATGAGATCAACGAGGAGCTGGCCGCCCATTTCAACGTCCAGCAGCGCATCGAGCTGACCGTGACCGCCGCCTTCTACTCGATGGTGCCCCGCGTCCTGGACGCGCTCGGGGTTCCGATCGAGGAGGAGCCGGGCCCTGACTAAGGAGCCGGAGCTGCTCGGGGACGGGGGCTCAGGCTGCGGGCCCAGGCGCTCATCAGCGCCGTCGGATTGACGGCGAGGCCGCCGTCCACGCGCAGCGCGTCCTCGAGCATCCGGTCGTCGACCTCCGTCGCGTCCTGCCAGGCGCGCGAGCGTTCGACGCCGGCCGCGCCCAGGAAGCTTCGCATCACTCCGAAGATCTCGGACAGATCGTCCATGAGCAGCATGTGGCCCTCACCCCGGGCGATGAACAACCGCGCGCTGGGTATGTGGCGCGCCAGTAACAACGCGTTGGCCAGGGGCATGACCGGGTCGTCATCGCCGGTCACCACCAGCGTGTCGGCGGCCACCTCGTCCAGCCAGCCGAGCGTCCCGGGGCTCGCCGACATCGCCAGGGCCTGGTACAGGTAACCCAGCGGCGACGGCGGGTTGATCAGGCGGGCGTCGCCGTGCCGGCGGACGAAGCCGGCGTCGGTTCGTGCCCGGCCGCCCATCAGGCCACCGATGACGCTCTCGTAATAGGGACGCCAGTAGTAGCGCAGGGGCGTCGACATCTGACTGAGGGTCCACATCGAGCCGGGCACGCCTCCCCAGCCTGGAGTCGTCGCCGCCAGGACCAAACGTCGAACTCGGTCCGGCGCCTGGCGGGCGAGGAACTGCGCGATCAGCCCCCCGAAGGAATAGCCGAGCACGTCGACGCGGTCATATTCGAGCCGGTCGAGCAGCTGCTCGGTCAAGCTCGCGAGCAGCTCCATGGTGAGCGGAACGCACGGCGTCTGCGAGCGTCCGGTGCCTGGCGCGTCAAAGGCGATCAGGCGCGTGCCGGGCAGCGCATCCTCCATGGGCGCCCACATGTCCATATGAGCGCCGATCCCGTTGATCAGCAGGAGCGGCCGTCCGTTTCCGCACTCGCGGACGTGCAGGCGAAGGCCCGCGACCCTCACTGAGCGCTCCCTCGGTGGCCCGGAGTGCATCGCACGATTCTATGGTGCGTCCAGGCGCCACCGGCGCCCGCGCCGGCGGGAGTGCCTGATCAGGCCGGAGGATCAGTCGCCGGACGGGGTCGGGCGGAGCGGATCAGGCCGAGCGGATGACGCGCACGATCACCGCGCGCGAGGTGTGATCGGCGGCGTTGAGGATCCCCGCGAGATCGACCTCGCGCAGCTCCTCGGCCGCCTCCACCACGACCACCAGCGGCTCCACACCGGTGCCCGCCTGTCCGATCACGTGCCGCATCTCGCCGGCCTGGCGCTCCAGGCTCTCGGGCGAGGGGACCGAGAGGACGATCTGGCCGGCCCGCTCGGCCTCGAGATTTCCCCGATCGTCGGTGGGGGCGATCTGGACCAGGATGTCGCCGTTGGCGACGCTCGGCAGCGGCTCGGTGCTCAGCTGCCTGGCGACGGCGCTGTCGCGGGGGATCTGCAGGATGAGACGCGGCTGATCGGCCATCCGGCAACCCTAGCGCCCAGCGGTCCTCGTCTCGGTCAAGTAATTCCCACGGGTCCACAGCGGAGTGAAAGACTCGATGCTCAGGCCCATTTCTCAGAGAGGAGAGTCGCATGGCGGAGAGCGTCTATCGCGTCACCGAGGTCGTCGGCGTAAGCAGCGAAGGCTGGGAGGCCGCCGCCCGGGTGGCCGTCGAGACCGCTGCCAAGAGCGTGCGCGAGCTGCGCATCGCCGAGGTCATACGTCAGGATCTGACGATCGAGAGCGGAGCGGTCGTCAACTACCGCATCCGGCTCGGCATCTCGTTCAAGTACAACCGGGGCGAGTAGCCGCCGCAGGCCGGGCGCTCGCTTCGGACGGTCGCCCGCCCGGAGCGGGCCCTCTCGGGCGTGGAGTCGCTCGGCGCGTCCGGCCCCCTGGGGCCGGCGCGGGTTGTCGCGGTGTCCAAGAGGTCCAGTGAATCGGCTCATGTTTGGCCCATTGGCCCTATCGTTGCCTATAGCTACGGATCATCCTCCAGAGTGGATACCCCCGGGCCACAGGCAGGCCCCAAACGCCCCCCGAAACCAGGAAGGCAAGGAGACATGGCCCGCAAGTCCAACATCCTCGTGCTGGCGAACCGGACCGCTCTCTCCGCGGGGCTCGAGTCGGCGTTGCGCGCGCGCACCGAGAGCGGCCCCGCGTGCTTCACCCTCGTGGTTCCGCTGGGCCGCGGCTCCGCCGCCCAGGAGAAGGCACGCACCGTCGCCGCCCAGCTCGCCGAGACCGGGATCGAGATTCGTGGCGTCTCCGGCGACACCGATCCGCTGACCGCCGTCCTGGAGGCGTGGAACCCGGCTGAGTACGACGAGATCATCGTCTCGACGCTCCCGGCGTGGAAGTCACGCTGGATGAAGACCGGACTGCCGCAACGCATCGAGCGCCACACCGGGGCGCTGGTCAGGCACTTCGAGGCGCGCGAGACGCCGGCCGCTGCGGCCTAGCCGCGCTCGCGGGCGCTCGGCCCGCGACAGCCCGCTCGGCGCTTGGCCCCCGGGCGGCGTTGGCTCAGGCCGTCGTGCGCGAGCCGCGCAGGAAGTAGGCGATCGCGTCGGCGACGAGCCCGTCGACCTGCTCGGCGTCGACCATGCCGCCGGTGACCAGCGCGGCGATGCCCTGAATGGTCGCGAAGAGCACGAGGCCAACGCGCTCGGGCTCGCCGGGCTCCAGCGCCCCCTCGGCCTGACCCTGCTCAATCAGCTCGAGCATGACCGAGAAGGCGCGGTCGGCAATCTCGCTGAACTCGGTGGCCCGGGGGCCGTGCTTGCCCGCGAACATCAGCTCCAGCAGCGCCGCGTCACGCGTGGCGAAGCGGACGTAGGCGGCCGCGGTGGCGCGCAGCCGGTCCTGGAAATCATCGCCGGCGCCGTCGACCGCCTCGCGCAGCTCGCTGCCCAGCCGGGTGAAGCCGGCCTGGGCTAGAGCGTCGAGCAGGGACTGGCGATCGGGGAAGTGCCGGCGGGGCGCCGCGTGGCTGACGCCGACCTCCCGCGCCAGCTCGCGCAGCGACAGCTCCTGCACGCCGCGCTCTCTGACCGTGCGCTCGGCCTGCTCGAGGAGGGCCCGGCGCAGGTCACCGTGGTGGTAGGGGCGCAGGCTCGTAGATTGGGTGTTGGAGGCGCTATCGGAAGCCATGGGCTCAGAGCCTACCGGATGAAGTAGACGTTGACAGCATTGTTGTCATCAGCTACATTGTTGGCCATGACTACTTCATGGAGCACCAACGACATTCCGGACATGGCCGGCAAGACCGTGATCATCACCGGAGCCAACAGCGGCATCGGCCGCGGGGCCGCCCGCGCGCTGGCGGCCAAGCACGCCCGCGTCGTCCTCGCCGTGCGCGATACCGACAAGGGCCAGACCGCCGCCGCGACGATGACCGGCAACCCCGAGGTCCGCCAACTCGACCTGGCCAGCCTCGTCTCGGTGCGCGAGTTCGCCGCCGGCTGGCAGGGCGACATCGACCTGCTGATCAACAACGCCGGGGTGATGATCCCGCCGCTCTCCCGTACGGCCGAGGGCTTTGAGCTGCAGTTCGGCACCAACCACCTCGGGCACTTCGCGCTCACCAACCTGCTGCTGAAGCACGTCCAGGACCGTGTCGTCACGGTCTCGTCCGGGGCTCATCGGTTCGGCAAGATCGACTTCGACGATCTCAACTGGGAGCGCAAGCCCTACCGGGCATGGCGCGCCTACGGGCAGTCAAAGCTCGCCAACCTCCTGTTCACCTCAGAGCTCCAGCGCCGCCTCATCGACGCCGGCTCGGAGGTCCTGGCCACCGCCGCCCACCCGGGCTACGCTTCGACCAATCTCCAGTCCCACAGCGGAAACCGCCTGCAAGAACTCTTCATGAAGCAGGTCGGCAACCGCCTGATTGCCCAGGACGAGGACGGCGGCGCGCTCCCGACCCTCTATGCCGCCGTCGCCGACGTCCCCGGCAACAGCTTCGCCGGGCCCGGCGGGTTCATGGAGCAGCGGGGCGCGCCCAAGCTCGTCGGCCGCTCAGGCGTCGCTCTGGACGGCGTCGTCGCCCGCCGGCTGTGGGACGTCTCGGAGGAGCTGACCGGAGTGCGCTTTCCGCTGGGCGTCCCGACCCAGGCCTAGGTAACGGATCGTCAGGTCCACGGATCGTCAGGTCCCGGGCTCGCCCCCTACGGGGCACCCCGTGGCCCGGGCGCGGATGATCGCGTCGAGCTGGGCCCCGAACAGGAACACCGTCGTGGAGATGTACAGGTAGCCCATGGCGACGATGACTGCGGCCAGGCTGCCGAACACCGACTGATACGACGCGATGTCAGTGAGGTAGAAGTAGAAGCCCAGCGAGACGACCACCCAGGTTCCGATCACGAGCCCCGCGCCCAGGCTCACCCACGGCAATTTCTGCGCCCGCGCGGGGGCGTGGCGTACGAGCAGCCCAACGATCAGCAGGAGGAGCGCGATCACGAGGGCCCAGCGGACGACCACGCCCATCGCGTCGGCAATCACGCCGTCGTTCGCGCCCCAGAAGAAGGGCGCGAAGATCAAGCACACCGCGATCAGCACGAAACACCCGCCCACCTCGATCGAGAGCACGAATGAGATGGCGTAGCGCTTGATGAAGGGTCGCTCGGCCGGGGCCTCATAGATGCGCCCCAGCGCTCCCATCACCGCCCTGACCGCACCCGACACCTGCCACAGGGCCAGTGCCCCACCGACCGTGGCCCACATGACCTGACGCCCGGCGAAGACCTGGTTCACCGCGCCGCTGATCACCCCGAACACGTCGGGGGAGACGTCGGCCCTCAGCTGGGGCTCGACATGATTACGCCACACGTCGCTGGCGTGGACGAGTCCGGCTACCGCGAGCACGAACAGCGCGAACGGAATCAGCGCGGTCAGGATCTGAAACGAGATCGCGCTCGAGTAGGTCAGGAGATCGTGACGCTTGAAGCCGTCGAGGATCGCGGTCGTGAGCACGTGACCGCGTGCTCTCAGCGTCCGTCCTCCCAGCGCTCGAGCCGACTCACTCGCCGGCCTGGGATGCTCGTCAGCCCCCGCTGTGGGCGGGGGCATGGCAATCCGGGGTAATTCCTCCGTCGTCCGACACTACCTCATTGCGCCACTTCCAGGACGAACCGCTCGGGAATGACGGCTGCCGGCCTCTCGATATGTGTTGCCATATGCGCAACAAATATCGGAAGGTCCCCCTACTTGGCTCCGGGATGCACGCTCGAGGGACCGATGGGCCCTGACTAGGATCGCCGTATGGCTAATAAAACATGGTTCATCACTGGTACTTCACGCGGTTTCGGCCGCGAATGGGCGATCGCGGCGCTTGACCGCGGCGACCGCGTGGCCGCGACGGCACGGGACACGAGCACGCTCGAGGATCTCGGACAGCGATTTGGCGATGCGCTGCTGCCGATCGAGCTCGACGTCACCGACCGCGAGGCCGACTTCGCCGCCGTCAAGCGGGCACACGATCACTTCGGACGCCTCGACATCGTCGTCAACAACGCGGGTTACGGTCACTTCGGCATGATCGAGGAGCTCTCCGAGTCCGAGGCACGCGATCAGATCGAGACCAACCTCTTCGGGGCGCTGTGGGTCACCCAGGCGGCGTTGCCGTTCCTGCGCCAACAGGGCAGCGGGCACATCATCCAGGTGTCCTCGATCGGGGGCATCTCGGCCTTTGCCAGCGTCGGCATATACCACGCTTCGAAGTGGGGCCTGGAGGGCTTCAGCCAGGCGCTGTCGCTCGAGGTCAAGGACTTCGGGATCCACGTGACGCTGGTGGAGCCCGGCGGTTTCTCGACCGACTGGGCCGGCTCGTCGGCCAAGCGCTCAGAGCCAAATTCGGCTTATGAGCAGGTCCGTGAGGCCCAACAGCAACGTCGCGCCGGCATGTCGCCGGGGGACCCGGCCGCCTCGGCCGAGGCGATCCTGAAGGTCGTCGATGCCGATCCGCCGCCGCTGCGGGTGTTCTTTGGCGTCCATCCGCTGGGTATCGCTGAGAAGGACTACGACAGCCGGTTGGCGACCTGGCGTGAATGGCAGCCGGTCGCCGAGCTGGCCCAAGGAGGCACGGACTGAATGGAATTCGGAATTGGATACTTCCCGACCCACGACGCGGTCGGCCCCGGCGAGTTCGCGCGGCTGGTCGAGGAGCGCGGCCACGAGTCGCTGTTCTTCGCCGAGCACACGCACATCCCGGCCAGCCGGGAGAGCCCGTATCCCGGCGGCGGCGAATTGCCGCGCAAGTACATCCACACCTACGACCTGTTCGTCGGGCTGACCGCGGCCGCCGAAGCCACCTCGAGCCTGCGCGTCGGCAGCGGCATCTGCCTGGTCATCCAGCGCGATCCGATCCTCACCGCCAAGGAGGTCGCTTCGATCGACCACCTGTCCGGGGGCCGCTTCGAGTTCGGGGTCGGCGCCGGTTGGAACCGCGAGGAGATGGCCGACCACGGCACCGATCCGCGCGTGCGGATGCGGGTCATGCAGGAACGGGTCGAGGCGATGAAGGCGATCTGGACGCAGGACGAGGCCAGCTATTCAGGCGAGTACGTGAACTTCGACCGGATCTGGTCGTGGCCCAAGCCGGCTCAGCGGCCCCATCCGCCGGTGCTCGTCGGCGGCCTCGGCCCCACGGTTCTGGATCGTGTGCTCGCCTTCGGCGACGCCTGGTTTCCCAACTACGGTCCCGATGACCTGCTCGATCGGGCCAATGAGCTGCGCTCGCGGGCGGACCGGCACATCGACGTGATGGTGATGGGAGTCCCCGCGGAGGCAAGCGTGCTGAGTGAGTTCGCGGAGGCGGGCTTCAGGCGGGTAGTGCACTGGATTCCCTCGGGCAACCGCTCGGTCGTGGAGGCCGCGCTCGCCACCTGGGAGTCGGCGATCGCCGAGCACACCGGCGAAGCCTGAGCGCCCCCCATGACCGAGGAAGAGGCTCGGCGGCGATTTGCCGCCGAGCGCGTGGCGCGGCTGGGCACCGCCGATGCCGGCGGCCGGCCGCACCTCGTGCCGGTCGTCTTCGCGGTGGCCGGGGATCGCATCTACAGCGTGGTCGACGACAAGCCAAAGCGCACCACCTCGCTGCGCCGCCTGGCCAACATCGCGGAGAACCCCGCCGTGTCGGTGCTCGTCGATCACTACGAAGAGGACTGGGGAGCGCTCTGGTGGGTGCGAGCCGACGGCCGGGGCCGCGTGCTGGAGCCAGACGACCCCGAGGCCCGGCGGGCGGTGGAGCTGTTGCGCGAGCGCTATTCCCAGCAGCGAGCCGTGGGAGCCGTGCTGGCGGTCGACGTGGAGCACTGGAAAGGCTGGTCGGCAAGCTGAAATCGACTTGACCGGCTTGCCCAATTGGGTAACTTGGACGGGTGGTCGCCTTCATGGTCCAGTTCGGTGTTCAGCTCTCCGCCTCGGGGCACACCGATCTGCTGGATCCGCTCCTCCTGCTGCTGGCCGGCGTGTGCGCCGGGCTGTTCGTGGTCACGCTGCTGCAGCTCGTGGTCAGGCGCGCCCGGACCGCACTCCGGGCCCGGCGCGGCCAGCGGCGCTGGCGGCGGGCGGTGCTCGGAGCCGAGGAGCGGGCGCGCGCGCAGATGAGCGAGCTCTGCCCGCACGGGTGGCGCGCGCAGATCACCCTGCTCGATCGAGCGCAAGAGGACGAGCGGTCCGGGCTCGAGGGCCGGCCGATGCGAGTCGCGCTCGACGGCCGGCCGATGCGAGTCGCGCTCGACTGGGTCGAGCTCGAGGACCCGACCGGCCGCCCGGCGGTGATGCGACGGGTGCTGGCCCCGACGATCGCCGAGGCATTGGACGCCATGGTCGCCGACCGGCGCACCGACGAGACGCTCGAGCAGATCGAGCAGGGCGCCGTGGCCGACGGCGCCCTGTGGCCCGAGCTCTAGCCGCTTTTACTAGGCAGCCCGGCGAGCGAAGAGCTCGCGGGTCGCCAGCTCCGCACCCTGTGCCAGGAGAGCCGCGAGCTCCTCGGGCCGGGGCAGGCTGCCCGCGGGGGTGGTCAGGATCCGATCGGTCATGTCTCCTCCTTGGTAGTCAGTACGGCCCCTGGGTTGAGCAGCCAGCCGGGATCGAGCGCGCGCTTGACGGCCCGCATGGCCGCGACCTCGGTGATCCCGCGCGCCCGCTCCAGCCACGCCGCCTTGGCGACGCCGATCCCGTGCTCGGCGCTGATCGTGCCGGCACACTCCAGTACCAGTCCGAGCACCGCGTCGTCGACGGCCGGGTCATTGGGAGCCGCCCCCAGAACGTTGACGTGGACGTTGCCATCGCCCAGGTGCCCGAACAGGATCACGCGCTCGCCCCCGGCGCCGTCGACCGCCGCCGGCACCCGGTCCAGGAAGGCGTCGAGCCGGTCCAGGGGGATGCCGACGTCGAGTTTGTGGGGGATCCCGGCGGCGTTGATCGCCTCGGCGTGGCCTTCGCGCAGCGCCCACAGACGCTCGCGGCTGGATGAGTCATCGGCGATCAGCGCGTCGTCGGCCCCGGCCTCGGTCAGGGCTTCGGCCAGCTCCTCGGTGGGATCGGAGCGGGCAGCGCATTCGGCCAGGACGTAGAAGGGAGCCCGCTCGGCGAGCGGAGACGAACGGCGCTGATGGGCAAGCACGAGCGACAGCCCGTCGTCGGTGAAGAAATCACAGCTCTCCAGCGACGGCGCCCGGGCGCGCAGGGTGGCCAGCAGCTGCGCCGCCTCGCCCGCAGACCCGAGCGCGACCAGGGCCGCCACACGGGAGTCCAGCCGCGGTACCAGCTTCCAGCGGACCCGGGTGACGATCCCGAGGGTCCCCTCCGAGCCCACCAGCAGCGCGGGGAGGTTATAGCCGGCGTTGTCCTTGGTCAGCCCGGACAGTCGCGAGATCACCGAGCCGTCAGCCAGCACGGCCTCCAGGCCGGCGACGCGGGCGCGGGCCGTGCCGTGGCGGAGCGCGCGGGCCCCGCCGGCGTCGCAGGCCACCACGCCCCCGATCGTGCAGGAGTCGCGAGCCGCGAAATCCAGCGCGGGGTCCAGCCCGGCCTGCGACGCCGCGTCGCGCAGCGCGGCGAGCGTCGCGCCGGCCCCGACCGTGACCTGTCCGAGGGCCTCGTCGACAGGCCCGATCTCGTTGAGCCGCAGCATCGAGATCACGATCTCGTGTGGCTCGCGGGGGACGCCGCCGCCCACCATCCCGGTGTTGCCCCCCTGGGGGACAACCCGAGCCTCGAGGCCGGCGCACACCCGCATGACGCCGGCCACCTGGTCGGTGTCGGCGGGCCTGACCACGGCCGAGGCATGGCCCTGGAAGCGTCCGGTCCAGTCGCGCTCGTACCCGGCCTTGAGCTCGGGATCGGTCAGCACATGCGCGGGGCCGACGACCTCGGCGAGGGCTTCATGGAGCTCCATCGCGGGTAAGCATTACCCGCGAGCGGACTCAAGAGAACCTGAGCGGAGGGGAACGCGTTGGGTCCGGATCACGAAACCATCTTCACGATGGAGGCGACGCCGGTTAAGGTGAGCGCTGCGCCGGCGGCTGGCGGGCGCCCCGGGCCGCGGGCCGGGGCCGATCAGGCGAGCTGAGCGCCGGCGGCGGCGAGCTCGGTGAGTGCCTTCTCCGTGCTCTCGGCTTCGATCCCCCGCACCGCGCCCGTATCGATGGTCACCGCCAGCGCCTGGCGCAGCGCGTCACGGGCGGTGTGATTGACGCAGACGTCGGTGGCCAGACCGACGATCGTGACGGCGTTTACGTACTCGAGGCGCAGCAGCTCGAGCAGCTCCTCGGTCTCAAAGCCCGAATAGCCCTCGGCTCCGCGCTCGGTTCCCTTGTCGACCACGGCATCGATGTGGGTGCGGTCCAGCCGGTCGCTGAGCTGGGCACCCGGCGTGTCGCGGACGGAGTGCTGGGGCCACGGCCCTCCCTGGGCCTGAAACGAGTCGTGGTCAGGCGGATGCCAGTCCCGGGTGGCAATCACGACGGCAAACCGCGGGTCGGCGGCCAGCGCGTTGATCCGGTCTATCACCTGGTCGCCGTCGGGCACGGCCAGGGCTCCGCCGGGCAGGAAGTCGTTCTGCACGTCGACGATCAGCAGCGCTTCGGTCATCTCGTTGGTGAGGGCCATCGGTGGTGTCTACCCGCGGGCGGCTCGGTCAAGCCTCGACATCGGGCTGGCCGGGATCGGCGAGCCGGGCACGCTCATCGCGCTCCGCCCACTCCAGCAGCGGCTCCAGCAAGAAGGCGCTGTCGTCGATCCCGGCGTGCAGGTCTCCCAGCCGGGCAAAGCGCTCGGGCACGGTGGCGATGGTCAGCTCCGCCGGGACGACGTCGTCGATCTCGTCCCAGGTGATGGGAGTGGATACGGTGGCGTCGCTGATCCCGCGCACCGAGTAGGCGGAGGCGATCGTGTGGTCGCGGGCGTTCTGGTTGTAGTCGACGAACACCTTGTCGGCCTCGCGATCCTTGCGCCACCAGGTCGTGGTGGCATCGGCGGGCGCCCGGCGCTCCACCTCCCGGGCGAAGGCGAGCGCGGCGCGGCGTACGTCGGCAAACCCCCAGCGCGGCTCGATGCGGACATAGATGTGGATGCCCGAGCCGCCCGAGGTCTTGGGCCAGCCCGTGGCGCCGAGCTCATCGAGCACCTCGTGCGTGACGTGCGCCACTCGGCGCACCGCGTCGAAGTCGGACTCGGGCCCCGGATCGATGTCGATCCGCCACTCGTCGGGTCGCTCGGTGTCGGCGCGACGAGAGTTCCAGGGGTGAAACTCGACCGTGGACATCTGCACCGCCCAGGCCACGGCCGCCAGCTCGGTGACGCACAGCTCGTCGGCGTGACGGCCGTAACGGGGGAACTCGACCCGCACGGTCTCCACCCATGGCGGGGCGCCGGGAGGGAGTCGCTTCTGGTGGACCTTCTCGCCATCGACGCCCCGGGGGAAGCGGTGCAGCATGCACGGACGCTCGCGCAGGGCCCGCACGATCCCGTCACCGACGCTCAGGTAGTAGTTGACGAGGTCAAGCTTGGTCTCGCCCCGAGTCGAGAAGTACACGCGCTCGGGGTTGGACACGCGGACGATCCGCTCGCCGACGGCGAGCTCGACGGCTTCAGTGGTCGCCATGGGGTAGCTGCCGCCCGAGCATGTCGTGTCCATCGTGCCACGAAACCAGGGCGCGGTCTGCCCTCCGGCGCGTCCTATGTTCAGTGGGTGTGGGCCGGGAACCGACGATTGCGGATCAAAGACTGGAGCGGCAATGAAAACGCGCAAGCTGGCCTCGCTGGAGGTCTCGGCCATCGGACTGGGCTGCATGGGAATGTCGGCGTTCTACGGGACGGCTGACGAGCAGGAGTCGATCGCCACCATTCAGCGCGCTCTGGAGCTGGGGATCAACTTCCTCGATACCGCGCAGCTCTACGGTCCGATGACCAACGAGGAGCTCGTCGGCCGGGCCATCAAGGGCCATCGGGAGGAGTACGTCATCGCGACCAAGTTCGCGCGCCGGCTCGAGACGACCACGGTGCCGGGTGACCTCTCGACCCTGGGCCCGCTGGACGGATCGCCCGAGCACGTGCGCAGCTCGATCGAGGGCTCGCTGCAGCGGCTGGGCACCGACTATGTCGATCTCTACTACCAGCACCGGGTCGATCCCAAGGTGCCGATCGAGGAGACCGTGGGGGCGATGGCCGAGCTCGTGAGGGCCGGCAAGGTCCGCCACATCGGGCTCAGCGAGGCCTCGGCGGAGACGATCCGCCGCGGCCATGCCGTGCACCCGATCACCGCCGTGCAGACCGAGTTCTCGCTGTGGACGCGGGACGTGGAGGCCGAGATCCTGCCCACCTGCCGGGAGCTCGGGATCGGCTTCGTCGCCTACTCGCCGCTTGGTCGCGGGTTTCTCTCGGGCCGCTTTCAGTCACCCGATGATCTCGACACCAACGACTTTCGCCGCACTGGGCCGCGGTTCACCGGCGAGAACCTGGACGCCAACCTCAAGCTGGCGGCCAAGGTGGCCGAGATTGCGCAGCGCAAGGGCGTCACCCCGGCCCAGCTGGCGCTCGCCTGGGTGCTGGCCCGGGGCGAGGACATCGTGCCGATCCCGGGCACCAAGCGGCGCAAGTACCTGGAGGAGAACGCCGGCGCCGTCGACGTGGAGCTGACCCCGGACGACCTGGCGCGGATCGAGGCCGAGCTGCCCCCGGTGTCCGGCGAGCGCTACGACGATGCGGGGATGGCCTCGGTCAACCTCTAGTCGTGCAGCGCGCCTCGGGCAACCTCTGAATCGAGGGGCCTCGTATATCTGTTGCCAATATGGCATCGGATATACGGAAGCCCCGGTTCTGGGGGTCGACCGGACCCGGTCAGTGGACGCCCAGCACGGGCAATGAGATCGTCCCCGTGGACACGACGCAGCCAGGCGGCGAGCCTCCCGAGGCCGGGAAGGACTCGGCCAGCGCGTTGGCGATCAGGTGCGCCCGCGCCGCGTATCCGGGGGAGTAGTAGTGGATGCCGTCGGGGATGAACCACTTGTCCTTGGCGGCTGACGCCCAGTCGTAGACCCGCATATTCTGGTACTGCGAGCACGCGTTGAGCAGCGCCTGGTTCCAGCGCTGCATGTCTGACTCGGAGTAGGGGCCGCTGGAGTTCAGGGTCTTGGCGTTGACCCACATCACCGGCTGATCGCCGATCACCGACATCATCTTGCGGATCCGGGTGGCCAGCGAGACCGATGAGCCGACGTAGATGTCGGCGGTGTCGTTGGTGCCCAGGGCGATCACCCAACAGCCCCGGTAGCCGCCGGAGACCAGGTCGCGGGTCACCGTGTAGGCGTTGATCTGGCCCGGGAGCGTCTCCACGATCGAGGTCCCGCCGGAGATCTCCATCCGGGAGTCGTGCACGCCCACGCGGGCGTATTGGGCCGCCAGGCGCTGGCTGGGATCGGGGAGGTAGTCGCTGGAGATCATGCCCTCCGACGTGGAGTCGCCGATGTGCACGACCGATTTACACGAGGTGCGTAATGGCTGACTTCCGGTGGTCTTGGAAGGCGGATCGGCGCCCGCCAGGCTCGCGATCAAGGGTGCCGTCGCCGTGGTGGCGCCAGAAGCCGCTGTGGTGGTGGCGCTCGAGGACGCGGCGGTCGTGCGGGCGCCGGCGCGATGGGCGGAGGTCGTCGCCTTGGCCGGGCCCGTGCCCGGCGCAAACACACCCCCACCCGACGTGTCGGCGGACAGCGTCACCGGCTGCGGATCGACTCCCGGGACCAGAGATCTGACCGGCGGCGGCGCCCGGACTCCGGCCAGCGCCAGGGCGGCGAGCAGGCAGGTCGCGGCCACGGCGCCCACCGCCACGTTGACCCTGGCGGAAAGCAGCCGCGGGCTCCAGTTGGCGGCCTTGGCCTGCGCCCACAGGCGACCGAGGGCGCCGTGGCGGATCGGCTCCTCCACAAACCGCCACGAGAGGCCCGCGACGGCGACGCTGGCGAGCACCTGGAGCACCGCCCGCAGCGGCTGGACCTCGCGGTTGGCCGTCGGGGTGGTGAGCACGATGATCGGCGCGTGCCACAGGTACAGGCCGTAGGAGCGCACCCCCACCCAGCGCAGCGGACCCCAGCCCAGCGCGCGGCCCAGGCGGGTGACGGGATGGGTGAGCGCGGCCAGCACCATCACCGTGGCCAGCGAGAGCAAGACCATGCCCCCCCGGTACATGAAGGCCGAGTACTCGTTGGTCCGCCACACCAACACCCCGATGACTACCAGGCCGAGCACCCCGAGCACATCCAGGATGTCGCCGACGCGGGCGCCGACCGCGCGGGTCAGCGACCGGCTCGGCCACACCATCGCCAGCGCGGCGCCGAGCAGCAGGCCGAAGGCGCGGGTGTCGGTCCCGTAGTAGATGCGCGACGGATCAAAGGTCGGCCTGAACAGGATCGCCATCTCCAGCGCCGAGACGAGGGCCAGGAGCAGCGTCCACGCGGCGAGCCGCGGGCGCACCGGGACCGACCGCCGACGTTCGCGCACGAAGTGCACGCCGAGCAGCAGCAGCCACGGCCACAGCACGTAGAACTGCTCCTCGATGGACAGTGACCACAGGTGGTTGAGCGGAGAGGGAGGACCGAAGCGCGCGAAGTAGGAGATGTGCTGGAAGCTCTGCCACCAGTTGCTGATGTAGAGGGCGGCGGCGAACACCTGGCCCCGGACCGCCCCCATCTGCGAGCGGTCGGCGATCGACACCCAGATGCTGACCACGAGCAGCATCAGGAACAGCGCGGGGAGGAGCCGGCGAGCGCGGGCCCGCCAGAAGTCAGCCAGCCGGAGGCGTCCCTGCTCCTGCTGGGCCAGCAGGAGGTCGGTGATCAGGTACCCGCTGAGGGTGAAGAAGACCCCGACGCCCAGCAATCCGCCCGAGGCCCAACCCAGTCCCAGGTGATAGGCGATGACTGCGGATACCGCGAGCGCACGGAGTCCGTCGAGGCCCGGCATGTACCGCTGATTGCTTCGCAGCGGTTCGGGCATCCCCCCGGTGATATCAGACCACTAACGATCGTTCGAGCGCGTGGAGCATTTGCAAGTTAGTCTGCGGGCCGTGCCGGAGTCAGAGCTTCCCCGCTGGTCGCCCGGAGCGGTGCTGATCCTGGTCACTCAGGGGACGCAGCCGCATGCCATCCCGGTGTCGGCGGCGGTACGCGCCGGCCCCCGTCGCGCCCTGCTCGGGCTGGCCCACAGCCGCGAGTCGCTGACCCGGCTGCGCGCCGCGCACGCGGTGGGGCTGGTCATCCTCGGCGAGGGCGACGTGGCGGTGACCGCCTACGGCGTCGCCCGCGTCCGCGATCCGGCGCTCACCGACGGAGTGGCCGCGGTGGAGGTGGAGGTCTCATGGGTGCAGGACCACAACCGCGACACATTCGAGATCGAGTCCGGGGTCGGCTGGAGGTGGACTGACGAAGCGGCGCAGCGCCGCGATGCCGAGCTCCGGGCGGCGCTGGCGCGTCTGGCCGAGGAGGACTAATGCCCGGCGCCGTTGAGGTGCCAGAGCCCGTCGAAGCCGATGTGCTCCTCGGTGGCCACGTGGCCGAGACGCTCGCGGGCCTCGTCGAGTTCGATGTCGCAGACTGCCGCCACCTCCGCGGTGGCCAGCGGCTCGCCGGCCCAGACCAGGACCTCCTCCACGTCCTCGGGATCCGCGCGCCGCTGGGCCTCGGGCGCCAGGTTGGCGACCGCCACCTCGTAGGAGGCAAGGGGCTGAAAGCCGGGCACGGCGAGGCGGGCGCCGTCGGAGACCCGCTCGATCTCATAGGACGGGCACGTGTACCGGTACCCGCCCTCCCCGCGGTCATCAGTGGAGGCGAGCTTGTGGGCCAGCGCCACGGCCCCGTCGCTGGGCGTGCGCGACTGGGCCAGGTCGGCCGCCAGCAGCTGCTCGGTCTCGGGCTCTCGGACCCAGCTCGCCAAGGCGTCGGGGTCCAGGCCGGCTCGCCGGGCGGCCTCCGCGATGGTCGCGGGCTCGTCGAGCAGCCATCCTGAGAAATGCAGGACGCGCAGCGCGCGGAGCAGCGCCTGCTCACGGTCGGGAGCGTGGCGCCGGGCGGCGACCACCGCCCGGCAGGCCGGCACCGTCGCCGACATCCGGGGCCGCAGCGAAGAGTCCATCGGCATGCCGTGCTTCTGGGCCAGACGACGGAACGAGTGGGACTGGCGCTCGGGGGTGAACCCGATGTCGTCGTAGTGGCTCGGGCTCTCGGCCAGTCCGACCATCCGGACCTCCCACGCCAGGTGCTCGCCGTAGAGCCAGTCCAGCCGGCGGCGGCTCGGCTCCGCCGACCAGGCGAACGGGCATCCGGGATCGGAGTACTCGATGATTCGCAGCTTGGCCATGGGCTCGAAGTCTAGGTCGGGCTCGCGGGTAACCCGGCCGGCTCAGCGCACGGCCAGGGTCACCGCACGGCCAGGGTCACGGCGCCGGCTTTGCCTCCGCGGAGATCGCGCTGGTGCGCTTGGCGGCCCACACGATGAGGGCGATCGGTATCGCCCAGTTGAAGATGAAGTTGGTCGGGCGTTCGTCGATCACGCCGGCCAGCACGTGGAAGGGGATGAAGGCCGTGAACACCCAGGCCCACATGATCGTCAGGCGCCGGTTGGTCTGCTTGAACGCCGGGGAGGACCAGAACTGGCGGGGGACCGACTCGCGGGCGTACTGCTCGGTGAAGGGGGTGAAGAGCAGCGACCCGAATGCGATCACGGCGAGCAGCGCCGCGGCGATCGCCCGCGAGTAACGCGCCATCCACACCCCGGTGGCGTGGTCGGCGGCGAATGCGACCACGGCGAACCCCACGAACGCCACGACCGCGCCGAGCTCGAGCAGCTTCATCCCGCTCGTCATGATCGATCGGACCATGATCGCGATCGCCGCGACCAGGGCTACGACCGCGGCCACCTTGAGCGTGCTGCGCTGGGCGAGCACCGTGAACACCACCCAGGGGACGAGCGCGACGTAGAGGCCCGAGCCGGGACCGTGGTCGTCCTGGGCCGATCTGGTCGCGTCAGGCACGCTGGCTGTGGTCACGTTTCCCCATGGAACCGGAGTGGAAGACCGGAGGGCGTCCTCCGCGCGACCCCGTCTCAGACGGGGCAGAGTCTGCCCGAGCGGGCCCCATGACGCAAGGCCCGGGCTGTCTCGGCGACCACCTTTCTAGGCTCAAAGGAGATGCCAGAGCTGCCCGAAGCCGAGCGCGCCCGCCAGACCCTGGAGCGGGCACTGGGAAAGCGGATCGTCCGCGTCGACGACCACGACACCTACGTCTCCCGACCCCATGCGCCCGGAGAAATTGCCGACGCGCTCACCGGGCACACGCTGACGCGCGCCCACCGCCGCGGGAAGTTCCTGTGGCTGGAGACCGACGACGGCCCCGAGCTCGGCCTGCACCTCGGAATGGCGGGGAAGTTCGTGCTCGAGGATGCCGCCGAGGCCAAGGACGAGAACGGCGCGCCCCCGCGCTGGGACCGGTTCGCGCTCGAGTTCGACGACGGCACCAGACTGGCTCTGCGCGACAAGCGCCGCCTGGGCCGAGCCGTCCTGAACCCCGACTTCAGCCACGTGGGCCCCGACGCCGCCGACATCAGCCGCGACGAGTTCCGTCGCCTGATCGGCCGCGGGCACACCGCGATCAAGGCCCGCCTCCTCAACCAGCATGCGATCTCGGGCATCGGCAACCTGCTCGCCGACGAGATCCTGTGGCAGGCCCGAGTCGCGCCTTCCCGCGACGTCTCGGAGCTCGAGCAGCCCGACCTGGACAGCCTGCGCCGAGCGGTGCGGGCCGCCGTTCGCTCCGCGGTTCGCAAGGGCGGAGCCCACACCGGCAGGCTCATCCCGGCGCGCCGGGCGGACGGCCGTTGCCCCCGCTGCGGACATCATCCGCTCTCCCGGGGGCGGATCGGCGGTCGCACCACTTATTGGTGTCCCGTCTGTCAGCCGGGGTGAACCGCCCCCTCGGTGTCTACGATGTCGGGCCACCGATGACTGAGACAGGGCTCCCAGCCACGCTGGAGCGACTGACCGAGCGCTACGACCCGGAGGTGTTCGAGCTCGCGCGCGCGCGGGCCCGCATCCGGCTGGAAGGCGCCGGACCGACGGCCGCGGACGTCGTCCTTGGCGGTCACACGGTCAAACTCGAGGCCGCCGACGGCGGGCGGCCCGACGCCCTGCTCACCGCCGACGAACACACCTGGTCACAGATCGCCGACGGCGTGCGCGGCGGCATGGACGCGTTTCTCTCGCGCCGGCTGAAGATCCGCTACGACCTGCACCTCGGAGTCGGCTTCCTGGCTGCCACCGCCGATTGGGGACCCGGGGGACTGCACTTTTCCCACGTCGAGACCGCTGAGGGTCCGATCTCGATCAACGAGGCCGGGGCCGGCCATCCGGTGGTCATGCTGCACGGACCGGGCGCCACCAAGGTCTCGCGCTCCTGGCCACGGTGGCCGCCCTGGCCGGATCCTTTCGTGCCATCGCCATCGATCTGCCGGGCTTCGGGGACTCGGTCAAGCCGATCTGCGCCGGCTATGACCCCCGGTACTTCGCCAAGGCCGTCCTGGCGCTGCTCGACGCGCTGGAGCTCGAGCATGCCCACCTGATCGGCAACAGCCTGGGCGGCCGGGTGGCGATCGAGGTCGGGCTGGGGTCGCCCGAGCGAGTTGGCTGCCTCGGGCTGCTGGCCCCCTCGCTGCCCTGGTTGCGCGACCGGCCCTGGGCGCCCCTGCTGAAGCTCTCGCGGCTACCGCGAAAGGAACTGAAGCAGCGCGTCGCCGGCGAGGTGGTCAGGAACAGGCCGAGCCAGATCCCGAGCAGACCGCCGAGCGCCGAGTTGACGAAGATCACCGAGGTCCACTTGGCGCGGTCACGGCGCGGCGCGACCTCGCCGACGTAGGTGTTGACGAGCGACAGGTCGGCGCCCACCGCCATCCCGGTCAGGACCCGGGCGAGCACGAAGTTGGTGTAGTCGGGGGCGAACGCCGTCCACAGGGAGCCGATGCCGGTCAGGATCATCGTCACCAGCAGCATGTTGCGCCGGCCGAACCGGTCTGACTGGGGGCTGAGCAGGAGCGTCCCGAGCACGTAGCCCGCGAGGTTCAGGGCGACTGGCACGCGCAGGGTGCCGAGCGCGTTGGCCGGAGTGCACCCGTGCTTGAGCGCGACGCAGGTCTGAATGAACGACACGTTGATGTCGAACACGTCATAGAAGGTGAACAGGAAGCCCAGGCCGATGATGCCGACGAACAGAAACGGCATCGACCACACGTCGAGACGATCGAGGCGCGCCAGGATCGACCGGGCGTCGTGCTGGGTCCCGGTCTCAGATCGGGTCTGGCCACCGCCCACGGCGGTCTGGGTCAGGCTCTGCATCGTCTCTCCTGCGCTTCGCAAGACGCCGGCAGCTCCCGCAGCCGACCCTGGTCCTGCTCCCTCCTGATGGTTGCCTTCCGCGATCGGGCGAGAGGCAAACACCATTCGTACCGTTGTGCGCTCAGCGAACCGGGCCGGTCGACAGGCGCTGAACGGCGGAGGCCCGCCGCCTACGACAGCGGTCAGTCAAGGACCCAGGTGTCCTTGCCGCCGCCGTTGCGCGACGAGTTGACGACCATCTCGCCGGCGTCGAAGGCCACTCGGGAGAGCCCGCCGGGGGCCAGCGCGACCTCGTCGGCGAAGAACGCGAACGGTCGCAGGTCGACGTGACGGGGTTCCAGGCGACCTTCGATCACCGTGGGGTGGCGCGAGAGCGGGACGATGGGCTGGGCGACGTAGCGCTCGCCGTGCTCTGAGACCTCGTCGGCGACCCGTTCGAGCTCCGCGTCGTCGACGTGGGAGCCGATCGTCACTCCGGTGCCGCCGTGACCGTGGCGGGGTTTGATCACGAGCTCCTTCAGGCGGCCGACCGCCTCCCGGCGGGCCTGCCCGGACTCCAGGGCCAGCGTCGGCACCGATCTCACCAGAGGCTCCTCGCCGAGATAGAAGCGCACGAAGTCCTCGACGTGGGAATGCACCAGCTTGTCGTCGGCCACCCCGTTGCCAAACGCGTTGATCAAGCCGATCTTGCCGTTCAGCCACGGCTCGACGAGCATCTGCGCCACGCGGGTGAGGCGCTGTCGCTCATCGCGAACGCGGTCCTCGTCGGTGCGCCGGTAGACCACATCGACCGAGGTGACACTCCCGTCGGGAAGGCGGGCGTTCAGCCCGTCGCCGTCGGCCGCCAGATCGTCAAGCGTGACCAGCGGGATGCCCAGCCGCGCTGCAGCCCGCGAGTGCTCGTAGTAGGCGACGTTGCCGGCGCCGTCGGTGAGCAGCACGATCACCGGGTCGTTTCCGCTCGCCGCCGGGGCGGCCGCGCGCAGGGTCGCGCCCAGCAGGTCGTAGATCGTCGGATCGATCGATCGCGGGACCGGCATCCCGGAGGGCAGCGTCGCCTCGAGCGCTTCGCGGGCGGCCAGCAGGTAGGCGTAGCCCGACGGGGTGCGCAGGTTGTCCTCCAGGACGAGGAAGGCGCCGCTCGGGTCGCGCACCAGATCAAAGCCGATGATCGCCGCCGCCGGCGGGCTGGCCGGGGCACGTCCGGCCAGATCGGGCTCATAGCCCTCGGCACCGTCGATTACCGCGTCGGAGACGATCCCTGCCTGGACGATCGCCCGGTGACTGTAGACATCGGCCAGGAAGTGGTTGAGCGCCCGGCTGCGCTGGGCCAGGCCCCGCTCGAGCTCGTTCCATTCGTCGCCGGCGATCAGACGGGGGATGGGATCGACGACGAACGGCTCGGTCCCGAATCTGACTCGGTGGTCGGCGAGATGGCGCTGGACCGCTCGGGTGAGCCCGTCGAGGTCGGCGCCGCGCAGCGCGTCGAGCATCCGGTCATATCCGTATCGGGGCGTGCCGGCCTCGTCGCGGTCCTCGTCGAACGGCTGGCCGGTGACGCGCTCAGATCCCATGTCGCTCGAGCCAGAGCTCCAGCAGCGCCAGCTGCCACAGCTTGGAGCCCTCCAACCTAGTCTGATAGTCGTTGGGAGACGCCAGTAGGAGCTCGACGTGGGCGGGCTCGAACAGGCCGCGCCCCCGCGCCGTCGAGCTCTCCATGTGCTCGCGGATCAACTCCAAGGTCGCGCCCTCGATCGTCGAGAGGGCCGGCACCGGGAAGTAGCCCTTGGGACGGTCGATCACGACCTCGGGCAGCACGCGCCGCGCGGCATCCTTGAGCACGCCCTTGCCGCCCGAGGCGAGCTTGAGCTCCGGCGGGCAGGCGGCCGCCAGCTCCACCAGCTCGTGGTCAAGGAACGGGGTGCGGGCCTCCAGGCCCCAGGCCATGGTCATGTTGTCCACGCGCTTGACGGGATCGTCGACGAGCATCACCTCGGTGTCGAGGCGCAGCGCCCGGTCGACCGGCACCCCGGCGCCGGGTGACCCGAAGTGACGGTCCAGGAAGGCGCGGCTCGGATCCCCGTCGAGCCGGTGGGCGGCGGTGAGCGTCTGCGCCATCTCGGAGTCCGGCCGATCGAAGAACGCCGCCTGGTACTCGTCGGCGCCCGTGCCGGCGGCGTCTCGCAGAGGCTGGTACCAGGAGTAGCCGGCGAACACCTCGTCGGCGCCCTGGCCGGACTGCACGACCTTGTAGGACCTGGCCACCTCCTGGGAGAGCAGGTAGAAGGCGACCGCGTCGTGGGAGACCATCGGCTCGCTCATGGCGGCGATCGCCCCGTCGAGGGCGGGGAGCATCCGGTCGGTCTCGACCCGGATCTTGTGATGGTCGGTGTCGAACACCTCAGCGATCACGTCGGAGTAGCGAAACTCGTTGCCCTCGCGGTGCCCGACGTCATCGAAGCCGATGCTGAAGGTGGCCAGCCGCTCCTGCCCGGAGTCGGCGAGCAGGGCGACGATCAGGCTCGAGTCAAGGCCCCCGGAGAGCAGCACGCCGACGGGCACGTCGGCGACCATGCGCCGCTTGACCGCGACCCGCAGCGCCTCGAGCACTCCCTCGGACCAGTCCGCGGAGGTCCAGTCGGCGTGGCGCTCGTCGCGGTCGAAGCTGGCTCGCCAGTAGGTCTGCACGTCCTCGCGGCCGTCGGCATCGACCAGCATCGAGGTCGCGGGCGCCAGCTTCTGCACGCCCTTGAGGATCGTGCGCGGGGGCGGGACCACCGAATGCCAGCTCAGGTAGTGATGCAGCGCCACCGGATCGAGCCCGGTGTCGATCTGACCGCCGGCGAGCAGCGCCGGGAGCGTCGAGGCGAAGCGCAGCGAGTCCGCGGTCCGCGTCAGGTACAGGGGCTTGATCCCCAGACGGTCGCGGACCAGGAGCAGCCGTCCCGAGGCATGCTCGTAGATCGCGAAGGCGAACATGCCGGCGAAGTGATCGACGCAGTCGCGGCCCCACCTGTCGTAGGCCTTGAGGATCACCTCGGTGTCGCTGGTGGAGAAGAAGCGGTAGCCGTCGCGCTCCAGCTGGCGGTGGAGCTCGCGATGGTTGTAGATGCAGCCGTTGAAGACGATCGTCAGGCCGAGCTCGGAGTCGACCATCGGCTGGGCACCGGCGGTTGATAAATCGATGATCTTCAACCGCCGGTGGGCGAGGGCGACCGCCTCCTGGGCCCAGGAGCCCGAGCCGTCGGGTCCCCGGTCGCACATCGTCTCAGCCATCCGCTCCACGGCTTGCGCATCGGCGCTGCGGTGGCGAGCCAGCTCGCCTGCGAACCCACACATTGCCGGTGCCGCTCCTCAGGCCACGCGGAGGTGCGCCGTGCCGGTCAGCCGGCGGGCGGCCTCGTCCACGAACGCCCGGAAGAGCGCCGCGTGCTCGGGGCGGTCGATCAGGCATTCGGCGTGCCACTGCACCCCGAGCACGAAGTCCCGATCCACGGCCTCGACGCTCTCGACGGTCCCGTCCGGGGCGCGCCCGGTGACGATCAGGCCGTGGCCCAGCCGGTCAACGCCCTGGTGATGGAAGGAGTTGACCTCGGCCTCGTCGCGTTCGAGCACACCGGCGACCCGGCTCGAGTGCGACAGCACGACCAGGTGCGTGGGCTGGGTCGCCGGCTCGGTCTGACGGTGATTGATGGTGGCGCCGGTGACGTCGGGCAGGTGCTGGTGAAGCGAGCCGTCGCGCGCGACGTTGAGCACCTGCAGGCCGCGGCAGATGGCCAGGATCGGAAGTCCGCGGGAGTCGGCCTCGGCGGCCAGGGCGAGCTCGAACTCGTCGAGCTCTGTCTCGACCGGACCGGTGCGAGCGTGCATGTCCTCGCCGTAGGCTCGAGGATCCAGGTCGGGCCCGCCGGACAGGCAGAGCCCGTCGACGCGGTCCAGGAGCGACGAGGCCAGCGGGGGCGACAGCGGCGGGATGACAACCGGGATCGCACCCGCGAGCTCGAGCGCGCGCAGGTACTTGAGCCCCAGCGACATCTCCTGCTGGGGCGGCTCGCCCTGGGGGGTCAGGGTCACCGCCTCAACTCGACGGACCTCCGAAGTCGTGACGGCGATCAGCGGTCGCAAATCGCTCGCGTTCATCAGGCGGCACTCTCTCCGATCTCTCAGGCCGCAAAACACTGAGCGGCGGTTGGGAACCTGAAGTGTGGCATCCCGGCCAGCGGACCCGATATCTGCGCGTGGCCAGGCACTTTTGTCCATCCGGCCAGGGTGCGCGCCGGGGTCGTCACAAGAGACTGGTGGGCGCGCGGGCGTCACGGGTGCCGGCGGGCGCGGAACTCCTCGATCGCCTCCTGCTCGGAGACGGCGCCGCGGTCATGGCGCGCGTAGGACGAGAGGTCGTGGGCCGCGTCGCGACACCAGAAGCGGGGATGGCGGCGCAGCCAGCGCCGTGCATCGCGCGCGCCCAGCCGCAGCAGCTCGGCGACGAACTCCTCGTCGAAGAGCAGAAACGACAGCAGCTCCCCCCGCGCCCGGGTGCGAGAGCCCAGCGCCGCGGCCATGAGCAGGAAATCGAGGTCTCTCAGAGCTCGCAGACCGCCGTAGCGGCGCGCGAACACGGTCTCGGCGAGGCGGCCGATCTCGCCCCGGCGCCGGGGAGAGACCAGCGCGTAGGAGATCGGCCGGTAGGGGACGCGACCCCGGGCCAGGCGGTACGCGCGCGAGCCTCCCACCGTTCCCCGGCTCGCGTTCTCGACGAAGAACGAGTTGATCGCGGCCAGACGGTGCAGGTCGTTGGCGACCTGGTCGACGAGCAGGCCGTCGAGCACGTTGGCGGCGACATCGGCGACGCTGGGCCGGCGGCCCGCGACGTTGGGCCCGGCGGTGCGACTGAACGGCTCCAGCCCGATCAGGATCACCCGGTCAGCGCCGAGGTGAAGCGCGGGCTTGACCGGGCTGTTGAGCCGCGTGCCCCCGTCGGCGTAATGCCCGCGGGCGCGGCGCGGGGTAGTGATCTCCACGGTCGGGAAGAGCATCGGGATCGCCGCCGACGCGCGCACGTGCTCTCCGGCCAGGCGGGCTCCGACGTAGCGAATCGCATCGTCGGCGAGGTGCGGAACCGGGGCCCGGCTGGAGACGAAGGCCACGGGATCACCGGTGGCCAGCGAGGTGGCGACCACACAGGCGGCGTCGACCACGCCGGAGGCGACGTTCCCGGCCAGCTGCTTCCAGTCGATCCACCGGTCCAGGCTGCCGGACAGGGGACTCGGGTCCAGCAGGCTGGCGAATCTGAGTCCGGGGATGCCTAGGCCGTGACCGAGGACGCGCATCAGGGTCCGCACGCCGCCGGGGCCGACGATCGGCGACATCACGTCTCCCTTGCGCAGCTCCCCCCACAGCCCGACCGCAGCCGCGGTCTGCTCGGCCGCGGGGAGGTGGGCCAGCGAGGCCATCGCGGTGGCGTTGATCGCGCCCACGCTCGTGCCACACCAGATCGACACGTGCTCGCCCCGGGCCTCCAGCGCCGGTAGCAGCACCGAGAGGGCACCGGCCTCATACGCGCCGCGGGCGCCGCCGCCGGGCAGCACGACAGCGATCGTCGGGCGGGTCGCGGGCCCACCGCTGAGGCCTGTCTCCACGCTCGCAATCCTCGCCGGGCCGCGCGTGCCCAGACATGGCCCCGAGGCCACAAAGGCCGGGTCCGGATATGGCCGTCAGGCCTGCGGTAAGCCGTGCTCGCTGCGTTTGCCGTGCCCGCGCCAGGGTAAGACTCACGCCTGACACGCGACCAGCTCGACAGGGGAGTGAGCGATGGCGGCAGACCGCGTAGTGGTCCCGGGCAGCGAGGGCCAGATCAATCCGAGCCATACTCGGGTGGGCGACATCGACCTGTCGGCCGAGCTCGACGTGACGGTCTATCTGCGCCCCCGCGCCTCCCTGAACTGGGTTGACGAGCAGGCGAGCCTGCCCCTCGCACAGCGCCGGCTGCCGACGCGGTCGGAGTGGGCGGCGCGCTACGGAGCCGATCCCGCCGATGTGGCGGCGCTCACCTCGTTCGCGCGGGCGTCCGGGCTCGAGGTCAAAGACGTAGACCTCGCCCGGCGGGCCGTGACCGTGCACGGAACCGTGGAGGCGGTGGCCGCCGCCTTCGAGGCTCGGATGGAGGGGATGTACTCACCGGGCGCGGGCGGTCCCGGGTACCGGGGGCGCAGCGGCAAGCTGACCGTCCCCGGCGAGCTCGGAGCTGTGGTGCTCGGCGTGTTCGGGATCGACGATCGGCCCCAGGTTCACGCCCAGATCCGGTTTGCCGCCGAGCCGACGACCTCGTACACGCCGCCGCAGGTGGCGCAGGCCTACTCGTTCCCGACCGGGGTCACCGGCCAGGGCGAGACGGTGGGGATCATCGAGCTGGGCGGCGGCTACGCCACCTCGGATCTGCAGACCTACTTCGAAGGTCTCGGCCTGTCGGCGCCCAGCGTCACCGCCGTCAGCGTGGACGGCGGCAAGAACTCCCCCGGAACCGACCAGGACTCAGACGGCGAGGTGATGCTCGACATCGAGGTCGTCGGCTCGGTGGCGCCGGGCGCCGCGATCGCCGTCTACTTCACGCCCAACACCGACCAGGGCTTCATCGACGCGGTCTCGACGGCCGTCCACGACACCACCCACCATCCCTCGGTGGTCTCGATCAGCTGGGGCGAATCCGAGGACTCCTGGACCGCGCAGGCCCGCACCCAGATGGAGCAGATCCTGACCGAGGCGGCCGGCCTCGGGGTGACCGTGACCGTCGCCGCCGGCGACAACGGGTCGACCGACGGCGTCAGCGACGGCGAGCAGCACGTCGACTTCCCGGCTTCGGCACCGCACGCCCTGGCCTGCGGCGGTACCTCGCTGACTGCCTCCGGCGCCGACATCACCTCCGAGACGGTGTGGAACACCTCCGGGGACGGGTCCACGGGCGGCGGGGTCTCCCGCGAGTTCGCGCTGCCCAGCTACCAGGCCAACGCCAAGGTTCCCGACAACGTGAACACGGGCTCGCCCGGCCGCGGCGTGCCCGACGTGTGCGGTGACGCCGATCCCGACACCGGCTACCAGATACGCGTCGACGGCACCGATGAGACGATCGGCGGCACCAGCGCCGTGGCGCCGCTGTGGGCGGGGCTGATCGCCCTGCTCAACCACGCGCTGGGCACGCCGCTGGGTTTTGCCCAGCCGCGGCTCTACGCGCTGCTCGGCAGCGGTGCCTTCCACGACATCACCTCCGGCAACAACGGCTCCTACTCGGCGAGCGCGGGCTGGGATCCGTGCACCGGGCTCGGTTCGCCTGACGGCAGTGCCCTGGCCAGTCAGCTGACGGGTGCGACGTCCGCCTAATCGGTGGCCGTGCGTTGACCGGGACGGCCCCCGGCGGATACGCTGACGCGCGGGGTGAGAATGGAGCCGGGGCGCGGACATGGCCCAGAAGAAGGCTCGCTGGCGCGCGAGGAGCATCAGCTTGGAATCGCGCTGTGGGCGGGCGCGGTCCTGTTCGCGGCCGAGGCCGCGATCTACGTGCCTCGGCCTTCGGGGGCCCGTCCACGACACGGCCGTTTGCCATCAACTCGGTCGCCAAGGACGTTGTCTTCTGCGCGGTCACGGCTGCGGTGGCCGCCGACCTCAGGCGCCGGGCCCGGCTTCTGTGGCTGGTCATCGCCGGCCACCTGGTGATCGTGTCCCTGCTGGCGCTGAGCGTGATCTTCGGAGACACCGCGATGTCGTTTCCGCCCCCGCGCTGGCTGGCTCACCTCCTGCCGTGGACCGACCTGCCGGCCGGCTCTCGCGCGCTGATCTGGCTGATCGGAGCGGCGATCGCCGTGGCCGCGCTGATCTGGCTGCTTCACCGGGCGCTGCGGTGGGCGTCGCTCGACATCGGCTACAAGCTGCGGCTGCGTCTCGCCCTGTGGGCGGTGATGCTGGTACCGCTCCTGTTCCTGCGACCGCCCCTACCGGTCATGGAGCGCGGTGCCCGCCGCCGATTCATCGGGCGTCGGTACATCAAGGACGTCGGCGCTCGCCGGGATCTCGGCCCGCTGCGCAGCACCGTGCAGTCGGCGATCCGCTTCGTGATGCAGCTGGTCTACATGGGCTACTAGGACGATCCGCGCAGCTATCCGGACACCGGGTATGAGCGCCTGAGCTCGCGACCGTCCTATCCGGGGCCGCCGCCCCAGGCCCCCGCGTTGCGCACCTGTCCGCGCCCGCCCGACCCGGCCCCGCGGCGCCACGCGGACGTGATCGTGATCGGCACTGGCGCCGGAGGGTCGATCGTCGCCCGGGAGCTCGCCGACCGAGGACGGAGGTGCTGATGCTCGAGCGGGGACGCCACCTCGCGGCCCCAGGACTTCGTCGAGGACGAGGCTGCCCAGTACGCGAGCCTGTATTCCGACGGAGCGCTCCAGCTTTCGCGTGACTTCACCTTCCAGGTGCTCCAGGGATGTGCGTCGGGGGCAGCACCGTGGTCAACAACGGGGTCTGCTTCGACGTGCCCGAGTCAGTTCTCGAGCGCTGGCGCCAGCCCGACCTGAAGGCGGCGCTTCCCAGCGAGGCCCTGCGCCGGTCCTCCTCGGAGGTCAGACGGCTGATCGGGGTGGCCACTCAGGACAAGGCGCGGCCCAACCCGATCGTCGGCCGCCTCGGCGAGCCGCCGTTCCGTGCCGCCGACGCAGACCTGTGCGGCTGTATCGGCTGTGGGTACTGCAACCTCGGCTGCGCGTACGGTCACAAGTTGTCGACGCTCATCAAGGTGCTGCCCGACTCCCAGCGGGCGACCGACGTGCGGCGCGACTGCGACCGGTCCTTCCACGGCCGCCTCCAGATCCTGCCCGAGTGCGAGGTCACCGCCATCCGCCATCGCGACCGCCGTGCCACCGGCGTGAGCTGCTCGCTGCGCGGTGGGGGCGAGCTCGAAGTCGATGCCGAGACCGTGGTGCTCGCAGCGCGCGCGATCCACTCCAGCCGGATCCTGATGGCCAGTCGGATCGGGGGCATGCTCGTGGGACGGGGGCTGTCGGCCAACCTGGGCTCGCACATGACCGCCTACTGGAGCGACGGCCCGCCGGTGCGCGCCTTCGACGGGCTGCAGATGTCCCATTACCTCGATGACGGTGGCTCCGACCACATGGTCGAGACGTGGTTCAACCCGGTCATGTCACAGTCCCTCGTGACCCCGGGGTGGCTGGACGATCATCAGCACAACATGCGCCGCTACGACCGGCTGGGATGCCTGGGCATCCTCGTCGGGAGCACCCGGGACGGAAACCATGTCACGCGCCGCCGCAACCCGATCAACGGAGCCGTGATCAGCTTCACACCGTCGACCGCCGACCTGGAGCGGCTGCTCACCGGCCTTCGCGACGCCGGCGCCGACTCCTGAGATCGGGCGCCGAATGCGTGATGCCGGCGACGTTTCTCTACCACGAGCTCCGCACTCAAGATGACCTGGCGCTGCTACGCGTCGGGGGCCTGGTCACCGACGCCAGCGACATCTCGGTCAACACCGCCCACCCGCAGGGAGGCAACCCGATGAGTCGCGATCCGGCGCTTGGCGTGGTGGACGAGGCGCTCCGCGTGCATGGTTTCGCCAACCTGCACGTGTGCGACGCCAGCGTGTTTCCGACCGCGATCACGGTCAACCCGCAGCTCACGGTGATGGCGCTGGCCCACTACGCCGCCCAGAGCATCGCGTGACGCATCGCGCGCCGGTCGCGCCCGTCCGATCGCTCGCCGGTACGCCGGCGCCGAATCTGCGTAAATGGTCGCTGTGAACACCGACCTCGCGCAGCCAGGGTCGATCTGGTTTCTGACCGGCAGCCAGCACCTGTACGGGGAGGAGACGCTCCGGGAGGTGCACCATCACGCCCGGCGGATCGCCGCCGCCCTCGACGAGTCCGCCGCGATCCCGTTTCCCGTGCTCGATCGCCAGCCACTGACCGACTCGGACTCGATCCGCCAGGCCCTGAATGAGGCCAGCTCGGACGACGACTGCATCGGGGTGATCGCCTGGATGCACACCTTCTCCCCGGCGCGGATGTGGATCGCCGGCCTGAGCGCGCTGCGCAAGCCCCTCCTGCACCTGCACACCCAGTTCGATCGCGACCTGCCGTGGGGCGAGATCGACATGGACTACATGAACCTCAACCAGTCAGCCCACGGCGACCGCGAGTTCGGCTACGTCGAGAGCCGGATGCGAGTGGCGCGCAAGACCGTCGTCGGGCACTGGGCCGATCCAACGGTCCAGCAAAGAATCGGGACCTGGACGAGGGCCGCCGCCGGCTGGCGCGAGGCGGGTCGGCTGCGGGTCGCCCGCTTCGGCGACAACATGCGCGACGTCGCGGTCACCGAGGGCGACAAGGTCGGAGCCCAGATCGCGCTTGGGGCCTCGGTCAACGGCTACGGCGTCGACGCGCTCTCGCTGGCCGTGGCGGAGGCTTCCGCGGCGGCGGTCGAGGAGATCGTCGCCGACTACGACGCAGGCTATGACGTAGTCGCCGACCTCCGCGCCGGCGGGGCGCGGCGCGACTCGTTGGTGGAGGCGGCGTGGATCGAGGCCGGGCTGCGCGCCTTTCTGGAGGAGCTGGGCGCCCACGCGTTCACCGACACCTTCGAGGATCTCGGCGCCCTGCGCCAGCTCCCGGGGATCGGGGTGCAGCGCCTGATGGCCGACGGCTACGGCTTCGGCGCCGAGGGGG
>Ga0182024_10000699_pt1 | contig 87111 bp, 77 predicted proteins | sample P32metaG_FD_120480 | JGI IMG/M metagenome (GOLD analysis project Ga0182024, IMG submission 120480) | Permafrost microbial communities from Stordalen Mire, Sweden - P3-2 metaG (Illumina Assembly) | ecosystem: Environmental > Terrestrial > Soil > Wetlands > Permafrost | place: Sweden: Stordalen... | reverse complement strand
TCGATCAATACGTTCGGGCCTCCAACACCCACGCCCACCCTTTCACCTGGACGGCCACGCCGATTCCATCTTCGCCAAAATCCAGCGACTATGTGAACGTATTTCCGGGACGGTACACTAGCAAGTCCTGGTATAAATTTATAGAAAATATGTGGAGGCCGAACGTGATTCTAAACGTCCGTTGGTTTCAGCGCGGGGGGCCGACGTGAAAAAACTCTCCGCCCTTAATCGGCTTGCTGGTAATTCCCAACTGGAGGATCTCGGCGGAGGTGTCACGGTCAAAGACGCGCCCGGGAAGCATTCGCTTGGCCAGAAGGCGTACTCCGCCGAACGCCAGCCCCACCAGCAACGCGTAAGCGCACAAAATGCCTGTCCCGGTGAAAATTCCGAGCAATATTTGCGCGTCGGATGGCCCTTTTTTCTCGAAGCTCGGCGCGTTCCAGGTAATTTCCTCGCCCGAGCCGGTGCGCCTCAATATTTCGCTGGCAATTTTGCGCGAACGGGCCCCCGAAACAATAGCGATAAGCGTTAGATCGCGCCGGGCGTAAATCGCGTTGCGTTCAGCGGAACCCTCAGGAGGGTTAATCGTCAAATTTCTGCTGTAACTTTCCAATTCGGATGCGGCGGCCTGAGGGGTGGGAAAATCCACCAGCAACAGAGTGACTTCCTCGCGATTCAGATGATAACGCCCCAGCTCGGCTTCCGCGCCATGCGAAAATCCCGCCCAATCGCCGCTTGCTATCGGAAGTACCGCGGCGAGCGCCTGCGGCCCAATCATGTAACGCTGCGAATTGGCAATCAAGCCGTCCTTGGGCAGGAGCAAATCCAGGGCGGGATAGGGACCAGCCTCGGCGCGCCCCGCGACGATGGATTGGAGCGCGCCCAAATCCGATTTCAGCGCGGCAAGATTCTTGCCTTTCACTTCGAGCAGGAAATTGCCACGCAAAATCAATGCGCGCGCGTCACTCATGGCGGAATAGTCGCCAAGGCCCGCCGAACGCATGCCCTCATCATGCAAAAACGTGAATGTACCGTACGAGCCAGTGGGGTCCTTCATGCGGTATAGCGTTGCCAGCAAATGCATACCGCCGCGAACGTAATCGGCCTGCTCGATTCCGGTCAGGCCGTATTCGCGTAATAGCGCCCCTTGCGAGGGGTTCACCAATTCCGCAGTTTCGGGAGGGAATGAGTTTACAATCGAAGTTTTCCAATCGCTGAATGTGGCCGGAAGAACAGCCTCTTTGCTGGCCGCGGCATTTGAAAACCCCAGCAGAGCCAGAAGCAGGATTGCTAAAAATAGACGGTAATGGCGCATGGGTACGGTGTGGCTTGAGATTTTTCTACAGTCTTATTGATGCCGGAAAGCTATCTCTGGTTCCCGCGAGCCAGAAGCTGGTCTTTTGAGAGAGGGCCATGATTGCTCACCGCGAGGCTGTTCAGGCTGGCCAGGTAAGATTCCACTCCGTGATAAAGGCCCTCAGCCACGCGTTCACGCTGCGCGTTAGCGGAAAGCAATTTCTCGTCCGTAGTATTGCTGAGGAACGCAATCTCCGAAAGAATGGATGGCATATGCGCCCCAATCAACACCACAAAGGGCGCGCGCTTTACGCCGCGATCCTCCATTCCCTGCGACCCGGTCTGCAGCCGCTGATATAACGACTGCTGCACATCGGCTGCAAATTCGCGCGATTCATCCACCTTTTCGTTACGCGCGATTTTCTGAATCATGGATTGCAATTCGTGAACGGACGATTCGCCCACGGCGTTTTCGCGCGTGGCCACCTGCATTGCGTCCGGCGAGGTGGCGAAGTTCAAATAGTAGGTTTCCACTCCGCGCGCGGACGAGCTGGGGCTGGAATTGGCGTGAATGGAAATAAAGAGATCAGCCTTCTCGCGATTGGCAATAGCCGTGCGCTCCTCCAGAGGAATAAACGTATCGTCTATTCTGGTGTAGACGACCTCGGCGCCGGGCAGGCGCTTTTGAATTAGTTTCCCCAGCCGCAACGCCACATCCAGACAAACCGTCTTTTCCATCACTCCGTGAGGACCAATCGTGCCCGTGTCGTGCCCACCATGGCCTGCGTCAATTACAATGCGGTTGATTTTCAGGCCAAGTTCGCGCGTAAGGGAGCGGTTGCCGCTATGCAATGGCTGGGGTATCGAAGCACCGTGGGATACGGGATATCGTGCTGCCAATGCCACCGGCTCATCGGCATTGTTTTCACTGGAATCACCGCTTGAGGACAGGGGCGAATTGGAATCAACTTTCTCTTCCGCAATTTTTACGCCGGGGGCATAACCGGGAATTGGAGGCTTCCCGCTACCCGGAGATCCGATGGTGGAATTTGGTAAAGATGTTTTCCCATGGACATCCGGCTCGCTTAAATCCGCAACGGAAGCCCCGCCAGCGCCAACATCCCGCACGCCGCCATCTTGCACTCCATTGTCCTGCACATCGATTACAAGCCGGTCCGGATCTCGCAACAAATATGCAGCGCAGTTACTGGCGTGATTCATATCGAGCACGACCCGGACCACATCATGACGATTCTGCGCCAAGCGGATTGTTTTCAGGCGTGCGTCATTCACCTGAATGGGCTGCGCCGCAAGATTGGCCGCCACATGCGCCCCGTCTATGTCGAAGAATATCCGTTCAGGATTGTGCGCACGCCCGGTCACAAATTTCACGGGCCGGTCCACGGTCATTACGACGCGGGTATGGCCTACACCCTGGGACGCATCCACCGCGCTGATACGGGCGGGCAAATAACTCCCGCTAGCGTGCGCCGGTGCGGAAAAGGACTGCCATTGTGCTGACTGTTGAACCACTGACCGCGGGCTATTTTCGGGGTTGATTCGATTATTTAAAGGTGCCGGAACTTGTGCGGCCATCGGCTGCGTGGCTACTGAGTCTCCTGCGATCGGGTTTTCCGCATTGGCATCCTCGGAACTTGCCTGTTCCGGGGAATGCCGCCTTCCGCTCAGCGGGGCCCCGGGCCGTCCCTTTGCGATTGAATTCTGACTGCCCAGCTGCGGGCCGGTTGGCGAGCCGCAAAGTTCCGCAAGCGCGGCGCGGGCTTCTGCCACCCTCGGCGAATCTGGAAACTGTTGGATGAAATCGCGATAGCTTACTTCCGCATCATGGCGAGCGTGCAAATTCTTCTGTTCGATTTGAGCAATGGCGAAATCGGCGTCCTGGCGCAATTGACTGGCCGGATACCCGCGCAGTAGAAAATCGTAGGAAACAATCGCGGCGTGGAAATATTTCCGGTCGAAGCGCTCGCCCATTTCCTGATAGAGCGCGCCAATTTGCATCAGGGCGCGAGTGGCGTCCTGAGCGCCTGGCGTATTGAAGTAAACCTTACGGTACGCGCCCACCACCAGTTGATAGGTTCGCACCGTGCGCGCCGATTCAGGCTGTTGCTCCAGCACGCTCTGAATGCGTTGGGCTTCCAGGAACTGCGAATGAGGATCGAGAGCAACCTGGGCCGCCACTGCCAGACATGCCAGGGGCAAAATCATCACACACAATGCCGCCGCAACCGCGGCGGTCCGCAGCCTTGTGACAATTATTCGCCATCCGAATTGGCTTATGACTCTCACTCGTTGGTAAATATAACCCCGTCGTGGCCATCAGTTTCGCGGAGAATCGACATGCCTGATACTTGGAAGTTGCGCATGATTTGGACAAACCCTTAGGGAAGGACAAACCGGGAAATGCGTGCGGACACGACCGATCAGCGTCAAGAGGAAAGGCCCTCCCAACGTACTTCTGGCGCTCTTGAATTATAGCATCTGTTCAATCAAAGGGAACACCGCCGCTATGGCTGTTTCCACGCCGGAGACATCCTTGCCGCCCGCCTCGGCCAAATCCGGCCGGCCGCCGCCCGAGCCGCCCACATAACCGGCCAGAGCCTGAACGATTTTCCCCGCGTGCAGGCGGGGAATCAGATCCTTCGTGACGCCCGTAATCAGCGCGACCTTGCCGTTTTCCGCGGAAATCAGTGTTACCACGCCCGAGCCAATTTTTTGCCGAAGCGTATCCACAAGCTGGCGCATCGTCTCGCGGTCCAGGCTGCCGACGTTCGCCGCAATGACCGGAACGTCTTTCACGCGGCCCGCATTGGCGATCAGTTCATCTGCTTTCCCGAGGGCGGATTTCCGCTGTAGCACATCGCGCTCTTTTTGCAACTCTTCGGTGCGCTCCATGAGTTGCTCGATTTTGGCTTGGACTTCTTCCTCTCCGACATTGAGCCGACCCGCCAGAGCTTGCAGAGTATTGGCCGAGTGGCGCAGACGGTCGAGCGTCGCGTCGCCGGTAATGGCCTGCACACGGCGAACACCCGCAGCCACCGACTGTTCGCCCACGATTTTGAAAAGACCGATTTCACCAGTGTGCGAAATATGCGTGCCGCCGCACAGCTCCTTGCTATAAAAGCCGCTGCCGCGCGCCGAATCGAGCACGGTTACAACGCGCACGTTCTGCTCCGGATACTTATCGCCGAAGAAAGCCAGCGCGCCGGAAGCCAGCGCTTCATCAATAGCCATAATGTCGGTGCGTATTTCAAGATTGCGCAACACTTCCGCATTGACCTGGTCTTCGATATCGCAAAGTTCGCTTTCGTCCACCGCCGCGAAGTGGCTGAAATCGAAGCGCAAATGGTCCGGCGCGACGAGCGAACCGGCCTGCTTCACGTGCGTTCCCAGAATATTGCGCAGCGCCGCGTTTAAGAGATGCGTGGCGGTGTGATTGCGCTGATTGTGGACGCGCCGCTCAGCATCGGCGCTGGTGGAGACGCGATCGCCCATCCGCAACGCTTCTTTCGCCTTGACGCGATGCGCAATCAGCCGTCCCACCGGATAATAAGCGCTGGCGACAGTAGCCAGTTCCTGAGCAAACCCCGCATCGCGCAGGCTGCCCGTATCCGCCTGCTGTCCGCCTGATTCGGCATAAATGGACGTGCGGTCGAGGACGATTTCCCCTTCTTCACCCGCGCGTAATTCGCTGATGGATCCCTCTCGTGTGATGATGGCTTCAATCCTGCAATCGCGCGCTTTGGTGCCAAAATAAAAATCCGGCTCGGTGCGAAATGTTTCCGCCAGCTTCGCATACACCGGCGCCGCCGCCTCCTTGTGCTTCCCTTTCCACGAGGCCTTCGCCCGGGTGCGCTGCTCCTGCATCGCCCGGTCGAAACCGGGCCAATCCACGGGAATACCTGCATCGCGAGTTACGTCTTCAATAAAATCCCGGGGCAACCCGAAAGTATCGTAAAGGCGAAAAGCATTTTCGCCTTGATAGGCATTCGCCTTGCTAGAGGACGTGCCTACGAAAACTCGTAATGGAGCAATCTCCTCTTCCAGTCTCTTCAGTCCGAGATCGAGGGTGTTCGCGAACCTCGTCTCCTCCGACAGCACAATGGTACGAATTCTTGCACCATTGGCACCGCCAATTTCCGGATATGCAGCCTCCATTGACTGCCGCACCGCCGTCACCATCTCCGCGAGGACCGGCGACGAAGCCCCAAGTAATTTCGCATGCCGAATCGCGCGCCGCGTGATTTTCCGCAGCACATAGCCGCGTCCTTCATTTGCGGGAAGCACGCCGTCGGCAATAAGGAACGCACTGGCCCGGGCATGATCGGCGATGATGCGCAGAGATGGGGCCGCTTCGGAACTTGCACCGTAGCGAGTACCCGTAAGTTCGCCGGCCCGTGCCAAAAGCGGAGCAAACAAGTCGGTGTCGAAATTGCTGATTTTGCCTTGCAAGACGGCGGCAAGACGCTCAAGCCCCGCTCCTGTATCTACCGATGGCCGAGGCAGTGGATTTAGATTGCCGTGGGCATCCCGATTGAATTGCATGAAGACAAGATTCCAAATTTCGACGTAGCGGCCACATTCGCAGCCAAAAACGCAATCGGCGTGGCCCTGGTCTGACGCGGCCGGCCCCATATCGTAATGAATTTCGCTGCATGGTCCGCAAGGGCCGGTATCGCCCATGGCCCAGAAATTCTCCTTGGCGCCAAATTCGTAAATCCGCTCGCGCTCGACGCCTTGCGCCAGCCAGTGGTCGTACGCTTCGGTATCGCGTCCCACAGTCTCATCGCCCTTAAAAATGGTTACGAACAACTTGTCTTTGGGAATGGCGAACCATTCAGGAGATGTAATCAGCTCCCATGCATAGGCAATGGCTTCCTTCTTGAAGTAATCGCCAAAGGAAAAATTACCCAGCATCTCGAAAAACGTATGATGGCGATTGGTGTAGCCCACATTTTCAAGATCGTTATGCTTCCCCCCCGCGCGAACGCATTTCTGGCAGGATGTGGCGCGAATATAGTCGCGCTTTTCGAGGCCCAGAAAAACGTCCTTGAACTGGTTCATCCCCGCGTTTGTGAAAAGCAGGGTGGGATCATTGGTGGGAACAAGTGACGAGCTGCGCACCCTTCTATGCCCGCGCTCCTCAAAGAATTGCAGGAATTTTTCGCGAATCTCGTTACCTGTCATTGCCATTTTAGTTTACCTGTTCCGGCGGAACGGTGTCGGATGCCGCCTGATGAAAGAAATCAACCTGAGCGTGGTGCAAAGCGGCCTGAGTTCGATTATGGCAAACGCGCTGCGGAGCCGCAATCCGCCCCATTCCGAATTGCGTGAACGGACTTTGCTAATGGAGAGTGCGGCTAGCTGTCTTCCAGGTCTGGATTAATCTTTGGATCCGCTGCAATGCCATCCACATCGGCGGAATCCGCGGCGGCTTCCGAGCGCAAGCGATTGAGTTCGCCGCGAATGGCCTGGGGAGCAAATCCCGCGCGCATCAGGTTGTTATACAGGGAAGCATACCGCTGCTGGGTCAGCGGACCGCGCAACGACTTGCGCTTGCTCTCCACGCGGGCGCGCAGGAGCGCGGATTCGTTGCCTTCAGCAAACGCGCTTTCCAGCGCGCTTTCAACATGCCGGTCAGGCACTCCGAGCGTGCGTAATTCGCGGGCAATCCGATATTTTCCCTGGTGGCGCGTGCGCGCATGGGAACAGGCGAATTCCAGAGCGAAGCGGGCATCATCCAGATAACCGCTGCGCTTGAGCCGCTGCATGACCAGCGGTACCAAATTTTCCTCCGCCGCGCGCCGTTCCAGCAAGACGCGCATTTGATGTACCGAGTGCGCCCGGCGCATCAATGCCCGCATTGCCGCGGAGTACAGCTCTTCTTCAGTGGAGAGTTTCCTTGCGGCGCGCGCCATCCCGTTATCGTATCAGAGGGCCACTTGTTTCTGGCCCAACACGACGACTGGCATACCACCACAGTTTAAGTTGCGGGCTAGTTTCCACGGCCATATGCCAAACTCGCGAGGGTAAGACAACGCTCGGGTCAGCTCAAACTATGCTCAAACGCGCTGGACATTTCATCCTCCTGCGCGTCGGAAGCCGAACGTACACCCTGCATGCGCAGGCGGAGGTCAGCGGGCATTGAAGCGTGAAGCAGGGCTTCTTCCTGCGTAATCAACTGCTGAGAATACAGGCCTTATAGCGATTGATCGAACGTTTGCATGCCATATTCGCTGGCCCCTTCGGCAATGGCGCCGCGGAGCAGGCGCGTCTTGTCGGGATTCACGATGCAATCGCGGATGTATCCCGTGGAAACCATCACTTCCACCGCGGGAACTCTGCCCAGGCCGTCGGACCGCGGCACCAGCCGCTGGCTGACTACCGCGTGAAGCGCGGACGCCAGTTGCAACCGCACAACCTTCTGCTCGTGGGCCGGGAAAACGGTGATGATCCGCTGGATTGTTTCCGTAGCGTCCAAGGTATGCAATGTGGAAAGCACCAAGTGGCCCGTCTCCGCAGCCAGCAGGGTTGCGGATCTTATCTCCAAATCGCGCATTTCGCCTACCAGGACGATATCGGGGTACTGCGCGGCGCGAAGAGCGATAGCAAACGTCGGCGTATCCAAACCAACTTCGCGTTGATTGATAAAGCATTTCTTGTCGCGACGCAGGCATTCAATGGGATCTTCAATGGTAATAATATGCTCGACGCGCCGGGAATTGATGCGATCCACCATCGCCGCCAGAGTGGAGGATTTTCCCGAGCCGGTCGCACCAGTAACCAGAATCAGGCCGCGCTGCTCCTCGCACATGTGTTCGATTACACGCGGCAGTTGCAAATCCGAGAGGCTGCTGATCCTATCGGGAATGACCCGCAAAGCCATGCCGCCACACACCGCTGGTACTGAAGAGGCCCCTGAGGGGTAACATTTTCACGTTGCCATTAGGGTAACATTTTCACGTTGCCATTAGGGTGACATTTTCACGTTGCCACAACAAGCAATGGTACGCGTGTGCTGAAGTTGTCCTAGGGGTAATCCTGCCAGGCTTCGGGGCTTGGGGAATAGCATCTGGCTATGGATTGACCGCGTCGGGCACCAACTTCATCCGCATCAGTGCGGTTGACGGGTAAATTATTCGCCGATGGGGGTAAAAAGCCAGTCGGCGATCCACGCCGCGACCACGGCACCCAGGAGCGGGCCCACCCAGTAAACTCCGTGGTTGGCCCAATGATGCGATATCAGCGCAGGCCCAAAAACGCGTGCGGGATTCATGGCCGCGCCAGTAAATGGGCCGCCAGTGAGAATGCCCATGGTGACAGCCACGCCGGTGGCCAATCCGGCAACTTTGGGGAAGGATCCGGAGAAATTGGAGGCGGTGAGAAAGAAAACCATTACCACGAAGAACGTCAGCACGGCTTCAATCGCCATAGCCGGTGCGCGGGTGAACTCCGGTGCAAGTTCCGGCGTCCCCAGGGACACCACTCGCCAAATGCTTTCAGGGAGTACGAATTCCAGCAAACGAGCCGCTGCGATGCCGCCGGCAAGCTGTACAGCAGAATAGAGCACTGCGTCCAAGGTTGGCAAACGCCGCGTAACCCAGAAGCCTATAGTGATCGCGGGGTTCAAATGTCCCCCCGAGACCGGTCCCATGGCCGAGACCATCGCTACGTAGGCCAGTCCCTGGGCAACAGCGATTCCGAGCAGGTCCACCGCCGGACCAGCATGCAATACGCTGTCCGCGCAGATGGCTCCCGCGCCCACGAATACGATGGCGAACGTTCCGATGAATTCCGCCAAAAGCCTCGAACTAAGCCGCATGTCACCAAACCTTCTAGAAAATTATAAGCGAGAAGACTACGCGCGGCTGCCTTAATTATCCAGCGGGCAATTCTAACCGATTCGACCTCTAGCGCTTCGAATTTTGCGCCGAAGTGTACACCCGGCACGCGACAATCATGCTTTACGTATTTGGTTAAATCGCCGCGAAATGAGCGAACATGCTTTGAAATTCAGGCAAGTTAGAAGGAATCTCGTATCGGCAGGCCGCTTCAAAGCGTTTCCACAAATCAACAACCACTGGATTGGTGTGTTCGCTGGCGATGGCCTCTTTAGAAACCCATTCGAAAATTTCAATAATAGTTCCATCGGCGCTTTCCATCACAATGGGAACCCGTTCGGTAACCAAGCCCTCCGCGCGCAATGGCGGGAGATGATTGCGGACCAGTTCAAGAAGCTCATTTTCGCAGTCCGGCTTGGGTTTATAGCATGCCACGCTAATCGACCCCATGTGTTACCTCCCAGAAGGGCTGTTAGGGACGAGCCAAGGAATAGCTTGGCTACTCCTGACAAAGAAGTTTGCGGATACCAAACGGTGCCGGCTGTAAAAGCCGGCCGTAAACCCTCAGCGAATATCGGCGCCCACTGGAACTCCAGCTGGAACATTCGCTGGCTTGCCGCTCATCACCTTCACCCGTTCGTCAATCGGGACGCCGCCGTCGACTCTTATGTGGGTCAGCCATCCGTGCGTATCGGATTTCGTTCCACTGGTAATCCCAAAAAACTCGTCCTGAATACGCCGGGTAATCGTCCCGCGGCCGCCTTTGCCCACGCGAATCTTGTCAATCGAGCGAATGGGTGTAATTTCCGCTGCCGTACCACAGAAAAAAACCTCTTCAGCGAGATAAAGCATCTCGCGCGGGACCACCTGCTCAACGGCTGGAATATCCAAATCACGGCACATAGTCAGGACGCTGTGACGGGTGATCCCGGGCAGCACGCAATTTTCCAGTGGCGGCGTAATAACCGCGCCATCCATCACCAGAAAGATATTTTCCCCGGACCCTTCGCTCACATGGCCACTCACATCCAGGGCAATTCCCTCCACGTATCCATTCAGCATCGCTTCCATGCGGATCAACTGCGAATTCATGTAATTCGCGGCGCACTTGGCCATCTGGGGCAAAGTATTCGGAGCAGAGCGGGCCCATGAACTGACACACACATCAACGCCCGCATGTACCGCTTCCTCGCCCAGATACGGATTATTCCATTCCCAGCAGGCCATATAACTTTCGATCGGGCAGTTGAACGGATTCACTCCGACGTCGCCATATCCGCGTAATATCATCGGCCGAATGTAGCAGCTATCCATGCGGTTCAATCGAATCAGATCCGTTGCCGCGTCGCACAATTCATCGAGAGAAAATTCCGGATCCATGCGGTAGACATGCGCGGAGTTGCGAAGCCGCTGCATGTGATCCCGCAGCCGGAAAATCGCCGGTCCTTCTGTTGTGTGATAGCACCGGATGCCTTCAAAAACGGAGGAGCCATAGCTAACCACGTGAGAGACGACATGAAGCTGAGCATCGTCCCACGATTTGAACGCTCCGTTATGCCAAATCTTGTCGGTCTTTTTCACGGTCATTGAACTGGCTCCGTAGGCTCGCAGATTCTCTACACGCGGCAAATTATAACATGGCGATGACAGACGACTGCGCACTCTATAATTGCTGGAACGCTAAAGCAACGGCCATATTGGATGCCTGTAATGGACGCAAAGGAGCCGCAAACATGCAAATCGTGCTTAGAATTCCTCAACCAGACCGCGGAGATAATGCACCTCCCTAAGGCTGCCGCGTGTGCGGCGAGCCTTCGGTAATTACATTGCCCCAAAAGCTGCGTTCCCGGCCCCACCGGCTGGTTTGCCAGTTATCCACCGCGGCCACAGGTGGAATCCAATCTGGCACCCGGAATAATAGAAACTCGGAAAGCCCCAGAACGTACGGCTCATACAGGCGGCGGTACTCGCGGAGCTTGCGGTTTGACTCCTCGTCATCGTGGAGAGTAAATCCCGCGGCCTTAACTTCGCTCCTCAATCGGATTAGTAAATCTGGAGGAAGCCGGTCGTAGGATTCGCTGATCGGTTTACTAATAAAAATCGCCGACAAATCCACCAGCGCATGGCGCGTCATGGCAAAGGTCAGTTCCGCCTGGTGCTTGCAGGCACCTTCAATTCCCACCATTACCAGCGCGCACGTATCCAATACGGCGCACAGCGCGGCCAGCCATGACTGATTGTCATGCTGGGACCGAAAATAACACAGTACCGCATACGAGAGATGGCTTTCCATCAGCTCCGCACCCCATCGTTCCCAGTCGCGCAGTAGTGCCTGGAGATCCTCGGTTCCGTGGTCCCGAGCGTGCCGCCGTAATAGCTCGCCCGCGCTGGGCGGCGAACCCGCCCGCGCGTCCAATAGAGAAATGGTCACTTCTCGGCGTGAGAACGCCTGGTAGATTACAGGTACATATCCGATCAGCAGCGCCAAAAAGGCAAAACCAAGTCCTGATTCGATAATCGTGAACGCGCGAGCCGCCGGAGAACGCGGTGTCAGGTCATTAACACCCAGCGTAAAAAAAGTGGCCCCGCTAACGTATAGGTCATAGCCCAGCCGGGTCAGTCCAGCGCCCGGGGCTTCGGCCGAGGCCAGAGACCAGTACACCAGCGCGTAACCAAAAATAATAATGGCCGCGTAGTAGGCCAGCAAAGTGAGCAGTGAAAGGGGTCCGTAGTAGCCCAGGAAATTTTCGCGACGCTTGGGACGATTGATTTTACGGGCAATCGACGCCCAACGCCGCCATGTAAAAATGTAATAAATCCGAGCAGGCCGCAGACGCCGTGAACTGCGCCGGGGCAGCACAATCGTCTCAAAGGCGTCCACCAGGACAAGCAGGATCATTGCCGCGCCCAGGATGGCGGAGGCGATTCTCACGACCGTCCCCGGCTGGATATGAGGCGCTGAGTTATAAAGTGATTACACATGTGTTCTCTAGATGCAGCGCACCAGGATGTTGATTCGCGGAATGGGCGGCTCCTCCTGAAATCCGGTCGGAGATCGTCAGGCGTTAACGTCCAGTACTACGCGGCCCTGAATGTTGCCGGCTAGTATTTCCCTCGACAACTCAACAATTCGGCTGAGCGGCTCGACACGCGAGATTTCATCCACTTGCCCACCCGGCAGAATCTCTGCCAGCCGCGACCACGCGGCCACCCGCACCTTCTTTGGAGTCCACGCCGAACTGACGCCGAGAAGCGAAACATTGCGCAAGATGAACGGAAATACGGTCAGCGGAATTTCCGCTCCCGCCACCATGCCGCACGCGGCCACCGCGCCGAAAGAAGCCGTCTCCACGATCATGGACACGAGCGTTTGCCCGCCAACGGTATCCACGCCTCCCGCCCAGCGCTCCGAAGCCAATGGAGGCCGCGCTCTGGCCAGATCCGCGCGTTCAATAATCGTGGACGCGCCCAGCTTACGCAGCCAGTTATGAAGCTGCGGACGTCCCGTGGACGCCGCCACTCGGTAGCCCGCGCGCGCCAGCAACATCACCCCCAGCGAACCCACTCCGCCAGCCGCGCCGGAAACCACAACTTCATCGGGCGATTTGCGAACGCCATGATGTTCCAGCGCCATTACCGAGAGCATGGCCGTCAGTCCGGCAGTGCCCAGCGCCATAGCCTGCCGCAAATCATACGCCGCGGGCACGGGAACAACCGCATCGGCGGGCAATTGGGCCACTTGGCTAAAACCACCGCAACGCGTCTCGCTCAAACCCTGTCCCGTCGCGAGAACTGGATCTCCCGGCTTGAATTCCGGCGACGAAGACTCCTCGACGATGCCTGCTAAATCGATCCCGCAAACCAACGGAAAGCGCCGGATGATCTTGCCCTGGCGAAGCACGGCAAGGCCGTCTTTGTAATTTAGTGAAGAATATGAGACCCGGATGCGAACGTCGCCGGGCGTAAGGTCGGAAAGCTTGAGGTCGCGCAATGAAACATGGTAGGGGCCGCCGCTTTCTTCTTCAGCCCATAACGCGCGGAATGGTTCCTGCATTCTATTCTCTCGTACGACAAACGTTTCCGTCGCGCGCCATTATTTCAAGTCTACGCGAGCGAACGCGAAATCAGTCCCGCCATGGGCAGATACTCCGTATGCGGGAAGCCTTCCCGCCTTACTTATGCGACGACGGCGCCTGTTGCGACGACTGATCTATCGACTGAAAGTTCTGCCGAATTTCCTTCAGGCGGTGGCCATACGCATTTTCCCACATGCCCAGCAAAAAGAACGGCACCATCACGGCCAGTACCCATGCCTTGGCGCGACTTGGAACCTTGGCATCCGGCTCCCACCGGAAAAGTTGCCGGGAAATCTCAAATGCCAACACCATGCCCACAATCAACGCGAAGGCATCGCCGAGAAACTGCTGCATGCTGGCCGTACGAAGCATGGCGCCCTGCAGCCCCGCCACCAGATATGTCGCCGGAAGGAACAGCGCGGCATGCTGGAGCCAGACAGGCAGAATCGTTAGCGGAGCGGTGGCGCCGGAAAAGAATAGAAAGATAAACCAAATCACGTTGTTAATGACCTGGGTTTCCTGGGTGTTATTGGTCACGCTGGCCACGGTCAGCCCAAACGTGGAAAAAGCCGCCGCGCCCACCGACACCAGCACGAAAACCTGCGCGAGGTTCCCGAACGATTGCATGTGAAACACGAAATGGCAGATGAGGAATTCCAGCGCCACCGTGGGCAGCACCAGAAAATAATTGGCGATGATGCTGGAGCCGAGCAGCGCCCCCGCGCCCACCGGAGTCAATTGAAAACGGCGCAGTATCCCCTGCTCGCGGAAAGTCACGAGTTGCAGACTCAAGCCCCAGAAACTTCCCATGACCGTAAGCGAGAGGACCGGCCCCATCAGGTACGTCAGTACCGCGACATTGCCACGGGCGAAGATTCCCGCATACAGGAACAGAAATCCCAACGGAAAAATCAGGCTGAAGAAAATGAACGCGGGACTGCGCAGAGCCAGCTTCATCCGCACTTTCGACAGCGTCCAGCTATATCTCATTCCTTCTCCTCAAAAACATGAAACGCTTCGTGAGCGCGACACTAGTCCCGCAGACGGCGCCCGGTCAGTTCAATAAACGCATCCTCAAGCGTCGGCGAGGCCATTTCCAAGCCCAACAACTCATTGCCGGAGCCTTCCAGATGCTTTACCAACGCTACAATCGTTTGCGGTGGACGCGCGGAATGCAGCACGTATCCGCCGTCAGCCTCCGATACATCCGACACGCCTTCGAGAGTTCCCAAATCAGCCGGATGGGCCAGCTTCACCTTGATGCTGGTCGTACCCGCCGACCCTCGGCGCAGTTCCTCGGGCGTACCCATCGCAATTACGCGCCCCTGATCTACAACCGCCACGCGATCGCACAAGCGATCCGCTTCCTCAATATAGTGCGTGGTCAGCAGGATAGTCTTTTTCTCGCCGCGCAACTCTTCGATGATCGAATAGATTTCGCGGCGCGCCTGTGGATCCAGGCCTGCTGTCGGCTCATCGAGGAACATTAGTTCCGGATCATTCACCAGCGCCAGGGCCAGCGCCAGCCGCTGTTTCTGCCCACCGGAAAGCTGGGAGTAAAGCGCGTTGCGCTTTTCCTCAAGTTGGAACCGCTTTAACAGTTCAGCCGGCTCGCGGCGGCGCTTGTAGAAATTTGCGAAAAGAGCCAGCGCTTCACTCACGCTAATCTTGTCTGGCAACGCCGTGGACTGCAGCACCGCGCCAACCCGCTGGCGGAAATCATCTCCGCCATTTTGAGGATCCAGCCCAAGAACGCTTACATGGCCGCTATCCCGCTTGCGCAGGCCCTCCAGAATTTCCACGGTGGAAGTTTTCCCCGCGCCGTTTGGCCCCAGCAAGCCAAACACTTCGCCCTCCGCAACGGCAAAGCTCACTCCGCGCAACGCATGGACGGATCCGTAGGCTTTTTCGAGATTTGAGACTTCAATAACGCTAGCGGGCATAGGGCCTAATTCTATAGCACTTCCCCAAATTATTCGCTGGCGAACGGCCGGCCCGATGTTAATCCCGTGTTGGGCGCTTTCGGTACGCTGGCTTTCGAGGCACCGGCGTTTTGGCGCCATTCTGCTTGCGGCTCTGCGCTTTCGAAAATGTATAGCCGCACGCCGCCATGTCCACATGGTGCCCGGAAAAGATTACTTTCTCGCTTTGCAGCAAACGTCTTTGCAGCGAAGCCAGCGGCTCGCGAATCAGCAAACGCCCTCCCGCGCCGACGACGCGATGCCACGGAATGGATTGTCCCCTCGGCGACGCGGCCATCGCGTGCCCCGCTTCGCGCGCGCCGCCCCGCAGCTTCGCCATTCGGGCTAGCTGGCCATACGTCAGCACGCGACCGGCGCGTATCTTTTTCACCGCGCAATAGACCCGCTCCCAGGCGGCATTGCTCTTCCTCTCCATCGCCGGTAGTTTCACGCCAGGATGTCGCAGATAAAACCCGTCATTCCAAAGGTCCTCGCCCTGATGAATGTCCGCTGGTGCTGTTTTGTGAGGCGCATTTGTGAAAGATGATTCGGGATTTCTTGGCTCGAGTGCCATCCGATTAGCAAGACGGGCATCGAGTGTTTGGCAGAAAGAGCCAGCACCTACAAATCGCGGCGGCCTTCCATAGCTTTGGACATGGTAACTTCGTCGGCGTATTCCAGATCGGAGCCCACCGGAATGCCCATGGCAATGCGCGATACGCGAACGCCCAGGGGCTTCAGCAGCTTCGACAAATAAACTGCGGTTGCCTCACCTTCGGCCGTCGGATTGGTGGCGATGATCAATTCTTCCACGCCGGTTTTCAAGCGTTCAATCAAGCTCTTGATGCGCAGTTGATCCGGCCCCACGCCCTGCAATGGCGACAGCACGCCGCCGAGAACGTGATAAAGCCCCTGAAATTGTCGCGTTTTTTCTATGGCGGAAATATTCGGCGGCCCTTCCACCACGCAAATGATTTTAGGATTACGAGTGGCGCTCGAGCAGTAAAGACACGGATCAACATCGGTGATGTTGTTGCAGACCGAGCATTCGCGGATATTTTCGCGGGCGTCGCGGATGGCGTCAGACAGCGCCAGCGCCTCCTCCGGTTCGGTACGCAGCAGGTGAAAGGCCAGCCGCTGCGCGGTCTTCTGCCCAATTCCCGGGAGGTGTTTTAACTCTTGAATCAGCCGTTCGATGGGTGCGGCAAAATCGGGCATTTAGAAATTTTCGCTTTTATTGAGAAGTTACAGTTGGCTGCTGGGGAAACTGACTGGCGAAAATCAACGCTCGGACAATCTAGAACAAACCGGGAATTTTTAGGCCGCCAACTCCACCGGTCAAGTCCTTTACCTGTTTGGAAAGCTCTTCGTCCACCCGCCGTGTGGCTTCATTGGCCGCGGAACGGACAAGGTCTTCGAGCATTTCGCGATCGCGGCCTTCGAAAACTGCCGGCTCGATATGGACGTCGGTAATTTGCTTTTGCCCGTTCATCACCATGGTCACCATGCCGCCGCCGGTGGAAACTTCCACGCGGATGCCTTCCATCTGGTGTTCCAGACGTTCCTGCACCTGCCGAAACTGCGCGAGCATTTGCTGAAGCGCTTTCACTTCCATAATCTAGCCTTCGCCCCGCCGCCGCACACTGGATATCCGTCCGCCGAAACGTTCCAGCACGCCCCGAACGCCCGGATCCTCTTCAAATTTCCTGCGCAAATCCTGGGAACGGTTTCCGCCGGGCCGCGCAGTTTCCAGCTTAACACAAATGCGAATGGGCCGGCCCATTACGTTGGTGAGTACCACGCGCAATCTCTCAATCGGATCGCGTGATTGCAACATTTCAGCAACCGCGCGATATTCCGGCGTGAAGAAGATGCGCATCTCGTTGCCTTCCAGCTCCCAGCGATCGGCCTGCTGCACCATGGAATTAAGAAACTTGTGCGGCTCGAGCGCGGCCTCCAGCGCCCGCTGTTGTTCGGCGGTTAATCCTGCAATCGGCTCCGGCGCTGAACTTACTTCGTTTCTTGTCTCGTCTCGCGAATTTGAATCTGTCCCGCTGCCAGTGGAGGCGTCGGTGACCGAAGCGTCTACGACAGAAGCAGCGGTGGCGGGAGTAGCCAAAGGCGGTGGCGCGGCGGGATTTCGTGCGCTTTCCACCGGAGTTGCTTTATGAGCCGTTGGAACGACTTCCGCCTTTGCGGGCGGGGATGTCGCAAGGGACTGGGGCGCGTTCGAGGAAGGGCGCGGTTCCCAACCTCGCAGGGGAGCCTTATTGACAGTTCTTTCCAAAATGCCCGCGGAAAAAATCGATTCGGCGCGCGGGGCGGAAGCCAAGTTCTCGCGGGGCGCGGTTGACGTGTATTGCGGGGATGGCGGATTCGCGCTCGGCCCAGATGGCGCGATAAGACTATCGCCGGTTCCGGAAAATGGCGTAGCGCGCGCGCTTGCCCCGCGAGCCGGCGTGACGCTCGACGCCGCTCCTCTCGCCGCCGGCTTGGGATCGGACGCCCCACTGCCCGACGGCAAGCCGCGCAGCTCCGCAAGCACTTCTTCGAGCGGCGCGAGCCGCTTGGCGTTGAGCATTTTCAGCAAGCCCAATTCCATATGCAGGCGCGGATCGGATTTTCTGCGAAGATCATAATCCGTTTCCAGCAGAATCTGAAAGAAGCGAGTCAAATCCTCTTCGCTGAATAACTGCGACTGCGCGGCCAGCCGCGAGCGTTCATCGGGAGGCGCGGTAATCAGGTCCGATTCCGCGCCGCAAACTCGCGCCACCAGCAGATTGCGAAAATGACGAATGACCTCGCGGCAGAAATGCTGGAGGTTTTGCCCGTCGGCAATCACCCGGTTGACCAATGAGAGAGTCCGCTCGGCGGATTGCTCCGCGATGGCCGCGACCAGTTCGCTCAGAGTGTCTTCGCCGACCACGCCCAGCAATTCACGCACCTGGAGGCTGGTGATTTCGCTGCCGCTGTAGGCCATGGCCTGTTCAAGAAGCGACAAAGCGTCGCGAAGGCTTCCCTCGGCCGCGCGAGCCAGCACAGCCACCGCGCCCGGTTCGATTTTCAGCCTTTCTTCTTTGGCGATATTTTCTATCGCGCCGGCGATTTCACTGAACGACAGCGCGCGAAACTGAAAAAACTGCGCGCGGGATTTCAGAGTCTCCACCAGGTCTTCCGCTTGCGTCGTGGCCAGAATAAAAACCACGTTTTCGGGCGGCTCCTCGAGCGTTTTCAGCAGCGCGTTGGAAGCTTCGTCGGTAAGCTGATGCGCCTCGTCGAGGATGATAACTTTGTAGCGCCCGCCCGCCGGAGCGTAGCGCACCATCTCGCGCAGCTCGCGAATCTGGTCAATGCCGCGATTCGACGCCGCGTCAATTTCCAGCACGTCGAGCGAAGTGCCCAGGGCGATTTCGCGGCATGAATCGCAGTTGTCGCATGGAATGGGGGTCTTGCCTTGAGTGGTGGCGCAGTTAAGCGCCTTGGCTAAGATGCGCGCGGTGGAGGTTTTTCCGGTTCCGCGAATGCCCGAAAAAATGTAGGCGTGGGCCACCCGACCTTTGCTGATGGCGTTCTCCAACGTCTGGGTGACGTGGGTCTGTCCCACCAGGTCGCTGAAATTTCGTGGCCGCCATTTACGCGCAATAACCTGATAGCTCATGGATGTATTTCCCGCTGGGGACGGGCTCACCAGCGATGTAAGGAACTTCGGGTCCTCCGCGGCACACGGGCTGATCCCATTACCGTTGCTCCCTTCCGGGCCTGGCGGGGTTCACGGGGGCGCGTTGCACGAAGCCCGAAGTTCCACCAATCGGCGGGAAATTTCTCCCGCACGCGCGAGTTTAGCATAGGCCTCGGTACCCTAGAAAATTCCGCAGCCTTTTTCCAAAAAAAGACGGATCCCGGATTTCGAATGACTAATCCTGTGCGTTGCAATTGGATCCTAGTAGCCCGATTGCGTTTCTCAGGTGATGACAGCCGTCCAATGAGTCAACGTCAAACAGGCCTGGATAAGACTTCGGAAGCAGCGGAATAAGGCTGCGTCAAAACCGGTACAAAGGGGATGCGCAGCTTGACCCGCGTCAAAATCAGGTAGCTACATTCGTGCTCGTCAACCGGCGAAATGGATTCTACGCGACAGGCCTCGGGAAGGCTTGGGCAGGCTGAACGAGAGTCCCCTGAGCGGACGAAGATGAATGCTCCGGCACGGACCATAGCCCGCAAGCGAAGACGACGGAGCCCGCCAGCCAGCAAATCTATGGAAACTTTTTCGACGAAGAAATTGTGCTCCTGTCCCAGCCCGAAACTTCGACATGATAGGAAAATTCCTGGGTTTTCTCCGGCTGCATGATTTAATCCCCGGGGATGTAGCTTGCAGACAGGACGCCAAACGGGCGAAAAAACGAATGATGAAACATAAACGCTGGTGGCGAGAAGCGCAGAGCGGTGCAATTTAATACACCTGTGCGGGATTGAATCAGGACGCAGAACCTCCCCCGCTTTCAGATATTTCTGTCCCCATTGCGACTTGTAATAGCACGGGAGAGATCAGCGTGGAGCAACCGGTGAAAAAGGTGCTCGCCGGCCTCGCGGCGTACCGATAAACGGCCAGCCTGGTAAGCAGAGGACTGCAATCCCCGCTGGACGGAACTGCAAATGGCTATATCCTCCTCCTGAACGCGATCGGCCACAGCGATGCTTTCGCGAGCGAACTTTTCGGCGACGGGGCTCACGTCCTGGAAATAGTAATCGAATACAACTTCACATTGATCGGAGCCTCGCGGCAGTACCAGATTGGTATCCATCACGCCGCTATACCAATTGATCATAAAATTCGGGTAGAGCCAGAAATAATAGCCATAATCGCCCCGACGGGTGGTGGCGGCAGCGGCGTCGGATTCGCTGGTGGCGCGCAATGGCGTGGATTGAATGCACGCCCGGTCAATATTTTCGATGGTGTACTGCGAGTAATTGAGGACGCTATTTAGGCCTTTGTGCATGTGCGGGACGTGATAGCCGCCATCGAGATAGTTATCCACGTACACTTTCCAGTTACAATCGATTATCCAACGCCGTTGGGCGGAAAAATGAAGCTCTCCGATATTCAGGGGCGACACGCATGCGGCCAGAGCGCCAACATGCGCGGCTAGATTTCCTGCCTCCCCGCTGAGACACACAAAGACGAAGCTCTCCCACGTGTCCACGCGGACGGAGACCAGCCCATTTTGGGCGCGGTCGAAATCACGTACACCTTCAAATTCTGTCATGCCCTTCAATGCGCCATCAAGTCCATAGGTCCAGCCATGGTAGGGGCAGCGCAATTGTTGAGCGCAGCCGGCCAGTTCGGTCATTACGGCAGCGGCATGGTGGCGGCAGACATTGTAAAAGGCACGAAGCTGATAGTCCGCGCCCCGCACAACCACGACTGGCTCGCCCGCAACATCGGCGGTGATGTACTGGCCGGGATTGCGAACCTGCTCAGCACGGCCCACCATTTGCCATCCGTGAGCGAAAACGGAAGTGCGTTCCAGCGCGGCAACATCGGCGTTGATGTACCAAGCGGCTGGAATAGTGCGCGCCTCGGCAAGCGGGGCGGCGTGATTGTACAGAGCGATAATCTCTTCCAGATTGGATGGCTGTTTCATCACTGCGGGGCCAAGCGATTATATTTTTTAAGCGCGGCGCGAAGCTGATCATGCGGCAGCGCGTACACGGTGTAATTGTTGATGCCAGTCATGGTGCGCGCGGCAATCATTGCGTTAATGACAGCTTCTTCGGTGGCTTGCACGGCGGCTTCAAAAAGCGCGTCCATTTCGTCATTGGGAAACATGGTCACGGGTTGGGGCTTGGTTTGAAAATCTGCATGTGGGTTTGCGGTCGAGAATGCTATGAAGATATCGCCCGAGCCGTCGCCGGAGATGCTGCCATCGCGCCCCAAGCCCAGGGTGACGCGTTTGGCGATGCGGTTCAATTGCATGGGTAAGAGCGGCGCGTCGGTGGCGACTACAACAATGATTGAGCCGATGTCCTTTCGGTGGGCTTCCACATCCGGCGGAATATTTCGAGCGGCAGGCCGGCTGGCTTCCGACCCCGGCAGAATTTCCTGGCCCACTGGAGCGCCCGCCACGCGCAGCAGATGCCGGTCGCCGAAATTGCATTGCACCAGCACGCCCACCGTGTAACCACCGTCTTTGAGATCCAGCCGCCGGGAAGATGTGCCAATGCCTCCCTTAAATTCAAAACAGATCATCCCCGTGCCGCCGCCAACGTTGCCTTCCGCCACAGGGCCGGAACGGGCGCTATCAATCGCCGACCAGGCATCCGCGGGATGCACGTGAAAACCATTGATGTCGTTCAGATCGCCATCCCAGGTTTCAGCGACCACCGGCAACGACCACCAATAACCCTCCGGGTCGGGCGGAAAATGTTTGACGCGCCAGGCGATTACCGCGTCACGGACCACGCCCACGCTGTGGGTGTTTGTAATCATCACGGGACCGTCAAGAAAGCCGGACTCATCCACCCAGTTCGTGCCGGTCATCTCTCCATTGCCGTTTTCCGTAAACCAGCCGGCAAACACGGGATCAAGATTGGCTTTGCCGCGCGGAAAGATTGCGGTTACTCCAGTACGAACCGGACCAACTCCCACATTCAATTTACCGCTTCCTGAAATCAAAGTGCGGTGGCCGACCTCGACACCGGCCACGTCAGTGATGGCGTTGAGCGGCCCCGGTGTGCCTTCGAACGGAACGCCCAAATCGCGCGCGCGAAGGTTTCGGGCGATCTGACCTTGCGGAGCCGGTGGAGACGGGACTTTCGGACCCAAATTTCGGCGCGGTGAGGCAAAAGCCGTCCAGCTCGTTAAGGCTGCCAATATCATTAGCGCCGCGATTCTGGAAGACGGCAATCGCGAGGGCCTGGCAACTGAGAGAGTCTCGCTCATTGCGGCAAGACTAGGAACGGCACGTGGACGCAACATCATTGCTTCGCCGGTGTGGATTGAAAGGCTTGCAGTTCGGCCGTCATGCGATGAAGCAAATCGGTATTGGCGTCAAGCTGCCTCCGCAGGATGGCGGCCTGGACTTTGAATAAAGGCCAGTTACTGGCTTCGGCGGCTTCAGTCAGTGCGGGCAATTCAAGGTGGGAATAGTTATAGCGCGCTGCGTAAATAGTGTGCTTGAACCATGGCCGGCCAGGAATGCCAGCCGGATCGAGCCAGTTGCGCTCAACCTGCATGAGTTCGGCATTCAATGTTTGCATCTTCGCGGGTGGGAGATTCTGATTCTTTAGCGCACCAGCGACGGCCGCATCCATGGCAGCACCCGCCGCGTGGAAATCCTTGGTGGCCTGAACCAGTGCGGAGACATCGGCGTGAGCGCTGATGTGGGACACCGTATCTAGAGCGTAGAGAAACGCCGAAATGCTATCGCCATAAGAAGCGAAGCTGTAAGGGAGTAAATCGGAATTGGCCAGCCGTAGAGCGGTCGCCCCCCACAGTTGAGTCATCAGGGCATGGTAGTGATAGCCGGGGTCGCCGAAATGATTCATCCAATAGTAATCGTCGTAAAGAGAGTGGTACACGCCGTAGGGGCCATCGAATTCCAGAAGCATAGTGGGAATGCCCAGAGAATTGAGAAACACTGTGTGGTCGGAGCCGCTGCCAATTCGAGTTTCCACCAGCTTGCCGTCCGCGGCTGGACCGGTATCTCCCATTTCCTGACCGCGCGAAATGCGCCAGGCGTCATAGAGAGATTTCTTCGACGGATCGTCCACGTCGTGGGTAACGTCCACCAGCAGCGGCGCCAACGATCCAATCGCACTGCCGTGGAAATATTGCCCGGAGGTGGCGGAATCCACATTGATATAGGCGACCGCTGATTTTTTCAAATCATCGGAATATTGCTCGCCCCATTCCGTCGAGCCGGTGAGCGCATATTCCTCCCCGTCCCAACTGCAAAAGACCAACGTACGGCGAGGACGAATGCCTTTGCGCAATTGGGCGCCGAGTTCTTCGGTCATTTCCAGCATGGAAGCGGTGCCGCTCGAAGGATCAACGCCGCCATAGACCCAGGCATCGCGATGATTGCCGAGAATGACCCACTGATCGGGCCAGTCCGCCCCTCGGATGCGGGCTTCGGTTACGTAGTAGGGCTGGATGGAATTATCCATTTCTACTTTTAAGTGCGCGGTAACCTTGTCCCCACCAAGGTGATAGACGATCGGCAAAGCGCCCTGCCAGTCTTGCGGCGCGGCTGGTCCGTCCATATTTTCCAGCAAGGGCCTGGCATCGCGCCATGAAAGTGGAATGCCAATTATTTTGGGTAGCGAAATAGCGTCGTCGGGGGAAATGTGTTTCGCGCCGGGCACGGACGCCCAACCGGGGGTGGTGGGATCCCCCGGCTCGAGAAAATCATAGGTAATTGCGCCGCGCTGGATGTGACTGGCCGGCCCCCAGGGCCCGTCGGGAAAAACCTTCCCGCGACGATAACCGTCCTCGGCGGGATCAGAATAAATAAGAATGGCCGCCGCGCCCTCCTTTTGCGCGGTAAATGCCATAAAACCGCGATAGCTATAAGGGTTGCCATAGCGCACCAGGACAATCTTGCCCTTCACGCTGATGCCCTGCTTCCGGAGCAGGTCGTAATCCTCGGGATTTCCGCTGTGCGCGTAGATCACGGGCGCAGTGACTTCACCGGAAGCCGAATAACCGAAGTAGGCACCGTCAACATGGCGATTGGTAGTGTCAGGATCCTGGGGATAGGCATCCTCGCGCAATCCTGCTTTGTAGTGTTTCGGTGTAACCATCTCAAGGGAAATCTCTTTCGGCCGGGAAGAATAGACATCGTATTCGTGGACAGTGACATCTTCGAGACCCTGCGTTTTCCACTCCGAGGCGATCCATTGGGCGAGATCGTTATTTCGCGCGGAGCCGGCGGGATGCGGTTCGCGGGTGAGATACCGATGAAATTCCTGGATTTCCTGGCGCGAAGTGGATGCGATCAGTTGTTTTTCAATGTCCGCCTCTTTCGCGCTGCCGAGGGCCGTGAAACCGCGAAGCATTTTTGGCGCGGCCGGATTCGATGATGCTGCGGGCTGCGGGGAGGAGGATTGTGGAGATGCGCCGGAAACGGATTGCGGCGCGGGCGATGATTGTGAAGTGGATGACGACTGTTGCGGTGGGGATGGCGGTTGCGATGGCAACCCTTGTTGTATGGCAGGGGTGGGCTGCTGAGGCGCCTGCTGGCGTGCCGCGACTAGAGTCCACACGCTCATGACCAGAACGAGCAACGCCCATGGCGCGGAGTTTTGCCGGTAGCCGCCAAGCCTCATGAAATACTCTCCCGCTGCAATTCGCCGGTTACGCGAAGGATGGCTGCTTCCAATGCGTTCACAATCTCCTCCATCTCTGGGAGGCTGATTATGTAAGGCGGGGCAAGCAGCGTGATGTCGCTGCGCAGGCCGTCCATGCAGCCCTGGACGGGGTAAGTGAGCACGCCATCCACCTTCATGTTATGGCCCAGGTTTGCATCCCTACGGAGTGGTACGCCGAGTGCGGCATCGTAAGCGCGGTTTGCAAAGCGGACTTCAGGAGGCCATGGTTCCCGTGTAGCAGCGTCGCGCACCCATTCGATTCCAACCAGTAGTCCCATCCCGCGAAGATCTCCCACACAAGGGTGCCGGCGCAAAGGCTCAAGCGCTTGCATCAATTGCAGACCAGCTTCGGGCACCCGCTCCATCAATCCGTGCGAACGCGCATATCGTAACACCGTGAGGCCCGCCGCCGTAGTTACGGGATGCGCGCTGTACGTAAACCCGTGGAGAAAATTTCCGGAACTCCGCGCAATGATGTCGACGACATCTCGCGAGGCGAGAACCGCGCCGAGTGGAGCATATCCGCTGGCCAGACCTTTTGCCCAGCAAAATGATATCGGGTTCAACGTTCCAATGATTGACGGCAAAGGGCCGACCAGTGCGGCCCATGCCGGTCATGACTTCATCGGCGATCAGTAAAATTCCCTGGCGGCGGCAAATCTCGGCGATGCGCGGCCAATAGCGTGGAGGCGGAACGGCGGTGCCAAGCATGGCGCCGACTATTGGTTCGGCAATAAAGGCGGCAATGTCGCTGGCGGAATTCAGGTCAGTTTCCGCCGCGAGAATGGTTGGCTATTCGTCGGCGCAGGCCACTTCGCATTGGGGATAACGCAGGCCGAAAGGGCAGCGATAGCAATAGCAGGGAGCGATGTGTCCCCACATAGCCAGCATGGGAGCATACATTTGCTTCCTGCGTTGATTGCCGGAAACGGCAAGCGCTCCCAAGGTTGCGCCGTGATAGCTTTGCCGCCGGGGCGATGACCCGGAAGCGATTGACCTCGCCGCGCTCCACAAAATACTGGCGAGTTAGCTTGAGCGCGGTTTCCGCCGCTTCGGAACCACCGCTTGTAAAAAAGACGCGGCCGCCTTTGTGAAAATTGGATGGGGCCAGGGCCAGCAATTCGGAGGCTAGTTCTTCCGCCGGCCCGGTGTGAAATTGCGATGAATGAACGTAGGCGAGACCGGCGGCTTGATGGGCCATGGCTTCCGCAACTTCGGCGACCCCGTGACCAATATTCACAACGGCTGCGCCGCCGGAGGCATCGAGTAAGCGGCGTCCATCGGCGGTGAAGAGACAACAACCCTCCCCACGAACCGCTACGGGATAATTCTTTCGAAAATTGCGGGCGCGGCGCAAAATTTCAACGGACTGGTTGCCGCGCGGCACGGGGAGAAGTGTTCACGAACGCATCTGCTAATTGGGCCGTGGCAACATGGAGTGGAAGAGACCGGGGAAAGCGAGGTTGGAGAACGCGAATTTGGACACCCAGCGAAAATTGACTATGACGAGACCGTGCTGCGATGGATGGACCGGTATTTGAAAGGCTCGACGAATGGAGTCTCGGATGAGCCGCCGGTGCGCTACTTCGTGATGGGCGCGAATCAATGGCGGACTGCGGCGCAGTGGCCTCCGCCTGCGCAAACCGTGCCTGTTTACTTGGCGGCGGGAGTGGGCCAATCGAATCCATCGAGCTTGGGGTAATTGCGCTGGGATCCCCTGATACCGAGCAAAACAGCACGAGCAATTCGCGTGATTCCATGGAATTCGTATCCGATCCGCTACATCCGGTGACTGACCCATACGGTGATGCGTAGGGGGCCCACGATTATCGCGCGCTCGCGGGAGCGGAGGGCGTGCTCACGTATGATTCGGCGCCATTGAAAACCGATTTCGAAGTAACGGGGCCGATTACCGCCGACGTTTTTATTTCGGCGGACACGCCCGACGTGGATTTGTGGGTCCGGCTGCTGTGGCACCCAATGGCACCGCGCAGAACCTGGTGAGCCCGGGGGCCGACGTTCAGCGGGCCAGCTACCGCGAAGGGGCAGGCGATGCCGCCGATGTTTCGCGACGATTGCTCAAGCCGAATCGCGTTTATGAAATTCAACTGACCCGGCTTATGACCAGCAACCTTTTCTTAAAAGGTCATCAGCTGCGGGTGCAAATATCCGGGGCGTTTTTCCCGCACCTCTCGCGTAATTTGCAGACCGGTGAAAACGCGGCGAGGTCAGCTCGTGTAAGGACAGCGCACATTCGGGTATGGAGCAATGCTCAATATCCCTCGCGACTCCTGTTGCCACACCCTGTTGCAGGGAGCGAATATTTGAGTCGGCCATTAACTGCGCCATAGAATAAAAGTTGAATCTTGACGCTGCCAATCGCGTCATATAAACGCTGGAACGTGCTGGCGCGTCATAGAAGCTACTTGGGGAGGATTTCATGGCTACCGCTGAAATCGTAAAAGCTCGGGGAGAATTTACCAACGAGGCGCTCATGGATTTCTCCGTGCCAAAAAATCGCCAAGCCATGGAAGCGGCGCTGAGTACCGTGGCCAAAGGGCTGGGCCGCGAATATCCCATATTGATTGGCGGTGAAGCGCTATACACGGAAGAGAAAATCCGCTCGACGAATCCGGCGCGTCCCGAGCAAGTGATTGGAATTTTTCAGAATGGAACGGTGGCGATGGCCGTCCGGGCGGTGGAGACCGCTTACCGGGCGTTCGATAAGTGGAAGCGCGTGCCCGCGGAGAAGCGCGCCGCGTCTCTGTTTCGGGCGCGGGAGATTTTGCTGCAACGGCGACTGGAATTGGATGCGCTGCTGGTATACGAAATAGGCAAGACGTGGATTGAAGCCGATGCCGACATAGCCGAGTTGATTGATTTCTGCGAATTTTACGGGCGCGAAATGCTTCGGCTGGCTGGGCCTCAACCTTTGGTGCCGGTGCACGGCGAGAAAAACTATCTGTCATATATTCCGTTGGGCGTCGGGATTGTGATTCCGCCATGGAATTTCGCCGCCGCAATTATGGGCGGGATGACAGTCGCGTCGGTAGTGACCGGAAACACCGTGGTGCTCAAGCCATCCAGCGATTCGCCGACGATTGCGGCGGAATTCGTGAATATCCTGTACGAAGCCGGTGTGCCGAAGGACGTGGTAAATTTCTTCACCGGGCCTGGACGAACCGCCGGGGAAGCGATGGTGACGTACGCGAAGACGCGTTTCATCGCCTTTACAGGGTCAATGGAAGCGGGGCTGCGCATCGGCGAACTAGCCGCGAAAAAGCAGCCGGGGCAACTCTGGATTAAACGTACTGTGCTGGAAATGGGAGGCAAGGACGCCATTATCGTCGAAGACGACGCCGATCTCGATGAAGCTGTGGAGGGCGTGGCACTGGCGGCTTTCAGCTATCAGGGGCAGAAATGCTCGGCTTGTTCGCGAGCGATTGTGTCCGACAAAATTTACGACCGCTTTCTTGAAAGGCTGATTCCCCGCGTTAAAGCCATCCAAGTGGGCGCGCCGGAGAAGCTGGAAAATTTCATGGGGCCGGTGATTAACAAGGCGTCAATGAAATCGATTATGGAATATATCGAAACGGGAAAGAAGGAAGGCCGTCTGGTGGCTGGAGGTAACGTTGTTAAAGGACAGGGCGACGGTTATTTTATTACTCCCACGGTAATTGCCGACGTTGCCGCCGACGCGCGCATCGCGCAAGAGGAAATTTTCGGTCCGGTGCTGGCGGTGATCAAATCGCAAAATTTCGAGCACGCCCTGGACATCGCCAACGGGACAGAATTTGGATTAACGGGTGCGGTGTACACGAACGATCCGGCCAAGCTGGCGAAAGCCTCCGAGGAGTTCCACGTCGGCAATCTCTATCTGAACCGCAAGTGCACGGGCGCGCAGGTGGGCGGCCACCCATTCGGCGGGTTCAACATGTCCGGGACCGATTCGAAAGCGGGCGGTCCCGATTATCTGTTGCTATTCCTACAGGCAAAGACGATAGCTGAAAAAGTCGCCACCGGCTAGCTGGTTTTGCGGGGCTGCTTTTCGGCCAAATCCAATAATCGCGCTAAAGCAATTTTTCGGCGGGGCACTAAATCTTCGACATAACATTACTTAAATAATAGACATTATAGAACATATTGGATATAATCTAATTTGTGAAGAGCGGGGGATAGAGCGCAACCCCGCCGCAATCGACAAACTCCGGACCTCGCATTTGAAAGCTCAATGCCAGGCACGCCTAAATCAGCATCATGGGATTCGAGGACATGGAAGAAAAAGCCATTTCGTATCGTTACATATGGAGCTTACATGCCAATGGGCCGCAACGGAGCTGGCAATCCAGCGGTAGCAATCATTGGTGGCGGATTGAGCGGCACGCTGCTAGCCATTCAGTTGCTGCAGCGAGCGAGCAATCTGGATATCACAGTTATTGAGCCGCGTGAGGAGCTAGGCCTCGGAATTGCCTATTCGACACGAGAATCCCACCATCTGCTGAACGTCCGCGCCGGAGCAATTAGCGCCTTGCCAGACAGGCCGGCGCATTTCCTCGGGTGGCTGACCCAACATAGTCCAAAGCTGGCGGTGAGTGATTCATTCGTACCGCGGCGCACATACGGCAGGTATATCCGAGACCTGCTGGACACGGCAAAGTCCCAAGCCAATCCATCAGTTCAGTTTGAGCACCGGCGCGCGGAGGCGATTGCGGTGGAGCGTGGCGGCCGGGGAATCGAAGTTGTTTTGCGCGATGGAGACATCGTTTCGACAGACTATGCGGTGGTGGCGCTAGGCAACTCCTATTCGAGTTGCGCCCCAGTAGAGGCATTTTCCGCAAGCACCCCCGCGGGCTACTTTTCATCGCCGTGGGACCCGGAATCTCTGGGAACCTCACAGAAGACGGAGCCGTGGTGCTAATCGGCGCAGGGCTTACGGCGGTGGACACGATACTGAGCCTGCAAGCGCAGGGGCATCGCGGGTCCATACACGTGATTTCGCGACACGGATTAATGCCACAAGTTCATGGGCACGGCAATAGCGCGCCAGTGAACTTCGATGACGTGCGGACCCTTCCGGTGTCAGGTTCGATCCGGGCTTTGCTAGGGGCGGTACGCGGAAAGGTTGCCCGGGTTCAGGCGCAAGGCGGAGATTGGAGAGCGGTGGTTGACGGCCTTCGTCCGTGGACCAATGAAATCTGGCAGGGACTGCCAGTCGCCGAACAACGCCGGTTCGTGCGCCACTTGAGCGCAATTTGGGACGTGCATCGGCATAGGATGGCGCCGTAAGTGGGTGATGTCATATTCATGCTAATGGAGCAGGGGCGGCTCTGCGTTCATGCGGGGCGTGTGCAATCTCTGGCAAACGACAGGGAAGCGATCTTAGTCCGGGTGAAACCGAGGCACAGCGAGAAAGCAGCGGAATTACGAGTGGCGCGGGTTATCAACTGCGCGGGCTTTGTAAGTCACTACAGCAAGATTGAACATCCATTACTAAAAAATCTGTTAGCGGCGGGGAGGATCAGCCCCGGGGTGCTAGGGATCGGTTTCAAGGCTACAAAGGAAGGCCAGCTATTACGCCCGGATGGCGACCACTCCGAAGGATTGTTTACATTGGGACCATGCCGGCGAGGGCCGCTCTTTGAAAGCGTCGCCGTGCCCGAAATTCGCGTGCAGGCGGCTGAAATAGCTCAACACTTGGTTTCATTGGCGATGCCCAAAGAAATCACATCACAACGAAACCGCATGCAATACGGCCTGGGTCTGCTTGAGGAATCCATCGCCAGCGCGGCATCCCCGTTGGCGTAGCGCGACACGCTTTTATCGCATTACGGTTACCCGCAACATAAAGAATGTCACTTCACCTGCCATCACGCCGAAACTTTCGAATCGTTCGTGGATCATATAAGATGTAGAAACAGATATTTCAGGAGACACACTATCCATGCGGGTTTTCGTTAACAATACCCATAGCAAGCTAGGCGTGTGCGCGGCTCGTCTGCGGACAACCGCGAGAGCGCTGGTCCTTATGCCAATATTCGCGGTGTTGGCGTGCAACGCGGCGCATGGGCAAGTGCCCGCTTATAAAGGCAATACGCCGGCCTCGGCCACCGCCAAAGGCGATCAAACCGCGGTGCTCTCGGGTGGATGTTTCTGGGGAGTGGATGGGGTGTTCAAGCATGTCAAAGGGGTGAAGAGCGTCCTTTCCGGTTATTCGGGAGGCAGCGCCCTTACCGCGCATTACGAAATTGTAAGCACTGGCATCACCGGCCATGCGGAGTCGGTGAAAATTACCTACGACCCTGCCACAATCTCATATGCCGAACTGCTGAGGGTGTTTTTCTCGGTGGCCCATGACCCTACTGAGCTAAATCGCCAGGGACCCGACTCGGGAAGCCAATATCGCTCTGTGATTTTTTACACCGATGAGCAACAGAAGGAAATCGCGCAGGGATACATTAGTCAGATCAATAAAGATAACGTGTTCCCCTCCAAGGTGGTGACCCAGGTAGTCCCCCTAACACATTTCTATCCAGCCGAGGAATATCACCAGAATTTCCTCGAGCTGCATCCTGATTATCCATACATCGTCTATAACGATTTGCCCAAGCTGGATGATTTGAAGAAGCAATTTCCCGCGTTGTACAAACCGTAACCATGGCCCGCGTAGCCCGCAAGAATTATTCGCTCGCGCGAGCGATCATGCGGAAAGGCTTGGAAACAGCCTCCGTGGCGGCCGGTCACTCGAGCAGCAGTCTCCGTATCGCACCGAGCTGGTTCATCGTGGGAGGGCAGCGGTGCGGCTCCAGTTCGTTATATGAATACATGGTGGCCCACCCGCTGATCACGAGGTCAGCGGTGAAAGAAATCCACTATTACGACAATAATTTCCAACGGGGCGATTCCTGGTACCGGGCTTATTTCCCCACTCGCCTCTATGCGCGGCTCACCGCGATGCGGCTGGGGCGTGAGCCGCTGGCGGGGGACGCAACGCCCTACTATATGGCCCATCCGCACGCACTGGGGAGGATCGCCAAGGAATATCCTGTTGCAAAGATTCTGGTTGTGCTGAGAAATCCAGTGGATCGGGCCTATTCGCATTATTTTCACGAGCGTGGAATCGGCCACGAGCCGCTGGCGTCATTTGAGGAAGCTATTGACCGCGAGCCGGAGCGGTTAAAGGGCGAGGCTGAGCGAATGGCCGCGGACCCCGGGTATTACAGCTTCGCACATCAAAATTTTTCGTACGTGACGCGCGGATTCTACGTCCAGCAACTGGAGCACCTATTTAGCTTATTCCCGCGGCAGAATATTAAAATATTGTCCTCCGGTGAATTGTCGAAGGACACTGCGGGCGCAATGGCGGGAGTTTTTGGCTTCCTGGGGCTACCATCCAACGGGCAGGAAAAGTTCAGGCGTGAAAATGCACGCAGCTACCCCCCCCTTGAAGCGCCTATGCGGCGAAGACTCCAAGGTATTTTCGCGCCCCACAATAAGCGCCTGTTCACGTTGCTCGGCGTTGATTACGGGTGGAACAAGGTTGTTTGAGCGCCAGGGGACAAACGCCGCTTTGCGTTACAATAATGGTTAAACCGGAGCCTTATATTCCCGCGTTAATCTGGCGCCGGTTTTGATCGCGACGATTCTGAAAAGGCAGGTGTTCTGATGTTGTCTGAAATGGCCGTACAGCCGCAGACCTGGGGCGGCGGTTTTCCGGGAGCGCCCTTGATTCGCGAAGTGGCTGCCGTCACCGAGAGCGAAGTGCGAAAGCTCCTGCATGACCCCATCGAGATGCTGTCGCGCGTGGTACAACCAGCCATATGGATCTTGATTTTCGCCCCTGTCTTTTCGAAACTTCATGGGATACCGACGGGCGGCATCCGGTACCTTGATTTCATCGTCCCGGGCATTCTGGCGCAAGGCGTGCTTTTCGTTTCGGTGATTTACGGCGTGGGATTGCTTTGGGAGCGCGACACGGGAATTCTGCAGAAATACCTGGTCAGTCCAGCATCTCGCCGGGCCCTTGTGATGGGGAAATCCCTGGCGGCGGGGGTCCGCAATGCGCCGCAGGTTTTAGTGATTTACCTGCTAGCCGCGCTGGCCTCGGCCAAGATTCGCTGGAACCCGCTGTTGATCCTGGCCGCGTTGGGACTGGTGATTATAGGTTCCGCGCTTTTCTGCACCCTTTCCATGATTGTGGCGTGCGTGGTAAAGAGCCGGGAGCGCTTTCTGGGAGCTAATCAACTGCTGATGCTGCCGCTCTTTTTTGCCAGCAACGCGCTATATCCGGTGGCCATGATGCCCGCCTGGTTGCGCTGGATCAGCAATATTAATCCCTTGAGCTATCTCGTGGACGCTTTGCGCACGGTGATGTTACCGGGGGCGCACAGCTTACATGGCGTGTGGGTTGACGTGCTGGTGGAAGTGCCGTTGCTAATTGTGCTGACGGAGATTTCCGCATGGCTCTATCCGCGGGTTGAGTACTGATCCGTCAGGCTCCATCGGCTCGGTAGCTAGGTTATGAAGCTTCCAGCCCGCGGCGGCCATCCAACATGGGACCATTATTTCGTTTGGCGAATTAACGAACTATCCGGGAGCGGCCCGGCAGGCGGAACACACTTATGTTGCGAGAAATGTTGAAATCAAAAATTTATAGAGCCACGGTAACGTCCTGCGATCTTAACTATGAGGGCAGCATCGCGATTGATGAAGACATTCAGGACGCCGCCGGCCTCGTGCCCAATGAAGCGATACACATATGGAACGTGACCAATGGTGCGCGATTCATGACCTACGTCATTAACGCGGAGCGCGGCTCCGGGGAAATCAGCGTCAACGGTGGGGCCGCGCGGCACGTGCAGCGTGGCGATATCCTGAATCTTGCCGCTTTTTGCCACGTGGACGAAAGGGAGATTGGCTCGCACAAACCTCAAATTGTGATGGTTGACGAAGCCAATCGCATTCGCGTGCTCGCGCACGCGAACTAGTGGCATCTTGATTGTTTTTGGCGCTGGCGGAAAATCTCAGTTGTGACGCTGAACGATGGGTGGCCGGCGTGGCGTACATTCACTTCAAGAATTTGGAATAAGCCACCTAACACAAGCCACAAACTGTATGTAGTTGCGAGCCTGAACGAGATTTATTGGTGGTATAATTCTTCAACGAGTGCCTCAATATGAGGCACATTTCTCCCGTGAGGCTTTCGTGACCGTCGTTGACAAAACCGCAGGTCTTTCGCGTACCTGGCATCTCCTCCGGCAATCGGACCCTTATCCGCCGGTTAAACGGCGGGAGCGTAGGGAAAGGGCGGGATTGTCGTTTTCCCAGCGGAGCATGTGGACCCTTTGCCAGTTTGAGGGAGCGTCTCCCGCGTACGTTATTCCCACGGCTTGGCGCATTGCAGGTCCTCTTGATGTACTGTCCCTGGAACGGAGCCTCGCAGAAATTGTCCGGCGCCATGACAGTCTGCGCACCGTCTTTCCGGTGGTGGATGGGAGTCCGGTTTCGCGAATTACGCCCGCCGAAGAATTCAAAATTGACCAGGTAGATCTGAGAACGTTGCCGCAGGCCGCGCAGGAGCCTGAAGCGCAACGCCTGATGGCACTCACTTTTCATCATCCGATGGATCTGGCCGAGGGTCCGCTATTTCGAGTGAGACTGGTGCGACTGAAGGATGACGAACACCTTCTGCTCATTGCCATCCACCATATCGTCGCCGACGGATCGTCTATTGGTGTGTTGATGGACGAAATGACCGCCTTGTACAACGCTTTTTTCAAGGGTCAGTCATCTCCCCTGGCGGAATTGCCGGTGCAATACAGCGATTTTGTGGAGTGGCAGCGAAGCTGGGTAAACAGCAAATTTCTGGAACCCCAGATTTCCTACTGGAAGGAACAACTGAAGGGAGCGCCGTCGCTGACGGAATTGGCCACCGATCGTCCTCGCCCGATTGTGCAAACTTATAACGGCGGAACGAAGTATTTCAACCTGAGCGATGCGCTCACCGCTGGTGTTGTGGCTCTTAGCCGCCGGTCGGGTGTGACCGTCTTTATGACTCTGGTGTCGGCGTTCGAAACCCTGCTGCAACGGTACACACACGCCGAAGACATTGTTATTGGCTGCCCTATCGCCAACCGTGATCGGCAGGAGATTCAGGGACTAATTGGCTTTTTCGTCAACCTGATGGTGTTGCGGACGGATTTTTCCGGCAATCCAACGTTCCAGGAAATTCTCCGGCGCGTGCGCGATACCATGCTTTTCTCCTACGCGAATCACGATGTCCCTTTTGACAAGCTGGTTGAGGAACTACGCCCGGAACGTAATCCGGGCTACAACCCCGTATTCCAAGTGATGTTCGCGCAGCAGAAAGCTGGCTGGCAGATCCTGAAGCTCGATGGGCTGAAATGCGAATCGCTTCCTGTGGACAACGGCACGTGCAAATTTGATTTGAGTCTTTATATCGCCGAGGAAACCGAGGAACTGAGTTGCTGGCTGGAATATAACCGGGATTTATTCGATAGCGACTCCATGGAAAGAATGGTGGGGCATTTCCAGACCTTGCTGGAAGCGATAGTCGCCGATCCCAACCAGCCGGTGGCCACTCTGTCACTGATGTCCGCCGCTGAAAAACACCATGCGCTGGTGGAGCTGAATGATACGGCCGCTGAATATCCCGCGGAAGCCTGCGTTCATCATTTATTCGAGAAGCAGGTGGAAAAATATCCCAACGATCCGGCCGTGGTGTTTGAGAAGCAGCAAGTTACCTACCGAGAGTTGAACCGTCGAGCGAATCAACTGGCTCATCATTTACGGAAGCTTGGAGTTGGGCCCGACATCCCGGTGGCTCTGTGCATCGAGCGGGGCGTGGACATGCTGGTGGGGCTGCTGGGGATTTTGAAGGCCGGGGGTGCGTACATCCCATTGGATCCGGCATATCCCAAAGCCCGTCTGGCGTTAATGGTGGGCGATGCGAAACCACCGGTGCTGCTGACCCAGGAAGCTTTGTTGGGGGTGATACCCGAATTCAGCGGGCGGGTGTTCTGCCTGGATCGCGATAAAGGGGAGTTGGCCCAGGAGAGCACGGAAAATCCTGGGATCAGCCAGTCGCCGGAAACCCTGGCCAACATTCTCTATACATCAGGTTCGACAGGGGTGCCCAAGGGCGTTGCCCTGCCCCATCGCGCGCCAGTGAATTTGCTGACTTCCATGAGCCGCAAACCGGGCTTGACCAGGCAGGACCGCATGCTGGCAGTCACCTCTTTTTCATGGGACATCGCGGGCGTGGAGCTTTTTCTGCCGCTCACTCTGGGCGGATGCGTGACCATCGTGAGCCATGAAACAGCGGCCGATGGCATCGCTTTGCAGGAGGAAATGAAGCGCTCGAAAGTCACCTTCATGCAGGCGACCCCAGCGACCTTTCACATGCTCCTGGAAGCGGGATGGAAGGGCGACCGGCAGATGAAGGTGATTTGTACGGGAGAGCAGTGGCATCGCGATCTGGCTGCGGAATTGCTGCCCCGGGTGGGCCAGCTTTGGAACATGTATGCGCCCACGGAAACCTGTATCTATTCCTTCGGGCACCGGGTCACTCCCGAAGACCTGACGATTCCGGTGGGCCAGCCGGTGGCCAACACACAATTCTATGTGCTGGATGGCAGCGGAGAGCCGGTGCCTCCGGGGATCATCGGAGAACTCTATATTGGAGGGGTGGGGGTATCGCGGGGCTATTTGAACCGCGGGGAACTGACTGCGCAGAAGTATGGGCCCGACCCATTCAGCGCCGATCCGGGGGCGCGGCTGTTCCGGTCGGGGGATTGGGCCAAGTATTCACCGGACGGAACGGTGCAACTGCTGGGCCGGGCTGACGATCAGGTCAAGATACGCGGGATACGCATTGAGCTGGGAGAGATTGAAACAGCGCTATCGAAGATGCCGGGAGTGAATCAGGCGGCGGTGGTGGTGGCGGGCACGGGGGCGGACAAGCGGCTGGTGGCTTACGTGATACCGTCCCCGGGCGCGACGCTGGGCAATTCCGAAGTACGCGCGTTCCTGCAGGATAAATTGCCGGATTACATGCTGCCTTCGGCATGCGTAACCATGGAAGCGTTCCCCCTAACCCCCAGTTGCAAGGTGGACCGGAGGAAGCTGGCGGCGATGGACGTGAAGTATGAATTGCCGGTGGCGGATTTTGTGGCGCCGCGTGATCCGCTGGAACGGCAACTGGTGCAGATCTGGGAAAAGATACTGAACGTAAAGCCGGTGGGGGTAACCCAGAACTTTTTTGACCTGGGCGGCCATTCGCTGCTGGCCGTTACCGTGCTGCGTCAGGTAGAAAAAAATATTGGCAAGAAGCTGCCTCTGGTGGCGCTCTTCCAGGCCCCCACGGTGGAGGGATTTGCGAGAATCATCCGCGATTCGGGATGGTCCGCGCCGCCGGTGATCGCCGTGCAGCCCAAGGGAACGAAGCCGCCCTTCTTCTGCATCTATGACCGGTTTGATTACGGCAACCTGGAAACGCTGCTGGGCGATGACCAGCCCATCTACGTGCTGCCCTTCGACGAGATGTTCGACAAGCAGATGAAGCGCGGATTCGTGGATGTCGCCCAGGAATTTGTTGCACGCATGCGAACCGTGCAGGCCGAAGGGCCATATTATGTAGGGGGAATGTGCTTGGGGGCGAGAATCGCCTTCGCCATTGCCAGCGAGCTTTACAAGCAGGGAGATACGGTGGGGCTGCTGGCAATTATTGATTCGCCCGCGCCGGGATATAGGACGGCAATTCAACGTGGCACACGAATGGAGCGGCTCCGTTTTAACCTGCTCGACGATCTGGCCTTCGAGTGGCAAATCCTAAAGGAGCTGAATTTCCGCCAGAAAATCGAAGTCATCGCCGAAACGGTAAAACTGGATGTGACCCGCTACAGCTGGCGATTGAAATGGCGGATGAGGAAAAGATTCTATAGCCGTCGTGGACAGGAAATTCCACTGGAAAAGCGCGACACCTTCCAGCTAATGCGCGAAGCCGTGAGAGACTTCTGCCCGCCGGAGCCTTATCCCGGGACTGTCACTCTTTTCCGGCCAACGAAGCGACCAGGAGATTCTTATAGGGATATTGCGATGGGCTGGGGCAGCTCCCATTTCGGCCAACTGGAGATTCATGAAGTTCCCGGCAGGCACATCGAGATGCTGCGCAAGCCCAATGTGGAGGTTCTGGGGCGCATACTTTCCGACTGTCTCCAAAGAGCCCACCAGAAATCGGTCCGCGAGGCGCCCGGAGTTGCCGATCCGGCCACGCGTGATCGGACCGCCGCAGACCTGGTTGAGTGCGTCCCGCAATAACTTTTCGTCCGATCAACGCTGTGTGTATGTTGTGAATCTCATGCAGGGAAATAAACGGAACCGCCGCATTGGCCCCTGGCGAGCTAAAAACGCAGAGTGGCCAGCAGACGAAGAGGCTGGAGCAGAAGATCCAGGGCACTCGCTGCTCCATGTACCAGCATGTGGGCCTGGAGTATGGTTTCCACTGAACAGCCTTCTCCATTATCCACCGCAATAGCCAAGCCTCCCGCTTCCTTTACGCGCGATAGAAGCAACCTGTCGTTGTTGCCATTCCCAAGCGCGGCGACGTGTTTGGGGTGGTATCGCGATGCATACACGGCCTTTTGCTCATGCTCGCGGCCGCCCTCAAGAATTTGGAGAATGACGGGCACACCCGCGAATTCCTGGCGCACCGTGCTAAAGGTATCCGCCGAAAGTACATGAATTTCCACCAATTGCGTCAAGCGGACGAGTTTTTCGCGCACCTCTGGCGATAGCGCGCCGCCACACGACAGGGTCCCAGTGAAATCGCTGATGATGGTGTTAATGTCGCGATCACCAAACCCCGGAATTTGAATGCGGAAACCCGGCTTTTCCGGCAACGCAATGCCCCTTCATAGAAACTGCCCACCATCGCGAGACTACCGGAGATATTCCGGTATGCCAAGAAAAAACCACTTGGAATGATAAGAGCGCGCTGGCGAGAAATAGCGATGGTTGCATTTGGATTGAAAACGGGACATGCTTTCGCGTCTTTGGCACCCATCCAAAAGGCGCGAGCAGGGATATCCGCAAATGACAACAACGATGCACATTCCAGGAGGCACCATGAAGGGCATGATTAAAATGTCTTGGATTCTTTGTCTGGCGATCACAGGGGCCGGGCTATTACCAGCCACGGCGCGGGCGCAGCAGTTTATTTACACGAATAACAATAATTATGACACGGGCAATACCACCACAGCTTTGCAAGTGGCTGGCGCGGGATTAACGGTGATCAATACTTACTCTACGGGGGGCGCAAGCGCCGGCGGAGGCTATTTCGCCGAAACGAGCGTGGCAGGGGCACACACCGCGTCGAACACCTGCCTGTTCGTTTCCAACGGAGGGGATAGCACTATATCCGCATTCACGGTAAATACCGGAACCGGGGTACTGACGCCGGTCACCGGCTCACCATTTTCCGCTGGGGTCAGTGGCGATCAACAATACGGAATTGGACTGACTGTGGGCAAAAATAAGGCGCTGTTTGCGGGGAACACCGGATTCGAGAGCATTTCTTACCTCGGTATTCAAGCGAATTGTTCGCTCTCGGCGGCAACGGTGATCAACACCCCGGGATCTCCCGATGGGATGAAGGTGACGCCCAACGGCAAATACCTGATCGCAGCCTACCTGGGATCCGTGGATGCTTTCAAGATTGATTATTCGACGCAGAGCCTGACCGAAACGGGGCCGTTCGCAGCGGAGGGAGCCGCGGCGGGAGTGGAAATCGCTTGCGACAATGCCACCGTTTATTTTGGCGACGCCACAACCAACATTGAGGTGGAAGTCTTTCGCCTTATGAGCGACGGACAAATGTCGGAGGTCAACAATTTTTCCAGTAATGACGGAGTGAATTCGAATAACGTGCTGCTCAGCAGCGACGGCAAAACACTGTATGTCAGCAGCACCATGTCCAACCAGATCACCAGCCTGGCGGCCGGATCGGGCGGTTCGCTCACCTACGGCAGTACGCTCACTCTCCAAGGAGCGCCGCAATACTCCCTTGGGCTGGCGGCGCCAAAGAGCGGCGACAATATTTTCATTTCTGAACAGAACAATCCCGAAGGAATCGGGGTGGTTATGACCAAGGGTACGTCGCTCCAGGAAAAATCAGGCTCGCCATTTCCAGTGGAAGACAATGGATTTGATCCCGCGAGTTTGACAGCGGTGCCCGAAAGGGTTTGTCCGCAATAGGTCTGGCACATTTCCGGCTCTGCCTGCGCTTTGTAGCTAACCGGAGGCCGAGTCGGGCCCAATAAATCATCGCTCTCCGAGGATTCCACACCCTCCTGGCTGCCCAAGCCGCTCCGGTATAATAGTCGAGTGGCAAATCACGCATACCTGAGTCTGTGGCTGGAAGACGCATACGAAAGCACACTACTGAGGAATTTTCAACAATTCCTGGAAACAGTTCCCTTCTCCGTCCACCGGCCGGGCTTCACGGAGTTGGTGGTCCGGGCGATCAGCCCGGCGGAAGCCCCATTGCTGGAGCGGGATCTGCGGGGCGCAAACGTGGATGCGGCCGCGGTGACCACGATAATCGCTGAACAGTTTCACTCCGATAGCAGCTACGAAGTAAGCGCGTGGTGGGATTTGTGGGCTCCCAACACGGACAGCGATGCCGCTGTCGCGTGGCGATTGCAGCCGCAGCCCCTTCTGATTTTTTCTAACGGTCAAGATTATGACGATGGAATCGCCCGCGACCTGGGACACATCCAAGCGGATATCGGGTTTGAAGAGTTCTTTACCGGTGGTGGCGGGATGGATGGCGCCCATAAGCAGCCAGATAGTGATGCCAGCGCCACGGCGACACATGACTCAGATCGCGATACGAAGCCGGGGGAACCCAACTTGGCGGCGACAATGGCGCGTGGTCAGACCCATATGATTTACCGCGAAAAGACCGCCGCGAATGTTCGCATGCTGATGGACTGGCGGGATCGTGCGCGCGCGGCTGTGGATGTGAATCGGATCCAGTTGTGGTCTGAAGGGGAAGAGGACTTTGAAGCACGGCTGGAAGAGATTCTCGCGGCTCGCTAGTGCGCTAATTGTGGCAGCACTGATGACCATCGTCGCGGCACCACGCGGTTATACGAAGATTTTCGCCGCAGAGCCAAACGCTCAGGATGCTAGAACCCAGAAGCCAAAAGACGAAGCTCCCAAGGTTAATGAGCTCTCGGTGGCCGGTCTGCGCCCAGGAAACGACAGTCTCGCGCGAGCCCGGAAGAGATATGGTGGCATGCGCCAGATTCCATCCGACGACAAGAGCGTCCTCATTTGGGAGAACTCATGCGCGCACGAGACTTTGCGCGTGGAGGCCGATGATTCGGGCGTGATTCAATTCGTTACCGCGCAGGCTGTTGCTACGCAAGGCGGGGAACATCCGGGCAAGTGTAGCGAGAAGAGCGCCACGTCCGTCCGTAGCACCCTCTGGCGAACAGGTCACGGTTTGGCCATCGGCGACGATAAAGCGCGCGTAGTTCAAATCTACGGCCAACCGGGATCCGACGGGCCTTCGACGGGGGAACATCGTGAAGGCGAACTGATGTATTACGCATTTGACTGGGCCGGTTCCGATGTACCGCAGGTGCTGGAAGTATATTGCGACCGCGCGACGAGCCGAGTGGTCGAAATCACGCTCTCAGCCCCCAGCCTGTGACACGCGGCCTATGATTCCATTCGCAAATCGATACGGGCCGATGGCGTTGATTCTAGTTTTGGTCATTACGCTAGTCTCCTGCAATCAGGACGCGGACAGTGAGAATCCGAATCAGGCGTCCGCCGAAGCGGCCGCCTCCGTCACTCCGCCGGATATTCAGAGCGTGGCCGACGCGGCGCTGGGAACCGGAGCGCACGTGGTTGCGTTTGGTAATCTAGGAGGCACCGGTACGCAGCAAATCTTCGCGGTGAATCCCTTGCATCCAGGGGCCATAGCCAGCGGATCGGACCTGATTATCAGCCGTGCAGTAATTGTGGATCATCAGTCGAGCGGCTGGAAAGAGGTTTTTCGCTGTGATGAGAGCCTAACCAATCCGGCGGGATACTTGCCGGGATTGAGGCACCCCGCATCGGCGGGATGGCGGTTAAAGCTGGCCACGGGAGGCGCGGATGGTTCAACACTATATCTTACTCCGTTAAGCCAACCCGGAACTGGACCTCAGGATATGATTGGAGTTCGCTGGAATCCGGGAGTGAAGAGATACGAATCGCTGGACGGCCATTTTCGTGCGTTCCTGCATGAAGAGCCAGAGTTGGAGAAGCCCGAGGTGCCGATTCACTAATGAGCGCCATAGCACAACCCGTAGCGGGAGTTAAAACCCGCGCGCAGCAGCCTTCGGCGTGGCATCATCTGCGGCGCCTAATGCCTTACGTTGCGCGATACAAGGGCATGACAGTACTGGGATTAGTGACGCTGGCCCTGATGGGTATTGTGGGCAGCCTGCCACCGCTCATCATCGGGATCATTTTCGATTGCCTAGGCAAGGCGCCGCAGGCCCTCAGCAACCTCCAGGGAACGGCGCGCACATTGCTGCACCCGCTATTTATCTTTTATCATCCGCTGTCCTATCGGGCGATTGTGTTTTATTGCGCCATGCTGGTGCTTGCCGCACTGGTGAAAGGGGTGTTCTCTTATTGGACTCGCTGGATCCTTATCGGCGTGTCCCGCGATATTGAATACGACCTGCGCAACGATCTGCTGGCCAGCCTCTTGAAGCTCGAGCCGCAATTCTACGTCCGCAATCCCACGGGCGAATTGATGTCGCGCTGCACAAATGATTTGAACGCGGTTCGCATGGTGCTGGGACCGGGGATCATGTACACGGCCACCACGATTACCACGATGGTGCTGGCTGCCTATTTCATGCTCAAACTGTCGCCGATGCTGACGCTTTGGGTTTTGCTGCCTGTGCCCCTGGTGGCTATCTCGGTGCGCTATTTTGGGCAGATTATTCATCGCCTGTCGGAAAAAATCCAGGCTGCACTGGCGACTCTTTCCGCCAAAGCCCAGGAAAATCTAGCGGGCGTCCGCCTGATTCGCGCCTACGCGCAGGAAGAGCCGGAAATCAAGCTTTTTGACGCGCCCAACCGGGAGTATGTATCCCGCAATATCCAGTTGATTCGCTCGTGGAGCATGTTTTTTCCCGCTTTGCGCGCGCTGATCGGGACAACGTTTGTCATTGTGCTGTGGGAAGGCGGAAGAATGGCCGTGCAGGGGCGAATGTCGGTGGGAACTCTCTTCGCCATTTACACCTACATGGTGCAATTGGTGTGGCCGATGGTTGCGTTGGGATGGGTTACCAACATCTTTCAACGGGGCGCCGCTTCCATGGGACGCCTTAATTATTTGCTGGACGCCACGCCCCGCATTGGCGATCCCTCCATTGATCTGCTCCCCATTCATTGGAATGACAGCCCCGAGCAAAAACAAGCGCGCGCCACATCCGGGAACGGCACCGGCAATCACGGGACTGCGGACCGTGAAAGTGAAATACGAGGCGAAATTGAGTTCCGCCACCTCACGTTTTCCTACCCAACGGCGTCGGAAGGCACGGAACCCGCACTGCAGGATATTAACCTTGAGATTCCCGCCGGCTCCACGCTTGGAATTGTGGGCCACACAGGCAGCGGCAAGTCCACGCTGGTATCCCTAATTGCACGGCTGTGGGACGCTCCAAAGGGATCACTCGAATTGGACCAACGCGACCTCCAGAACTGGCCGCTCGCCGAGTTGCGCCGGGCGATTGGCTACGTTTCGCAGGACCCGTTCCTCTTCAGCGAGACGATTCGCGGCAACATTGCATTGGGCGTGCCGGACGCCAGCGACGAAGCTGTCAGCGAAGCCGCCGAGATTGCCAGCTTGAGGGAAGACGTGGAGTTGCTGCCCAAGGGCTTCGATACACTGCTGGGAGAGCGCGGCATAACCCTTTCCGGGGGCCAGAAACAACGAACGGCGCTCGCGCGAGCGATTTTGCGCGATCCTAAAATCCTGATACTCGATGATTCCCTTTCGAGCGTGGACACCGAGACTGAAGACCGGATTCTAACGCGGTTGAAACAAGTAATGCGGAAGCGCACGACAATCGTTATTTCCCATCGCATTTCCACACTGCGGCACGCGGATCAAATTATCGTTCTGCGGCGTGGACAAATTGTGGAACGCGGGACGCATGAGGAACTACTAGCGGCGGGTGCGGAATATGCCGACCTCTACGAAAAGCAATTGCTCGAGGAAGAACTGGCGCGCGCATGAGCGACTTTCGCGAAGAAGAGGCCCTCGGAAAGATCTACGACTCTCAGCTTACCCGGCGGCTGCTCAGGTATCTGCGCCCTTACCGGTGGCAAGTGACTTTGGCGCTGGGGCTCACCTTGGCGGTCACACTGATGGAGGTTATCGGCCCGATTTTTTTCCATATGGGTGTTGACCGCTACGTCGTCCCCGGCCTTTCGGCAAAGATTTCCCACAGCGTCGCCTATCATGGCCTGGCGCTGGTCAGCATTGCGTTCCTGCTTTCCCTCATTATCGGATTCGCGTTGCAATACTGGCAGATGACGGTGATGCAGCGCGTGGGCCAGCAGACCATGTACGACATGCGGCGCGAAATCTTCGCCCATCTGCAGCGCCTTCCCATCAGTTTCTATGATCGCAGCCCGGTCGGGCGGCTGGTGACGCGCGTAACCACAGATGTAGATGCACTCAACGATCTCTTCGCATCCGGCGTGGTGGCCATGCTCAACGACGTAGTCCTGCTGGCCGCCATTGTCGGCGTGCTCTTCCATTGGAGCGCGGTGCTGGCTCTGGCCACCCTTTCGGCAATACCGTTAATGACCATCACCACGCTGGTTTTCCGCCGCGCGGTGCGCGACGCCAATCGGCGTATCCGCACGGCCATTGCGCGAATCAACTCCTTCCTGCAGGAACGCATTTCAGGCATGGCCGTCGTGCAGCTCTTCAGTCATGAGCGGAAGTCGCAGGATGAGTTCGAGAAATTGAACCGCGTGCATATGGAGGCATACAAGGACGCCATCAACGCCTATGCGCTTTTTTATCCCGCAATTGAATTTTTTAGTTGGTTCGCGATTGCGCTGCTTCTGTGGCGAGGCGGATTGCGGGTGATGGGCGGCGCGGTTGAAATTGGCGTGCTGTTTATGTTCATACAGTATGCTCAGCGATTTTTTCAGCCTATTCAGGATCTGAGCGAAAAATTCAATATTTTGCAGACGGCCATGGCGGCATCCGAACGCATTTTTCGCCTGTTGGATGAACCGATTCCCGCCGTTGAGACAGCCCGCGAACTTCCCGCTTCGCTCGGAGCTATTGAGTTTCGCAATGTTTGGTTCGCCTACACCGGCGGAGATGATCCCGCCGAGAGTGACTGGGTGCTGCGCGGTATCTCCTTCAAAATCGAACCGGGCCAAACGATTGCCATCGTCGGCCATACTGGCGCGGGAAAGACCACGCTAATTCAGCTTCTGCTGCGCTTCTATGACATACAGCGCGGGCAAATCCTGCTGGATGGCCTGGACATCCGTGAATTCCCCGTGCAGGAGTTGCGTCGTCAATTTGGGATTGTGCTGCAGGATCCCTTCCTTTTCACCGGAACTCTGGAATCGAATATTCGCCTGGGTACGGCATCGGTAACGCGTGAAGACGTGCTGGAAGCCACAGCGCAGGTGGGATTAGAGAGCTACATTCGGACATTGCCCGGCGGCATCGAAGCGCCGGTGAATGAGCGCGGGGGAACGCTTTCCGTCGGTCAGCGGCAGTTGGTTAGTTTCGCGCGGGCACTAGCGCACAAGCCCCGCTTCCTGATTCTGGACGAAGCCACGTCCAGCGTGGATACCAATACCGAACTATTGATCCGCGCCGCCCTGGACCGACTGCTGAAGGGCCGTACGGCGCTGGTGATTGCTCATAGGCTGAGCACCATCCAACATGCCGACCGCATTCTTGTTTTTCACCGCGGTAAGCTACGCGAGGAGGGTACCCATCAGGAATTGCTCCAGCAACGCGGCATTTATTACCGTCTCTATCAACTTCAATACAAAGATCAGGAGTTGGGCCTTTCCCCCGCCGCTACCGCTGGCCAGTTAGCTTCCGTGCCCTCCGGTGACTGACCCTTCAAGAATTGCGCAGGATAGACCCCTGCAAATCCTGATTTCGGCCGGTGAAACCTCCGGCGATATCCATGCCGCGCGTCTGGTGCACGCGCTGCGTTCCCGAACAGGGGCGGAATTTTTTGGCATGGGCGGCCCGCATATGCGGGATGCGGGCGTGGAGACCATAGTGGACTCCCGCGAAGTAGCAGTGCTGGGCTTGGCCGAGACGATAACCCATATTCCCGCAGTGCTGCGAGCGCTCCGCAGGCTGGAGGGCGAAGCTCGCTTGCGAAAGCCACATCTTGCCATATTGGTGGACTCCTGGGGGGTCCATGTACGCCTGGCAAAACGTCTGAAAAAGCAGGGTATACGCCTAGTTTATTTCATCAGTCCGCAGGTCTGGGCGTGGCGCAAGGGCAGGGTTCGTACGATTCGGGGCATCTTTGAGAAGGTTTTGGTCATCTTTCCTTTCGAACAGGCTTTCTATGAGCGCGAAGGGGTGGCGGCGGAATTTGTCGGCAACCCGCTGGTGGAAGAAGTGCGGGCAACAAAATCGCGAGCCGAGTTTGGCCTGGCGCATGGCCTTAATGCATCAGCGCCGATAATCACACTGCTTCCGGGCAGCCGGCGCTCGGAGTTGCGCTACCACGTGCCGGTGCTGGCGGCAGCGATTCAAGAGTTGGCCGCGGATGAGAATTTACAGTTTGTGGTGGCCGCGGCTCCTGGGATGCGCAATGAATTGGAGCTGTTGCGGGTAACGGCCGCAGCAGTGATTGTGGTGGAAAACGAAACATACAATGCGCTCGCGGCGGCGGATTGCTCTGTGGTCGCGAGCGGAACGGCCACCGTCGAGGCCGCGCTGCTTGATGCGCCCTGTGTCGTGATATACCGGCTTTCGTGGGTAACCGCGGAGGTGGTAAGGCGGCTGATGAAAACACCTTATGTGGCGATGATAAATGTGATTGCCGGACGGCTGGTGGCGCCTGAGTTGATCCAGGAAAATTTCACAGTTGCAAAGGTAGTGGCTGAGGTGCGTAGGTTGTTGGATGATCCCAATGCGCGCGCGCAGATGATCAGCGGCCTTCGTGAAGTAAGGGCCAGATTAGGGTCGGCGGGTGCGATAGAGCGCGCTGCCGACGCAATTGTGACGATGCTGGCAAGAAATGCGCCGGCGTTGCCGTCTTAGCCGCACGGACCCTAAGGGTTTGCTATTCTAAACAGGACCCCCAAATGCCCAGAGCCCGGCAAGCCAATCCCAGCACCAGATGGAAATTTCCCACTCGCCTGGGTGCGCTGGTCACCGCCTTTGTGGCCCTGGCTTTCGCGCCATTATCCGCCATGGCGCAGGAGCATCCCTTTCCCTTTCACGCTGTGCATTATGACGTGCAAGCCACAGTAGGCGCGGCGGAGCAGACCCTGGCCGCGCAGGCCACCGTCGAAATGGTGGCCGATGATGTCTCGCGCACCGCTGTGGTGGAATTGCATCCAGACCTGAATATCTCGCTGGTTACGCAGAACGGGAGCCCCCTCACCTATCAGCGTGATCCCAACAATGCGCTCCGCGTCCGAATCACTTTGCCCCTCGCCTACGCTCCTGGACAACACCTTACCTTCACTATGGCCTACACAGGCCCAGTTTCAGGGGAAGACGACAGCCCAACGCGAGGTTTGCGACTGGCATCCATTGACAAGCGCGGAGCTATTTTGCTGCTGGCCTCGCGGTGGTTTCCCCTCACCAATTTTCCGGCCAATCGCTTTACCGGCACGTTCAGGATTACCGCACCGCAGGAATTCGCAGTGGTGGGCACGGGGATTTCAGCGCCTCCGACTATGATTGCGGGCGGCCAGGTGGCTTATACATTCCAGTGCAACGAACCGGGACCGGTGGGAACATTCGTCGCCGGGCCGTTGCAATTAACCCCAGTGGCGGCACAAGGCATTTCAATTTCGGTCTATGCGCCAGCGGGCGCACCTTCGGCTGACCTTTATGGGACGACGCTGGCAAAAATCATGACAGACATGACGGCACAATTCGGGCCTTTGCCGTCCACCGGAATGACCATCGCCCAAATGGCCGATGGCTCCGTAGGCGATTACTCCGCGCCGGGATTGCTGCTAATTAGCGCGCGGCATTGGTCGGAAAAAGTTGATGACGAAATACTGGTCCGCAATGCGGCCTTGCAATGGTGGGGTAGTGCGGTAATGCCGGCGTCCGCTTCTGATGTTTGGCTTTCCGACGGCCTTAGCTACTATTCCGAGGCCATGTACATACAGCAGAATGAAGGCGATCAAGCCGAGCGGAATGTCCTGCGCAAGTTTGCCGTCGGAACACTGATGTATGAAGACGTCGCGCCGATTGCGCAGGCCCAGCAACTGGCCTACGATTCGCCGCAGTATTCCTCCATTGTGGAAAACAAAGGTGCAATGGTGTTTCACATGCTGCGCACGGCGCTGGGCGAAGACCATTTCACGCAGTTACTGGATGCCTATTACCGGCAGTATCGCGGCAAGAATGCATCTCTGGCCGATTTTGAAAAACTCGCCGCGCAGTATCAGCCTCCCGCGTCAGGCAGTGCGCCGACGGTAAATCTCGATTCTTTCTTTTCGCAGTGGATTAATTCCACCGGTATCCCCGAATTCACTCTGGATTACACCGTATATCGCACCGCCCGCGGCTTCAAGACGGTGGGCAAAGCCACCCAGAGCCTGGAAGCATTCAACATGCCGGTGGAAATTCGCGTAGACACCGAGGGCAATCCGGAAACCGAGATTATCAACATTACGGGCCTGACCTCACGGTTTGAGATTGACACTTTCGGACGGCCGAAGCCAAACGGGGTAGTCCTTGACCCCAACAATAATATGCTGAGGTCGAGCCCCAGGCTTCGCGTGATGGCCGCCGTGGCGCGCGGCGAAAATGAAGCCGAACAAGGACGCTATTACGAAGCCATTCAGGATTATCAGCAAGCGCTTGGGCTGCAGGCCAATAACTCCCTGGCTCTCTTCCGCATGGGCGAAGCGATGTTTTACCAGAAAAATTACCAGGCTGCGGCGAATGCTTTCCGCGATTCTCTGGATGGCGATCTCGATTCCAGCTACCGGTGGGTGGAAGTGTGGAGTCACATCTACCTAGGACAAATTTTTGACGTGACCGGCCAGCGGGAACGCGCCGTCAACGAATACGTCCGCGCGCAACACCTGAAAGACGACACGGGCCAGGCACAGGAGACCGTAGCAAAATATCTGGCCAAACCCTACGGAAGCACCGCCACGTCCGGCGCGGGAACCAGCGCGACCGGCGCCCCTCCCGCAGGCACCACATCGGCAACTTCGCCTCCGAACACATCGCCTGCCAGTACCTCCGGCGGCACGCCCACGACGGCACCTTCTAACGTGCCCGTGCTCAAGCGGCCGTAGATCAATTTCTTTGCGCCTTTATTTCCGCGTTCAGAGGGGCTGGAGCCCGGTCAGTGACGGCGCGGAAATCCCCTTATGCTGAATGAACACTCGGAATGTTTCTCCCATGCCGTCTGGATGAATCAAAGTAGTAAAGCTGTGGCGGGCTTGAAATCGTTGGGCCTCGGTCATGGATGCTTCCTCAAGCCCCTCAAAATCATTCGCGCGGGCAAGCGCCAGCAGAAAATTACTCTGAAAAACCAGACCCGTGCGTTCCAACGCTGCTCGGCGGCCCCAGAGATCGAGAGCAGTAAAATTCACGTGAGCGGTTAAATCCTGCTCGCCAGGCGCGGCGAACAGATTTTCCTCGATGCGATGGTTTCGATAGGCGAGCAGCGTGCCGGAAAGATGGCGCGCCCCGTATAGTTCGGCGGCTTCATACCCATAGTCAATCGTGAAAACGAACCCGCGTTTCAACCGCGAGCCGGCCTCGTTGACCCACCTGGCGGCTGCCAAGCCTGCTTCAGCGCGCTGGCCCTCCGCCAGGATGACATTCTGGATAGCCAAATAATCATTGATGGCAGGGGCGGAAATATTACCCACCGTTTCGGCAAGAATTCCCTGTGCATCGCAACTCACCAGGATTTCGCCCAAGGCGCCATTACGGCGCTCGATCAAATGAACAGGCAGAGCGTCCAGCAATTCGTTGGAAAAGATGCAGCCCACAGGGATTTCCTGCGGTGTTTCGGAATGCAGCCGGGCACGATGCGCCGCAATATGCGCTTGCAACTGCTCGGCTACCAACTGGCGACGCGGTTCTGAAATTTCGACGGCAACATATTGCAGGGATTTGTAAAAATGTGGGAACCGGCCAGCGGCATAATCCAATATTTGGCTCGCGAGCACTCCGGGTCCGGCCCCCGCCTCCACCAACAGAAAATCGGCGGGGGAATCCAGCAAGCGCCACATTTCATGGAACTGAAAAGCGAGCAGCCGCCCAAAAATTGGTCGCACGGAAGGGCTGGTGAAATAATCATTCCGCCCTCCGCTGGCCGGCCCTGTGTAATAGCCAAACCGCGGATGATAGAGGCATGCGGCCATGTAATCGGCAAAAGTAATTGGACCACTCTCAAGAATTTGCCTTGCGAGAAATTTCGCAAGCGGCGTACGCGGTTGCCCCTGAGGGGAGCGAATCTTCGTGGTAACGATCGCCCTGTTCACTCTTCGTCCTGCTGAGGATTGCGGGAAAACAGCTCAATTACATAATCGTGCAAGCAATCGTAAAGCTGTTTTTGAAACAGCCAGGGAAATTGCCGGTTCTCAAGCTCGCGAGGCCGCAACTGAAAGAGGTAGGCATGACGCAGTGCCGCCGGTGGTTTGAACCGAATGCGAATTTCGACGTTTTCGCCGACGGGAGCAGCTTCCCAGTCAAACAGCGGATGCTCGTAACGCGCCAGCTCCCGCCACACACGCTGGAGCGGGGCATTTTCGGCGGAAAGCAGGTTTTGCCCAGCGAGCCACGGCGCGATCTTCCGCTCGATGTCATTGCGGAACGAGCGCAACGGCGAAAGGCACGCTGCCTCGTCGCCCACATCCCGCAGGGGATCCGTGGAGGACCAATCCAGCCACTTCGGTTCCCCGCCACCCACATGATTTTCTGGGTGCGTACTATCGGTTAATTTCGATGGGAGGGGCGCGGTCGGTGGAAAACGTCCGTTGGCTTCACCGCACAGTAAGAAAGTGTAACTGCAATCATTGGTTACAGACGTTTCGTTCCAGAGGTCCGCAGCCAGGGGCACAATGCCGCGCTCCGCCATAATCTCAAGCGCCAGCGGGTGAATTTTCCCGGGCGAGAGTGCCGCGCAGTGGATTACCGCATTTTCACCAGCCAGAGCCGCTGCCAGCCCAGCCGCCATCGGGGCTCGGGCACGACCAGTCGCGCCCACAAATAGCAGGCGCGGCTTCACGAGCGCACGGAGGGAATGGCGCGCTTCATAGCTCGTAACACGTCACGAAAAATATGGAGCGCGCCTCTGTCGAAAAGTACAAAATGCACTTTTTCCAGACTTGAGCCAGCGCCACCGTCGTCAGTATCCGCCTCGCCAGGCGCGCTGCCGCGTAAGTGCCGCATTGTTTCCCCCAGCATAATTTCCGCACACTCGCGCATGGGAAAGCCGGCAATTCCTGTTCCGACCGCCGGAAATGCAATGGTTTTCAATCTGTATTGTTCCACGATGCGGAGGGAATGTGCCACCGAACTGCGTAAATCAGCCGCGGAAGTGCGGCCGCCAACCCCCATGGTCGCCGCGTGAATTACATAGCGAGCCTTTAGTTTTCCACCAGAGGTGATAGCCGCGCCGCCGACCGGAACGGCGCCTATTGCCGTGCATTCGCGCTGGATTTCCTCACCGCCTTTCCGGCGGATGGCTCCCGCAACTCCGCCACCGAGAATCAGGTCATTATTGGCGGCGTTCACGATTGCGTCAACGACCATTTCGGTCAGGTCGCCTTGCTGCAATTCAATTCTTGCGAAAGGGTCCATCGGATGTAGTGGGGGATCTCGCGAAAGGGGTTTAGACGGCGCGCAGCAGTCTAGGACTTCCCGCTGACTTTCGGATCTGAATTTTCAGGGTAGTCATATACGCCACGACCCGACTTCCGGCCCAAGCGGCCCGCTTTCACATACTGCGCGAGCAGCGGCGAAGGCCGATAATTTTCGCCGAGGGTCTTATGGAGATACTCCAAAATGCTCAACCGCACATCCAAACCCACCAGGTCAACCAGCTCAAAAGGCCCCATGGGGTGATTCAGGCCAAGTTTCAAGGCTTTATCAATATCGCGAGCACTGGCGACGCCCGATTCCAGCATCGCAAAGGCTTCGTTGCCAATCATCGCATTGATGCGGCTGGTGATGAACCCCGGCGACTCGCGCACGACAACAGCTTCCTTACCCATGCGCTCACCCACCTCTTGGCACGCAGCAATGACGGAATCCGATGTTTCCAGCGCCCGAACGATTTCAAGCAGCTTCATCTTGGGTACGGGATTGAAAAAATGCAACCCCACGCAAAATTCAGCGCGGGTGGTAATGGCCGCCATTTCGGTAATGGATAGCGATGAAGTGTTGCTGGCCAGAATCGCGCCCGGCTTGGCAAATTTGTCGAGAATGGTAAAAATTTCCAGCTTGAGTTCCATGTCTTCGGGGACTGCTTCGATCACCAGTTCCGCGGGACGGCAAGCCTCTTCCACGGACGAGGCGCTGGAAAGCCCGGAGATTCCGCGATCACGTTGTTCCGGCGTGACCTTACCCCGAGTGACGCCTTCGTCGAGACTCTGGCAAACATAAGCAATTCCCTGCTCACGCATGACTGAGGAGACATCTTCGAGAATGGTCCGATATCCCGCAAACGCAGCGGCATAAGCAATCCCGCGGCCCATGGTCCCCGCGCCGATTACCGCAATTGTCTTAATTTCCATTGTTTGCCCCAAAATCAGCGCGAGGGAAAGATCCGCGCGGAGTTGTCGTAGAGAATTTTCTGTTGCGCCGCGCCGCTAATGGGCAACGCCCTGAATTTTTCGATGTTGCCGCGAATGCCCGGGACCCCCGGCCCTGGCCAGTCGGTGCCGAAGAGAACTTTATCGGCAATGTCTTCAATGCGTGGAAAGTATTCGAGCAGTTTTTGCGGCGGAATTCCGGAAATGTCCAGGTACATGTTGGGATGGCGGCGTACCAGGAAGAACGCCTCGTTCATCCACAGCGGGCGGCCGCCGTGCGCGAGAATAATCACCAGATTGGGATAATCCACAGCAACGTCATCGGCGAGCATCGGCTGGGCGTAGAGATTTCGCGCGCCAGGGAAAACCGAGGTGCCGGTATGGATCATCACCGGCATCTGGTGGGCCTGGGCGCGTTCATACATGGCCGCAAGCGAACCCAAATTGCCATCACGGTAGGCATTGGGCGCAAAGAGCTGATGCGACGGGTGAACCTTCAGCCCGCGTATCCCCAAGCTCGCTAGTCGATCCACTTCCGCGACGGCATCAGTAACGTAATAAGGATGGACCGAGCCGAAGGCCAGCAACCGCGACGGGTCCGTCTTGCAATAGTTGGCAATCCAATCGTTCACGCCGGGCGTAAATCCAATCACATCGGGGCTGACGTAATTGATCAAACCGGCACGTTCGATATCGGCTTGATCGAGAAACTGCAAAAAAGCGCGCGGGTCGGAGGAGTATTTGACTACTGTTTCATAATCCCTGCGCCCGTGCTGCATCAGCGCGCGAGCGCTGGGCTTGAACATTTCGAGCGGCTGGATATGGATGTGGATGTCTATGATTGGCATATCGTGACGGCGATTGCACGTTTGGGTAGAGAATTCTGGCGCTCTAGGCGCGCTAATAACGCGGCACGCTGGCGTCAATTTCAATAGACCAGCGGTCGATTCCGCCCGACATAGAGCGGGCTCCCCCGATTCCTTGTGAGCGCAGCCAATTGGCGGCATCCAGGCTGCGCATCCCATGGTGACAGAAAAGGACCACCTCGCCGGCACTCTGGATGTCGCCAATGTGTGCGGGAATTTCGCGAAGCGGAATCAGCCGCGCGCCTTCGATGTGCGCGGTCTGATGCTCCCAAGGCTCGCGCACATCCACCAGCAACAGTGGTTCACCGCTTTCCAGGCGCTGCTTCACATCCCGCGGGATGATTTCCAAGTCGTCCATCTACGCTTCCATTGCGCCTTTGGAGGCCACCCACTTTGGCTCGTTTTGCTGGATTTGCAGAATCAGATCCAAATCCTCTTCCTGCGGAACGGCTCCGCGCATATATTCCTCATATTTCGCGGCGGGCAGCAGATCACCAGACGCGCTATAAGGTTCATCGGCAAACTCGCCGATGTGGCGGTTAAACCGCTCGTCCGGCACATAGAGCTTTGGCTGATCCGCGGGCACGTACTTGTTGATCTGGTCAATGAGTTTCTTGCACTCCAGATAAAAGAGGCCGCGGCTATGCTCGTTCATGTGGCCGAGGTCCGCGCCCTGTTGTGTCTGGGCTTCGTCGTAACGTCCTTTGAGTCCCCAGACATAAAACCAATGGGCGGAGCTGGAATGGTCCACGCCAAAAAGATCGAGGCTCACGGGAATCCACTTGTTGATGTACTTCTGAACGATATTCAGCGGCACAACTCCGGCGCGCACGATGCGCTTCAGGCCGTCGTGGCCGGTGCCCAGATGGAAGGATTCTTCCTTCAGCATCGGATTCATGGACTGGGCCAGAGGCGCAAAACCGGAATAGCTCAGCATGGTGAGCTGGAATTTCCCGTCGCGATCCACGAAATCGGTGTAGGTGAAGAAATCCAGCCAGTTGCGAACGTCCTGATTGAATGCGCCCAGCAAACGCTTCTGCTCGAATGCGCGGCGCTCCAACATCTTTTGCGCTTCCACGCGGCCGCCATAGCCGAAATGTGACATTAACAGCGAACACATTTGCCAGCCGTGACGCATCTCCTCGGTAACCACGCGGCAAAGAGACGCGCGATCATGCTCGCTGGGAGGAGTCTGAAACAGGGCGCGTTGCTGTTCGACCGAAGCGAATTCCGTATCGCCCTGATAAATGATGAGATTCATCAGGCCGTCGCGAATGCGCTGATCGGGAATATCTATGGTTTTTTCCCATTTAGGACGCCCCTTGTAAGCGCCAAATTCAATTTCCTGCGAACGAGTGGGACCAAACTTGGCCTCAAATTTGTAGTTCGCAATCTCGGGATAATTGACGCCGATTTCCTTTCGCCACTCGCCGAAAAGATCCACCCAGTCGTCAAAAGTTGAAATTCTTGCAGCCGGCATATGAACTCCTCCTCTTCTAAAATAAATTTTGTGTTGCACAGCACGCCGGCCAGATCAGCAGCCTAGTGGCCTCTAAAATTCGGTTTGCGCTTCTCAAAAAAAGCTTCAATTCCTTCGGCGCAATCCTGGGACATAAAGAAATCCAATTGATGGCGATTTTCCTCATCCAGGGCGCGCGTCAATTCGTCAAGGTCAGCTCCGCGTAACGCATTCTTTATCGCGCGGACCGGCAACGGCGGAGCGACCGACAGCCGCTCGGCCACGCGAGCGGTTTCCGCTTCAAAATCGGCCGCGGCAAATACCCGGCTGACGATTCCCAGTCTTTCCGCTTTTTGCGCGGTAATAATTTCGCCGGTAAAGAATAGCTCCCCGGCCCGTGACGGACCAATAAGACGCGGCAGAAAATATGTGCCGCCGTAATCAGGGTAAAGCGCCAGATTGGCGAAGGATTCCGCGAAGACCGCCGTCTCCGATGCGATTCGGATGTCACAAGCCAACGCCAGATTCATCCCCCCGCCCGCCGCGGCTCCGTTAATGGCAGCGACTACGGGCTTGGGCATGGTGGCGATGGTGAGTATCATTTCACGCCCCGCGACCAATAAATCCTTTAACTCATTGGGCGCGTTACGTCGACGCGCCTCGCGAAGAAATGGCAGATCGCCGCCCGCGCAAAACGCACGCCCCGCACCGGTGAGCACAACCACGCGAATCGCGTCATCCTTCGCCGCGCGATTCAGTGCGGCAGCCAATTCGCGCGCAAGCGGGACATTGAGGGCGTTCAACCGGTCAGGGCGATTCATCTGTAAGGTGACAATACTGCCAGAGCGATGTTCGAGCACATTCGCCATGGTGACGGATTGGACGGTCGAGGGCATTTCAGTTCACACGGCGCAATAATTCGGCAAGCTCGCGAAAATATCGCATCTTCACGCCGCGATCCGCGCCGGCATTCCTGCCGCCGGTGGACGGCAACACAAAAACTTTCGCCCCATAGAGCGGTGTTGGCTGGGCGCCCAATGCGCAGGGCCGCCCGGCGAACCACTCATACGTCATCTTGCCGTTGAAAGCCACCATCTTGGGTTGAAGCTCCGTCAATTTTTGCGCCAGCAATACACGACCCTCGGCAAATTCATGTCGCTCAATTTCCTCCGCGGCTCGCGAGGGACGTTTCACCAAATCCGTCAATCCGATTCCAAATTCCAGCAATCGCCGGTCCTCCTGATAGGCCAGCAGTTCCGGAACAATTCCGCTTTCATACAGCAGCGGCCAAAACATATTTCCGCGACCGGCATAGTAGTGGCCCACGCGCGCGGACCGATCCCCGGGATTGCAGCCCACCATTACCAGCCGCATGCCTTTTCGCAAGTAATCAGGCAAAGTCCGCATGATTTAACGCTTGTGCCATGCCCCCGGCGTTGCAGCTAATCTTTCAAATTCACCCAAACGCTTTTTACCTGGGTGTAGTATTCCAGCGCGTGCATGCTCAATTCGCGGCCATAGCCGCTTTGCTTGTAACCGCCAAATGCCGCGGCCGGATCGTAATTGTTGTATGTGTTGATCCACACCGTGCCGGCCTTCAGGCGCGACGCGACGCGATGGGCTTTGCCGATGTCGCGAGTCCACACGGCAGAGGCTAAGCCGTAGTCGGTGTTATTGGCCTGGCGGATGGCGTCTTCAGCATCTTCAAAGGTGATCACCGCCAGCACCGGGCCAAAGATTTCTTCGCGCGCGATAGTCATGTCGTTGGTCACGCCGTCAAAAACCGTGGGCTGCACGAAACAGCCACGCCCGTCGCCAACCTGGGCCTTTCCGCCGCCCGCGATCACTTGCGCCCCCTCCGCTTTGCCCTTCTCGATGTAGCCAAGGACGTTATTCATCTGCTGCTCGCTGACCAGCGCGCCAAAACGCGTCTTGGGGTCCATGGGGTCGCCGGCCACCATTTTCTTCGCGCGATCGGCGAGCTTGGCGATAAATTCATCGTGAATTTTCTTTTCGACGAAAAGGCGCGAGCCCGCCGCACAAACTTCCCCTTTGCCATAGAAGATGCCATTGGTCGCACCGCGCACAGCCTGTTCGAGGTCAGCGTCGGCAAAAACTATGTTCGGAGACTTTCCCCCCAATTCAAGAGTGATGTGCTTCAGGGTATCCGCGGCGTTGCGCATCACATCCTGACCGGTCGCAGTGCCTCCGGTGAAGGCAATCTTGTCAATACCCGGATGGCGGACCAGAGCCTTGCCAACACTTGATCCGGTAAGAACGTTCAGCGCGCCATCGGGCAATCCAGCTTCCTGCGCGATTTCGGCGAAACGCAACGCGCTCAGCGAAGTGAGCGCCGCGGGTTTTAGAATGACGGTGTTGCCGGCCGCCAGCGCAGGCGCCATTTTCCACGAAGCGAGCAGCAACGGAAAGTTCCATGGGGTAATCGCCGCGACCACGCCCAGAGGTTCGCGCAGCGTGTAATGCAGGAACGGCCCTTTTACCGGAACCGTTTCGCCACAAATCTTGGTACACCACCCCGCGTAGTAGCGGAATACTTCGGCGACCATGGGAATATCAACGTAGCGCGACTCGAAAATGGGCTTGCCATTATCGAGAGTTTCGAGCGTTCCCAGGTCTTCGTTGTACTTATCAACGAGATCGCCCATCTTCCAGAGGATTCGGGCGCGGTCAGACGCAGCCATCTGCGCCCACGGCCCGCTCTCAAAAGCGCGCCGCGCGGCAATCACAGCGGTATCCACGTCAGCCTCACCGCCATCCGCGACTTGCGTGATTACGTCTCCGGTGGCCGGGTTGACTGTGGAGTATGTTTTCCCTCCGGCGGCGTCCACCCATTTCCCGTCAATAAAAAGCTGCCCCGGCTTTACTTTCGCTTCCACGGCGGTTGGCATCCCTTTCTCCCAAATCCTCTGGTCAATGATTGGAACTAATGCTGGATTGCTACTAGTTGATGGTGCGTCCCCGGCCAACAGAAACCGGCCAGAGACGCTATTATGAAGGACCGGCTACCGGCCCTTAAATTCAGGCTGACGCTTATTGACGTACGCGCCGATGCCTTCCTTGGCATCTTCGCTGGTGAAAAGCAACTGTTGCAATTCGCGCTCAACACCTAACGCCTCGGCAAACGGAATTTCCGATCCCGTGACGACAGCGCGCTTGATGCGGCCCACGGCGCGAGAAGCCTTGCTTGGCGGACAGAACTGTTTCGCGTATGAAAAGACTTCGTCCCAGTAATTTTCGCGGTCGTAGATGTAGGTGATCAAGCCCACTTCCAAGGCCTCTTCGAAGCTGAACGTGCGCCCGGTGATCATCATCTCCATGGCTTTGGAACGGCCCACGATTCGGGATAGCCGCTGCGTGCCGCCTGTTCCCGGCAAGACGCCCAGATTCACTTCGGGCAGGCCGATTTTGCCGCCCTCTTTGCGCGCGATACGAATGTCGGCGGCCATGGCAATTTCGAGCCCACCACCCACGGTGTGCCCGTTTAATGCGGCAATCACCAGCTTGGGGGTCTGCTCCAGGCGCGACAACGTTTCGTTGGCGTGAAGGCAGAAATAATATTTGAACTCGGGATCCACCTTCGCCAGCATGGAGATATTCGCGCCAGCGGAAAAGAATTTCTCGCCAGCTCCGCGCAGCAGGATCACATGAACGTTTTCGTCCATGCGCGCGCGCAAAATCGCGGTGTCCAAATCCCCCATCATTTCGTAGGTGTAGGTGTTGGCCGGCGGATCATCCATCGCCAGGACGGCAATACCGTCCTTCACTTCGTAACTAACCAAAGGCTTCGTTTCTACCGCAGTCGTTGCCATTTCTGATTCCTCCGTTAAATTCATGTGTGTTCCGTTGTACTGCTGGCCCTGTTTCATGACCGTTTTTATAAATTCGCCAAACTATTCCGTTAACGTACCATTTTACCGCACCTTCACGACCTTCACGTCGGGGGCCGCGCGGTTGCGCCACCGCTTCCTCCGGGCGGCAAACGAACACTTGCCAGATGCGCTGCTTCCAAGTCTGCCGCAGCTGGACGCGTTTGCCTTGCGTGACCATGCGCCGCCCGGCTTCGCGTGCCAGACCGGGGCAGACTAAGGCGCTCCACGGTCGATAGCGCCCCATCCCGGCTAATTCCATGCAAAAAAAGGCCAGCCATTGTTTCCGCCAACGCGCCAGCCTGGGGGTCCACGTTCGGCCGATACCACGTGGGCGCCCAGTTCATCATGCCGAAAAGCGAGAGGACTGCCACGCGCCCGTTCATGCGCCGCGCAACCCCCGCTTCCCGCAACTCTTCGAAAATTCCCAGCGCGGTCGTGTAGTAACGCCGCTTGATGTCGCCGACTTCACGCGCATAGGATCCTTGGAGCGCTTCATCGTCGCGCGAAAGCACCTTCATTTCATGAGGGTGGCGCAGGAAATAATCGAGATGGTTCTGTACCAGTGCGCGCAGCCGGTCGCCGGGATCGCTGAGGCTCGCCAGACGGCGCTCAAGCCTCGCCAATATCGTCCGAAAGGTGTAAATCTGAATCAGGTAGAGGATTTCCTGCTTGCTCTTGACGTAATAATACAGCCCAGATAGGGAGATGCCGCTGGCACGGCTTACGTCGCGAATCGAAGCCCCGTCATAGCCCTTCTCAGCAAAAACCTGTGCGGAGGCGCGCAGGATCTGCTTGAGCTTGTCCGGCGCGCTCTTGTCGAGCACGCTTTTATCAGACCCCGCCTTGGCCGCGCCGCGTTTCGTCACAGGGACTAAGGGTGGCGCATTGGAGAATCGAGACGAGATTAAGGAGCGAGCGGTCAGCATGGAAATTGAGTCGAACGTTCGTTCGAATAACCAGCCTAACAGCCCCGCCCCACTGTTGTCAACGACGACGGCAGAGGCACTCGCACGAACGCAGACCGCACGGTGCTCAGACCCTGCCAATCAATGACAGGGCGTAATGGCAGGCGGGCAAGACCGTCCCTTGGACTTGCCCGGCGGCATGAACGTAGCCGTGTACTATCGTAATTGCGTTGAGGCGCTGGGTGGTAACGCCTGTGGAGCTGTTGTAATGAACTGAAACGGCGTACAAAACGTTGGGCTGATTACTGCTGGCATTGTTATCGATTACCGGCGTTCCAGTGATGCCGACCTCCGGCTTGATGTTATTGCACCCCGTGCCGCCAGACAGATCTCCGTCGGGCACAGCCCCCTCGTTGGTACCATTCAGATTTACGTTCCAGAGCGGCGTTGAGGATAGATTGTTACCGCTTAACGCGTAAATGTAGTTCTCCTCGGTTGCCACAAACAAGACGTCGGCATTAGGGTGAGTTGGCACCTTCGAAATGTAAAGCGGCTGAGCATAAATAATTCCATGAAGGTTGCCAACCGAATCAGTGGCAAGCGACAATGGGAAACTGGTCGCCTGAAAAACCGTCTCAGACGAATTCACATTGTCCTGCGAGTTGTCATACCCGTGCGTCGTGACGCAGCCATTTACGCACGTGCTAACCTAAGCGTGTGCCGTCTGTGGATAGGCCCACAACGCGGCGAAAGCGAGGACAACTGCCAACGCGCTTAGCGGCTTGGAATTCGATTTCACAGCCTGCCTCCATCGCAAGCGCCTTTTCACGATTGGCGGGTGCTGCAAGCCATAGAACCGCAGAGCCCAACTCTGTGTCAGGAACTTTTTAGTAAATCCCTGGTTGGTAGGGTAATTAACACTTGCTTTCCAAGGCGCAGAATCGATTTTACGGCCGCGGACGGCCGCAATCCAAGACTTGATCTGGCCCCGAATATCGAGTATCACCGTTCGTGATATTCTTACGTCCCAAACAATTTGGGCCTCATGCCATCTGATTCCACGCAAACCCGCGCACTCGCACCCGTTACCGCTCCAGCCGATAATGAAAGCGCGCTGGTGGATGCGGCGCAGGCTGGCGACGTTGGCGCGTTTGAAGCGCTGGTAAGCCGCTACGAACAGCGCATATTCCGGCTGGCGCAAAACATCACCCAAAATCGCGAAGATGCCGAAGACGTAATGCAGGAGGCCTTCCTGAAGGCCTACCAGCATCTGGGCGACTTCCAGCGCAACTCGCGCTTTTACACTTGGGTGGTGCGCATCGCGGTGAACCAGGCGCTGATGAAACTGCGCAAGCGCCGCCCCAACGTGGTTTCGCTCGATCAGGAATTGCAGACCGAGGACGATTCGATGCCGCGCGACGTGCGCGACTGGGGGCCGTCGCCAGAGCAGCGCTTTGCGACAACCGAATTGCGCGAAATTCTTTCCCACGCCATTTCCGAGCTGGACCCTGATTACCGAGTCGTTTTCCAGCTTCGCGACATCGAAGAGTTATCCACGGAAGAGACCGCCAACATACTGGGCCTTTCCGTGCCCGCCGTGAAATCGCGGCTGCTTCGCGGCAGGTTGAAGCTGCGGGAAAAACTCGACAAGTATTTTGGCCGGAGCGAAAACGCGTGAAGTGCCGTGAATTGATGCAAGAGCTGGAAGACTTCCTGGATAACGATCTGGACGCGACTTTGCGCGCGGAGATCGCCCTTCATCTCGATCGCTGCGGCGATTGCCGCCTGGTAGTGGACACCACCCGCAAAACCATTCAAATCTTTTGCAAGACGGGGCCGCTACCCATGCCCGAAGATACCCGGCAGCGGCTCCATGACGCGTTGCGGCGCCATTGCAGCCAGCAGCATCCCCAGAGCTAACAGAGGTAATCCTTTTTTTACCTAGAGTGCTATTGCTAAGTCCGGTTGCGGACGTTCCGCATGGAGATGTAGATCCTTCACTACGCTTCGCTACGTTCAGGATGACAGGATAAGGCGAAGGGGCAACATAAGAGGAGGTTCAGTCGAAATAACACTACCGTTTTCCGGTTTCGCTGCCAGTTTTCGACGGCCACAAATCGATGCTCTGCCCAATCTCCTTTTCCATGGCCGCCGCATAGACGCGTTCAGCGGTAACGATATCCTCGATGGCGATTCCATTGGACTTGAATAGCGTAATCTGATCTGGATTGTCGCGGCCGCTGCGGCGTCCCGCGACGATTTCAGCCAGCTCGACGACGCGATTCCATCCATCCGGCTTTTCCGCCAAAGCGTGAATCAAGTCGCCAGCTTCCTCGCGAGATTGCGCGATCGAATCAGCGGCGATGATTTCCGCGCGATTTACGGCTTCCGCGTCCAGTTCGCGCTTGTGAGGAAAATTAGCGCCAATCGCATTCACGTGCGTGCCCGGCGCCAGCCAACGCCCCAGAAGCACGGGATCGGTTGAAGTGGTCGCGGTAGTGACGATGTCCATCTCCCGAACCGCACCCTCAGGCGTTTCAACGGCTTCAACGGAGATGCCCAGCTTTGCGTTCATCTCCGCCGCGAATCGCGCGCGGCGCTCGGCATTGCGGCCATATACGCGGACAGATTTCAGATGTCGCACTTGGGCTATAGCTTCCAACTGCGTTCGGGCCTGCAGACCGGTTCCCAGGATACCGATGCGGCGCGAATCCGGACGCGACATCAATCGCGTAGCCACACCACTCGCCGCGCCCGTGCGCATCTGCCCGAGATAATCCGCGGCTATGAGCGCAAGCAACTCGCCGTTTTGCGCGTCAAACAGCGGAATCAGAAAACGCAGCCCCTGCCGCGAACTGGTGTACATCTTCAAGCCCATCGCGCCGCCGGTCGAATCCGCCGCGGCCATGTAATGAAGGTAAGCCTGCCCCGGCGGATGGAGCCGCTGGCGCGGATGATTGACCGCCGAGCTATCGGCAAGCCGCTGGAACACGGTCTCCACTGCTTCGAGGGCCATTGGCATGGTCAACAGCGTCCGTACGTCGTCTTCCCGCAAAATCAGCGTCATATCTTTCTCGCCGTTTTAGCCCGCTCGATGGGCCTTTTTCTTCGCTCGGGAATTACGCGATTTCGACGTGGCCTTTGGGCGCACTTTTGTATGCGATTGGGCGGACAGTTTCGCGCGCGTTTTCTTAGGCGCCAAATCACCCTGCACCCGCCGCACAGTGGTCTGCTTCATCTCATATACATAACTGGTATCGCCATCCGGGCCAGCGTTGGTGAAGCGAAATTGCGAATCGCCCCCCAGAGACGTCGCGGGCGTAACTTGGATGGGCAGCTTTCCCCGCAGATTGTCTTCCACGTAAGCGGTCTCATATCGGGCGCGTTTGGTTCCCCAAGTATAGACGCGCAGCAAACTGAAGTCATAATCGCCGCCTTCGCCGGAACGAAGGCCCGCCGCAAGATACTGGGGTTTGTCGCCGCCGTTATCGTCGGACACGCGGTTAAGAATGAACCACGCCGTCAAACGCATATTGGCCGCTGCGGAATAATCGGGAAGGGGCGCGGGAGCGGTCAATGCGAGAAAATGTCCCAACGTCCAACCTCCCACCGGGCCAAGGTCCTTAACCTCGGCGCGAATGAGCCACCATTCCTCAGAAGGAGCAGCACCCGGTGAAGCAACTGTTGCCTCCGGCGTTTTCGCCGGAGCCGCCACGGTTACCGGATCATGAGGCGAATCCGTCGCGGTAGGCTGCCGCAATCCCAGATCGCCTGATTTCCGCGATAGGGGGATTACCCGGCGTTCGAGCATTTGCACCGGTAGGTCACGGCTCAACTCCACAACCATGGGCGCGCTTCGACCGGGCTCGAGATGCAGGTTGGCCGGGACGCGGGTGCGACCGCTGGCCTGAATGGGCATCTCTTCCACGCGAGTTGCCAATGCGGTAGCTTGCTGCCACAGGTCCTGGGAAATCAGGTCGTGCTCCTCCACCCAGCCGCTAACGCCCGTGGGAGTTCGCACGTTCACCGAATCAGCAAATTTTTGCAGCACGTCCACGCGTTCGCCGAAATTCAACGTGGCAACGGGCTCGCGTATTTGCGCCGTGCTGTTCCACACGGTGATGTGATTGGCTTTAGCGCGCGCAATTTCATAGACCGGAGTTGGTTGCTGGCGCCGATGGCGCATCAGCGCGGCGCCCGCCACCACCACCGCTATTACGAACGCGACCGCAATAATCAGTTTGCGCATTAGGTTTCAATTTCGCCGCAACGTGCCTCACCGAGAGGGGGCTCCCGGTCACGGCCCAGCCGTCGCCCTCGGCAATTCATCTTACATTAACGCACGCACATGTTTTCACGCTCGTCAGCCGTCGAATCATGGAAACATCCCTGCCGTACCATGGCGCAGCAAAAGTACAAACGTAGAGAAGCCGAAATGTGCGGGATAGACCTCGCCGACAGCAATGGCAGAGTCTGCGCGCAGGACGGCTGGGAAAATTGCAAGGCCTCGTGGTAAATTCCATCGGGGGATGGCGATGGAAACTCTCGAAAAATTAAGGCCGCTTGCTCTGCTGCTGCTGCGTTGCGCAGTGGGCGCGATTTTTATTTACCACGGCTATCCCAAACTTTTCACCCAGTCGCAACGGTACGTCGGCGCGTTTCCGCACATGGGTTTCCCGCCCTATTTTGCGTATGTCGCGGGAGTGCTGGAATTTTTCGGGGGAATATTGCTGGTTGTGGGGCTTTTCACGCGCGTGGCGGCGGCTTTGTTGGGCGCGGAAATGGCTGTCGCTATCTGGATGGTGCACCTGCCGCAGGGCGGCTGGAGGGCGGTGGCAAATTTTGAGCTGCCCATGATTCTGGGCGCGTCCGCGTTCCTCTTGTTGGCACTGGGCGCCGGGGCCGTATCGCTCGATTATGCGCTAACCCACCGCACCGGTAAGCGAGGGCGCGGCCGCTGAGTTGCGGGATAATCCAGGCCCCGCATAGTCTATTAACATGATAGACTAAATATTACCAAGAGGCGCAGACGGAGTATCTAATGAAGGAAAGTATCATTTGCGATTTCTTCTTGGCCCGAGTGGGCGCCGAAGCACTAGGGTCGGATCCGCCGAAGCCCGTTGCGAGCCCTGATAAAAATCAAGCTCGATCCATCGCTATAGATGATCTGAATTCCACATTCCTGGTTACGCGAAAAATGGCCGCTTCTCTCTGTGATGCCGCGATTTCGGGCCACGCACCGGCGTGGGTTGTGGGCACTATTGCGCGCACCTTATTCGGCTCGAAACACTTTACTTGGGAAGATCCGCTACTAACCGAGGTTTTCGGTGATTGGTCAATCCTTGACGGCGACGCGAAGCTGCCGCCCTCCAAGCTGAAGCTCCAAAAACAACAATTGCAAGAGTGCGGAGTTGGCCTGGGGGGGAGCGTTCTAAGCGCGCCTCGTTAGTGATTCGCAAACCGGCGTGGTTACATCACGGCCCAAATCAGATTCTTAAACCGGCGTGAGATTCTACTAGCCGAGTCCCAGATATTGTGGGCAACCCATGTAAATTCAGCCCCCAGCGTCAGGCGGTTGCCGGACCCCGCGAAACGGCAGAAGATGAAACGGCGTTCGGAAGCGGGGCCTCAGGCATGACAATCCACGCAACAATGTAACCAATCACCCCCGGGAATATGGGCACGGGCATCAGGACAAGTAGTACCCACAGAACCCGGACCAAAGTGGGATCCCAGTCGAAATAATCGGCAATTCCAGCGCAGACACCGGCGAGCTTCTTGTCGGTCGAGGAGCGCATCAATCGCCGTACGGGCCGCGTCCCAAAGGACGGGTCAATCACGGGCTGGCGTGCGCCGCAGAAATAGCAGTAATTCGAATAAGGAGCAATGTCTCTCTGGCAGCTTGAGCAGTGCATCGGATTCCCTCCAAAACTTCTCTAATTACTCTACGAATCTACCCACTCTAAAGTTTCATACGTCTGAGGGCCAGAATCCCTCAGAAATCGACCAGCGATCGCACAGCACGGCTAATGTCTTCGGATTGCGGCAAAATCACGTCCTCAAGCAGCGGCTGATAGGCGCAGAACGTATCATCCGCGGCCACCCGCTTCACCGGAGCGTCCAAATCCTCGAAAAGCTCGTCGGCAATGCGCGCGGCAATTTCCGCGCCGTAGCCCCATGATAACGTATCTTCATAGGCCACGATCACGCGATTGGTTTTTCGCACCGACGCGGCAATCGTCTCCCAATCGTAAGGGCTGAGGGTGCGGAGGTCCACAATCTCCAACGAAACACCGTCGCGAGCCAGTTCGGCCGCAGCCACTTCCGCGCGATGCACTACCGCGCCGTAGGTAATTACGGTCACGTCCGTGCCCTCACGCGCGATTCGCGCCTTGCCAAATGGAATCGTGAAGTCCGGCCCGGGACACTGTGAGCGATTGTAGGGCTGCCGGTACAAATGCTTGTGTTCCAGAAAAAGCACTGGGTCATCACAGCGAATTGACGTGCGCAGTAATCCGCACAAATCCAAAGCTGTGGATGGCATCACAACCTGCAAACCGGGGCAGTGCGCGAAAATCACTTCTCCGCACTGGCTATGATAAATTGCTCCCCCGGTCAGATAACCGCCAATGGCTGTGCGAATCACCGCCGGGCATTTGAACTTTCCCGCCGAGCGCCAGCGCATCACGGCAAGTTCGTTGCGTATCTGCATCATGGCTGGCCAGATGTAGTCGAAAAACTGGATCTCCACCACCGGCTTTAATCCGCGCGTGGCCATTCCTATTGCCCGGCCTACGATGTTGGCTTCGGCCAATGGCGAATTAAATACCCGCTGCGAACCATACTTGCGTTGCAATCCGGAAGTTGCTTTGAAGACGCCGCCCTTGCCTTTCAGTTTGTCCAGATTCTCTTCGCGGCTTAAATCGGCTACGTCCTCGCCAAATACCAGGATGCGCTCATCGGCGCCCATTTCCTCCATTAACGTGGCCGAAACCATTTCCACCATTGTCTTCGGCTCGCCGGTAAACGCAGGCTGCGAATCGAATCGCGAGCCGCACGCGTCCACTTCCGGCGAGTTCACCCACAAGTGGACGGAATCGGTGTCCGGTAACTCCGCAACCAACGCGCGATCAGTGGCCTCGACGATTTCTCGATCGACTTCCGCTGCCAGCGCTTCCAAATCTTTCTGGTTGACAATTCCTTCTTTTACCAGGAAGAGGCCAAACTTTGTAATAGGATCGGAGTGCGCTTCTTGCTCGCGCTCTTCGGTAGTCTTATAGAGTTTCTCGTCGTCGGAAAGTGAATGTGAGTAGGGCCGCACGACATGGGCATGCACCAAGGCGGGGCCCCGTCGCTGGCGGCACCAAGCCGCTGCGCGCCCAAACGCGGCATAACTTTCCAACACATCGGTGCCATCACATTCCTCAATGTGCAAGCCTGGAAAACCGGAAACCAGTTTGGAAATACTTCCACCCGCAGTCTGAACTTCCACGGGAACGGAGATGGCGTAACCGTTGTCTTCGATCAGGAATACCACGGGCAGTTTCTTGGCGCAGGCGGTATTTAGCGCTTCGAAGAATTCTCCTTCGCTGGTTGTCCCATCGCCGGCGGAGACGACTACGATGTCATCGCGCTCATGCCGGACGGCCTCACCCAGCGGTGCATGAGTAGCTTGCTCGAAGGCCCCCGGAAACTGGTCAAAGTAAATCGAAGCTTCCGCCGCGCCCACCGCTTGCAGGAACTGGGTTCCGGTGGGGGAGGATTTTGAAACAATATTGAGCTTCTGGTGGCCCCAATGGGAAGGCATCTGCCGGCCACCGGAACTGGGATCATCCTTCGCGCCGACGCCGCCCAATAGCATTTCATACGGAGTCATGCCCAACGCCAGGCAAAGCGCGCGGTCGCGATAGTAAAGATAAAACCAGTCGTAGGCTGGCTTGGCGACCATTCCCGCGGCCGCTAAGATCGCTTCATGCCCCGCGCCGCTAATCTGGAAGAAAATCTTGTTCTGGCGCTTAAGTTGGATTTCCCGGTCGTCGAGACGCCGCGAAAGAAACATGACGCGGTAGATGTGTAAAAGCGCCGCGCGATCCAACCCTTCATACTTCGATGATTTTGGGCTCTGGGTCTTGGTCCCCTGAGCCATTGTCCCTGCCGCTTGCGTGACCGTTGCCATCTTTCCCCTCATTATGATTCCTGACGACGCTCATTATAGCGAAGCTGGCTCCCGCCGGACAGCATAGTCCTCAGATTCAGGTCCGGATAGAGTCCCCAGTTCGTAGATTGAAAGCGTCGTCGGCTGTGGGGGTATGGCGGAAATCAGAAATCCTGACAGAGAAACGACGCGTGATCCTCGTGTCCGTATTGATACCTGTCCTTGGGTACAGGGAACAAGGACAGTGGATGTTGCAACACTACATCTCCAGCGATTCCTTGCCGGAAAATACCATACGCCTATACTGAATCACAGAGACGCAAAGGCCACGTGCGAGCCTCCGTGTAACGGCTTTCCGTCAGACAGACGCCAAGCAAGATGGCCGCGACAAAGGAGGAAATCATGTTTAATGATGATTCTGAAAATTTTCCTCGGATGGTCCGGAACCTCGATTTTGCTGGCCCTTGGCCATGGGACGCATCATGCGCATGCGCCGGGCCCAAACCCGCGCCGTCTATTACGTACGGTCCAACGCGACCGCATTCCATTTGGTGAGCTAGGGGTGTGTCCGAGTATTCAAAAGTCGTATGTTCTGACCACAACTGCTGGTGGTAGCAGTCTTCACGCCCCACAACATATGACTTTCAAAATGATTTCTCGGAGAGGCTCCTAGGACGCCATCCGGGCGGTCTGCAATCCTTGTCCCCGCAGCGCCGGCTTCACTTGCGGGGACGGCGTGTCGGCACCGCGTTTTCCAGGGAATCGAACCACTCAGCCGTGGGGGCAAATTTTTTATTGTCATCGGCAATCGTTTCATGCTTTCTGCCGGCGAAGGGATCTTCGCCAGGCAATCTTTCTAGCCAGCGCAGATAGGACAACTTTTCATGCCCAGAGAAATGCAACAGGACCGCGACGCGCACTCCAGCGCTTCTGGCGGGAGGGGTTTCGCCCTTCGCAACATGCCCCGCGTCGTCGCCCTTCTCAACTTTGCCTTTCCGGCCTTTGGATTTACCGCCGCCTGGCTCATCCGCGGCGCCATCTGCCGCTTCGACGCGCTCAAAGCGGAGCGCTAACTTGTCGCCCAGCCGAAAACCCTGCTTCCATCCCTCCACCCGGTGGCGAGCTTTTTGCGCAGCCTCTTCGTCACTCTCAAAATCAAATACCAGAATTGTTTTCATGAGCTTTGTATAGCGTGCCCGCCAATCCCTGTCAAGGAATCAGACTGAAACAGGACGCGACCGGATTATCTATGTTGACATTGTCAGCACCACGCGAAATTCGGCTTTCCCGCTAATCATCCGATCGTAGGCTTCGTTCACTTGCGCGAGAGGAAATTTCTCAATCATTGGACGGACGCCGCTGGCAGCGGCGAACCGCATTGTGTCTTCCGAGTCGCTGGCGGAGCCTGACGCCCAACCTTGCAGACCTCTGCGGCCACGAATTAATTGAAGAGGGGAGACTTCAATGGCCTCCTGCGCCGCCCCGACGACGACCATCGTTCCATTCGCGCCCAATCCGTCAAACAGCGCGGACATGGCTTTGGAACTGGGGGCAGTCGTCAGGATCACGCGCGCGCCGCCCATTTTGGTGAGCTCCTCCGCCGCATTCACCGCCGCGCTGTCAATGTAACTGGCCGCGCCTAATTTCTCGGCCAACGGAGCATTACCCGGGCCGCGCCCGATGGCCACTACCTGATAGCCGAATTTCGCCGCGAATTGAATTCCCAGATGCCCCAAGCCGCCTACTCCGTGGATGGCCACTAGGTCTCCCGGTCCCGCTCCGCTATGGCGCAGGGCGTTGAACGTTGTGATTCCAGCGCACATCAGCGGCGCGGCATCCTCCGCGGCGAGGCCCTCGGGCACCCGTGCCAGCGCCTCGATTGGCGCGACCATATATTCCTCGTAACCGCCGTCGTAGCTGATCCCCGTGATTCGCTCTTGCTCGCAATTGACGAAATCGCCCCGTCGGCAGGCCGCGCAAGTGTTGTCCTGCCCGCCATGCCATCCAATTCCCACGCGCTCGCCCGTCTGCCAGGAAGTGACCCCCGTCCCAATCTCGTCAATCACTCCGATCACTTCGTGGCCTGGCACGCGCGGATATACCAACCCCGGCCATGCGTTTTCCTTCACAAGTTGGTCGCTGTGGCAGACGCCACATGCCAGCACTCGCACGCGAACCTGTCCTGCCCCGGGAATCGGCATTTCCCTCTCAACGATTTCGAATGCCCCACCGGGCTTGCTGATCTGTGCCGCCTTCATCGTTTTCACGTTATATCTCCTCGTTTCAATAGTAATCCACTAGGGTTTGGTTCGCACCGGCCCGTGCAGCACCCGCTCTGCGCTTCTCTCGGCATTCTCCGAACCCTTCCTCCCAGATCCTAATTCGCCGCCAGCCCCATGGGAATGGTAAACTTAATGGGGAATAAATAGCGAATACATCAGTCTAACAAATCATAATGGCGAACACCTTTCCTGAAGAAAACCCCTCCGACGATGATCTCGCGCGAATTTTGGGAGCCACAACCGCCCGCAATCATTATGGTGAGCACCTGGTCTTTCGGAGTTGGCATGCGCGACCAGAGCAGCAAGCATTCACCGCTAACGCCCTGCAATTGCTGGACCCAGATCTTCCACGCCGGGCTGCTTCGCTCAAGAACTGGTTATTCCTTGATACGGAAACAACCGGACTTTCGGCCGCCAATGGTTCTTATGCATTTCTCATCGGATTGGCCTGGTGGGATGCCGGCGGTCTGCAAGTGGAGCAGCTTTTCATGCGTGATCCCACTGAAGAGCATTCCGTCCTGCTGGCACTGAAAGAACGGCTGGCCGAGCGCAATATCCTCGTGACGTTCAATGGAAAGAGTTTTGACTGGCCTCTGCTCCAAACTCGCCTTCGCATGACTCGCTCAATCATCCTCCCGGTGCCGCGCGCTCACCTCGACATGCTGCAACCCGCGCGCCAGCTTTGGCGTCCCAGGCTGGGTTCCGTGAAATTGACCGAACTCGAACATCACATCTTGCACGATCAGCGCGATGAGAATGTTCCCTCCGCATTGGTTCCACGCTTCTATTGTGATTTCCTCAGCGGCGGTTCATCCGCGCCTGTCTTCCGAATATTGCGTCACAACCGTATGGACCTGCAGGGGCTGGCCGCGCTGGTCCTTCATGCGCTTGCGCTGCTTTCTTGTGAGACTTCGCTAGATGAGCATTCTCGTGATATTTTTGCACGAGCCAGATTTTTGCAACGTCGCGGGTCTGTCACTCAGGCCCGCCTGCTTTTCAGGGAAGCGCTGGAGAGAGGATTGCCAGCCGCCGAGAATCGCGCTGCATGTCTCCATTTGGCGCGCCTGGCAAAAACCGACGGGGACTTCGCCCTGGCATGTTCACTATGGGAGGAGCTTCGAGCTGGCGCAGACAACTCCGTTGAGAAACTCCACGCCTGCGAACAGCTTGCCATCCATCACGAACGCCGCGGGCGCAAGCCGGAGCGCGCCGCCGAAATCACTGAAGTCGCTCTGGCATCACTTCGCGATGCCCATGTTTCAGCAACGATTTCGGCCGTCCAGGCGGCAACGTGGGACTCTCGCCTCGAAAGCCGCTTGCAGCGGCTGCGCACCAGGCAAGTTCGTAAGAAAAATAACGCGGCGCGCGCGCGCGCCAAACCCGAGGCAAGTCCGCGCGCAAAGCACCTATCCCACCTTTAATTAAGTTCTCGGCCCCTGAGTGACGGTAGGAACTGAGCTATCGTGCCGACTGGCGGCTCCGCTGCAGGGGCTGCGGGGGTCGCCGGCCATCCAAGAGCAGTAACCAGACGATCGAAGAACGCGCCATCGGCCCCTTCCACGGCAAGGCATTCTTCCTCGTGGCATTCCAATCCCACCGCCCCCGTCGAAGTTTGCCATTCCATTAGAAACGGCTGCTCCCGCACAGCGGTATGCGCCGGATATTTTTTCCTGAGTAGCGCGTTGTACCGGGCGAAAAACGTCTTGGCATTTTCATTGTGCTGTAGCCGCACCAAAAAAATTAGCAATGTCTGCTGCTTGTCTTGGCTTTCCGAAATCGAATAGCGGTCAGCGGCCCACTCCGGAGACAGTCTGGCCGCCGAGTCCGCGCCCAGGAACTGTTTGAGCACTTCCTTCAAGCCATATTCCCCCATCACGTTTTGATCCAATTCTTTCCAGCCATGAGGCAGGATGGGTTTGACCTTGGGCAGTTCCAATGGCGGCGGTCTAATACCTGCAAAATACATCTCCGGATGCAAAATTTGCTGCGTGGAGACCGGTGGATTCTCAAACACCTTGTGGAAATCAGCCCATCCGTTGGTAGCCTTAAGGAACTGCTGAGTGAATCCAGCCCCCGCCACATAGGGAAATAGCAGGTCATCCTTAATGAACTGGGGCGCTTTCACCATCACCGGATCTTTTTCCGCTTCATCGAGAGCCTGCTGATCAATCAGCGAGGCGATGTCGCCAAAATTGCGGACGCTCATTTTCTCCGGCGCGAGCGTGTAGTCGAACATAGCCGCGAGCGCGGATCCCTCCAAAACCGCCTCCCGCGCCGATTCCGCATCGTCATTCGGACGAGCGGCCTTTTCCCATGTGTCAATGTGGTAATACTGATCGTCCAATGCATGGGTCAGCTCATGCGCCATTACCGGCTTTTGGTCCTCGGGCGCCATCCAATCAGCGATATAGAATTCGCGCGCTTTCGAATCGTAAAGTCCAGCGATCTGATCGGTGAGCAAATCCAGCAGGAACGATTCCAGGGGGAAGCCGTGGGGGATTAGCCCAAAGGCGACCAAAGCACGTTGGTCGGCATAACGTTTCTTGGGATCCTTATCGTCCTTCTCCTGCTCGATCAGGTAGTCCCGAATCTGTTGCCGGCTGCGAAGGCTTTTTTTCAGCGGCTTTTTCACAGGCAACGAGAGGATTCCGCTCATTTGTGCAAGCACCTGATCGGCGGTCTTCACAAAATCGGTATTCGACGCGGGCGCAACGGCCGGCGCGGACTGCCCCTTAGCTCCGCTGGTCTGGATTGTCCCGCCGTTCCGGGTACCAGGCGAAGAGTCAACTGCTGGAGGGGGAGTTGTGCCTCGCGGCCCTGCGAAGGCTACCGCGCTGTTTGCCTTGGGCTCCTGAGCCCGGCATGGCTCGCTGCCTAACAGCACCACAATAAAAGCCAGATTCAGGGCTATTAGCGCCCCTCGCGGGGGAAAACGAAGCATGCAAGACTCCTCAGGCGAAAAGCAATTGGTTGCTACCCTGCTGACGAGAATAGCAGATTTTAGAAGCCTGACGGGCGCTTCCTGTTTCCCTGTGGCCGGTGACGATTGGTTTGGCGGCCTTTTCTCTTTGGATACCCTGCCATTATTTTCCGCTGTCCCCAGCGGACCGGCCGCTATAGGCTGGAGTCTCCTCTTTCAGCAGGAAACGTGAGCGCCGAAAAAATTCTGATCGCCGATGACGAAGAATCGCTGCGCGAGGTAATTGGCAGTCTGTTGGGAGCCGCCGGCTATCGCTGGTTTGCTGTGGCTGGCGGACGCGAAGCCGCCATCGAAGTTACCCGCGACAGTTATGATTTGGTCCTCAGCGACTTGCTGATGCCCGGCATGGATGGCCTGAAGCTTCTGGAACACATACAGGCATATGATTCCGAACTACCAGTGATCCTGGTCACCGCCATGCACGATTTAAGCGTGGCGCTGAAAGCCATACGCAACGGGGCGTATGACTACATTCTGAAACCATTTGAGCGGGAACAACTTTATGTCAGCGTTCGCCGCGCGCTCGAACATCGCCGGTTAGTGCGCGAAAATAATAATTATCAGCGCGGGTTAGAGCTGATGGTGGAGAAAAAAACCCAGCAACTCGTCACGACCCTCCACGAACTCGAACAATCCTATGATTACACGCTGGAAGCCCTCGGCGGAGCGCTTGATGCTCGTGACGCCGAAACAGAGGGGCACTGCCAAAGAGTCACCGCGGTAACCATTACCCTCGCTCAAGGGATGGGCGTTTCAGGAGACTCCCTCCGCCAAATCGCGCGCGGAGCCTTTCTTCACGACATCGGCAAGATGGGCATTCCCGATAGCATTCTCCGCAAACCGGGCCCTCTGAGCGAAGCAGAGCGCGCGGTGATGCGCGGCCATTGCGAGATTGGCTACTCCCTACTGGCGACCATACCCTTCCTTCGGGAGGCCGCCGAAATCGTACTTACCCACCAGGAGCGCTTTGACGGCACGGGCTATCCTCGGGGACTAAAAGGCAAGCAGATTCCGATTGGTTCACGAATTTTCGCGGTGGCCGATACGCTTGACGCCATGATTTCCGACCGCCCCTATCGGGGAGCGCTTCCCATTCATATGGCGCGCCAGGAAATTCAGGCCCATTCCGGAACGCAGTTCGATCCCGACGTCGCCGCGGCTTTCCTAAGAAAGCCCGATGAAACGTGGGGAAAACTTCATCAGGAAACCATTACTCCATTCCATTTGTTCAACCGCGCCACCGCAGCCTCGGCGTAAAACAGTTTCTCCGGTCATTTAAACCCAGGAATAAAACTTAAAGGTTCCTCCCGGGGAGCGGTTCGCATTGCGGACAGCCTATTTGCGATATGATTTTGGTGAGTATGTCGCTCAGCCAGGGAACCAGACTCGGTCCATATGAAATTGGCGCGCCGGTGGGAGCCGGCGGGATGGGTGAGGTTTATCAAGCCCGCGACACAAGGCTGAACCGGACTGTAGCAATCAAGATCCTGCCCCGGCATCTCTCCGAAAAACCTGAAGCAATAGAACGATTCGAACGGGAAGCGCGCGCGATTTCCGGGCTGAACCATCCTAACGTTTGCCAATTGTACGATGTCGGCGAGCAGGACGGGACGCGATTCCTGGTTATGGAATTTACCGTGGGCGAAACGCTCGCGGAAAGGCTCAAGAGAGGTCCTCTTCGGTTGGAGCAAGTCTTGACAATCGGAGCGGAGATCGCCGATGGGCTGGAGCACGCGCACCGCGCGGGCGTGATGCACCGGGACTTAAAGCCGAGCAACATCATGTTGACCAGATCCGGCGCGAAAATTTTGGATTTTGGACTGGCCAAAGCGCTGGGCGCGGAACTGGCACCCACTTCGGGATTGACCGTGACAATATCCAACCGGGCCGCGAGCCAAAGCGGGGGATCACATTCGGATGCGTTGACGGGGCATGGAACGATTGTGGGCACGGTGCAGTACATGTCTCCCGAGCAAGTCGAGGCCAGGCCGGTGGATGAGCGCACCGACATTTTCGCGCTGGGCGTGGTGCTTTATGAGATGGCAACCGGGAAGCGCGTCTTCGAAGGGGCGACCCCCGCGAGCACCATGGCCGCCATCCTGGAACGGATCCCTCCGCCGATTTCCTCCATTCAAGCGCTGACGCCGGCGGAGTTCGATTGGATCGTCAAGGTGTGTCTTGCCAAGAATCCGGATGATCGCTGGCAATCCGCGCAGGATGTGAAGCTGCAGCTTCACCGCCTTGCGGAGACAAGCGCTTCCGAAGCGATGTGCAAGCCTGACGCTGAGGTGCCGAAAAAAAAGCAGCTTCGGCTGGCCGCTGCCGGAGTGCTGCTGTTACTCGGTATTGGCATTGGCTGGGCGTTGATGCGCGCGACGAGGAGCGCGGCCCCCGAACTGCACGTTTTCATCATGGCGCCGGATAAAACGCAATTTCGCTCGGCGGGCAATGATGCTAGTCCACCGGTATTGTCCTCTGACGGCCAGCGGCTGCTCTTCGGAGCAGGCGATTCGTTGTGGATTCGCTCGCTGGAGGATGGCTCGTTACAGGAGCTGCCGGATACGAAAGGCGCGATGTTCGCGTTCTGGTCAGCCGATGGGCGCAGCGTCGCTCTTTTTCAGGACGGCAAGTTAAGGAAGCTGGACCTGGTGACGGGCACGCCCGCGACAGTGTGTACGGCACCCGCTGGGCGCGGTGGGTCCTGGGGGCCGGATGGCACGATACTGCTGGCGGGCGATGCCCGCGGAGGAATCTCCAAAGTGCCAGCCAGCGGTGGTACGCCCGTGTTCGTAACACAGGTGGATGAATCGCGGTACACCACTCACCGCTGGCCGTTTTTTCTTCCTGACGGCCAGCATTTTTTGTATCTGGCCACCAGTCACGACAATCCTCATAGCCAGGATTCTGGTGTTTACGTGGGTTCACTGGACGGGCGCACCAGTAAGTTGCTGGTGCATTCCTATTCGGGGGCAACCTACGCGAACGGACTTGTATTTTATGTCCGGCAGGAAAGCCTGATGGCCCAGCATTTGAATATGGGCAAGCTGGAACTGGAAGGCGAGCCGATCCGGGTGCTCGACAAAGTGTTTGACGACGAATCGGTCTGGCATGGGGTGTTCAGCGTCTCCAACAATGGCCGGATTGTGTATCAGAATGCGGGTTTAGGCACGCTCACGCGGCTCCAGTGGTTCGATCGGGCCGGGCGAACAACCGGTACGGTGGGTAATCCTGGCACGTATTTCGGGCCTGAGTTGTCCCACGATGGAAAGAAGCTGGCGTTTGGCTTGGGAGACCCCGCCGCCGACGTTTGGGTCGTCGACCTCGAAAGAGGGACAAAGACCCGGTTGAGCTTTGGCGCCAATCTCAATTCCTCTGCTATTTGGTCGCCGGATGATAGCAGGGTGGCCTACATGGTGACCAAGAAAGGAAATCTGGCCCAACTGGTGGAGAAGCGGGCCGATGGCACTGGGACCCAGGAACTGATTCGGGACACGCTGATGCAGTTGCTGTCGCCGACGGATTGGTCGGCGCCTCTGCATATGCTGGCCGCGGACGTAGAGAGCGCGAACGAATATCAAGTGACAACCCTAGCCGAAAACGGCAAGGGAGATCTGACCGCTGTTCCTTCCCGCGGCATTGCCTACGGGGGGAAATTTTCACCCGATGGGCGCTGGCTGGCCTATGTCTCGAACGAATCCGGTCAGAAGGAGGTCTACGTCACAGGACTCCGGGGGTTTAATCAGAAATGGCAAATTTCCAACGGAGGGGCTACGGCTCCTCGCTGGAAGCAGGACGGCTCGGAGTTGTATTTCGTTGCCAACGGTCAACTGATGGCCGTCTCCATCCGCACAGGCCAGACTGGATTGCAAATCGGCGCGGCTCAGCCTCTTTTTCGGGTCAACATACCAAATTTCCTGCGGGCGGAAATCACCAATTACGCTGTTTCTTCGGATGGGCAGCATTTCCTGGTGAACACCATCGGAGATGAGAAAACGGTCGCCCTCGATTTAGTAGTCAACTGGCAACCGCAAGCCAATCATTCTGCCTATTAGAAGCCGGATGGTAGCGGTACCGGGAATCGAACCCGGGTTTCCAGAATGAGAATCTGACGTCCTAACCCCTAGACGATACCGCCGAAGTGGCTTCTAGTGTAGCCGATTTTGGTGCGGCAGCGGAAGCGGGTGAGCCGAGGTACGCCGGCTGGAGCAGGCTCGTGTTCTGAAATAATGTCATATCCACCCGTCATGACAGCCAGGGTGGGCGATTTATCCTACGGTGGCGATACCCCGGTATGAAGCCTCTAGGACTTGCGTTACGCGCTGGGGGGACCTTGCGGCGCGGCTCGCCATGCTGGAGCCGGAAAATTTCCATTTGGCTCCGAGGAAGTAGCCAGTTCCATGCGATTTCGTCCGGTATTTTTTTTAGCCCGGTAAAGCGCGGCGTCGGCCGCACGCAGCAAACTCGCGGGATCTGGGGATGATAACGAGTCTGCTACCGCGACGCCGGTGCTAAGTTTCACATCCAGGTGATTGGTTCCCACGCCAAATGAGCGTTTGTCGAAGGCGTTGCGGATGCGCTCGGCCTGGACTACCACACCGAGGGCGTCCGCCGACGGAACCACAATCAGAAACTCTTCGCCCCCGTAGAGCCCCACCGCGTCGTATGCGCGCACAGTTGCCAGCAAACGTCGGGCGACTTCCTGGAGAACTGAATCGCCGGCCTGATGACCATGTTCGTCATTTATCTGCTTGAAGTGGTCAATGTCGGCAAGGACTATGCCCAAAGACGTATTTTGGCGGGTGCACCGGCTCATCTCCCGCTGCAGTACGGCCAGAATTTCCCTGCGATTATTCAAACCGGTAAGTGAATCGTGAGTCGCCTGAAAATATAGAGCATCCTGTGAATGTACCAAGTCTTGCTGCAGGCGCACGATGCGCTGCCCAACGTTTAACCGAGCTCGCAATTCGTCCGGCTCCCATGGCTTGGTCAAGAAATCGTCAGCACCCTCCTCCAGGGATTCCAGCAATTCCTCGCGTTGGTTACGCGCGATGATCAGAATAACGTACACGTAGGGACCCTGCTCACCCTTGCGGAGACGCCGGCACAATTCCACGCCATCGAGCCCTGGCATCATCCAATCCACCAGGGCAATCTGGGGAGCATCAGCTTCTTGAAGAACTGTCCAGGGGTCCGCCCCATTCTCGACGCTTACGACCTCATGCCCCCAAGTTCGCAGGGCTCGCTGGAGCGTCATCCGGGAAACTGCTTCATCTTCCGCGATGAGTATCTTCATGAAGTCACCTCAACTCCGGTCACGGCGAGAACCTCCGGGAAAGTCTTACTTGTTTCGAAAGCGCCCATCCAGCGGGTGTGGAGGCGCTGCATGGGGCGCCGCGTCAGAGTTTGGCGTCGGCAAGACATCAAATTTCCCACCGGGCGGCCGGGCGCACTCAGTCCGGCGCGGAATACTTGGTAGGTATCCACGACGGCGCGCACCGCTTCGCTTTGGCCAACGATCTTCGCGCCCAAAGCATGCTCGAACTCAAGCGCTTCTTCGCTCTGCTGCGACGGGTCAAGTTGTTGAACGCTGGAACCTATGGGGACGCTCATCAGTTTATTCTTATATTTGTTTATATTGTTGAAGCCACGGCATGAAGTAAGCGGACGCGCCTGCCCGCTGGCAATCCAGGCATGCTAATGACCAAACCCAATCTTCTTGCAAGCGCCCGCTTGCGAGAAGTCTGGTCCCTGTTTACAGGTCCGTTACAATTTCTACATCCCGCTGTCATACATCCATGCTATGACCCAGAGTGAAACAAGAAGCCAACTCGCGAATGACCATTGCCATGCATGTTCCATTCCGTTATGGTGTAGCCGGCGAATGCTGCAAATTGTTACCAATGAGGGTGCATGAAAACGATTCTTTTGATCGAAGATGACCGCGACATCGTGGAGCTGGTGCGGTATAACCTCGAGAAAGAGGGTTATCGAGTAGTTGCCGTAGGTGAAGGGGCCAGTGGCTTGGCTCAATTGCGGAAATCACCTCCAGATTTGCTGATTCTTGATCTAATGCTTCCCAAAATTTCCGGACTCGAAGTTTGCAAGGAAGTGCGCCGCGAGAGCGCTCTAAACCGCCTGCCCATCCTTATGCTCACGGCCCGCGGCGAAGAGGCTGATCGCGTGGTCGGGCTGGAACTCGGAGCGGATGACTACGTAACCAAGCCTTTCAGTCCCCGCGAGCTGGCCGCGCGGGTTAAGGCGCTTTTGCGGCGCGTCGAGCCTGCCGAGGAAGCTGAACGTTCACTCGAAATTGGGAAGCTACACATCGATCCGGCGGCTTACCGGGTGACCCGCGGTGGCAAGGCGCTCATGCTGAGCACGCTGGAATTTCGTCTGTTGTATTATCTGGCTACCCGCCCCAATCGCGTATTTTCCCGTGATCAGTTATTGGACGCTGTGTGGGGCAACGATCGCTTCGTCACACCCCGCTCCGTGGATGTTTACATTATGCGTTTGCGCGAAAAAATCGAGGAAAACCCCCAGCGGCCGGCCTATGTGAAAACCGTTCGAGGGGCTGGTTACCTCTTCGAAACCCGTGCCAACTAAATTTTTTCAATGGCTGAGTATCGCCTTCCTGGCCGCGACTCTGATCGTCATCGCTCTGTTGGATTTTAGTGTGGGCAGAATTCTCCGCAATCAGGAACTAGGCGTTCCGCTCGGCGACGGCAGAGCTCAGATGACGGCTCTCCGGCCAATTTTGTGGGGCGGATGTCTGCTGATTTTCCTCACGGGAATCATCGTGTGGACGCTCTCCACTCGCTCATTCGCGCGCCGCATAGAGCACCTGAAGGAATTTTCCGAACGCGTCGCCGCGGGCGACTTCAACCCTCTTCCTTTGGGGCAAACTGGCGGGGAATTGGGTGATCTGACCATTTCCCTCAACCAAACGGCGGGACGGTTGCATCAGACCATTCAATCTCTTACCGAGGAACGGAACCGCTCGTCCGCCATCCTTGGCAGCATGGTCGAGGGTGTAGCGGTGATGGATGAATCCGACCGCCTTGTGTTTTGTAACCGCGCTTTTGCGGAGATTCTCGGGGTGGACGCTTTCCACGCCGAGGGCCGTCCGCTGCTTGAAACCATCCGGCAGCCCGAATTGCACGAAGCGCTGCGAGAGTCCCTCCAAAAGAACGAAGTAGTAAGGAGCGAGGTGAGCTTGGGAACCCTACAGCCGCAAACCTTCGCGGTAGCCGCCGCCCCCCTGCCGCCCTTAACAAATGCTGGCTCCGCACCAGAAGAGACAGCAAATGATTCGACAGCGCGTGGCGCGGTAATTGTGCTCCATGACATTAGCGAACTGCGCCGGCTCGAAAGAGTTCGTCGCGATTTTGTCGCCAACGTCTCGCATGAATTCAAGACACCACTCACAGCCATCCAGGGATTTGCGGAAACCTTGCTGGCCGGCGCTCTCGAAGACGAGCGAAATAACCGCAAATTTGTCGAGATTATTCGCGACCAATCGCTTCGTCTCGCCCGGCTTACCGATGATCTGCTAAAGCTTGCGAGAATCGAGGCGGGAAAACTCGAGCTGGAAAGCCATTTAGTGGCTGCGGACGCTCTCATAGAGTCGTGCGTGGAAGCCACCCGAATGGAAGCACACAGAAAACAACTTGTCGTCAGCGTGGAAATACCGACGGATCTCCCGCCATTGGATGGGGATCAGAACGGACTTCGCGAAGTACTGCAAAACTTGCTGGACAATGCGGTTCACTACACGCCTCCCGGCGGTTATATTACCCTGCGCGCGGAACGTCGGGAACATCTAGCCATAGTTAGCGTCGAGGATACCGGCATAGGAATTCCCCAAGCGGAACACGACCGCATATTCGAGCGGTTCTACCGCGTGGACGCGGCACGTTCGCGCGAAGGGGGAGGAACAGGCTTGGGTCTTTCCATCGCCAGACACATTGTGGAAGCCTATGGCGGGCGCATCTGGGTGGAAAGTGAAGTTGGGGCCGGCTCGGCTTTTCGGTTCACCGTTCCTCTGCGGGTCCCATCCGAGTTCGCGCTGTAATCGTACTTTCATACTTGGTTCATCTTTCCGACAGCCTTCTCAGACAAGCTCAAAAGTAAAATATTGCCGGGGAAATTATGCCTGCTTCCGCCATTGGCGCCACCGATGTATACCACGATGCTCTGACAAATTACCTCGTCTCCATGGCCCGCGCCGTCGAGCTTTCAGTAAATCGCGCTCTGGATGCCATGCTGACATTGGATCCACGCCTGGCACGCGCTATTTTCCTCAATGAACCCCGCCTAAATGAAATGGAAATAATTATTGATGAGCATGCCGTAAAACTCTTGCGGCGCAAGGACCTGGCTGAGGCGGCATTCGCGGAAGAGGACATACGCCAGATTGTGGCCACCCTAAAGGTCAATAACGATCTCGAGCGAATGGGCGACCTGGCGGTGAGTCTGGGCCAGCGCGCGCTTTCACTTTCCGCCATGCATGTCGTGGAGATGCCCCAGGAACTGGAGCCGATGGTTACCGCTGTGCGAGCCATGGTAACCAAGAGCCTCGGGGCGCTGATTTATCGAAACGTTGATCTGGCTCAGGAAGTGCTGCAGAGCGATGCGGAGGTTGACGATTACCGCGACCGCTTATTTGAGACGATCGCGGGTTCAATGGCCGAAAGGCCATTGGCTATCGCTGCCTCGGTGCAAGTATTGCTAGCCACCCGGCATCTGGAGCGTATTGGCGATCACTGCACGAATATCGCCGAGGATATTTTCTTCTGGGTCCGCGGGCTGGATGTGCGTCACGGGAGGGCGCTCCAGACAGCACAGGGCACGACCAAGAAGTTGTAACACAATATTCATATTCTCCTGACCGCACCGTCATTGACGCCATCTAGGCTTCTAGTCTTGGGACAGGGGATTCTTCCCATTCTTGGCGGCATATCCATTCACGCATTTTGCATTTGTTTGCCCTCGTCCAATGAATCCACGTTAAGGCTTGCATTGGCACGAAAATGGTTCAGCGACGGTGAACAAGACTTACAAGACCCTGCGGGATTTTGGGGAGGCGTGAAGCGCACGGGCATTACCGCCATAGCGGCACAAACTGGAGGATTCTAGTGATAAGAGCAATATCAGGATTTGCCGTTGGGGCAATTTTACTTCTGTCCGCGGTTGGAATGATGGCAGCTCCGCGCCATGCATTGCCCGCGGACACCGTGTTATTGAATGCCGCGGGAGCCACATTTCCTTACCCGATCTATTCGAAGTGGTTTGACGTCTATCATCAGAAGTTTCCCAACGTCCAGATCAACTACCAATCGATCGGTTCGGGTGGCGGAATTCGTCAGGTGCTGGCCGGCACTGTGGATTTTGGAGCGTCAGATGGCCCGATGACTGATCAGATGCTCGGGCAAGCCAAGGTTAAAATCCTGCATTTCCCTACCGTTCTTGGCGCGGACGTGCCCACCTACAACATTCCAGGTGTGACAGGCGAGCTTAACTTCACACAGAATGCGCTAGCCGATATTTTCCTGGGCAAAGTCACCAAATGGAATGATCCGCAAATGGCCAAGGCCAATCCCGGAGTGAATATGCCCAATAAAGATATCGTCGTGATTCACCGCTCGGATGGCAGCGGAACCACTTACATCTGGGTAGATTTTCTTTCCAAGGCCAGCCAGGAATGGTCCACCAAAGTCGGCAAAGCTACGTCGGTAAATTGGCCCGTCGGGTTAGGCGGTAAAGGCAACGAGGGTGTTTCAGGACTTGTCCAGCAGACTCCCTACGCGTTGGGCTATGTGGAATTGATTTATGCGATTCAAAACCACATTCCTTACGGGAAGGTTCAAAACTCGTCGGGTAAATACATCAAAGCCGACTTGGCTGGTGTCACTGCGGCGGCCGCCAGCGCGGCAAATAACATGCCCGAGGATTTCCGCGTTTCCATCACTAACGCTCCGGGCGCAACCTCGTATCCCATCTCCAGCTTCACATGGTTGTTGATCCCCTCCAAGATTGCCGATCCCGCCAAGCGGGATGCCATTAAGGGATTCTTAAAGTGGATGCTGACCGACGGACAGAATTACAATGAGGGTTTGGCCTACGCCCGGTTGCCCAAGGCCGTCGCGGCACGGGAAATGAAGGCGATAGCGCTAATTCAGTAATTGGATGGACGCCATATCACAAGTCGCGCAACAGCGGAGCCCCCAACGGAGTCCCACTGTTTTTTTCCGCCGGCTCGCGGATGGAGACGCCATAGCCCACTTCATAACCCTGGTTTTCGCTGCCTCAATTTTGCTAATCACCAGCCTGCTGGTCTATGAGCTTTGGATCAACAGCAAGCTGCCGCGACATCAGTTTGGCTGGCACTTTCTGGTAACGTCAGTATGGGACCCGGTCTTCGGCAATTTCGGCGCCCTGCCTTTCATCTACGGTACGGTTATAACGTCGGCAGTGGCGTTGATTATTGCTGTTCCGTTAGGGCTGGGCGCGGCCATCTTTCTGGCGGAGCTTGCGCCGCGAGGCGTCTCGAATATCCTCACGTTTTTAATCGAACTACTAGCCGCGGTTCCCAGCGTGATTTATGGATTGCTCGGAATATTTATTGTGGTGCCCCTGGTGCGCGACTATGTTGCGCCGGCATTGAAGGCATCACTGGGATTCTTACCTCTATTTCAGGGCCCCTGTTACGGAGTCGGATTTCTGACCGCTGGAATCGTCCTGGCCGTAATGGTGATTCCCTTCATCATTTCCGTATCACGCGAAGTGCTCCTGTCGGTGCCAGCTGACCAGCGCGAAGCGGCTCTCTCCCTTGGCGCAACGCGCTGGGAAGCTACGTGGAAAGCAGTGGTTCCTTTCGCGCGAACGGGAATTTTGGGTTCCGTCTTCCTGGCGATGGCGCGGGCGCTGGGCGAGACGATGGCCGTTACGATGGTGATTGGTAACGATCCCAAGATTAGCGCCTCTCTATTGGCGCCTGGCTATTCCATTGCGGCGGTAATCGCCAACGAATTTACCGAAGCGACTGGCGATTTGTATCTGCAGTCGTTAATAGAACTGGGGCTGGTTCTGTTTTTGCTCACGTTTATTCTCAACGGCATGGCCCGAATTCTGATTGTCGCTACGGAAACCAAGGGAATGGCCCAGGAATGAGCGCACGTCAATGAACAGCAGTTTAAGATGGCGCAAATTCGTGAATGTGGTGATGCTGGGCCTGACCGCTGTCTGCGTTACGGTAGCGGTGTCCGCCCTTCTCATCATTCTCGGATACCTGGTGATCCATGGGGCGGAATCACTTAGCTGGAACTTTTTCACCCAACTGCCAAAACCGGTCGGCGAGACCGGAGGGGGCATGGCGAATGCCATCGTGGGCAGCGCCAAACTGGTGCTACTGGCCAGCATGATCGGTATTCCCATCGGTTGCATCGGCGGAGTTTATGTGGCGGAGTATGGCGGAAAGATGTTTTCATTTGTGATTCGCTATACGGCCGATTTGCTGAATGGAGTGCCTTCGATTGTCATCGGCATCTTCGCTTACACGATTATCGTCCTGCCGATGCACCATTTTTCAACGATTGCAGGGGGATTTGCGCTTGGCATCATGATGATTCCGATTGCCGTCCGCACCACCGAATCGTTTTTGCGGGCCGTGCCGCGCAGTCTTCGCGAAGCCTCCGTTGCGCTAGGCGCAAGCAAATGGAAAACCATCGTCAAGGTGATCATCCCGGCGGCGATGGGCGGCATTATGACCGGCATCATGCTCAACATAGCGCGTGTTGCTGGCGAAACAGCGCCACTTCTGTTCACCGCGTTCAGTAACCGCTATTGGAGCCCCGGATGGAACCAGCCAGCGGCCTCTCTGCCTGTAATGATTTATACATATGCGATCGCTCCCTACGAGGACTGGCATCGGCAGGCATGGGCCGCGGGACTGGTGCTATTGGCGATGGTGCTTTTGACAAATATCCTGGCGCGTTTAATTCTGTACTCTCGCCGCGCCTCGGCCTCGAGGTAATTGCCTGTGGGCGCCATGACTGCAAATCCAATTCCGTCCTTTACGAGCAACGCCAAACCGGTGGATCCTAACGCCAGCGGTGAAGCCAGCGCCATGGCCAATGCGGAGTTGCGCTTCAAAGTATCCAAACTGAATTTCTTTTACGGTCCGAAGCAGTCGCTTTTTGATGTGAGCCTGGACGTTCAGGCCAATCGCATCACGGCGCTTATTGGTCCGTCGGGATGCGGCAAGTCCACTTTTCTGCGCACGCTCAACCGCATGCAGGAAACCATCCGGCATACGCGCATTGAGGGCGAAGTTTTGCTGGATGGCCAGAATATTTTCGATATGGATGTCGTTCGTTTGCGGCGGCGCGTCGGAATGGTTTTCCAGCGGCCCAATCCGTTTCCGAAATCCATTTATGAGAACGTGGCTTACGGGCTGCGCATCAACGGGCACAAGGGCAAGCTCGCGGACCACGTGGAAAAGAGCTTGCAGCGCGCCGCTTTGTGGGACGAAGTAAAAGACGTGCTGCACAAGTCCGCATATGCCCTTTCCGGCGGCCAGCAGCAACGGCTTTGTATTGCGCGAGCGCTGGCGGTGAATCCGGAAGTGCTGCTGCTCGACGAGCCGTGCTCGGCGCTCGATCCGGTGAGTACAGCAAAGATTGAGGAGTTGATGCTGCAGCTCCGGTCGAGCTGCACCGTGGCCATCGTAACCCACAACATGCAACAGGCCGCGCGGGTTAGCGACGTGACCGCTTTCCTTCTGGAAGGCAAGTTAATTGAATGCCGCCCCACCGCGCAGCTATTCACCAACCCGGCCGATCCACGCACAGAGGCCTACATCACCGGACGTTTCGGCTAGGAGCGAGAACTTGGAACGCCACTTTGAACAAGAATTTCAAGACCTGCAGCAGCGCCTTCTTTGGATGGGCAGCTTGTCTGAACGCGCCGTGCATAAGGCTGTCCACGCGGTGCTGGAAGCGGATGAAGCGCTGGCCGAAGCCGTCCTCGAGGAAGAGCCAGCGATTAATGAATTGCAGATCGAGATGGACGACCGTATTACCCGCCTGCTGGCGCTGCAGCAGCCCATGGCGGCGGACCTGCGCCTGCTGATTGGCGCGTCGCGCATCAACAGTGATATCGAACGCATCGGTGACCAGGCGGTAAATATCGCGCAATCGGCCACGCGGATTCTCCGGCATCCGCAGGTAAAGCCCTACGTTGATCTGCCGCGCATGAGCGGACTGGCCGAGAACATGGTTCGCGACAGCCTGAACGCGCTGGTGAAACGCGACGTGGATCTGGCCAATAGCGTCATGCGACAGGACGATGAAGTGGATCGCCTCCGCGACCAGATGTTTCGCGAATTGCTGACCTATATGATGGAAAACTCCGCAGTCGTATTCCCCGCGTTTGAACTGGTGCTGGTGGCCAAAAATCTGGAACGGATTGGCGACCATGCCACCAACATCGCCGAAGACGTCATCTACATTGTTGTCGGACGGGACGTCCGGCATCCTGCGCTCGACCGCCGCTGAAGGCGGCAATAGTCTTCGAGGGCATCTCGCTCAATTCAGAAATAGGGGCGGGGGCGGACGTATTTCTAATCGCAACTGCCGCCACAACCGCTTAAAGATAACTCTTTACTAATCCATAACATGTGATTTTCTAAACGGAACTAAATTCAATTTTTCGCCAATAGTTCGAAACCCGGGGTCCCGGATAAACGCTACGCGTTTTCCGGGATGACATAAAGGCATGAGGGGCGCGGGGGCGGTCCACGTGGCGGCGGGAGACGGTCGGCATGGTGGTGCCACGAGGGGGGTGCATCCCCGGGGGGGGGGGGGGGGGGGGGGGAAGCACATCAACCCAATAATATCCCTTCAAAAAAAACTAGGCGCGCGATTCCTGTAGAATAAAAACTTAT
>Ga0182024_10000698_pt1 | contig 87322 bp, 73 predicted proteins | sample P32metaG_FD_120480 | JGI IMG/M metagenome (GOLD analysis project Ga0182024, IMG submission 120480) | Permafrost microbial communities from Stordalen Mire, Sweden - P3-2 metaG (Illumina Assembly) | ecosystem: Environmental > Terrestrial > Soil > Wetlands > Permafrost | place: Sweden: Stordalen... | reverse complement strand
CTCGATCGTGGTTCACATGGCCCGCATCTTCTTCACCGGCGCCTTCCGCAAGCCCCGTGAGCTGAACTGGACCATCGGGATCGTGATGCTGATCCTGGCCATCCTGAACGGCTTCATCGGCTACTCGCTGCCCGACGACCTCATCTCGGGCACCGGGATCCGGATCGGCTACTCGATCGTGCTCTCGATCCCGTTCGTGGGCAGCTACCTGGCATCGTTCCTCTGGGGCCCCGGGGCCTTCCCCGGCCACATCATCATCGAGCGCTTCTACCTCATCCACATCCTCATCATCCCGGTGGCCATCGCCGGGCTGCTCGGGGCCCACCTGGGGCTTCTGGTGCGTCAGAAGCACACCCAGTTCCCGGGTCGGGGCCGGACCGAGCACAACGTCATCGGCTCGCCCATGTTCCCCACCTTCATGGCCAAGACCACCGGGTTCCTCCTGATGGTCTCGGGCGGCCTGGCCCTCCTGGGCGGCCTGGCCCAGATCAACCCGATCTGGCAGTTCGGCCCCTACCAGGCCGACAAGATTTCCTACGCCGTCCAACCCGACTGGTACATGGGGTGGCTGGACGGGGCCCTGCGCATCATGCCCAGCTGGGAGTGGACCGGCTGGGGCCACACCCTCCCCTGGGAGGTCTTCTTCCCGGCCGTCATCTTCCCCGGCCTCATCTTCAACATCTGCTTCATCTGGCCGATGATGGAGCGAAAGCTGACCAAGGACGGGGAAATGCACAACCTGCTGGACCGGCCCCGGGACCGGCCGAAGCGCACCGCTGCCGGCGCCGCCATGCTGGCCCTGCTCTTCATGCTGTTCGCGGCGAGCTCCACCGACGTCCTGGCAAACTTCTTCCACGTCTCGCTCAACGAGGTGCTCTGGTTCTTCCGGATCGCCACCATCGTGGTGCCGGTGATCGTGGCCTTCGCCACCTGGCAGATCTGTCGGGAGATGCAGGGAATCCACGGCCTCGGCCAGCGCAAGCGGGCCATGGTGGTCACCCGGACCGAGAAGGGCGAGTACCAGGCCACCCCCTCGGCGCCCCGGCCGGGCGACCACCCCGACGAGCTCGAGCCCGAGCCGGTCCCGATCGAGATCGAGCTCGACCCGGGCAAGGTCGTCGCCGGTGCCACGGCCGGGACCGACGACGGCACCGGCGTGCGCCGGGTCACCCGCTGAGGACAGGCTTCCCGGCGACCGGAGCGTTGACCTCCCGCCCGGTGGTGGGACGTCCGTCGGGCAGACCACGCTCGGACGCACGCTCCGGGGGATATGTGCTCCCGGCACTCCGAGGGTGCCGTCCGACCGACGCAGGTGGTCCGGGATCGGGGAGCAGGTGATGACCCAGTCAGGTCCAGGTGGACGACCGCCGGGGGCCGGGTGCTCCGGGTGCGCCGCCCGTGCTGCGGTCGGGCGTCATGGGTCGGCGCCCCCCCGCGAGCGCCAAACGGGAGACCGTCCTGATGGATTGGTCACTGTCGTCTCGAGCCCCTGGACCCGGACGATCCCGCAGGCATTCGATCAGGCGTAATTGGCTCTTAGGTGCAGCTCAGCACACACGGCCCCGGGCCCGGGGGGTTGCTCGCCGGGGTCGGGGGTGGAGGGGACAGGTTCGTCGAGGAGGAGTTCAACGCCCACGATGGGGTGTCCGGGTTCAAGTAGTGCGGCGGAGTCACCAACTGCAGACGGCTGTCCCAGTCGTAGTCCTTGCCGTAACCCGAGTTACCGATGATCCCGACAGCGCCTCGCCAGTCCTGGTCGAGCGAGCCGTAGATGGTGAGGGTGCCCAGTAAGGGCCCGGCCCCCCAGTCGCCGCCCCCGGAGTTGATCCCCCCCTCGTTGTTGACGGTGAAGGAATGGTTGAGGGCCAGGATGGCCGCGTCGATGATGAGGTTGTTATTCGATCCCGGCGTACCCCCGAGGGTGCCACCCGGGGTGCAGAGTGCCGCGGCGGGCAATCCCAGCTGCGCGGTCTTGCAGTTGGGCTCCTCGTTGGAGTTCGCGTTGGCACCCTGACAGGTCGTCACGGGGTTCCGGCCACCGGAGGTTGTGCAGTCTTGGTTATCGTTCAGAACGGGGTGGTTCACCTCGACGTAGTTGTTGGCGATCAGTCCGAGGGCGTCGTTATTGCCGGGCGCCACGTTGTACGGGCAGGGCCCGTTCTGGGGTTGGGTCAGATTGAATGAACCGCCGCAGTCGGTGTACTCGATGTTCCCGGTGATCACAATGTTGTTGTCGGTGGCGATCGTGAGTTGGCCCGACACCCCGCCGGCCGCCGATGGCAGCGGCGAACTCCCGCTGCCCGGATTGTCACTGACGAAGGCGTCCCCTTCGCAGTCGGGCTGGGCCGTTGCCCCGTAGTAGTTGGTGTAGGTGCCGAGGTAGTTCAGTTGGGCGTTCGGGCCATAGTTCCCGCTGGTCAAGTTGTCGTAAGGATTGGCGCCCGCATTGGGTGATCCGGTGATTGGGCTCGTACAGCCCGAGTTCGCCGACTGGACGTAGATGACACCATTGCCGTTGGTCCCGTTGGGGACGTTGACCGTCGCCGGGCTGGTGGGAAGGCAAGTGCTCGTTGTCGTTGGTGCACCGACCGAGTCCGGGCTCCAGACGGTCATCATGTCGTTCGCGTCGAAGGTGATGGTGGTCGGCCCGGTGTAGACGCATCCACCGAGCTTGGCCCAGGCCTCGAGTGAACTGTCGTACTGGGGAAGTGCCTGCTGCGCCGCCCCGAAGGAACTATTTGCCGCATCGGCCGCGGTCTGGGTGACGCCGGAACCGGCGGCGGTCGTGGAGCACGTCCCGTTGGTGTCGGTGCAGAACAGATATTTCGGATCGGCCGTCGTCACCGGCCCGAGCGTGGGCCCGCCGGTTACGTAGATCGAGTCGTTGGAGAAGATGGGGCCGAACACCTTGTCGTTGGGTCCGAAGTAGACGGCAGCGCACGGGTTGTTGCCGCTGACCACCGGTCCGTTGTACCCGTTGGCATAGTTCCAGGTGCAGTCCGAGTTGGGGTTCCCGGTCAGGTAGGGGTCGGTCGCTTCGTAGTTGCTCCACCAGACCCTGGACAAGAAGCCGTTCTCGGGCCCGAAGTTCGCGCTCGAGGTCTGGTAGACGATGTGGTTGGCGTAACCCGCGGCCCCCCAGATGTTCACCTTCACGTACTGAAGGGGGAGCGTGTTCGGATTGGAGGGCGTGGTGCAGAGCGGGTTGAAGCAGGGTGTGGGGTTCCCCCAGGCGTACCACTCGGGGACCTGACCCGAGCCCTGCGTGCCCAGCACCTGCTGCCAGGTGTTGTAGTCACTCGGGGTGCACTGTCCTCCATTCCCCGAGGCGGAGGTGCAATTGATGAGATTGGAGTCAGCATTCACGTCGGAGAGATAGGTGTTGATCCCGGCCTCCAGAGCCCGGTAGGCGAAGTGCTGGACCACGTCAGCCTGCACCAAGGGATCGTGCTCGGTGACGTTGAGGGCCAGGATGCCCGCGGTGGTGACCAGCATGACGATCAGGCCCAGGACGAGAACCAATGAGGCTTGTCCCGTCTCGGCCGCCGATCGGCGCCAACCAGGCTTCGAGGTCCTCCGCATCGATCTCACCTCATCCTGCCGTCGGGTCGAACAACTGAGATGTGGGAGAGAGCCGGTAGATGACGGTCTGGTCGTCCGCCTGGCTGCTATGGGCCGGATCGGAGTTCACCTTGAGGTCCACATTGATGCTCTCGATCTGCGACGCCGGGCAGGTCGTGGTCGCCGGGAGGGTCGTGCTGGCGGGAAGGCAGGTCGCGAACGTCGCGGTGGGGGTGGTGACCGTGGTGCCGTCGGACAGGTAATAGGTGAAGACCGGCTGGCCGAGGGACGCGTTGACGACGCTGTTCACCGTGATGAGATTCTGTTGCACGGCGGGATAGACGCACACCGTGCTGTACGGCGGGGATCGGGGACACGTGTTGCTGTTTGGGTAGGTGATGCGGGCGGTGAACGTCGTGCCGACGAGCTGGGCCACGACCCTCGCCGGTCCGTTGGCGTTGCCGACGTTCGTGAAGAACGTGACCGCGTTCGAGCTGATAATGGTTGTGGGAGACGGCGTGGTGATCCCGTAGGGTGACGTTTGCTGGTATACGCCGAACGCCGGCACTGGCGGGCTCGTCGTAAGCAGCGTCGGGGCGGGCGAGACCACCGAGCGGATCAGCTTCTGGAAGTTGGTCGACACGGGCAGCAGCTGGTTCTCATTGTGATAGGTGTCGGTCACGTAGGTGTTCGTGTTGGTGATGGTTTCCAGGATGGGCGCGACCATGGCGAACAGGATCGTGAGCAGCAGGAGCGCGATGGCCAGCTCAGCCAAGGAGTAGCCCGACTCTGAGATCTGGCGTCGGGAGCGTGCAGCAGCCACCCAGGCGCGGATACGACGTGGACGGTCAGGCGTCACGGGCCCACCACCACAATCGCGCCGGGCAGTGGCACCGCATTCTGGGACGCTCCCGGATTCCAGATGTTCGTGCTCGCGTTCACCTGGATCTTCCCGACCAGGCTGGTGCCATTGGAGTCGGTGACATGGATGTCATAGGTCTCGTAAATGACGTCAATCCGGGAGAGGCCGTCCGGACCAGTCGTCGGAAGCGTGTAGGACACTCCGTTGCAGGCCAGACCGCCCGGCAGGGTCGGATCGTGCACCGTCGCGCTGACCGTGGCCCCCGATATGGGTTGGCCACTCGAGTTGACCACCTCGATGGGGAGCAGGCCGAGCGGGGCGGTGACGGTGGGTGCCGCAGCGCCGGATGTCCCGGGAGCGGTAGTCGCTTGCGCCGCGGCATTGAGGAGCTCCTGCGAGCAGTTCCCGGCACCAACCGAGTAACCGCTTGCGAAGGGGAACAGCGGCCCGATCGCCCCACCTGGGGCCGGGCAGGTCCCTGCCGCGCACGCTACGAAGTAGGTGTTGGTGTTGCTGTTGGAGACCGAGACCGGAAGATTCGCCGAGAAGAGCCCGGCGGTGCCGGACAAGGAGTTCGTCCACGTGGTCGCACCGGCGACCGTGTTGGTGTCGCTCATGAGGATGCTGCCGGTCTGGCTGGCCCCTGGTGCCTCACAGATTAGCGAGCTTGCGACGTAGCAGGCCAGCCCCGTGTAGTAGGCGGGGCTCACGTTGGCCGGCACCGTGCCCAGGGCGAAGGTCTGGCTTGACGTCGAGAGGGTGCCCGTCATGATGACGCCGGACGACGAGTTTCCGGTGCCGGTCGACCCGGTGGCCACGCAGACCGAGGCCGCCCCGGGACAGGAGATCTGGCCCACGACATTGACGCCGCTGGGCAGGGTGTCGGCGTTCCACTGCTGGCTGCCGCTCGGTGAGACCGGTCCGGCGATGATGCCGTTGCCGGCCGCCGTCGCGTCGATGGCCAGGCACGCCGTGGTCCCGCCGTTGCCCGAGCAGGTGATCTGGTTGAGCGAACTGACCCCCGAGGGCAGAGTGTCGGGGTTCCAAGCCTGGTTCGCCGTCGGTGAGGCCGGACCGGCGATCAGAGTCGGACCGGAACCGGTGGTGCCGATGGCCAGGCATGCCGTCGTGCCGGAGCAGGTGAGCTGGGTGAGGGTCGTCGGCGCATTGGTCAGGTTGTCGAGACCCCAGGTCTGCAGGGCGCCCGACTGGGTGCCGGCCAGGATCGCCGCGTTCGATCCGGCCGAACCGATGACCAGGCAGGCCGTCCCGCCCGCGGGGCAACTCACCCGGGTGACTGAGGTGACAGCACCGGGCAGCGGGTCGTTCACCCAGGTCCATGTGCCGGCCGACAGGGTGCCGCCGAGGATGACGGGTCCCGATGAGCCCGTGCCGAGTGCCAGACACGTGGTCGGCCCGGGACAAATGATCTGGCTGAGCGATTGGGGTGTGTTGGGCGCGCCCGGCAGGGTGTCGTTCGTCCAGGCCACCGAGGTGGTTACGACACCACTGAGGATGACCGGGGTTGTTGTCGAAGCCGAGCCGATGGCCAGGCAGACCCCGGCACTGGGGCACTTGATCTGAGTCAGCGCGGTGGTCCCGCCGGGCAGGGGGGTGCTCGCCGTCCACGGGCCCGGAGTGATCGGTGAGTCGGTCACGGCTGCTCCGGTGTTGACACCGCCGGAGCGGTAGTAGCCCACCCCGATGCACAGGGCCCCGCACGCACTCGACTCGATGCGGCTGATGGAGCCGCTGAGTGCAGCCGATGCCCCCCACGCCGATCCGGACAGCACGGTGGCCGTTGCCGAGATCCCGCTCGACCCGTCGGTCGCAGCGCCCGTCGGCGTCTGCCCGGTCACCAGGCACTGGAACTGGGACACGTTCGGGCAGGTGATGCCGTCGTCGGTGACCGTGGAGTTCGGGTACTGCACCTTGACGAACGCCCCCTCGTCGTAGAAGTAGGGGCCAAGCAGAGAGACCTGGTTCACGACGACCGACGTACTACCGCTCACCGTCGTGGCCGCGGTGCTCCCCGCGGCGACGAACGGGGTGGTGAGCGTCTCTCCACCCACGGTCACCCCGTACGCGCCCGGTGCCTCCTCAGCGAACACGCAACCGAAGGCATCGGGGTAGAGGGTCTGGACTGGACCGGTGGGCGGGGTCAGGGTCACGGGCACCGACTGGACGCGGCCATTGATGTTGCTCTGCTCCCCCCAGGTCCGACCGACTGCATCGTTGGGCGGTGACCCAGCGGGAAGGCCGGGCGGGCTGCCGGCGGGGTCCCCCTCGATCTGCAACCCGATGAAGCCATCGATGGGCAGCGCCGGGGGTGGGAAATTCAGCACGGTGGAGTCGGTGATGGAGCTCGTTCCCCCCGACCACGTGACCGTCACGGTCAGCGCCAGAGCTTGGGGGAGCGTCCCGGACGCGCAGAGGTCGGGGGCGCTGAGCCCCGGCGAGAGGCTGGTCCACTGGAAAAACGCGCTGACGTTATAGGCGATGTTGCCTTCGAACTGGGTGCCCTCACTGATGGGGAGGTTGACTTCCGGCGTGCCGTTGGCGGCCGGGGGGGCACCCGAGCTATTCAGGGTCTCGATCCACTGCTCGGCGACCGACAGGGCAGCGGTCCTCTGCACGGCACCCCCGGTCTGGGAGATCACGTTCATCAGAAGGTAGGAGACCGGAATCAGCACCAGCAGCATGATGGTGATCGCTATGACGACCTCAATGAGCCCGACTCCGGTCTCATCTCGTTGCCGACGAGGGCGGCAAGCGCGGCCGCGGGCGACCGCCCCGGGGCGCGGACCTACCCGGTCTCCTGGCGCTGCTGGTCTTTCCGCCGATCGCGGTCGGCGCGTGGTCGATCCGGTTGTGGAAATCGACTGCACCCCCCTCCAATGCTGTGCCAATGGCACGGACCCGCATCCAAAACCCGCTGGCTCGGACGCCGCTGTCCTGCCTCGAGTATGCACCCGATAGCGCCCCAGTGAAAGTCGGCACTCGTGACCGGGTGCCTGCTGTCCCCGGATTCTTCGGGAATTTCAGCGGAGATGGTCCCTCCGTACTGGGATTTCAAGCCTCGGCCCCTGTGATCCATTCCGCCCGATCGGGGCTGACCTCTTGGGGTGGATTCCCCCCGGGCCTCACCTCGACCACCTCAGCTGCTGATGTCCGCCCCCCGACCTCGCATTAAGGGAGATTCAGGGGTATTAGGCGTGATACAGAGTTCTTCAGTGCCATCCGTGTTCTTCAGCACCGGTCATCAGACGACCGTCCACCGGGAGGGCCGCCGACCCCACCCCCCGTCGGCCGCGACTCCAGACCCGGATCATTGGTGGCCGGGGGTTCGATTTCGGCCGGTGGGTCGACCCCGCCGGGGGAATCGGAACCGATCAGGCCACACCGCCGACCCGACCCACCTCGACGACGGCCCTCTCGTTCGAGCCCAGCCCGACCTGGTCGCCGGCGAGTATCGACCGCCCGCTCCTTGGTTGGATCAGGCGGGGGTGACCGCACCGGGGCGGGTCCGTTCGACGGGCCGTGCGCGCTCGAGGCCGACCATGAGGAGCGAGCCCACCCCGAAGGCGGCGCCCAGCCCGCACACGCCGCTCCAACTCCAGGTGGAGAACACGACGCCGGCTGCCACCGAACCCACGGCCCCCCCGACGAAGTAGCAGAACATGTAGGCGCTGTTGATCCGGCTCCGGGCATCGGGCCGCAGGGCGTAGATGATCGCCTGGTTGGTGATCTGCATCCCCTGGGTGCCGATGTCGAGCACGACCACCCCGGCCAAGAGGGCCGCCAGTGAGGTCTTGCCGACCGCCAGGAGGCCGAACGAGGCGGTGAGGAGCGCCCCGCAGGCGACGGTGGTGGCCGTCGTGCGGGCCGAGTCCGCCAGCTTGCCGGCCAGATTGGCCGCCGCCACCCCGGCCACCCCGGCCAGGCCGAAGAGGCCGATGACGGCGTTCGAGTAGTCGTACGGGGGGGCGGAGAGCAGGAACGCCATCGAGGTCCACAGCACGCTGAAGGCGGCGAAGGCACAGGCGCCGTGCCAGGCCCGGCGACGCAGCACCGGCTCGTCGAGGAGCAACCGGAGCGAGGAGCGGACCAGGCTCGAGTAGGCGACCTTCGGCCGGTCGGGCTCTCCGGGGAGCACCCGGCGCAGGATCACCGCGAAGGCGACCATCGCCCCGGCCGAGATCCAGTAGATGGCCCGCCACCCCGCCACCTGAGCGACCAGTCCCGAGACGGTGCGGGCCAACAAGATGCCGGTCAGCAGGCCGGTCATGATCCGGGCCACCACCCGACCCCGCCGCTCGGCCGATGCGAGGTCGGCCGCGAAGGGGACCATGATCTGCCCGGCCACCGAGGCACCGCCGGTCAGGACCGACGCCGCCCCGAACAACCACAGGTCGGGGGCCACGGCGCAGCACAGCAGGGCCACGGCGGCCACGCCGTAGACGATCACCACCAGCCGCCGGCGGGGGTGCAGGTCGCCCAGGGGCACCACCAGGATGAGCCCGGCGGCGTAGCCCACCTGGGTGCAGGTGATCACGGCCGCCGCCGCCGCCGGCCCCACGCGGAAGGTCCGGGCCACCTGGTGGAGGAGCGGTTGGGCGTAGTAGAGGTTGGCCACCACGGCGCCGGTGGCCACCGCCATCACGACCACCAGGCCGTTGGTCAGGCGGGGGTGGACCCGGGGGGCGACCGGGCCCGGGGGATGGGTGGTGGGCGGTGTCGCCCCGGGCCCGTCGGACTCAGCCCTGTTCCGGGCGCTCATCGGTTGGTCACAACGGCCCGGCGGTGGCCGGCATTCCGCTGAACCGGGCCGTCGGGACCATCAGGGCGAAGGGCAACGGCGGTGGGACCGCTCCAACGCCGGGGCGGCGCCGGTCAGACGTGGCCGCCCCGACGGCTCTCGGCCGTCACCCCGACCAGGGCGACCAGGATGAGGCTGATCCCGGGGATGGCGATCCATATCCCGAAGACCAGGCCCAGCACCAGCCCGAAGGCCCCCATGCCCAGGATGAAGGGCCAGATGCTCGAGCCGGGGAACGAGTCGATCACCCCGGCGCCCTCGGCGATCGAGGCGTCGTCGCGGTCCTCGAGCCGCACCCCGGGGGGCTTCTCGATCCGCCCCCAGAAGAAGTACTGGTACCCGATCATGCGGCGGTACCAGTAGAAGTAGTAGGTGCCGGGCAGGAGCCCCAGCAGGCAGGTGCCGACCAGCATCATGGTGCCGCCCTGCTCGTAGCTCAAGAACCAGTAGGCGGCGCCGACACAACCGAAGAAGAGGCCGACGCCGAGCAGGAAGATCGCCTCGATCCTCATACGCTGACCTTCTCCTTGCTCCCGTCACTCCCGTTGCGCCCGTTGCCCGACGCGGTGGCGTGCGGGCCGTGCTTGAGGGCCAGGGCGTCGGGGTGGTTGTAGTCCCACGTCGGCCGCTCCGAGCGGATCGGGGGAAGGTGAGTGTAGTTGTGGTGGGGCGGGGGCGAGGTGGTGAACCACTCGAGGGTGTGGGCGTCCCACGGGTTGTCGCCGGCCAGCACCGGATTGCGCCACGACACCACGAAGTTGATGAGTAGCAGCAGGAAGCCGAGCGCGATCATGAAGGCCCCGATGGTGGAGAGCTGGTTGTAGATCTGCCAACCCAGGCCGGACGGGTAGTAGGCGACCCGGCGGGGCATCCCCTTCAGTCCGACCACGTACTGGGGCATGAAGGTCAGCCAGAAGCCGATGAAGGTCAGCCAGAAGTGCCAGTGGCCGAGCTTCTCGTTGAGCATCCGGCCGAACATCTTGGGATACCAGTAGTAGAGCCCGGCGAAGCCGGCGAAGACGGCCGTCCCGAAGAGCACCTGGTGGAAGTGGGCCACGACGAAGTAGGTGTCGTGGGTGAAGAAGTCGATCGGGGGGGCGGCCAGCATGACCCCAGTGACCCCGCCCATCAGGAAGGCGAAGAGGAACCCGAGGGAGAACATCATCGGGGTCCGGAAGAGGAGCTGGCCCCGCCACATGGTGCCGATCCAGTTGAAGAACTTGATGCCGGTCGGCACGGCGATCAGGAGGCTCAGCAGGGAGAAGAAGGGCAACAGCACGGCGCCGGTCGTGAACATGTGGTGGGCCCACACCCCGGTGGAGAGCGCGGCGATGGAGAGGGTGGCGAAGACCATGCCCTTGTACCCGAAAACCGGCTTGCGGCTGAACACCGGGAGGACCTCGGTCACGATCCCGAAGAACGGCAGGGCCAGGATGTACACCTCGGGGTGGCCGAAGAACCAGAAGAGGTTCTGCCAGAGCAGCGGCGAACCGCACGCGTTCGGGGTCGGTCTCCCCGAGATCAGGTGACAGCCGAGCACGTCGTAGATATGGGTCCCGAAGTGCCGGTCGGCGAAGAGCATGACGATGGCCGCCGTCAGGACCGGGAAGGCGATGAGGATCAGGATGCCGGTGACCAGCATGTTCCAGGTGAAGATGGGCATCCGGAACATGGTCATGCCGGGGGCCCGTAGGTAGAAGATGGTGCCGCAGAGGTTGACCCCGGTGAAGATGGCCGAAAAACCGGTCAGGGCGAGCCCCATCATCCAGACGTCGGCCCCCGCGCCCGGTGAGTTCACGGCCGAGGACAGCGGGGCGTAGGCCACCCAGCCGAACGATGCCGCCCCCCCGGCCACGAAGAACCCCATAAGGATGGTGATCGACCCGGTGAGGTAGAGCCAGTAGCTGAGGGCGTTGAGGCGGGGGAAGGCCATGTCGGGCGCCCCGACCTGGAGGGGGACGATGTAGTTGGCCAGGCCCCCGAAGGCGAAGGGCCCGGCGAACAGGTAGAGCATCAGGCTGCCGTGCATGGTGAACAACTCGTTGAAGGCCTGCGGCGTGACCAGCGAACTGTGGGGGTCCCACAGCTGGAGCCGCATGATGAGGGCCATGATCCCGGCCAGGTAGAACATGACCAGTGAGGTGATCATGTAGCTGACGCCGATGACCTTGTGGTCGGTGGAGGTCAGCCACTTGAGGATGCCGGTCGCACCGTGCTCGGCGTGGCCGTGGTCCGTGCCGTCGTCGTGGACGACGGGGACCTCGGGGGCCCCACCGCTCAGCGGTCGACTGATGACTTCAGTCACCAATGGCCCCCTTTGCCGTGTGCGATGTGAGCGGCGCCGCCGCCGACGGTGACTTCAGGCTCTGCGACTGGTTCCCCAGGTTCTGCTGGGCCGGGCCCGACGAGGAATTCGACGACGATTGGGACGACTCCTCCTGCTGGGCCCACGACTGGAACGCCCCGGGGGTCACCGCCCTGACGCTGAAGAGCATCAGCGAGTGGTAGAGCCCGCAGAACTGGGTGCACTGGCCCCGGTAGGTGCCGGTGCGGGTGATGTTCAGGTCGAACTGGTTGGTCCGCCCGGGCTGGGCGTACATGCTGTAGTTGAACTCGGGGACGTAGAAGCCGTGGATGACGTCGTCGGAGCGCAGGAAGATCCGGACCGTCTCGCCCGCCGGGACGACCATCTGGGGGGTCTGGGTCTCCACGCCGATCACCTTGACGTTCGAGTACTGGGGGTACTGGAACTCCCACCCCCACTGGAACGCGGTGACGTTGACGGTCACGTGCTGCTTATCCGAGATGGCGGTGATGTTGTTCTCGGTGACGAAGACGAAGACGAACATCACCAGCACCACGACGATCGGGACGACCGTGTAGGCGATCTCGAAGAGCGTGTGGTACTGGGTCTGGTTGGGCATCTCCTCGGACCGGCGCCGGTAGCGGAACACCGCCCAGAGGATCAGGACGAACACGAACACGCCGATCACCAGCCCGGCGATGAAGAACCCCTGCCAGAGCTTGAAGGCGTCCTGGCCCTGGGCGGTCTTGCCCGGGAAGGCCCCGAAGCCCGGGACCTGGCAGCCGGTCAGGACCAGGGCGGTGACCACCGCCGCCGCCGCGGCCCACCGGGGTGAGCGGAGCCGGGGGGCCCGGGGGCGACGGGCCGGCGATGAGCCGGTCGACGGCGATTCCACGGCGTGACACTATCGAACGGCGCCAGGGAATTCGAAGTTCCTGGCAGGGGCGGTGCCATCCGTGCCAACAGGGCTTTCGCGGCCCGAGAGCGCGGTCGGCCGGAGGTGTCGGCCAGCGCGTCGAGCGACCGCCGATCGGCCCCTGGCCGCCGGCGCCGTCCGCCCGGATCGGCGCCGCTCCACCCTCCCGCCTCCCTGTGCGATCTCTGCGCCCGGTCTCCCGCTGCGCACCGTGGCGCCTCCGCCCGGGGACGCGCCTCGAGCCGGCTAGTGGGGGGCTCCGCCCGGCGGCTCCGCGGTGGACTCCTCGGCCGCCCACCGGAAGACGCCGCGGGCCATGGTCGAGGTGGCCCGGTCGGCCCGGGCCGCGCACACGACCTGGCGGGCCCGCTGGACCCCCGGGTCGTCCGGCGCCGCCAGCCAGGCCAGCTCGGCCAGATGCCCGGCCAGGCGCAGGGCGGGCTCACCGGCGCCTTCGGCGCTCAGGGTGGCGCCGGGACCCGAGGTCGCCTCGGCCGTCGCCCGCTCCAAGAGGGCCAGGGCTCGGTCGGCCAGGACCCCCGGTCCCCCGGCCAGGTCGGCCAGCTCGCCCGCCAGCGCCCGCTCGGGCGCCGGCTTGAGGGTGGCCGGATTGCCGTCCCACCACCCGCCGTAGAGGCGCCAGACGTTGCGCACGATGAACTCGGGTTCGTCGTAGACCGGCTGGAGATAGGGCCGGTCGTCGAGGTGCGGTGGGGCCCGGACGGTCTGGACGGCCTCGTCCAGCCGGGCCCCCCCGTTCATGAGGGCCAGCGTCTGATCGACCAGGGACTCGAGGAGCTCGGCCGTGTCGCCCAGGGCCTGGCGCACCCGGTCGGCCCCGATCACCGGCAGTCCGTGCCCCGGGAGCAGGTACTCGGGCTCGAGGGCGATCATCCGGCGCAGGGCCTCGGCCCACTCCCTCGGATAGCGCTGGACCTTCTGGGGGTTCCCGGCGTTGGGGGAGGCCCAGATGAACAGGTCCCCGCAGCACAGCACCCGGCGGTCGGGGAGCCAGGTGGTCGTGTGGTCGTCGGTCTCGCCCTTCTCGTGGCGCAGGGCCAGCCGGGTCCCCCCGACGTCGAGGTCCAGCCGGTCGACGTAGACCCGGTCCGGATACCGGTAGTCCACCGGCCAGAGGAGCTCGCGGAAGCCGAATTGGCGACGGTTGACGACCTGGTTGTACCCGGCGGTGAGGATGTAGCGGTCGAAGCGGCGGGGGAGGGCCTCATGGGCCACCACCGACGGGGCCGGCCAGCCGTTGGCCGCCGACTCCGCTTCCCAGACCGGGACCCCGAAGACGTGGTCGATGTGGCCGTGCGAGTAGATGGCCGTGTGAAGCCGCTCGGGAGACCACCGGCGGACCTCGGTGTGGATGATCGGGGCGACCGGCGCGCTGCCGGTGTCCACCAAGACCAGGCCGTCGTCGGTCGAGATGGCCGAGACGTTGGCGAAGGACGGCACGAAGACCACGCCGTCGCAGATCTCGGCCAGGCCCCCCGTGTGGCCGACCGGGTGGTACTCGCCGGTCCCGAGCTCGCCCCGCCAGAGCCGGTCGGCCATCTCGAGAACGTCCTCGGGCAATGGGACCCCCTTCAGCGAGTGCGGGCCGGCACCGAGGGGTCTGCCGCTCCGGGTGGTTCGGGCGACCGGCGTGGGCTCACCGGCCGCCCGGGGGCCGGTGTCGAGTTCTGGCGGCCGACGTCTACTTGGGGTTGGCCGGGCCCGGATCGTCGACGGCCTTGGCCGCGGCGTCCTTGTTGCCGTTCCCATTGCTCGTGGGGTCGGCTCCGGTGGTGCCACCGGCCGCCGGCTCCTTGAGCCCCTTCTCGAACTCGTTCTTCGCCGATCCGAGGTTCCGGGCGAGCTTCGGGATGGCGGCGCCCCCGAAGAGGACGACAAGGACGACGATCAGCACGATGATGCCGTCGACGCCGAAGATCTCTGCCAGCATCTGCTCTCCTTGCGGGGCCGCCAGGTGGTGGCCGCCCGTCCATAGGTTAGACCCTGGCCCCCCCCGGGGGACCGCCGCCGGGGCACCGGGGGTTCTTCGGCGCCGGCCCGGGAGCCCGATGGCCCCGTGCCCGCCCGGTCAGGGCCCGGCGGGGAAGAACCCAGACCGGAGGGGTGGGGGCAGGGTGCCGCGGCCCGGGGCCGGCCCCGACCAGGATCGGCCCCGACCAGGACCGGCGCCGAGGAGCTACTTGCCCTGCCAGTTGGGCCGGCGCTTCTCGGCGAAGGCGACCGGGCCCTCCATGGCGTCGGCCGACGAGAAGACCACCCCCACCGAGGCGTCGTTGATCCTCCAGCCCTCGGACTCGGGGACCTCGGCCGCCTGCTTGATGACCGCCTTCGAGTGGCGCACGGCGAGGGGCGCGTTCTCGGCGATCCGTCCGGCCAGCCCCAGGGCCTCGTCGATGAGCCGGTCGGCGGGGACCACCCGGTTCACCAGGCCCAGCGCCAGGGCGCGGTCGGCGTCGATGGGGTCCCCGGTCAGGGCAAGCTCGAGGGCCACGGCCATCGGGAGCCGTTTGGGCAGTCGGATGAGCGCCCCGGCGCCGGCGATGAGGCCCCGCTTCGCCTCGGGGATCCCGAACTGGGCGTGCTCGACCGCCACGACCAGGTCACAGGAGAGCATGATCTCGCAGCCCCCGGCCAACGCCGACCCGTTGACCGCGGCGATCAGGGGCTTGGCGAAGTCACGCTTGGCGATCCCGGCGAAGCCCCCGCTGGCCCCGATGATCGAGGCGCCCTCACCACTGGCGAACGCCTTGAGGTCCATCCCGGCGGAGAAGGCCTTGTCACCGGCGCCGGTGAGCACGACGACGGCGACCCCGTCGTCGTCGCCCAGCTCGTCCAGCGCGCTCGACATCGCCTGGCTGACGGCGCCGTTGATGGCGTTGCGGGCCTCGGGGCGGTTGATCGTCAGGATCTCCACGTTCCCTCGGCGCTCCCGCAGTAGTTCATCTGCCATGGTCGCCTCCTTCCCTGGTTGGCCACGCCGGGCCCTCGGGTCACGGCGGGCCCCACTGGCCCCCCGGCGCGCAGCGACGCTAGCGCGGGGGCCCGGTGCCGACCGGCGGCGCTCTGCCGGGGTCGAGGTGACATGCTGTCCCGATGCCCGATCACCCGGGAGGCCCGCTCGTGCCCGAGGGCTTCCTGATCGGGGTGGCGACTGCCGGCTTCCAGATCGAGGGCGGCTTCAACGGCCCGGGGGAGCCGGCCAACAACTGGGTCAACTGGGAGCGCAGCGGACGGATCGAGCCCTCGGGGGCGGCCTGCGACTTCTGGCGCGAGCCCGAGCAGGCGCTCGACCGGGCCGCCGGGCTCGGTTGTAATGCCTTCCGGCTCTCGGTCGAGTGGGCGCGCCTTGAGCCCGAGGACGGCGAGTTCGACACCACCGCCCTCGACCGGTACGTCCAGATCCTCGCCATGTGCGTCGAACGGGGCATGGTGCCGGTCGTGACCCTGCACCATTTCACCCATCCATGGTTCCTCGGCGAGGAGTTCTGGCTGACGCCGGGGTCCCCGGACCGGTTCGTGGCCCACGTCGCCCGGATCGTGCCCAGGCTGGCCGAGCACTGTGGTCACTGGGTGACCGTCAACGAGCCGAACATCGTGGCCCTCATGGGGTGGGTCCAAGGGGCGTGCCCACCGGGTCGCAAGGGGGTGCCGTCGGACGCCTGGGCGGTGGCCGACAACCTGCTCACGGCCCACGTGCTGGCCTACGAGGCGATCAAGGAGGTCCAACCGGGCTCGTTGGTGACCACCAACACCAGTGCCTCGTCGATCTACGACTACGACCGGATCCTGATCGACCTGCTCTGCGGGCGCAGCCAGGGGGTGGGCGAGGGCGAACTGGACGAGTGGATCGACGAGCGCCGGGCCCTGCACAACTTCGCCTTTCCCCCCCACAACCTGGGTGAGCTCTCCATGCGCCGCCTCTTCGCGGCCGTCTCCCCGTACGGGGGACCGGGGGGTGGCGGCCTCGGGTTGGGGGAACTGGCCCGGGCCCGGCTGCGCCGGCCCTCACCCCGTCGGGCCGTCGCCGCCGTCTATGGCGGGCCCCACGAGCGTCCACTCGACTCGGTCGGCTTCGACTGGTACGACCCGGTGGCCAGCCACGCCCTCCGGCTGCCCGGGCACACGACCTCGGGGGGACGGAACTGGGAGCCTTCCCGGGCCATGTGGGACGTGCCCCCCAACCCCCCTGGCCTGGAGGCCTGGTGCCGCGACCAGGCGGCGCTCACGCCCGGGCTGCCGCTCTGGGTGGTGGAGAACGGCATGGTGACGCTGGTCCGCGCCGGACGGGCCTACGACCGGCTCGACGGCTGGGACCGTCCGCGCTATCTGCGGACCCACCTCGGCGCGGTGGTCGACGCCCTGGAGGGCGGGGCGCCGATCGGCGCGTACCTGCACTGGTCGCTGATGGACAACTACGAGTGGGGTTCCTACGAGCCCCGGCTGGGGATCTACGGGATGGACCGCTCCCGGGGACCGAGGGGTGTTCGCTGGATGGACACCGATGCGGCGGGGATGGACGCGCCCGGCGCCTACCGGAGGCTGATCGAGGCGCTCAGGTCGGGCGACCGGTCGGCGCTCGACCGGGGATGACCCTCGGTCTGCGGGGGACGCCCGGCGCCGATCGGGCCTCCGGCGGCCCGGGTCGCCCGCGGGGGGCTGCACTATCGTGGCCCGGCTGCGGCAGACGATCTGGGCCGAGACCGGCTCGGGTGCGCGGGGACGGGCTGGCGGCCCGGGCGCCAGGCGACGCCCGGGCAAGTCTGAGGGGAGACGGTGGCGGGATCGACAGGGGCGGGGAACGTCGATGAGGTCGCCGCGCTCGGGCGGAGGGCCGGGGTGGGCCGGCTCCGGCGGTCGCCGGGCGCCGGGCGCGGCCTCCCCGTAGTTCGCAGCCCGGGTCGCGGTCGGACGGAACCGGGAGCCGCCGGGGCCAGCCGTCGGGCGGGGTGATCGTGGACCTCGGGACTCCCGGGAGCGAGCCGACGGTGCGCCGGCTCGTGGCCTTCGCGGTGGTGGTCGGCGGGCTGGGGGCGGCCCTGGCCGTCGCCGACGGCCTCCTCCCGGGCGGCGTACCGCCGGGCGTCATCGTGCAGGGCATCGTCCTGGGCGGCCTCAACGCCCTGGTGGCGGTCGGCCTGATCCTGATCTACCGGGCCATCAGGGTCATCAACTTCGCCCAGGCGGCGATCGGTGGGCTGGGCTCGGCCCTGGCCATCGGGTTGGTGACCCGCTCGCACGTGTCGATCCTCAGCAGCTACTGGGTGGCCGTGCCCATCGGCATCGCCCTGGCCGTGCTGACCGGGTTCGTCGTCGACCTGCTCATCAGCTGGCGCTTCGCCCGCTCGCCCCGGTTCATCGTCACCCTGGTCACCATCGGCATCGCCCAGGTGCTCGGGGTGCTGGCCATCGAGACCCCCCACCTGTTCACCGGCCGCCCCTCACCGCCGTTCACCTTCAGGGCGCCGTTCACCTCCACCTTGCACATCAACCCGCTCACCTTCAACGGGAACGACCTGATCGCCATCATCGTGGTGCCGGTCGCCCTGGTCGCCCTCTACTGGTTCTTCGTCCGCACCGACACCGGGGTGGCCATCCGGGGCGCCGCCGATTCGAGTGACCGGGCGGTGCTCTTGGGTATTCCGGTCCGCCGGCTCAGCCGCATCACCTGGATGGTCGCCGCCGGCCTGGCCGGGGTCGGCACCGTGCTCGCCGTCCCGCTGACGCTGGGTCTCGGGGTGCCGGGCAACGGCGCCGGTCCCGGCACGTTCAGCCTGGCGATGTCGATGTTGGTGCCACTGGCCGCCTTCGTGCTGGCCGGGATGGAGTCGCTGCCCGCCGCCGCGGTGTGGTCCCTCATCATCGGCGTGCTCGAAGAGGCCGTCTTCTACAGCTTCCACACCACGGTGTATTCCGAGGTGGCCCTCTTCGTCCTCATCCTGGCCGGGCTGGTGCTCGTGCCCGTGGTCGGCCGGTGGCTGGGCCGCGGCGAGCGGGGACCGGTGACCGGGACCGGGCTGGGCGACGCCGTCGCCGTACCGGAGGTCGCGCCCATCCCGAGCGCCCTGCGCCGGCTCCCCGAGATCCTGGCCGGTCGGGTGGCCCTGCTGGTTGTGGCGGCCGCGGTCGCCGTGGCCTGGCCCTTCTTCACCACCCCGTCGCTGGTCGACGACGGCATCTTCTGCATGGTCTACGCCACCATCGCGGTCGCCCTGGTCATCCTGGCCGGATGGGCCGGCCAGATCAGCCTCGGCCAGGCGGCGATCATGGGCATGGGCGCCTGCGTGGCGGGCGCCTTCATGGTCCACCTGCACCTGCCGTTCCTGGCGGCGCTGCTCCTCGGGGGCGTCACCGGGGCCGGGCTGGCCATGGTGATCGGGCTACCGGCCCTGCGACTCGACGGGACGGCCCTGGCCGTGGTCACCCTGGCCTTCGCGGTGGTGATGTCGAACTACGTCCTGTCCCGGCGGTACTTGCCGTGGCTGGATCCCCGCCTGGTACCCCATCAGAACCTCTTCGGGCGCATCAGCCTGGACATCGCAAAACCCAATTGGCTCTATGAGATGTCGGTGGCGGTCCTTCTCGTGGGCATCATCATCGCCGTCAACCTGCGGCGCTCACGGGTGGCTCGGGCCATCATCGCGGTACGGGACAACCCCCGGGCCTCGTCGGCCTACGGCATCAGCCCGCTCAGGACCAAGCTGCTGGCCTTCAGCATCTCGGGGTTCATCGCCGGGATCGCCGGTGGGGTGTACATCGTGTCTCGCTCGGGGATCGCCTTGACCGGTCTGCCGGCTGACGTCTCGGTCAACGCCCTCGTCACCGTGGTCATCGGCGGACTCGGGTCGATCACCGGCGGGGTGCTCGGCGCCCTCTACCTGACCGTGGTGTCGACGGCGGGGGGCCCCACGTGGCAGCTGCTGGCCACTGGGGCCGGTGTCCTGGTGGTCCTGACCCTGTTCCCCGAGGGACTGGGCGGCCTGCTCTTCGCCGGGCGCGACCGGGTCGTGGCCCGGGCGGCCCGTTTCCGGGGCCTGTCGCGCAGCGGTGACGCCCTGGTCCCCGAGGTCGTGCCGGGCACCAGCACCCTCCCGTTCCCGCCGGTGCCGCTGGCGACCTTCACCACCGTTCCCGGCGTCGACCACGGCGGCGGAGTCCCGAGCGCCGCCCACGACGCGGCACTGCGCCTGGGTGCCCTCGAGGATCTCGAGACCGGCGCCGCGGGGACGGCCCGGGCCGGGACCGCTCCGGACACCGGTCCCCCCGACGGCCGCCCGGCCCTGGTGACCATGGCCGACGTGGACGTCGGCTACGGCAGCACCCAGGTTCTCTTCGGGGTCGCCCTCGGAGTGGCCCAGCGAGAGGTCGTGGCCCTGCTCGGGACGAACGGAGCCGGCAAGACGACCGTGCTCCGCACGGTGTCAGGGCTGCTCCGCCCGGACAGGGGCCGGGTCGGTTTCATGGGCCAGGACGTCACCGACCTGGCGCCGGTGGAGCGGGTCCAGGCCGGGTTGGTCACCGTGCTCGGCGGCCGGGGCATCTTCGGATCGCTCACCGTCGAGGAGAACCTGAGACTCGGGTCGTGGACCGCCCGCCGTCACCACAAGGACCCGCTCTTCGCCCGGGCGGCCACCGAGCGGGTGCTGGACCTGTTCCCGGTGCTCAGGGCCCGCCAGCACCAGCGGGCGGGCCTTCTGTCCGGTGGCGAGCAGCAGATGCTGGCCCTGGGCCAGTCCCTCCTGTGCCGCCCGAAGCTCCTGATGATCGACGAGCTGTCCCTCGGGCTGGGCCCGTCGGTCGTGGCGGAGCTGCTCGACGTGATGCGGGCCCTGGCCGCCAGCGGGGTGACCGTGGTGGTGGTGGAGCAGTCGGTCAACGTGGCCACGGCGATCTCCAACCGGGCCATCTTCATGGAGCGGGGCCGGGTCCGGTTCAGCGGCCCGACGCCGGACCTCTCCCGCCAGCCCGAACTGCTGCGCTCGGTGTTCCGCCACGCCGCCGAACGGGCCGACGGGCGACGGCCGGGCACCGCCGGCCGTCCGGCGACCGGGCCCGACGGGGTGTCCGAGGCCGTGGTGGCCGCGCTGGCTGGCGGCCCGGCGCCCCCCCCGGTCATCTGCTCGACCGGCGGCCCGGGTCCGGGGGTCCCGGGGGCCGGGGCCGGTCGGCCCCCCCCGCCGGCCTTTGCCGTCGTCGGGGTGTCCAAGCGCTATGGCGGGGTGTCCGCCCTCACCGAGGTGTCCCTCTCGGTGGCCCCCGGGGAGATCCTCGGCATCATCGGTGCGAACGGGGCCGGGAAGACGACCCTGTGCGACATCGCCTCGGGGTTCGTCAGGCCCGACGCCGGTCTCGTCCTCATGGCCGGGCTCGACATCACGAACCTCCCGGCGGCCCGGCGGTCCAAGCTGGGGATCCGCCGGGTCTTCCAGGACGCCCGCCTGTGGCCCTCAATGACCGTCCGGGAGGCTCTGGCCACCGGCCTGGAGCAGTTCGTGGGGTGGCGGGACCCCCTGGCGGCGGCCCTGGCCCCGACGGCGGACGAACGTTCGGAGAAGACGGTGGCCACCCGGGCCGATCAGCTGCTCTCCGAGTTCGGCCTCCGGCGCTTCGGCGACTCGCTCGTCTCGGACCTCTCCACCGGGACGAAGAGGGTCGTCGAGCTGGCCTGCGCGGTGGCCCATGGCCCCCAGGTGCTCCTGCTCGACGAGCCCACCTCGGGGATCGCCCAACGCGAGGGCGAGGCCCTCGGCGAGTTGTTGCTCGGGCTGCGCCAGCAGACCGGGGCCGCCTTCATCATCATCGAGCACGACGTGCCGCTCGTCTCATCGCTGGCCGACCGGATGGTCTGCCTGCACCTCGGGGAGATCATCGCCCAGGGCGCGACGGCCGACGTCCTTACCGACCCGGTGGTGGTGGCCGCCTACCTGGGGGCCGATGGCGCGGCCGCCCGACCACGACCCGGCCGTCGCCGGTCGGGGCTCGGTGAGGGCCGCCACCCCGGCCTCCGTACTACGTGTTGCGTAACTACGTCAGACGTAGTAGTCTGACGGGCATGCCCCGCACCGGCCCCCGTACTGGCGAGGCCGGCCTCCGCCGGCCCAACGACCCGCCCGTCCTGATCCTGACCAGCCTGGCCTCCGGCCCGAAACACGGACACGCCCTGTCCAAGGACATCGAGGACTTCGCCGGGGTGATCCTGGGCCCCGGTGCCCTCTACGGGGCGATCACCCGCCTCGAGGAACGGGGACTCATCGAGCCGCTCGAGTCCTCCGACCGCCGGCGGCCGTACCGCATCACGACGGCCGGCGCCGCCGCCCTGGCCGGGGCGGTCGCCGACATGCGCCGCCTGGCCGAGGAGGGCGCCACCCGCCTGACCCTGAGCGGGGGGGCCATCTGATGGGCCCCCGGGCCGACGCCGGTGGCCGTGCGCCGCACCGGTCGGCGGGCCTGCTCCGCTGGTACCCCGCCACCTGGCGGGAGCGCTACGGCGACGAGCTCGACGCCCTGATGGCCGACAGCCTCGGCGGGCGACCGCCGAGCCCGCGGTTCCGGCTCTCGATCGCCTGGGCCGGCCTGCGCGAGCGGGCCCACGGCTCGGGCCTGGTGGGGGACGGCTCGCCTCCGGCCGAACGGGTGCGCGGGGGTTCGCTGCTGGTCCTGTGCGCGTGGACCGCGTTCGTGGTCGGGGGGGTCGGCTTCTCTAAGACGTCCGAGCATTTCGTCGGCACCGTCCCGGCCTCGGGCCGGCCCCTCAGCACCGGGTCCTTCGATGCCGTACAGGTCCTGGCGTCCGTCGGCGCCGTGCTGGTGGTGCTGGGCGCCGTCCTCGTGCTGCCGGCCTTCGTCCGTTTCCTGGGCGCCGGAGGATGGCCGGCGATCCGCCGGCGGGTGCTGTGGGCCGGCGCGGCCACCGTGGTGACGGTGGCGGCGGTCATCCCGCTGGGGGTCATCGCCCACCGGCTCAACAGCGCCCAGCGCAACGGGGCCGACTGGCACTACTCGGTGGGCTTCGCGGTGGTGGCCCTGGCCTCCGTGGCCACCCTGGCCCTGTGGACCGCCGCCGCGGTGGCCGCGGTCCAGCGGATGGAACTGCGGACCGGCCTGGTGGTGGCCGAGTCGGCGCTGGCCACCGCCCTGGCCGCGGTCATGGTGCTGATCACCGGCTCCACCGCGCTGTGGTGGGGGTCGATGGCCTTCTCGGCGCCGTGGTTCCTCCAAGGGACGAGCACCGGGACCCCCGGCTCACCGTTCGAACTCAACATTGTGGTGGCGATGGCGCTCATGCTGGGCGCGACCCTGGCCGCCGGCTTCGGCGTCGTCCGGATGTCCCGGTCCTGGTCGCGCTTGCTGTCCGGCTGAGCCTCCGACCCGGTTGCGCTCCGACCCGGATGCGCTCCGACCCGGATGCGCTCCGACCCGGATGCGCTCCGGCCCGGTGACCCTCGGGCCGACGGGGCCGTCCGACGCCTCGGAGGCCCGGGCCCCCGTCAGGTGATGGCCCGCAGCGACCGCTGACGGCTGGTCAGCCGGCGCCAACGGTCCTCCACCTCGGCGAGGAACTGGCGGCCGGCGGGCAGGTGGACCAGCACGTCGGCCTGTCCACCGGGCCGGGCCAGCATCCAGGAGTGGCCCCCGGGCACCCACTGGGTGGGCACCCGGGCGCACTCGGAGAACTCGGTCGCCGTGGCCCCGTTGGCCACCCGGTCGAAGCAGCCCCACTCGGGGAGGATGGGCAGGTTGCGGGCGGCCAGCTCCCTGACCTCGGGGCGCAGGTCCACCGTCATGAGCATGCTGCCGATCGGCAGCGTCTGGCCCATCGTCCGGACGTTGCGGCGAATGTCGGGGAGGACGGAGCGCACGGTCGAGTACATCCGGCCCATGAGCAGGTCGGGGGTGTCCATCACCACCGCGGCCATCATGTCGACCAGCGGCGCCGCCTCGGGGGCGAAGGGGGCCATCACGGTCGGCAGGACCCCCCGGCGGAGCTTCCAGGCCGGGGTGGCCACCCCGGCACGGTACACGATGCCCAGGGTGTTCTCGGGATGGTCGTAGGCGTAGCGGACCGCCACCGCCCCGCCCATCGAGTGCCCGAGGATGACCACCGGTCCGGCGTCGACGCGCTGGAGGATCAGCCGCACCTGCTCGGCCAGAGTCTCGATGGTGACGCCGTTCCATCCGAGGGGGTCGCTGCCCCCGAAGCCGGGCAGGCTGGGGTTGACCACCCGCCACCCCAGCCGCTCGGCCAGGCGGGCGCTCTCGCGCCAGTACATCCCGCCACCGGCGAAGTACCCGTGGATATTGACGGCCCAGACCGGCGGGCTGCCCGGTCCCTCGGGCCCGAAGGCCTGCTCGTTGTCCGACACGGCGAACCGGAGGCGCCGGCCGGCCACCCGCAGCATCCCGGGGACCATCCGGATGTCGGGGGTCTTGGACACCTGGCGCCGGTACTGGCCGCGGACCAGCTCGAGCGGGTTGCCGGGCCGACGGTGCCGGCTGTGATCGGGCCGGCCGGGCAGGTCCCCCGTCCCGGGGGCGCGGTCCGCCGGGAGGGCCGGGCGAGCGGCTTTGTGCATGGCAGGTGCAAACCTAGCGCGACGGATTCGCGGACGACCGCCATTGTCCCAGCCCCCGGTGGCCGCGCCGGAACCCCGTGCCGGCCCGGGGGACCTCAGGTGACGTCGCGACGGAAGGTGGTGAAGTAGCCGATGATCGCCGGCCCGACCCCCCAGGCCAACAGGACCAGCGCCCCGGCCCACCAGGTGAGCAGGTAGCGGCCGACACCGTTCCCCGGGTTGAGGCCTCCGGCCACCGAGGCGGCGGCCAGCGAGGGGAGCCAGTTCAGCCGGATGTGGAGCAGGTGGCTGAACAGGGCGTAGATCAGCGGCTCGAGGAGGAAGGTGCCCCCGATGGTCAGCAGGACCCCCGCCACCTGGTTGCGCACGAGGATCCCGATCCCGAGCCCGAACAGGGCCAGCAGGGCGAAGTCGGCGAACAGTCCGGGGACGACCGGGGCTACCTGGTGCAGGAGGGCTGAGACGGAGCCGTGCAGGGCCGAGAGCCAGGGCAGCCCCATCGCCGCGACCACGACCACGCTGGCGATGCCCATCAGCACCGCCCAGAGCACTGCGGCGACGCCCTTGCCCAACAGCACCACCTCGCGCCGGGGCGTGTTCAGCAGGGTGGTGGTGATCACCTTGTGGCGGTACTCGGCCGTGATGCACAGGACACCCAGGATCGGCGCCATCAGCAGGGCGGCCTGGTAGCCGGACCCCACCAGGTTCCGGAGGTCGGCCTCGGTCTGGGGCGCCCGGAACGTCGGGCCGTGGTGACCGTTCCCGTTCACGAACGACGTCAGGACCCCGAGGGCGGTCAGGGCCACCGCCACCCCGAGCACGACCCAAGGACCCGGGGTCGTGCGGAGTTTCAGGAGCTCGGCCCGGGCGACGCGGATCATGACGGCGCGGCGCCCGGTGGTTGCTCGGGGGTGGGCGGCCGGGCCGAGGGTGGGGCAGCCGGTGGCTGGGGCGCCGGCGCCGGCGCCGGCGCCGGCATCGTCGCCGGGGCGGGGGTGCTGGGCGTCGCCGCCGCGGCGGGTTGGCCAACCGGGGCCCCGGGGCCACCCGGGGGGCCCTGAGGGGTCCGGGCGTCGGGGGGGACCGTGGCTCCGTAGCCCAGCCCGGCGGTCAGGGAGAGGAACAGGTCCTCGAGGTTGGACCCCTGGTGGGAGAGCTCGTAGGTCACGATCTGGTACCGGGCCAGGATCGGCCCCAGGTTCTCGGGGGTGACCCCCTCGACGACGACGACATCGGCCGCCTCGCGTCGGGACCGCACGCCGGCGCTGTGGACCAGCGCCTGCAGGCGGTCCCCCTCGGGGGTGCGGACCCGCATGGCCGACTGGGTGGTGTTGCCGATGAGCGAGGTGAGGGGTCCCTGGGCCCGGAGCTGCCCCTGGGCCACGATCACGACGTCGTCGACGGTCTGGGACATCTCGGCCAGCAGGTGCGACGAGACGAGCACCGTGCGACCCTCGCGGGCCAGATGACGCAGGAATTCCCGGAGCCAGGCCATCCCCTGGGGGTCGAGCCCGTTGGACGGCTCGTCGAGGACGAGGACGCCGGGGTCGCCGAGCAGGGCCCCGGCCAGCTCGAGGCGCTGGCGCATCCCCATCGAGAACGCGCCGACCTTGCGTTTGGCGTCGGCGGACAGGCCGACCAGCTCGAGCACCGTGTCGATCCGGGAGAAGTCGATCCCGCCGGCCAGGGCGATCATCTTGAGGTGTGAGCGGGCCCGTCGCGACGGGTGGAAGCTTGTGGCCTCGAGCACCGCCCCCACCTGGTGCAGCGGGAGGTGGAGATCGCGGTACCGGCGGCCGGCGATGGTCGCCGATCCCGACGTCGGTGACACCAGCCCCAGCAGCATCCGCAGGGTCGTCGTCTTTCCGGCCCCGTTGGGCCCGAGGAAGCCGGTGACCCGGCCCGGCTGCACCGTGAAATCGAGCCCCTGGACGGCCCGCACCCGACCGAAGTTCTTGGTCAGTCCCCGGATCTCGACGGGGAGCCCGCGTGCCGCCGGGGTCGCGGTCACCCGCCGACCGCGTCCGCCGATCGGCGGTCCGGTGGCCCCCCCGACTGAAGGCGACCCCCGGTGTGCACGCTCAGGAACCTACCCCCGGTGCCGTCACCGATCAGAGGTTGACGATCTGGCGGATGACCTCACCCTTCTTCAGGGCCTCGATGCCCTCGTTGATGCCCTCGAGGCCGAAGCGCCGGCTGACCATGCCGTCGAGGTCCAGCCGACCGGCCCTCCACAGGCGGATGAGGCGGTGGAACTCGGTGCGCACGTCGGCCCCGCCGTAGTAGGAGCCCAGGAGCCGCTTCTCCGAGAAGAAGAGTTCGAACCCGTTGAGCTCGAGCACGGCGTCGGCCCGGCCGGCGCCCACGATGACCGTGGTGCCGCCCCGGCGGGTGGCGTCCCACGCCGCCCGGAAGGTCGGCGCGATACCGATGCACTCGAAGGCGTAGTCGAAGCCCTCGCCCCCGGTGACCTCGGCGCTCACCTCGGCCAGGTTGTCCGGATGGACGCCGTGGGTGGCGCCGAACCGCTTGGCGTCCTCCAGCTTCTCGGCGATGGTGTCGACGGCCACGATCTCGGCGGCGCCGCACAGTCGCGCTCCCTGGATGGCCGAGATCCCCACGCCGCCGCATCCGAAGACGACGACCGAGGCGCCCACCTCCACCTCCGCCGTGTTGACCGCCGCCCCGACGCCGGTGGTGACGCCACACCCGATGAGGGCACCGATCTCGTAGGGGACGTCATCGGGGATGACCACGACACCCTGCTCGGGGAGGATCAGCTCCTCGGCCCAGGTGCCGGTGCCGGCGAAGCCGAAGATGTCCTCACCACCCGATTTGAAGTGGGCGGTCCCGGCGATGGCGAAGAAGATGTCGATACAGAGGTTGGGTTGGCCCCGCAGGCAGGCCTTGCACTTCCCGCACGGAGGGGTCCAGGCCACGATGACGTGGTCCCCGACCTTGGAGCTGGAGACGCCTTCGCCGACGGCGACGATCTCGCCCGCCCCCTCGTGGCCCGGGACGAAGGGCGCGCCCTGGGGGAGGTTGCCGTTCATCCCCGACAGGTCCGAGTGGCAGATGCCGGCGGCGTGGATGTGCACTTTGACCTGGCCGGGACCCGGGTCGGCCACCGAGAGGTCGTCGACGATCTCGACGAACTCCTCGCCCGTCGTCCTGCAGATTGCACCGCGCATGGATCCTCCGTCTCATCGGCCCGTTGGGGCACGCTCACCGGCCACCCGACCCACCGGCCCGGGTGGTCGGCGTCCACGTGGCGACACGAGGCGGCACCCCGGGGCGCTCGCCGCCTGGCATTCGACCACGCGCCGCTCCGGGGTGCAACACGTTGCGGTCCGGCCTGGTCCCCGTCCCGAGCGGGGGCGAGCCGGGCTGACGGGGCCGTTCAGCCGGCGGTGAGGTCAGCCGGCGGTGAGGTCAGCCGGCGGTGAGGTCAGCCAGCGGTGAGGTCAGCCAGCGGTGAGGCCCGGCGGCAGCAGGAGCCCGACCGCCACCGCCAGTTCGTCGTAGACCCGGGCCATGGTGGACCAGCCGTTGATCCATCCGACCAGGGCCGAATACCAGACGTGGCCGATGATGCGGGCCCGCTCGGAGGGGTCCGGCGGCTGGGGCTCTCCGATGGCCCGGGTGATGATGCCCTCCATCAGCTGGGTGATCTGCTGTTGGCAGCCGACGGCCCCGGCGTCGGGCGAGGAGAGGGAGGTGAACACGGCGGCCACCAGCTTGGGCTGGCGGCCCATGGCCCGCAGGGCCCGGTCGAGCACGTCGAGGACCCGGGCGTCGGGGTGGTCGCCCCGGGCCGGTTGCTGAGCCAGGCGGGTGTCGAGGAGCTCGACCCAGTGGACCAGGGTGGCCGCCAGCAGGTGGTCCTTGGAGGTGAAGTACCGGTAGACGGTGCCCATGGCCACGTCGGCCCGGGCGGCCACGTCGCGCATCTGCACCGCCTCGTAGCCGCCCTCGAGCCCCAGGCTCATGGCCGCGTCGATCACCCGCTGGCGCCGGGCCTGCTGGGCGCGGGTGAGGGGGCGGGCCACCGTCTCCTGCATCTCCCCACGATAACCGCTAGAACAGGTTCCAAATAGGGTCCGGTTTACGCCGTCGCCGACGGCGCTCAGATGAGCCGGGCCTCGTGCCTGCGCCGGGCGAAGAGGTCGGCCGAGGCGGCCAGGTCGACCTGGAGCTGGCGCTGGCTCTCGAGCAGCTCGTCGGCCCAGAGCATGTGCAGGGCGGTGCGCAGCCGGTCGGGCCGGTGACGGGCCCGGGCGTCGTCGAAGGCGGCCCGCAGGACGTGGTGCAGCGTTTCGTCGTGCTCGGGGGGCGGGGGGAGGGCCGGGCGCCGGTCGGCCAGGACCTCGGCGAACTCCTCGTACCAGCGGTGGCTGCTGGCGCACGAGTCGCGCAGCACCGCCCCGGCGAGGGTGACCGATTCGAACTCGTCCCGGCCGGGCTCGGCCGGGGAGGTCCGCAGGGTGCCCAGGGTGTAGGCGCCGAGGCGGATGCGGTTGGCCCCGGTGAAGAGGCTCGAGACCGTCTCCACCGGCACCACCTTGGCCCCCCGCTCGGCGATGAACTGGCGGAAGGCGTCGTCCAACCGGGAGTAGGCGGCGTGGGCGGCACGTTCGGCCAGGGCGGTGTCCACCGGGTCCGTCGTCGTGGTCAACCGCTCCACCTCGTCGGAGAGGTAGCTCGAGCTCTTGACGAACGCGTCGGAGAGGGCACGGCCGAGCGCCTCGGTCGCCCCCCGGGGCCAGAACAGCAGGCCGACCACCACGCTCACCCCGCACCCGATGGCCACGTCCTCGATCCGGGTCAGGCCGACCAGCCAGCCGGTGGGCGCGATGAGGTTGAAGAGGATGACGACGACGACGGTGAACCCGGCCTGGCCGGCGGCGAACGAGATCATCGACGGTGCGACCCCTGACACCAGGACGGCGACCGGGAGGAGGGCCCACAGCAGGGCCGAATGGTCGCCGACCCCGATCATGATGGCCGAGCCCACGGCGAAGCCCACCACCGTCCCGCCCACGGCCCGCAGGGCGGACGACCCGGTGCCGAGGGCGTTGGAGCGCAGGACCGACAGGGTGCCGAGCACCACCCAGAAGCCGTGGTTGACGTTGGTGACCTCCACCACCGCCACGGCCAGGGCCAGTCCGACCGCCCCCCGGAGGGCGTTGCGGAACCACACCGAACGCAAGGACAGGTGCGAGGCCACCAGGCGCCAGAACTGGCGCCGTTCCCCCGGCTCGTCGGCCAGCCCCCCGGTCGGCCCGATCGGGGGGGACGCGCCGGCCGACTCCAGGGTGGCGCCGGCCACCATCTCGGTCGCCACCCCCAGGGCCCGGGCGTGGTAGCTGGGGTCGAGCGAGGACAGGAGCCGCCGCCCGGCCGCCGCCGCCTCCCCGGCGGTGCGGTCGCCGCTGCGGGCGGCGCCGTCCGGCCCGGCCGCGGTGCTGATGAGGGTGGTGATCTCGGCGTCGAGCTCGCGCCCGATCAGCCCGTCCAGCCGCCGGGCGGACTCTCGAACCGCCTGCACCCGTGCCGGGTCGTCGACCGGGTGGGCCGTCCCGTCGCAGACCAGCGATGCACAGGCCGCCAGCGTCTCGGCCACCGCCGCGCTGACCTCGCGCACCGGGACCAGGGCCAACGACGGCGGTTCCTCGCCGACCAGCCCGGCGTTGCCGGCGACCCACTCGACCCGCCCCACCAGCTTGGCCAGGCCGATCGCCCCCGGGGCCGCCCCGGTCGGCGGGTACGGGGTCGCCGCGAACTGGATCCGCAGCCGGCCCAGCTGCTCGGTGACCTCGGCGTTGGCCGCCGGGTCCCTCCGCCCCTCGGCGTGCGCCGCTGCCAGGTGCCCGATCGCCGATACGGTGGCCGAGAGGCGACGCCGGAGCTCGTCGTGCCAGGGGGTGGGCCAGACCAGCAGGCAGGCCGGGATGCACAGTGCACCGGCGAACACCCAGCCGAGGAGCCGGGGCCCGGTGGCCGCGGCCGGCTGGGCCACCGCGACCGGCAGGACGAAGGTCAAGAGGGCCGCCGTGGCCCCGGTGGCCACCTGGGGGGCGGCGATCCCGGCGAAGAGGACGACGAAGGCGACGACGCCCATCGTCGCCACCGCCGCCACCTTGTGGGTGGAGACGACGGTGCCCAGCGCGATGAAGCAGGCGCCGACGGCGAAGAGGGCGAGGAAGGAGACGAGCCGGGTCCGGGGGCGTCCGGGGAAGTCCGCCAGCAACAGGAGGGCGAAGGACCCGAAGGCGGCGAAGAGGCTGACCTGGGCGTCGGAGAAGACGGTGTGGGTCACGGCGAACGCGGTGGGCATGACCACGGCGGCCCGCACCGAGCGCTTGACCGCCAGGAGCCCCGGGTCCTTGGCCCGGACCCAGGCGGCCGCCACGGACCCCCACGACCGGTGTCCGGGGCCCGCAGGGACCGCACCCCCCGCGGTCATCAGGGGGCCGGACACCCGAGGGCCGGGCCACCGAGGGGGGGCCGGGCCGGGGGTCGAGAGCCGGACATCGCGCCGGTCAAACTACTCTGGCCGGTCATGAGCAGGCTCCCGGCCCCGGGCAAGGCGGCCCGTCGCCCGGTCCCCCCCGCCGACTTCGGGCCCGAGGGGACCGCTCCGGGAGGTGGTGGCCGCCCCGAGGGTGGCCGCGACCGTGACCCCGGTGACGTGGCCACCACCGACGGCCGGGTCCCCGGGCTCCGGGGCCTGGCGACCCGCCAGCGGCTGTTGGAGGCCACGGTCGAGCTGCTCTCGACCACCTCGTGGCGATCGGTGAAGGTGATCGACATCGCCCGGTGTGCCGGCACCTCGCCGGCGACCTTCTACCAGTACTTCGAGAACGTCGAGCAGGCGATCGGCGTCCTGGCCGAGGAGATGGTGGAGGAGGCGGCCGAGCTGGCCGAGCTCGTCGCCGGCGACTGGTCGGAGGGTTCGAGCTGGGCCACGGCGCTGGCGGTGACCGAGGGGTTCCTGGGCTACTGGGAGGCCAACCGGGCCGTCTTCCGGGTGGTGGACCTGGCCACCGAGGAGGGCGACACCCAGTTGCGGGGGGTCCGGGTCCGGGCCCTCAACGCGGTGACCGTCGCCCTGGCCCGGGTGATCAGCCAGGAGGCGCCCGGCGGGTCCGGCCCGGTCGGCGTGACCACCGGTTCGCCGGCCGGCTCGGACCCGATGGCGGTGGCGGGCACCCTGGTGGCCATGTACGCGAGCGTGGCCGCCCACCGCTACGGCTTCGAGTTCTGGGGCATCCGGACCCGGGCCCTGGTCGACAGCCAGGCCCGGCTCCTGCACTGGGCGGTGACCGGGCGCCCGGGCCCGGCCGGCGTGGTCGGCCGCGAGCCCCTGCGGGTCAACCGGGACGCGGCGCCCCGTACCGGGCCGGTGATGGGCGGGGCCGTGGTCTCGCACCGCTCGGCGCGCCGGCGGCCCTGAGGCCGGCCCCCCGGCGAACCCGGGTCCCGGCGTAGCGTCGTCGCGGTGACCCCGACCGGATCCATGCCCACCCGGGAGCTGACCGGCACCGTCTGCCCGACAATCGGGTCACTGGGTGCCGCCTACTACTTCACGCCCCCGACCCTGGCCCGGGGCCGGGCCATGGGACTCGACGGCTTCCGCTTCTACTTCCTCGGCCGGGGCGGCGTCCTCGGGGACGTCGAGGCGTCCGTGGTGGCCAGCGCCTTCGGCTATTTCGCACCCTCACTGGTCGAAGCGGTGTGGGACTCGGCCCGGGCCCGGGCCGACCCCCGCACCGCCGGACGGGAGCACCTGGCCGCCGCCCAGGACTTCGGGCGGGACCACTTCTCGGGCGTCGGGGAGCTCGAGGGTTTCTGTGACGCCGCCCGTTCGGTGGTGACGGCGGCCGACCCGGCCGGTCTCGCCCTGTTTGCCGGCATCGCGGCCGAGCCCCTGCCCGAGGACCCGCCGGCCCGGGCCATGCAGCTGCTCGCGGTGCTCCGGGAGCTGCGGGGGAGCGCCCATCTCCTGGCGGTGGTGGCCTCGGGGATCTCGCCCCGGGTCGCCCACTACCTGCGGCGCCCGAACGACTTCACCCTGTTCGGGTGGAAGGAGGAGGATATCCCCACGGTCACCAAGAAGGACCGGGAGGGCCTGGCCGCCTCCGAGCGCCTGACCGACGAACTGGTGCGGGGCCCGTACTCGGTGCTGGACGCCGAGGGTCAGTCGTCGCTGATCGCCGGACTCGAGCGGATGGAGGCGGCCATCGCCCTCGGCCAGCCGTGACCGGCCGGCGACGACCGGCCCGGGCGCTCAACGCAGGGCGACCGGGTTGAGCGGGCTGCCCAGGGCACCGGTGAAGGGCAGCGGGGACCCGTCGAGGAGGAAGGTGTAGCGCCCGTCGGCGGCGCAGGCGTCGGCCAGCTCGTCAAGGACCCAGTTCTGGCCCTGGGTCATGCCCATCTCCACCAGGTGGAGCAGGTGGACCGGGAGGTAGATCGCCTCGTCCTCGCCCGGGAAGACCTCGAGGGGGAGGGTGTCGGTGGCCACCGCGGCCACGTCGCGCCGATGGAACCACGGGGCCGTGGCCATCGTCAGCCCGGGCGTCGGCCAGGTGTAGGCGACGAGGTCGCGCGGCGGACCGCCCCCGGGCCCCCCCCGCCCGTCGAGGGCCAGGTGGGCCATCTGCCCGGTGCGGACGAGCACGACGTCGCCCGGGGCGACCTCCACCCGGGCCAGGTCGGCGGCCGCGTCGAGGTCCGTCGGGGCGATCGGATAGCCCGGCTCGAGCAGGTCGACCCCCTTGGCCCGGGCGACATCGAGGAGGACGCCCCGGCTCACGAGGGTGCGCACGAGGTGGATCCCGCAGCGCGAGGCGCCGTCGGCGGTGACGCTCGACGCCGGGTACCCGTTCCAGATCTTCCCGGCGTAGCTGACGTGGGCCAGGCCGTCCCAGTGGGTGGCGCACTGGGTGGCCAGCTCGACCACGTCCTCGCTCGAGCAGATCCAGTCCGGGTCGGCGCTGAGGGGGTCGTTGACGGCGATCATCCGCCGCTGCGGGTTGATCCGACCGGGGATGAAGCCCTGTTGGATGCCCTCGGCCGCCGAGAGGGGGAGGGCCAGCGAGAGGGCCTCGCCGGTCCGCACACTCCGGACCCCCCGCAGCCTCGCCGCGTCGTCGACGAGGTTGAGCGTGCCGAGCTGGTCATCGCGCCCCCACCGCCCCCAGTTGCGCACCCGGGCGGCGACCTCGGCGAATCGCTCCGGGACGGCCACCGGCGCACTGTAGCCCCGCGCTCGCGGGACGCCGATGGTCAGTCGGGCGCCCCGTAGGTGGTGCGGCGATCACCGGTCCGGCGGTCCCCGACGTGGGCGACCGCCCGCCCGAGGTCGACCACGAGTTCGTCGACGGTGGCGGCGCTCCCGGCGTGGACGGTGGCGTGCAGGCTGTCGGGGCGGTTCTGGCGGTCCAGGTACCAGCCGGCGGCCGAGAGCTCGTGGCCGACGGCGAATATGTCGAGGCCCTCGGGGTCAGAGGCCCCGAAGGCCAAGACCGTCGCCGGGGGGTCGCCGCGCACCTCGAGCCCGGGGACCGACTCGATGCCCGAGCGCAGACGGCCCGCCGCGTCGTGGGCCGTGCGGGTCAGCCGGAGGTAACCGTCGAGGCCCAGGTGCATGAGCACCGCCCAGGCGGCGGCGATCGGGCCGGCTGGCCGGGTCCCGGCCACCGCCGTCGACGCGTAGAAGCCCCCCAGCCAGTCGTCGGTGGCGAAGACCTGGTGCCGGGCCAACTCGGGCGTCCGGTACAGGATGACCGAGACCCCCTTGGCGGCGTAGCCGTATTTGTGCAGGTCGGCCGACACCGAGGTCACCCCCTCCACCCGGAAGTCGAAGGGCTGGTCGAAGCGGCCGAGCCGCTCGAGGAAGGGGAGCAGGTACCCGCCCATGCAGGCGTCGACGTGCAAGAGCAGCCCGCGCTCGAGGGCCAGCGCGCCGAGCTCGGCGATCGGGTCGACCACCCCGTGGGGGTAGGTGGGGGCCGAGCCGACGAGCAGGATCGTGCGGTCGGTGACGGCGTCGGCCATGGCGTCCACGTCGGCCCGGAACCCCGGTCCCACCGGTACCCGGATCAGCTCGACATCGAAGTAGTCGGCCGCCTTGGTGAAGGCGGCGTGGGCGCTGGTGGCCGCCACCACCTGGGGCCGGTCGATGCCCCGTTCCGCCCGGGCCACGTCCCGGGCCGTCTTTACCGCCTGCAGCAGGCTCTCGGTGCCGCCCGAGGTCACGTAGCCCTCCACCCGGCCCCCCGAGGACCGATCCTCGGCGCCGAGCAGCGAGGCGGTGATGCGCACAAGGTCGTGCTGGAGGTACCCGATGCTCGGGAAGGCCAGGACATTGAGCCCGTTCTCGGCCGAGTAAAGGACAAGGGCCTGCTCGAGCAGCTCGTGGACCTCCTCGCCGGCCGAGTAAACCAGGCTGTAGACCCGTCCGCCCCGCCAGTCGCGGTCCCCGGACTTCTTGGCCGCCAGCTGGGCCAGCACGTCGGCCGCCGGGAGCCCGTGATCGGGGAGGGGCGTGAAGGGGAGGTCGGCCACGGCTCAGGCGGCGGGCGGCGCGTCGCTTCGGGCCATCGGCTCACTCTTCCAGACCGGTCCGGTGTCGGCCACCGCCGGCCCCCCCCGGTGCGTCGGCCGCCGGTCCGGACCGGGCGGGACCGGCCACCTACCGTGTCGGCATGAGGATCCGCGGCGCGTGAAGTCCGCCATCGCCTTCGGGCGGCTCCGTCCGAAGCTCTGGGTCGACGCGGCCTGGGCGGCGGACCGCCTCGGCGGACCGGCCCCCTTGGGCGCGGGAGGTGAGCGCCGCCGGACCGTGTGGGTCGGCGGCCGAGCCGGGGCGGTGGGAGGATGCCGGCGTCACCGACTCATCGGCTCGCCCTGGGTCGGCGGAGCGGGGAACGCGGAGCGCGGGGGAACGGGGAGGAACGGGAGGGGTGCAGATGGAGCGTGACGACCCGTTCGGGCTGACGGGAAAGGTGGTGGTCATCACCGGGGGCGCCAACGGGATCGGGGCGGCCACGGCGGCCCTCTTCGGTCGCTGGGGCGTCGCCGTCGCCCTGTGTGACCGGGTGGAATCGGCGACCTTCAAGGCCGGGCGCACCGAGCTCGACGACGGCACGGCGGCCCTGTGCCGGGTCCTCGACGTGCGCGACGTCTCCGCCGTGGACAGCTTCCTCTCCGAGACCGTCGACCGCTTCGGGCGGGTGGACATCCTGGTCAACAACGCCGGGGGCACCTTCGCTTCGGCGATGCTCGAGGTCTCGGCCAAGGGTGAGGCGGCCCTGATCGCCGAGAATTTCACCCAGGTCACCAACCTGATCCGCCGGACGGTCCCGGTCATGCCCCGCGGGGGCTCCATCATCAACGTGACCTCCATCGAGGCCCACCGGGCAGCGCCGGGCTTCGCCGTCTACGCCGCCATGAAGGCGGGACTGGCGAATCTGACCAAGACCCTGGCCCTCGAGCTCGCCCCCCTCGGCATCAGGGTCAACGCCATCGCCCCCGACGCGCTGGCCGGCACCGGAGCCGACGCCGTGGGTGAGGGCTTCCGGGCCGGGCCCGTCCCCTACCGGCTCGGCCACCGCACCCCCCTCGGTCACGACGGGACCGCGGCGGACGCCGCCGGGGCCGCCCTGTACCTGGCCAGCGACCTGGCCGACTTCGTGACCGGGGTCACCATCCCGGTCGACGGGGGGAACCACGCCGCCGGTGGCTGGCAGCGCGTCGACATCGACCCCTCCGGCCGCGGTGACTGAGGTCCCTGCGGGCCCCGGCTGGTGGCTCGCCTGGGCCTCGATCAGCGCCAGCTGGCCCTGATCCAGTAGCTGGGAATCCACTTCGACCTCGGATGGGGTGCCTGGATCACCCTGGTCGCGGCGGCGGCCGGGTTCCTGGCGTTGCTGGTCAGCCCCAGAGGGTGACCCTCCCGACGACGGGCCGGTCCCGGCTCAGGTCGTCCAGATGATGCTCTGGGGCTCGCTGTAGGCGAGGAGCCCGTAGTCGCCGCCGTCGCGACCGACCCCGCTCATCTTGAAGCCGCCGAACGGGGCGTCGTGGTTGCGCTGCGCCGTGTTGACGCCGACATGGCCGGCCTGCAGCCGCTTGGCCACGCGGAAGGCCCGTGCCGCGTCCGCCGAGAAGACGTAGTCGTACAATCCGAACTCGGTGTCGTTGGCGATGGCGATCCCCTCGTCCTCCTCGTCGAAGGGGATCATGGTGATCACCGGTCCGAAGATTTCCTCTCGGGCCACAGTCATCTCGTTGGTCCCGGTGATCAGGGTCGGGGCCACGTAGAAGCCCTTCGGCAGCCCGGCCGGTCGCTCACCGCCGACCACCACGTCGCCCCCTTCGCCGGCAGCCGTCGCGATGTGGGCCTCGATCCGGCCCCGCTGGGCGGCCGAGATCACCGGTCCCACGATGGTCGCCTTGTCGGTCGGGTCACCGACCTTCAGAAACCCGGCCATCTTGGTCAACCCGTCACGAACCTGTTCGAAGATGCTGGAGTGGACCACGGCCCGGGTCGGCGCCGTGCAGATCTGGCCGGAGTGGAACGTCCAGGTCGAACCGATGCAGTTGATGGCCGCTTTGATGTCCGCGTCGTCGAAGACCACGCAGGCGCCCTTGCCGCCGAGCTCGAGCAGCAGGCGCTTCATCGTCTTGCCGGCCGCCTCCATGATGCGGGTTCCCACCTGGGTGGAGCCGGTGAAGCTGATCATGTCGACGTCGGTCGAGTCGACCAGAGCCGCAGCCGCCTCGGCCCCCGAGCCGTTCACCAGGTTGACCACGCCGGGCGGGAAGCCGACCTCGTCGAGGATGCGCACCAGCTCGATGACCGCCAGCGGGTCCTGGGGGGCCGGCTTCACCACCACGGTGTTGCCGGCGGCCAGGGCCGGTGCCACCTTGCCGGCCATGTTGACCATCGGGAAGTTGTAGGACGTGACGCAGGCCACCACCCCGACCGGTTGGCGGTTGACCATCCCGCCGATGATCCCTCCGGGGGCGAGGGGGGTGGCCCCCACCGCCTGGGGCAACAGGGGTGTCTGGAGGACACCGCGGGGGTCCCGGGCGTAGCGCTCGAAGCGATCAGCGGCCACCGGCACCTGCATGCGCGAGCCGACGGTGGCCGTGGCCCCGGTCTCGGCGATCACCAGGGGCAGTAGGTCAGCTGCCCGGGCCCGCACCGCCTCGGCCGCCCGGCGCATGAGGGCCGAGCGCTCCTCGGTGGGCAGGGCGGACCATTCGGGGAGGGCCTCGCGGGCCGCCGCCGCCGCCGCCGTCGCGTCGTCGCCGTTGGCGTCGGGGGCACGGCCGACCACCTCCTCGGTGGCCGGGTTCACGATGTCGTAGGTCCCCGAGCCGGCGTCGACCCACTTCCCCCCGATCAGGAGCTGCTCGTTGCGGATGGAGGTTTCGGGCATCGGCGCTCCTCGTGGTGCCGGGCGGTCTGACGGTACGTCAAGCATTTTGATCCGCCGGGGGCCCGGACCGCCAATAATGAGCCCGGGCCGGTTCGGCCCGACGACAGGGAGGAGCGGCCGATGGCCCCGGCCGACGATGGTGGCGACGGACTGATGGCCCCGGTGGCCGATGAGGAGTCGGCCGGATTCTGGGAGGGCACGGCCGCCGGTGAGCTGCGGATGCAGGCCTGCACCTCGTGCGGGCGACTCCGGTTCCCGCCCCGGTTCATGTGCCCGTACTGCCGGTCGACCGGACGGGAGTGGCGGGCGGTCTCGGGGCGCGGGACGGTCTGGTCCTTCGTGGTGCCCCACCCCCCGCTGCTGCCGGCCTACGCCGAGCTGGCGCCCTACAACGTGATCGTTGTCGCGCTGGACGAGGACCCGGCGCTGCGCATGGTGGGCAATCTCGTGAACTCGGCCGACGGCGCCATCAACAAGATCGACCCCACGTCGATCACCATCGGCGAACCGGTCCGGGTGGTGTTCGCGTCACGTAAGGCGCCCGACGGCGGTGACGTGTTCCTCCCCGAGTGGGTCCGGGCGACCGGGAGCTCGTCGGGGGGGTGACGGCACGGGTCGTCCGTCAGGGCGGCTTGCCTGTGGCAGTGATCGTCACGCCGGAGATGCCCACGGCGGGGTCGGCACCTGATCGGGCCCCGAGGCCGTCCGCGGCCGGCCGCTCAGCAGACCGGCTGGTTGAACCCTCCGCAGGAGTGGGTGTTGGCCACGGCGATGATGACCACGACCACCACGATGGCGATCACCGCGAACCCGATGATGATCCCGGCCAGGGCCATCCCGTCGCCCTTCTGGGTGCCCCCGGACTGGCGGATCTGGCTGCGGGCGATGAAGCCGAAGATGATCCCGAGGATCCCCCCGATGCCGCAGAGGAGCCCGCCGAGGGCGCACACCAGGGCGGCGACGGCCATGCCGTTGGTCGAGGGCTGGTTCGGGTAGGGGTAGGCGGCGCCGTAGGCCGGGGCGGGGGGCTGGCCGAACCCGGCCGGTGGCGTCTGCTGGTACCACTGGCCGTCGGACGCCTGGTACCAGCCGGGGGCCCCAGGCCCCCCGGGGGCGGCGGGGGCGGGTTGGCCCGGGTACGGGGCGGCGGGGGCGGGCTGGCCCGGGTACGGGGCGGCGGGGGGCGGGCCGTTGGGCACCGGCGCGCCGAAGCCCGGTGCGCCCGGCTCGGCGCCCGCGGGGTCCTGGCCCGGATACTGCGGCGGTCCCACCATCTGCTGCCTCCCTCGATCGGTCGCGGCCCAACCTATCGACTCGGAGGACGCGCTAGCGGGGTTGGCCGTGCTCCTCGGGCCCCGGGGGCCCCGGCTCGAGGGGCTCGGCCCGGGCGTCGATCGCCCCGGGGTGGCCTTCGGCCCCCGCCCGGGCGCCCTCCCCCCAGGCGGCGGCCCACCAGCGGGCGGTGATGGTCTCGGCGGCCGAGCCCATCGACCCGGCGGCCACCAGCTGCGAGCGGGCCCGACGGTGGAGCACTGCCCTCTGGACCCCGAGGGTCAGGCCGACCAAGAGGAGCAGGCTGGCCCAGCCGGCGCCACCCGACCCGCCGGGGGTGCCGGCCCCCCAGGCGGTGGCGAAGGGCAGGGCGAGGGTCAGGGCCCACAGCCCCATGGTCAGCCAGTTGGCCTGGCGCAGCACCACGCCCTCGATCCTCCAGAGCCGCACCGTCGACGCCCGCGCCGCGCCGGTGAGGGCGGCCCCGGCCACGATGCCGCCGAGCAGGGCGGAGGCGACGGCGGCGGTGAGCCGGTGGTGGTCGGTGAACGCGCCCAGCTGGTACAGCCCGATGAGGCCGATGACCACCGGACCGAACAGGTGGACCCGCCGGGGCACCCGCCGGACGCGCCGTTGCCGCACCAGGACGGCGGCCACCAGGGCCACGTCGAAGACCAGCGTGATCGTCACGGTGCTTCCGACGCTAATGGCCCGCCGCCCCGGGCCGGCCGCGGGCCGGGGACCGGCCCCGCCTCACCGGTCGAGCAGGGGGCCCACCAGCTCGCCGAACGCCCGCACCTGGTCACAGCACTCCTCGACCGAACGGGCCATGAGGCGGACCTGGAGGTGGTTGACGCCCATGGCGACCAGCTCCCGGAGCGACCCGGCCACCTGGTCGGGCCCCCCGGCCAGGACCCATTTCGGCTGGGCCCAGCCCGGGTCGCCGCCCCCCCCGCCCACCAGGTAGAGGGGCTCGACGATCGTCCCGATGTCGACCGGGGCCCCGCCCCGCAGCTCGTCGCGCAGCCGCCGCAGCTCGGCGATCTGGCCCGGCAGGTCCCGCCGGCGCGTGCCCTGGGGCAGCCAGCCGTCACCGAGCGCCGCGGTCCGCCGCAGGGCGGCCGGGCTCGAGCCGCCGATCCAGATGGGTGGGCGGGGCACCTGGACCGGGCGGGGAGCCACGCCCATCGACGACACCGGCCAGCGGGGTCCGGGCAGGGTTGGGAACTCCTCGGTGAAGGCGAGGGCCAGGTCGGTCACCGCCTCGTCGGTGTGCCGGCCCCGTTGTCCGAAATCCCCGGTCAACAGGTCGTACTCCTCTTCGACGTGTCCGGCCCCCACGCCCACGATGAGCCGGCCCCCCGAGAGGCGGTCCAGGGTGGCCAGTTCCTTGGCCGCCCGCAGCGGGTGGCGCTGGGCCAGGATCAGCACGTGGGAGAGCAGTCGGGCCCGCGAGGTGATGCCGGCCAGCCAGCCCAGGGTGGCCGTGGTGTCGTACCAGACGGTGCCCATGGCCCCGGCCAGGCGTTCGGGGATGGCGGTGTGGTCACAGACGCCGAGGTAGAAGAAACCCGACTCGTCCGCCGCCTCGGCCACCCGGGCGATCTCGTCGGGCCCCGAGCGGGTCTCCCACTCGGCCACATAGATCGATGACTGCGACTGGACCGGGAGCTGCATCCCGTAGACGACCCGGCCGGCCGGTACCACGGTCACGACATCGGCGGGCGGGGTCACGTGCTCGGCCATCGGGGTCTCCTCACTCTCGGTGCCGGACCGGGGCCGGCACGTTCGCTTCGGGTCGTCATCGGGTCCGGGCCATCACCCGGTCGGCCCGGCCCGCACCGTGCGGCACCGGCCGGCGCCCCGGGGTCCGGATCAATACCGGGCCGCCACCTCGGCCGCCAGCCCCGAGGCCGGCCCGACCGACGCCGCCAGCACCCGGGCCCGCATCAAAAAGAGGTGGGCCGGCACCTCCCAGGTGAACCCCATCCCACCGTGCACCTGGATGCAGGTCTTGGCGTTCACCACGGCCGCCTCGGCGGCCAGCAGGCCGGCGCCGGCCGCCGCCCTGAGGGGGTCGCCCACCTCGGGCTGGTCGGCCGTCACGGCGGCGGCCTCCACCCCGGCCCGGGCCACCTCGGCCCGCACCAGCATGTCGGCGCAGAGGTGCTTGACCGCCTGGAACGAGCCGATCGGCCGGCCGAACTGTTGGCGGCCCTTGGCGTAGGCGACCGCCAGGTCGCAGGTCGCGGCGGCGATGCCGGCGCACAGCGCGCCGGTCAGGACCCGCTCGTCGCGCACCCAGCGGGCCGCCGCCCCGGCCCCGCCCACCTGCTGGCCGGCCGGGAGTCCGTCCACCCGGGCCATCGGGGTGAGCGGATCCAGGGACCGCCCGACGTCGGTGGCTTCCAGGGTGCCCGGGTCGACGAGCCAGAGCCCGCCGGGGTCGACCACGACCAGGGCGTCGAGCGACCGGAGGTGCTCGACCAGCACCGGGGGGGCGCCGGCCCGGGGTCGGTGGACCGCCCCGACGACGACCGAGCCGTCGGCCGCCCCCTCCACCAGGTCGGTGCCACGCGACCCGGCCAGGTGGGACGCCACCAGGGGTCCGGGGACCAGGCCCCGCCCGAGCTCGGTGAAGACGACCGCGGCGTCGCCCAACCCCAGCCCGACCCCGCCGTCGGCCTCGGCGAGGGTGAGGGAGAAGACCCCGGCCTCGCCCAGGGCGGCCCAGTCGTCGGGGTCGACCACGATCGGCTCACCCTCGTGGCGGCGCACCCGGTCCAGGCCGAAGCGCCCGGCCACGATGGCTCGCACCAGCTCGGCCAGGGCCACCTGGTCGGCGGTGTGCTCGAAGTCCACGGCGCCTAGCCCTTCGGGAGGCCGAGGATCCGCTCGGCCACGATGTTGCGCTGGATCTGGGAGGTCCCGGCGGCGATGGTGCGCGAGAACCCGTTCACCCAGGTATCGACCAGCTCGCTGTTCCCCGGCCCACCCCTCGACGTCGAGACGGCGAACCCGTCCAGCTCCTCCCAGACCAGGGCGGCCCCCCCGGCCAGCTCGGTACCGAGCTCGCCCAGGCGTTGGCGCAGCTCGGAGAAGGCCAGCTTGAACACGCTGCCCCCGATGCCGGGCACCCCTGTGCGGGCGGCCGCCGAGACGTTGCGGCGGGCCAGGGCCCACAGCGCGTCGAGCTCGGCGCCCAGCCGGCCGATGGTCACCGCGAGGTCGGGGCCGCCGTCGGCCGCCAGTCGGTCGTTGACCTGGCGCAGGCTGTGCAGCAGCTCCATCGACTGCAGCAGCTCGCCCACGAAGGCGGTGCCCCGTTCGAAGCTGAGGGTGACCATGGTGACCCGCCACCCGTCGTTCTCCTGGCCCACCCGGTTGGCCACCGGGACCCGGACGTCGTCCAAGAAGAGCTCGGCGAACTCGGTGGACCCGGCGATGGTGCGCAGTGGGCGGATCTCGATGCCGGGGGCGTCCATCGGCATGATCAGCCAGCTGATGCCCCGGTGCTTCGCCTCGTCGGGGCCGGTGCGCACGAGCAGCTCGCAGAAGTCGGCCACTTCGGCGTGGCTGGTCCAGATCTTCGAACCCCGCACGACGTAGTCGTCGCCCACCCGCACCGCACTCGTCCGCAGCGAGGCCAGGTCGCTCCCGGCGTCGGGCTCGCTGAAGCCCTGGCACCAGACCTCGTCGCCCCGCAGGATCGGCGGCAGGTACCGGGCCCGCTGCTCGGGGGTCCCCTCGGCCACGATCGTCGGCCCGGCGTGGAGCAGACCCACGAAGTTGACCCCCACGTAGGGGGCGTGGGCCCGCTCCAGCTCCTCGAGGTAGATCAGCTGCTCGACCGGGCTGGCCCCCCGGCCGCCGCCCTCGACCGGCCAGTCGACCCCGGCGTAGCCGGCCTCGGCCAGGCGCCGCTGCCAGGCGGTGTCGTAGGCCCGGCGACCGCCCCAGTCCTCGGGGTCGGGACGGGGACCGAGGGTCGGCAGCACCCCGGCCAGCCAGGCGCGCAGCTCGGTCCGGAATTGCTCCTCGGCCGGCGAGTAGCGGAGGTCCATGTCGGTGACGGCCCGGGGGCCGGTCTGCTCCCCGGGTGCCTCAGGCGACCAGGTCGAGGCCGAAGAGCTTGATGGCGTTGCCCCGGACGATCTTGCGGCGCTGCTCGTCGGTCAGCCCGGCCATCTGCTCCTCGGCGATCTTGGCCGTGTTGGGCCAGGTCGAGTCCGAGTGGGGGTAGTCCGACTCGTAGGTGATGTTGTCCTCGCCGATCTCGCCCACCGAACGGAGCCCGTGGGCGTCGTCGAAGAAGCAGCCCCAGATGTGGTCCTTGAAGTAGCTCGACGGTGGGTTCGGGACCTTGTCGGCCACCCCGCCCCAGCCCCGGTTGTCCTCCCAGACCCGGTCGGCCCGCTCCAGGATGTAGGGGATCCAGCCGATCTGTCCCTCCGAGTAGGCGACCTTGAGCTGGGGGTAGCGGACGAAGACGCCGGAGAACAAGAAGTCGACCATCGAGAAGCCGGCGTTGGTGTGGGTCAGCGTCGACCCGACCGCCGGCGGGGCGTCGGCCGAGGTGGAGGGCATCTTGGAGGACGACCCGATGTGCATGTTGATCACCGTCCTGGTCTCCTCGCAGGCGGTGAAGAAGGGGTCCCAGTAGCCGTCGGGGTCGTGGACGCTGGGCAGCCCGAGATAGGGGGGGATCTCGCTGAAGCAGACGGCACGCACCCCCCGCTCGGCGTTGCGGCGCACCTCGTCGGCCGCCAACGAGGCGTCCCAGAGCGGGATGAGGGTCAGGGGGATCAGGCGGCCGCCGGACGCCGGGCCGCACCACTCGTCGACCATCCAGTCGTTGTAGGCCTTGACGCAGAGGAGGCCGAGGTCCTTGTCCTTCGCCTCGGTGAAGGTCTGGCCGCAGAAGCGGGGGAAGGTGGGGAAGCACAGCGCCGCCTCGATGTGGTTGAGGTCCATGTCCTCCAACCGGGGTTCGACCGAGTAGGAGCCCGGCCGCATGTCCTCGTAGGTGATGCCCTTCATGGTCACCTCGTCGCGGGGCACGCCCACCGCCGAGTCGACCCGGAGGAGGGGGCGCTTGAGGTCCTCGTAGTACCACCAGTCGGTGGGATTGCCCTCGCTGCCCGGCTTGACCGTGAGCTTGCCGCCCAGGAACGTGATCTCCCCCATCGGGGCCCGCACGATGCGCGGCCCGATGTCGGCGTACTTGGCCGGCAGCCGGTCCCGCCACACATCGGGGGGCTCGACGACGTGGTCGTCGACGGAGACAATGAGCGGCAGGTCGGCCATGGGCCCGAGCGTAGCGCGCCGTCTGACGGGCCATCAGATGGGTTGGAGCGGCCGTGACCTGGGCTTCTGTCCCGCCGGCCCCGGGGATTCCCCCTCAGTGCATGGCCACCCCGCCGTTGGGGCTGAGGAGCTGGCCGGTGAGGAAGCTGCTGGCGTCCGAGGCGAGGTAGAGGACGCAGTAGGCGATGTCGGCCGGCTCACCGACCCGTCCCAGCGGCGCGAATTTTCGCATCGGCTCGAGGACCTGCTCCTTCAGCTCCTCGTCGACGGTGCCGTCGGCCCGGACGTAGTAGCGACCGGTCATGTTGGTGGGGACGAAGCCCGGGGCAACGGCGTTCACCCGCACCCCCTTGCGTCCGACCTCGAGGGCCATGGTCCTGGTCAGCTGCACCACCGCCGACTTGGTGATGGCGTAGGCACCGATCTGGGGGGCCGGGGCCAGGGCGGCCGTCGACGCCATGTTCACGATGGCGCCCGAACGCTGGTCGACCATGACCTTCCCGGCGGCCTGGCACCCGAACAGCACGCCTTTGAGGTTGACCGCGAGGATGCGGTCCAGGTCCGCCTCGGTCAGCTCCAGGATCTTGGACTCGAGCATCACCCCGGCGATGTTGCACATGATGTCGAGGTGGCCGTGGTCGGCCACGGCCTCGCCCACCAGCTCGTGCAGCTCCTCGAGCTCGGCGACGTCGACCGAGCGGTCGAGCGCCGCACCACCGCTGTCGGTGATGGCGGCGGCCGTCTCCGCCGCCGCTTCGGCCCGGACGTCGGCGCAGTAGACGGTGGCCCCGGCCCCGGCCAGCACCTCGGCGGTGGACCGGCCGATCCCGCTGCCGGCCCCGGTGATGATGGCCACCCGCCCCACGAGGCTGAGGGTCTGGCGCACGCTCTCGGGGGTCTCCATCGCCCGAGTGTGGCACGGGCGGTGCGCGCACCGGGCCGCCGTGGTGATCCCCGCCGTCAGCAGAGGGCGCCGAAGAGCTGCTCGGTCATGGCGGCCGCGATACGGCGATGACCCCCGTCGTTGGGGTGGACACCGTCGTCGGCCAGGTGCTCGGGACCGAGCAGGGTCTGCCCGCGCACCAAGGTGATGAGCCGGTCCCCGTCCGCCGCCTCCTCCACCGCCTCCTCCTGGGCCCGCCGGAGGTCGGACAGGGTGGCCCCCCGGGCGTTCGGTGACCACTCGGCGTCGGGCCGGAGGGGCGGCGATGCCACGACGATCGGCACACCGGGATGACCCTGGCGCACCGTGGCCACAAAGGCGGTCGTGGTGGCTGACATCAGGACGGCGCTGAACGGGGTGCGCTCCCAGCAGCTGGTCCCGAAGCCGATCGTGATCACGTCGGCCTCGAGGGCGGCGATCTGCTCGGCCGACGCCATCTCTCCGCGCGCGGCGCCGGCGTAGCCGAGGTTGATGACGTCGAGTCCGACCGCCCCGGCGGCGAGCATCGGCCAGGTGCGCCCCGGGGCCGAGGCCAGCCAGCCCTGGGTGATCGAGTCGCCGTAGGCCAGCCAGCGCGGCTGGGCCGGGGCCGGTTCGAGCACCCCGCCCACCGCCTCGAGGGCGAGCACGGTGGGGCGCATCCCCTCGGGCAGGTGGACCACCGCCGGGGACTCGGGTGGGGCGAAGCCCAAGGGGAGCCGCACCACCGATTCCCCGAGGGCCGCCGGCTCCTCGGCCACCAGGGTGCCGTCCCGCCACAGCCCGAAGGTCCGTCCGGCCCCTTCCCCTGGCTCGCCCAGGCCGTCGGTCTGGGTGCGGTAGGCGATGGCGATGGCGTCGGCGTCCCCCGCCAGCTCGAGCCGCACGCCGGCGGGGACCGCCGCCGCCTGGCGGGTGTCGAGGGGCAGGCGGTCGTCGTCGGGGTCGACCCGGGGGTAGGGCACGCCGGCCCCGGCCGGCCAGGCCACGCCGCGCACGAAGGGCTCGGGCTGCGTGGGCCGCCGGACCGGCCGTCCCGCCGTCCGGGCCGATCCTCGATCGCTCGGTGGCACCGCTCCACCGTACGCAGCGCTCGGCCCCAGGGGAGGGACCGTGTCAGCCCGCGGGGCCGCCCGCTTCGAGGTCCAGCAGCTGGCGCTTGAGGGTGAGGCCGCCGCCGTAGCCGCCGATCCCGCCCCCGGCGGCCACGACCCGGTGGCACGGGAGGATGATCGGCAACGGGTTGGCCCCGTTGGCCTGGCCGACGGCCCGGAAGGCGGTGGGCCGGCCCACGGCGCGGGCCAGGTCCCCGTAGGTGATCGTCTCGCCGTAGGGGATCTCGGCCAGCGCGAACCACACGCTGCGCTGGAAGGGCGTGCCCGCCGGGGCGAGCGGCAGGTCGAAGGTGGTGCGGCGGCCGTCGAAGTACTCGCTCAGCTGGTCCGCCGCCCGGTGGACCAGCCCGGTCGGGGGGCCGGCCGGGGCCCCGGCCGGGGGGCCCTCGGCGCCGGGCAGCGCCAGCCCGATGAGGCTCTCGTCGTCACCGGTCAGGACCAGCGGGCCGACCGGCGTCTCGAGGACCAGGCGCGAGGTCGGGTCGGGGGCCGGCCGGGGCCCGGTCCCCCGGGGTCGGGGCGTCGTCACGGTGGTGCGGGTGGTCATGCTGCCTCCTCGAGGTGGCTCGGTTGGTCCCACAGATGGGTCATGGCGTACGCCCGCCAGGGTCGCCAGTGCTCGGCCCGCTCGGCCAGCGCCTTCGGGTCGTCGGGCAGGCCCATCCGGGCGAAGGCCCGCCGGACGCCCAGGTCGGTCGGCAAGAAGGCGTCGGGGTCGCCGAGGGCCCGCAGGGCGACGTAGTCCGCCGTCCACGGGCCCACGCCGGGGAGGGCCACCAGCCGGGCCCGCAGCTCGACGGGGTCGGCCCCGGGGTCGATCACCAGCTCGCCCGCCGCCGCCGCCTCGGCCAAGGCCATGAGGGCCCGACCCCGGGCCCGGGGCATCGGGAAGCCCCCGGGGTCGGCGGCCGCCAGCTGGCCGGGGCCGGGGAAGACGTGGGTGAGCAGGTCGTCGGGGACCTCGAGGGGCCGGCCGTAGGCCCCGACCAGGCGCCCGGCCACGGTCCGGGCCCCGACCACCGAGACCTGTTGGCCGATGACGGCGCGGGCGGCGAGCTCGAACCCGTCGACGGCGCCGGGCACCCGCCGGCCGGGCACGGCCCGCACTGACCGGCGCAGGACGGGGTCGGCCGCCAGCACGTCGTCGACGGCCACCGGGTCGGCGTCGAGATCGAGCAGCCGCCGGCAGCGGCTCACCGCCGTCGTCAGGTCGCGCAGGTCGCCCAGGCGCAGGGTCGCCCGCATGCAGTCGTCCTCGAGGGACAGGGCCACCACCCCGTCACCGTGGGGCAGGCCCAGGCTGCGCCGGTACTCCCCGGCGCCGAACGACTCGACCCCGGGCACCGCCCGCTGGCCGATGAAGCCCAAGAGAGGTCCCCCGGCGAACGGCGCCCGGTGGGCCAGTCGCAGGCTGACGGCGCCGGCCCCGCCGCCCAGGGGGGACGACGCCGGTGGCCGCCCGGCCGCGGGCCGGCGCCGGCGCAGGCCGGTGGGGGTGGTGGCGAAGACGGCCCGGATGGTGTCGTTGAACTGACGGACGCTGGCGAACCCGGCGGCGAAGGCCAGGTGGGTCAGCGCGAGGTCGGTGGTCTCGATGAGGATGCGGGCGGTCTGGGCCCGTTGGGCCCGGGCCAGGGCGAGCGGGCCGGTCCCGACCTCGGCGACCAGCAGGCGGTTGAGCTGGCGCTGGCTGTACCCGAGGCGGGCCGCCAGCCCGGCGACGCCGGCCCGGTCGACCACCCCGTCGGCGATCAGGCGCATGGCCCGGGCCACCACGTCGGCCCGGCTGTTCCACTCCGGGGAGCCCGGGGCGGCGTCGGGCCGGCAGCGCAGGCAGGCCCGGAAGCCCGCCTGCTGGGCGGCGGCGGCACTCGGGTAGAAGCGCACGTTGGCCCGCCGGGGGGTGCGGGCCGGGCAGCTCGGCCGGCAGTAGATCCCGGTCGAGGTCACGGCGGTGAAGAACCACCCGTCGAAGCGCGGGTCGCGCGACTGCACCGCGCGGTAGCAGCGCTCGACGTCCTCGATCACGCCCCCGATGGTGGCACCGATCGGCCCTCGTGTCTGGCGGGAATCGGACGTGGAGGGCGGGACCGGCCGGGGGGGCGGCTGGTACGTTCGCGGCGAGCGAGCCGAAGGGGAGGCCCGGGTGGCCGACATCGTGGTGAGCGGGGCGGGGCTCGTCGGGCTGTCGGCAGCGTTGCTCCTGGCCGCCGACGGCCACCGGCTCACCGTGGTCGAGCGGGACCCGGCGCCGGCGCCCGATCCGTCGGAGGCCTGGGGGGACTGGGAGCGACGGGGGGTGAACCAGTTCCGCCTCCCCCACTATCTCCAGCCGCGCTTCCGGGCCGTCGTCGAGTCCGAGCTGCCGGCCGTGGCCGACGCCCTGGCGGCGGCCGGGGCCCGCCGTTTCGACTTGCTCGCCGCCATTCCTGACTTCGTCACCGGCGGACCGCGTGACGGCGACGAGGACCTGATCGCCCTCACCGCGCGACGGCCGGTGGCCGAGGCCGCGGTGGCCTCGGTGGCCGAGTCGACCGACGGGATCACCGTCCGCCGGGGCGCCGCCGTACGCGCCCTGCGGACCGGGACGCCCACATCGCCCGGGGTGCCCCACGTCACCGGGGTGGCGCTCGAGGAGGGCGGGCAGATCGAGGCCGACCTCGTGGTCGACGCCACCGGCCGGCGTTCTCCCCTGCCGGGCTGGGTGGAGTCGGCCGGGGGCCGCCCGCCGGTCGAGGAGGGCGACGACTCGGGCTTCGTCTATTTCGGTCGTCACTTCCGCTCCGACGACGGCGAGCTGCCGCCGGTGCTCGGGGGTCTGGCCCAGTCCTATGGGAGCATCAGCGCGCTGACCCTGCCGGCCGACAACGGGACCTGGTCGGTGGTCCTGGTCGCCAGTTCCCACGACGCCGCCATGCGGGGCCTGCGCGATCCCGATCGTTGGACGAGGACGGTGCGCACCCTCCCGCTCTGCGCCCATTGGCTCGAGGGGGAACCGCTCGGGGACAAGGTGGAGGTGATGGCCAAGATCGAGGACCGCCGCCGCTCGCTGGTGGTCGACGGCGGGCCGGTCGCCACCGGGGTGGTCGCCGTCGGGGACGCCTGGGCCTGCACGAACCCCTCGCTCGGCCGGGGAGCGACCATCGGGCTGCTGCACGCGCTGGCCCTGCGGGACCTGGTCCGCCAGGGCCCGCTCGACGATCCCCGGGGCCTGGCCGCCGCCTGGGCCACGGCCACCGACGAGTCGGTGGGGGGCTGGTACGAGGACACCAACGACTACGACCGCCACCGGCTGGGCGAGATCCAGGCCGAGATCGCCGGCGTCCCCTACGAGCCCGGTGACCCCAGTTGGGAGACGACCAAGGCCATGGAGTGGGCGGTCACCCGGGACCCCGACGTCCTGCGGTCGTTCCTCCGGGTGGCCGGGGTCCATCAACGCCGGGACGACGCCCTGGCCGGGCCCGGGGTGGCCGACGCGGTCAGCGCGGCCAGGGCCAGCTGGCGGGACGAGCCCCGGGTCGGCCCCAGCCGGGAGGAACTGCTCGCGACCGTCGCGGGCTGACGTGCCGCCCGACGGCGGCGGGAAGCGAGGCACCATGCGGGTCGACAGTGGCGGGGTCGGGATCGACTACGAGGTCACCGGCGAGGGGCGGCCGGTGGTCCTGCTCCACGGGTTCCCCGACTCCCGCCGTCTCTGGCGCAACCAGGTGCCGGCCCTGGCCGGGGCCGGGTTCCGGGTCATCGTCGTGGACCAGCGGGGCTACGGCGCCTCGGACAAGCCGGCCGACCTGGAGGCCTACTCGCTGCTCTTCCTGGCCGGTGACGTGGTGGCGGTGCTCGACGATCTCGGGATCGGGCGGGCCCACGTCGTCGGGCACGACTGGGGCTCGGCCGTGGCCTGGATGCTCGGCTCCCTGCTGCCCGACCGGGTCGACCACCTGGCCACCATCTCGGTCGGTCACCCGAGCGCCTTCGCCTCGATCGGCTACCCCCAGCAGATCCTGTCGTGGTACATGCTCCTCTTCCATTTCGAGGGGGTGGCCGAGCGCTGGCTGTCCGACAACGACTGGGCCAACTTCCGGGCCTGGGCCAAGCATCCCGACACCGACGCGGTCATCGCCGACCTCGAGCGCGACGGTTCGCTCACCTCGGCCCTCAACTGGTACCGGGCCAACGTGCCGCCCGAGGCCATGGTCGACCCCCCGGTCGTGCTGCCCGCGGTCCAGGCCCCGACGATGGGCCTCTGGAGCACCGGGGACTTCGCCCTCACCGAGGCCCAGATGATCCGGTCGGCCGAGCACGTGACCGGTCCGTGGCGCTACGAGCGGGTGGAGGGCCCCGGGCACTGGATGCAGCTGGAGGACCCCGACACGGTCAACCGCCTTCTGGTCGACTTCCTCCCGGCCTGAGCCGGCGCCCCCGCCCCGGCCCGGCCGTCAACCCGGGGTCGCCAGGTCGGCCACCGCGGCCTGGAGCACCCGGGCGCGGTGGGTCGGGGCGTCCCCCCAGGCCGACGACAGGGCCCAGGCCCGCTTCATCCACAGGTGCAGGTCGCACTCCCAGGTGTAGCCGATGGCCCCGTGCACCTGGAGGGCCACCCGGGCCGCCCGGTCGGCCGCGTCCGAGGCCATCGCCTTGGCCATCGAGGCGTGGGCCGAGCGCCCCGGGAGGCCCCGGGCGACCGAGTCGGCGGCCCGGTAGGTGGCCGGGCGGGCGAACTCGAGCTGGACCCGGGCGTCGGCCAGGAGGTGCTTGACCGCCTGGAAGCTCCCGATCGGCCGACCGAACTGGTGGCGTTCCCGGGCGTAGCCGGCGGTCATGGTGATCATGCGGTCGGCCAGCCCGAGCAGCTGGGCGGCGCTGAAGAGGGCGGCCCGGTCGGCCACCGCCTCGAGGAGGGCCCCGGCCCGCTCACCCGAGGCGATCAGGGTGTGGGGCCACGGTGACCACTCGACGGTGCCGAGGTCCCGGGTGCCGTCGACCGAGGGGGTGGCCACCATCCACTCGGCGTCGGACTCGACGAGGTGCAGCTGGAAGCCCGACCCCGGGAGGAAGACGGCCAGCAGGGCCAGGTCGGCCCGGCCGGCCCCGACGACCCGGGGGGTCAGGACCGTTCCCTGGGTGATCCCGGGCGCCGGCTCGGTGGCCGGGCGCAGGCCGGTCCCCGCCACGTCGATCCCGCCGACGGTGGCCACCACCTGGCCGCTGGCCACCAGGGGGAGCCAGCGCTCGACCAGGGAGCTCGAGCCCGCCCCCCGCGCCGCTGCCGCCGCCGTCTCGGCCAGGAGGGGGGCGGCCAGACCGGCCGACTCGGTGAGGGGCTCGGGCAGGGCCGCCCACCCCGCCTCCTCGATCGGGCCGACCAGGTCGACCTCGCTCAGCCCCAGCCCGCCGTGGGTCTCGGGGACCAAGAGCCCGGTCGCCCCCAGGCCGGCCAGCACGGCCCAGCGCTCGGCCGACCGCCCGGCCCCGCCCGCCGGGCCGTTCTCGGCGATGGCCCGGAGGTCGCCGACCGTGCACTCTCGCTCGAGCACCTGGCGGACGGCGGCGCGCAGCTCGAGCTGTTGTTCGGTGAAGGCGAAGCGCACGGCGGCGGCGTCCTCAACCCCGGGGCAGCCCGAGCAGGCGCTCGGCCACGACATTGCGCTGGATCTCGTTGGTGCCCGCGTAGATGGGCCCGGCCAGGGCGAAGAGGTAGCCGTCCAGCCACGGCCCGGGGCGGGCGGCGCCGTCACCGGCCCGCTCGAGCAGCTCGGCCTCGGGCCCGAGCAGGGCCAGGGCGGTGGCGTGGATGGCCAGGTCGGTCTCGGACCAGAAGATCTTGTTGCAGCTCGCCTCGGGGCCCACCGGGTGGCCGTCGGCCACCCGGGAGGCCGTCCAGTAGGTGTGGAGCCGGTAGGCCTCGGCGTCGATGTAGGCCCGGGCCACCCGCTCGGCGAGTTCCGGGCCCCCCTGGTCCCGACGGCCGGCGTGGAGCTCGACCAGGCGGGCCGCCGCCTCGGTGTAGCGAGCCGGGCTGCGCAGGCTGAGGCCGCGCTCGCTGCCGGCGGTCGACATGGCCACCTTCCACCCGTCACCGACCGCCCCGAGGACCCCGTCGTCACCGACCGCCACCTCTTCGAAGAACACCTCGGCGAAGCCGGTCTCGCCGTCGAGCTGGGCGATGGGCCGCACCGTCACCCCCGGCGCGTCCATGGGCACGAGGAAGTAGGTGAGTCCCCGGTGGCGCTCGGCCTCGGGGTCGGTGCGGAAGATCCCGAAGCACCAGTCGGCGAAGGCCCCCCGCGAGCACCACGTCTTCTGGCCGTCGAGAACCCAGCCCCGACCGCCGGGTCCCCGGGCGGCCCGGCTCCGGATGCCGGCCAGGTCGCTCCCGGCGTCGGGCTCGGACCAGCCCTGGCACCAGATCTCGGTTCCCGAGGCCATGGGCGGGAGGAAGCGGGCCTTCTGGTCGGCGGTCCCGTAGTCGAGCATGGTCGGGGCGAGGAGGAAGATCCCGTTCTGGCTCACCCGGCGCGGGGCCCCGGCCCGGTAGTACTCCTCCTCGAAGATCAGCCACTCGACGATGCCGACGCCACGCCCTCCGTACTCGGCCGGCCAGCTGACGACCGACCAGCGGTCCTCGTACATGGTCCGCTCCCACTCCCGGTGCTGTTCGAAGCCGTCGGCCGTGTCCAAGGAGGCCAAGGTGCCCGGGGCCGGGGCGTGGGCCGCCAGCCAGGCCCGGGCCTCGGCCCGAAAGGCCTGCTGGGCCGGGGAGAAGGTGAGGTCCATGGCCGCCCGAATCTGGCACACCGTCAGATACTCGGCAACAATGCCCCCATGCCCAGTGCCGTGATCGTGGACGCCGTCCGCACCCCGGTCGGGCGGCGCGGCGGCCGGTTGTCGGGCTGGCACGCGGTGGACCTGGCGGCCCAGCCGCTGCTGGCCCTCATCGAGCGCAACGACCTGGACCCGGCGCTGGTCGAGGACGTGGTCATGGGCTGCACCATGACCGTCGGCGAGCAGGCCATGAACATCGCCCGCAACGCGGCGCTGGCCGCCGGCTTCCCCGACACCGTCCCGGGGACCACGGTCGACCGCCAGTGCGGCTCGGCCCAGCAGGCCATCCACTTCGCCGCCCAGGCCGTGCTCTCGGGGGCGATGGACGTCGTGATCGGCGCCGGCGTCGAGTCGATGACCCGGGTGCCCATCGGGTCGACGACCGAGCCGGGCCCCGGCGAGGCCTACGGGCCGATGTACCTCCAGCACTTCAGTCTGATCCACCAGGGCGAGTGCGCCGAGGAGATCGCCCGGCGCTGGCGGGTGAGCCGCGAGGACATGGACGTCTTCGCCCTCGAGTCGCACCGCCGGGCGGCCGCCGCCACCGACGAGGGTCGGTTCAAGAACGAGGTGGCACCGCTCGAGGCCCGGGTGCTCGACGGTGAGGCGGGAGGGGTCTTCGAAACCGACGAGGGCGTGCGACGCGACACCAGCCTCGAGAAGCTGGCCTCGCTCAGGCCGGCCTTCGTCGAGGGCGGGACGGTGACCGCCGGCACGTCGTCGCAGATCTCCGACGGCGCCGCCGCCGTGCTGGTGATGAGCGAGGAGCGGGCGACGGCGCTCGGCCTGCGCCCCCGGGCCCGTTTCCACACCTTCGCGGTGGCGGCCAACGACCCCCAGATCATGCTGACCGCCCCGATCCCGGCCACCAGGATGGTCCTCGAGAAGTCCAAGTTGTCGATCGACGACCTGGACGTGGTGGAGATCAACGAGGCTTTCGCCTCGGTGGTGCTGGCCTGGGAGCGCGAGCTCCATCCCGACATGCACCGGGTCAACCCCAACGGTGGGGCCATCGCCATCGGGCACCCCACCGGCTGCTCGGGGGCCCGGCTCATGGCCACCTTGGTGAACGAGCTGGAGCGGACCGGGGGTCGCTACGGCCTCCAGACGATGTGCGAGGGCGGCGGTCAGGCCAACGCCACGATCATCGAGCGGCTGGGCTGATCCGATGGCGGTGACCAGGACCCAGGTGCCGGCCCAGGAGGGCTGGTTCACCCTGGACCCGGTCGCTCCCGCCCTGCTCGGGACCCGCTGCCCGGAGTGCGGGACCTACGCCTTCCCGTCGGCCACGGTGTTCTGCGCCAACCCGGCCTGCGAGGCCACCGAGTTCGAGCCGGTCCCGCTGAGCCGGACCGGGCGGGTGTGGTCCTACACCGACGCCCGCTACCAGCCGCCCCGGCCCTACGTTCCGGCCGACCCCTACGAGCCGTTCTGCATCGCGGCGGTGGAGCTGGCGGCCGAGAAGATGGTGGTGATGGGCCAGGTCGTCCCCGGGGTCTCGGTGGACGATCTCTCGGTCGGCGACGAGGTCGAGCTCGTGCTCGACACCCTCTACTGCGACGACGAGCACGAGTACCTGGTCTGGAAGTGGCGCCCGCTCGCCCCGGGCCGGCCGGCCTGATGCCCGACGACCGTCGGGTGGCCGTGCTCGGGGCCGGCATGCACCCGTGGGGCAAGTGGGGCCGCCATTTCGTCGAGTACGGGGTGGCCGCCGCCCGCGACGCCCTGGGGGACGCCGGTCTCTCCTGGCCCGACATCCAGTTCGTCTCGGGAGCCGACACCATCCGCAACGGCTACCCCGGGTTCATCGCCGGGGCCACCTTCGCCCAGGCCCTCGGCTGGACCGGGGCCCGGGTGTCGAGCTGCTACGCCGCCTGCGCCTCGGGGGCGGTGGCCATCGCCAACGCCCGGGCCCAGATCCTGGCCGGGTTGTGCGACGTCGCCCTGGTCGTCGGGGCCGACACCACGCCCAAGGGCTTCTTCGCCCCGGTCGGGGGCGAGCGCCGGGACGACCCGGACTGGCTGCGTTTCCACCTGCTCGGGGCGACCAATCCCACCTACTTCGCCCTCTACGCCCGCCGCCGGATGGACCGCTTCGGGGCCACCGACGAGGACTTCGCCCAGGTGAAGGTGAAGAACGCCCGCCACGGCCTGGCCAACCCAAACGCCCGCTACCGCAAGGAGGTCACCATCGACGAGGTGCTGGCCTCGCCGGTGGTGGCCGACCCGCTCCGCCTGCTCGAGATCTGCGCCACTTCGGACGGGGGCGCCGCCCTGGTCCTCACCAGCATGGAGTTCGCCCGTCGCCACGGGGCCGGCGAGCCCCTGGTCACCGTCTCGGCCGTCTCGACGGTCACCCCGCGTTTCCCCAACACGGTGATCGAGATGCCCAACTTCTCGACCGACTCGGCCGCCGCGCCCGGGGTCCCGGTCGGGGACACCGGCTTCCGGCCGAGCATCACCGCCGCGGCCTACGAGGAGGCCGGGATCGGCCCCGAGGACGTCGACCTGGCCGAGGTCTACGACCTCTCGGCCGCCCTGGAGCTCGACTGGTACGAGGACATCGGCCTGTGCGGGGAGGGCGAGGCCGAGAAGCTGCTGCGCGACGGGGCCACGGCCATCGGGGGCCGGGTGCCGGTCAACCCGAGCGGTGGGCTGTCGTGCTTCGGCGAGGCCATCCCGGCCCAGGCGATCGCCCAGGTCTGCGAGTGCGTGTGGCAGCTCCGGGGCCGCGCCGCCGGCCGCCAGGTCGAGGGGGCCCGGGTGGCGGTGACCGCCAACCAGGGCCTGTTCGGCCACGGCTCCTCGGTCGTCGTCACCCGCTGAGCGCGACCGGCGCCCGGACCGCCCCTCGGCCCGGCGCCCGGGGTCGCCCTCCGATGGCCCGGCTCAGCCCGGCCGGAACGAGCCGAGGAACGACAGGGCCTGGGCGTGGTTGTCGCTGATCACGATGACCGCGTAGAGGGTCGTGCTCCTGGACAGGTACATGAAGGCCTCGGTGGCCCCGGGGTCCTTGGCCGCGCTCTGGCTGAGCTCCTTCTCGGTGCCCACGAACCGGTAGCCGGTCGCCCCGTTGACGGTGACCTTCTGGGTGCCCGGCACCCGCTTGATGGCGGAGGTGAACGTGCCGGCCTGCTTGGTCGACTTGGCCCGACCCACGACCACCAGGTAGGAGGGGGCCGGGGGGGCGGCGCTGCTGGACCCGAGCGGGTCGGCCACCGGGCTCACCCAGTACGCGGTGGCCGACTTCACCCCGGCCGGGAAGCCGCTCAGGACCTCCTTGGTGTTGCTCTCGCTCTTGGGGGCCGAGGGGAACGAGATCGTGAACCGCCCGAAGCTCGGGCCGCGGGTGGTGGTTGGGGTAGCACCCGCCGGGCCCGACACGGCGACGATGGCCAGGGCCCCCAAGAGGCCGCCCGCGGCCACCACGAACCTGCGCGTCATCTGTGGTCCACCTTTGTCGGTCGAGTACCCGCCTGCGGACGTGGTCGACCACGGCAGAGGGCCATGGGGGGTCCGGGAGGGGCCAACGCCGTGTTGGCACCGGTGATCATGCCATCTGGGGCGGCCCGGTGGCACCGCGGGCCGCGGCCGGGCCCGGGGTGAGGGGACCCGGGACCGGCGGCCAGCGCTGCCCGTACCGGCCGCGACCCGCCTCTCGATGGCGCTCATGGTCCCTCCGCCTCGTCGTCGCGGCCGGGGATGGGCGGGCAGCGGGGAGGCCCGGGGGTGCGCCCCACCACCAGGATGACCACCCCGAGCGCGCCGCCGAGACCGACCGAGGAGACGGCGGAGGGCCAGCGCGGTCCGGCAGCGCGCCGCCCACCGCCGAAAGCCGTTTCCCCCGGCCCCGAATGGGTATCGCTGAAGGAGTCGATCGTCGGCGGGTGATCCCTCCCTGGGCCGCAGCTCGTCGGACGTGGCGATCTGGTCGTTGCAGGGCTCACGTGGTGCGGCGGGCACCACCCGGACAAACGATTGGTGGTGGAGATCTTGACGATGGTCCAACGGGTCGGACGGGCAGCGCAGGTCGAGAGAGAACAGGGCGAACGAGAGAGCGGGCGGGAGCCACCCCGGATCGTCGACGCCGATCCGACGGTCGAGGCGCTCGATGAGTTGTCGCGGGCGCTGGCCGAGATCGCCGAGGCCCAGACCGTCCTGGCCCAGAAGGTCCGGACGTTGCGGGAGTCCCGCCGGTCAGGGACCTCGTGGCACGACATCTTGACCGAGGAGGACGGGACCCCGGCGATGCAGCTCGTGAGCCAGCTGCTGGCCCGCATCTCGGGGGCGAGTGGCGGACTGCGCAAGCTGCTCGTCGAGGCCCTCCGGGCCGAGGGTGTGAGCATCCCGGCCATCGCCAAGCTGTTCGGGGTCTCCCATCAACGGGTCTCGAACCTGCTCCGCCGGGGCTGACGCCGGCAGCGACGCCGCCCGCCGCTCAGGCCCCCAGACGGGCGAGGGCCCGGTTGGCCCCGTTGATCACGTCGGCCACCACGTCGGCCACGGTCGGCAGGGCCTCGATGACCCCGACCACCTGACCGGTGGGCAGTACCCCGACGTCGGTCCGGCCCTCGACCAGGGCCGCCTTGGTCATGACCGGTGCGTTGGCCGCCATCACGACCTGGGGCCAGGTGAGCTCGTTGCCCCGCTTGAGGGCCCGGCCCTCTCTGAGCAGCGCTGGCAGCGAGGTGCGGGTCTCACGGCGGAAGGCGTGGGCACTGGCCAGGGCCCGAGGCAGGTTCCGGAGCCAGCTGGTCCCTTCGAGGCGCTCCACCAGCTCGGTGCGGATGACCCGCTGGGGGGCGCCGTCGACCTTGGTCGTGACGACGGTGCCGGTCACCGAGGTGGCCAGGTAGCGGGCCTTGACCTCATCGGGCACCCGTGACTCGGTGGTGAGGAGGAACCGGGTGCCCATGGCGATGCCCGAGGCCCCGTAGGCGAGGGCGGCGACCAGACCCCGCCCGTCGAAGTAGCCGCCGGCGGCCACCACGGCCAGCCGGTCACCCACCGCGTCCACCACCTGGGGGACCAGCAGGGAGGTGGGGACCGGGCCGGTGTGCCCGCCGCCCTCCCCCCCCTGGGCGATGACCGCGTGCACGCCCCACCCGGCCACCTTCTCGGCGTGGCGGCGGGCCCCGATGGTGGGCATGACCACCAGCCCGGCCTTCGAGCAGCGGGCCACCAGGGCCGGGTTGGGGGCCTGGGCGAAGCTGGCCACGGTCGCCCCGGCGGCGATCATCAGCTCGACCCGGGCCTCCACGTCGGCCACGTCGGTCCGCAGGTTCACCCCGAACGGGCGGTCGGTCCTCGACCGCACCTCGGCCATCGCCCGCTCCAGCTCGTCGAGGGTCATGGTGGCCGAGGCCAGGATGCCCAGGCCGCCGGCCGCCGCCGTCGCGGCCACCAGCCGGGGCCCGGCCACCCACCCCATGCCGGTCTGGACGACCGGGTAGCGCACCCCGGCCAGCTCGCACAGGGCGGTCCGTAGGGCCGGATGGGGCTCGGGGCCCGCCTCCGGCGGCCCGGCGGCGGCAGGGGCGGGGTCGCTCATCCCCTCACCTCGCGCTCGCGCCGCCCGGTCGGGTCGAGCACCTGGCGAACCAGGCGCAGCTCCTCGGGCCCGGGCCGGCGGCTGAACGGGATCTCGTCCGCGGTGACCAGGTCGAAGGCGGTGGCCGAGCGGACCTCGTCGAGGGTGACCCCGGGATGGACCGACCGCACCCGCATGACCCTCTCCGGCGTCTCGAAGTCGAACACCCCGAGGTTCGAGACCACCAGCCGCACGCTGTGGTAGCGGGTGGCCCCCGGCCCGGCGGCGGCGGCCCGCTCGTAGCCGACCCCGCTCACCACGTCGACCCGCTCGACGAAGGTGCGGGTCGAGTGATCCGGGACCCAGTAGCTGGTGGGGTGGTTCACCGAGTTGCCCGGCGCGCCGCGGACCCCGACGAGCTGGACCTTCGGTCGGGACCACTCCCCGATGGCGGAGAGGTTCTGGTTCCCGGTGCGGTCGATCTGGCTGGCCATCATCATGATGTGGCGGCGGCCGGACCAGACCACGTCGAAGACGGCCCGGTAGCCCATGGCCGCTTCACGCACGATCTCGTCGGCCGGGGTTTCGAGCGGCGGCGCCCCGACCATGAGGGCGGCCTCCCCGTCGGTGAGGACCAGGTCGGGGGAGAAGGTCAGCTTGGCCAGCCGGGCCCCGAGGGCCGGCACCGTCCCGAACGGGCTGACCATGACCTCGCCGGCGCCCCGCCAGGCGTCGGCGCAGGCGGCCACGCAGACCTCGGCCCGGGTCACCCCGGCCTCGGTCGCCCCGCTGGCCGGGGTCATCGGGTCCCGGCCCGCGCCGCGACGGCCGACTGGTAGCCGGCCTCGTCGACGTCGAGGTAGCGGGCCCGGAAGGCGGCGAAGGCGTCGGGGTCGGCGGCCGAGGCGGCGTACTCCCTCTGGAACTCCTCGTCGCGCCCGTAGTCGGGCGGGCAGGCGGTGAAGTGGGCCCCCCGGGGGGTCTCGGCCACGCCGTCGGTGAGGAGGCGGTGGACGGTGACGGCGGCCAGGGGGCCCTCGCCCCCGAGGGTGCCGTTGGCCACCACCTTCTCGGCGGTCACGAAGCGGCGGTCGGCGGCCCCCAGGAACAGCTCGTCGAAGAACCGGTCCGGACCCAGGAACTGCGCGTTCCCGGCGGTGTCGGCCCGGTTGGCGTGGACGACGGCCAGATCCAGCCGCAGCGCCGGCATGGCGACCAGTTCGGCCCCGGCGTCGGCCGGATCGGCGAACGGGCCGCCCTCGTAGGGGGAGCGCAGCGTGCGCAGCTCGGGGTTGACCACCAGCACGTCGGAGCCCAGGCCGGCCCGGGTCGGCAGGAACGGCACCCGCCAGCTGGCCGCCTGCAGGCCCAGGAAGAACATGCCCTCGTCGAGCTCCATCAGCTCGACCCGGCCCTGCTGGCGGGCGGCCCGCCAGTGCGGGTCCAACGGGATCGAGTCGAGGGTCACGAAGCCGCACACCACCTTGCGGGCCCGCCCGGTGGCGCAGAGCAGTCCGACGTCGGGACCGCCGTAGGCCACGACGGTGAGGTTGTCGACGCCCGAGCGGCAGATGGCCCGCACGAACGCCATGGGCTTGCGGCGCGAGCCCCAGCCGCCGATCCCGACCGTCATGCCCGGGCGCAGCTCGCCCACGATCTCCTCCAGGGTCGTCCGCTTGTCGGCCATGGTCCGGGTCCGCCGCGCTCAGCGGGAGGTGTCGGCCTCGCGCTTGTCGACGAAGGCCTGACGCTGCTCGTCGGCCACGCCCCGCACGTGCAGCTCGTAGGTGAAGCCCTGCTCGAAGCGGTAGCTGCGCTTCACGTCCACCGGGTCGATGCCGTTGAGGGACTCCTTGGCCCGGCGCAGGATCGAGGGGCTCTTGGCCGCGATGTCCCGGGCGATCTCGAGCGCCGCCCCCCGCAACTCGGCCCTCGGGACGACCCGGGCGACCGACCCGTAGGCGGCCAGGTCGGCCCCCGAGATGGGCGTCGCCGTGTAGACCATCTCCCGCATCTTGTGCTGCGGCACCAGCCGGGCCAGATGGGTCGCCGCGCCGAGCGCCCCCCGGTCGACCTCGGGCAGCCCGAAGGTGGCGTCGTCGGCGACCACCACGATGTCGGCGTTGCCCACCAACCCGATCCCCCCACCGAGGCAGAAGCCCCCGACTGCGGCGATGACCGGCAACTCACAGTCGTAGACGGCGCTGAAGGCGGCGGCGCAGCCGCGGTTGGCCCCGACCAGGGCCTCGTCCCCCTCGGCCTGGATCTCCTTGATGTCGACCCCGGCGCAGAACCCCCGGCCCTCCGCCCGCAGCACCACGACTCGGTTCTCCGGCGTGCGCCCGGCGGCGCCCAGGGCCTCGGCCAGCGCGAACCACCCGGCGACGTCGAGGGCGTTGACCGGGGGGTGGTCGATGACCACCTCGGCGATGCCCTCGGTCGCCTGCACCAACTCGATGGGCATCGGGGCCCTACCTCCTGTCAGACATCGCAACGGGACGGGCGACCAGCTGCCGGGACGCAGGGCCCCGGTGGCCCACGAAGGGTAGGCCACCGTGACCGGAGGCGGCCAACGTGGCGCCGGCCGTCGTGCCCGGGCCCGATCGTGCACGCGGCGGTAGGGTCACGCACCGTGAGCGGGCACGACGATGACCGGACCCCGGCGCGGACCGGCGCCGTCCCGGCCACCGGGTGGGCCGGCCTGGCGGCCTCGCTCGACCTGAGCGGCCGGGTGGCGGTGGTGACCGGGGGGACCCGGGGCGTCGGCCGGGCCATCGTCGAGACCCTGCTGGCGGCGGGTTCCGAGGTGGTCACCTGCGGGCGCCACGACCCGGGCGAGAGCGGGCTGCCCCGAGCGGCCGGCCCCGACGGCGAGGAGCGGGCGGCGACCTTCGTCGCGGCCGACGTGCGCGAGGCCGACCAGGCCCAGGGGTTGATCGAGGCGGCGACCACCCGGCACGGGCACCTCGACCTGCTCGTGAACAACGCCGGTGGCTCGCCCCAGGTGGCGGCGGCGGAGGCCTCGCCCCGGTTCGTGGCCGCCATCGTGAGCCTCAACCTCCTGGCCCCCTACTACTGCGCCCAGGCGGCCAACGCCGTGTTGCAGGACCAGCCCGAGGGTGGCTCGATCGTCAACATCGGGAGCGTGTCGGGCCTTCGGCCCTCTCCGGGCACCGCCGCCTACGGGGCGGCCAAGGCCGGTCTGGTGAGCCTGACCGAGACCCTGGCCGTCGAGTGGGGGCCCCGGGTCAGGGTCAACTGCATCTCCGCCGGCCTCCTCGACACCGGGGCCGGTCCGGAGCACTACGGGGGCCCCGACGGGCTGGCCCGGGTCGCCGCGACGGTGCCCCTCGCCCGCATGGGCGTCCCGGCCGACGTGGCCGGCGCCTGTCTATTCCTCGCCTCCCCGCTGGCCGCCTATGTGAGCGGGGCCAACCTGGTCCTCCACGGCGGCGGCGAGTGGCCGGCCTTCCTGCGGGCCGCTCGCCCCTCAGCCTGACCTGCGGCGCGGTGGCTGCCGGGCACTCCGGCCGGCCGGCCGGGCGCCAAAAGCGGCCGGCCTCACCACGCGGGCACGACCGGTCGGGCAAGATGGGCGGTGGGCCCCCGGGCTCACGAGGCGTGGAGGAGGCGGTACATCGAGAGGGGAGCGCGGTGGAAGCACGGGCACACAGAGGCCCCCGGCAGACTGAGCGGGGACCGCTGGTCCTCGCCGGGGAGCCTCGGCTCGTCTATCAACCGGTGGTCGACCTGGGGGCGGGCCAGCTCCTCGGGTTCGAGGCGCTGGTCCGCTGGCACCACCCGACCGACGGGGTCCTCCTCCCGTCCCTGCTCATTCCGTGGGCCGAGGCGAACGGGGACATCGTGGCCCTGGGGAACTGGGTGCTCCAGGAGAGCTGCCGGGAGGCCATCCGCTGGCCCTCCAACGTCCAGCTGGCGGTCAACTGCTCGATCGTCCAGCTCAAGGGGGGCGCCGGCTCGGCGGGGGTCACGGCCGCGCTCGAGGAGTCGGGGCTGATGCCGGATCGACTGACCGTGGAGTGCACCGAGCGCGCCCTGTCCGATGAGGCGGCCATCGCCGATCTCCGCCTGATCAGCGCTCTCGGGGTGCAACTGGCCATGGACGATGTCGGCAGCAGCTGGAACTCCTTCGAGGCCCTGCGCCCGCTGACGTTGAACACGGTCAAGATCGACAATTCGTTCATCATGGGGCTCGAGGCCGAGGAGGGCATCAACCGCACGATCGTCGAGACGGTGGTCCAAGTGGCCCACCGGAACGGGTTGTCCACTGTCGCCGAGGGCGTGGAGACCGAGTTCCACGCCTCGGTCGTCCGCCAGTTCGATTCGGACGCCGCCCAGGGCTATTACTTCGCGCCGCCCCTCAGCCAGGAGAACGCCACCAAGATGGCGAACATCAAGGACCTGCGCTTCCCCCTGGAGGGGCCCGGTTGGGACGACCACGACGACTGGCCGTTCGCCGGCGCGTCCGAGGGCAGCGGCCGGCTGGTCGTCGCCACTGGGGCCGGCCGGGGCCCGGACGCGGTGATGCCCACCGGTGCCCGGATCGAGTTGGACGATATCGACCTGGTCGACCTGGTGCTCGAGGCGGCCGCTGGGTCGCCGCCGGACGACGGGCCTCCCGGCCCGGCGGCCGGCGACGTCGAACGGGCCGGCTCCCCAGGCGTCCGTGGTGCACACGCCCGGACCCCGGGCCCGGCCGACGAGGAGGGCCCCGACGCCCGTCCCCAGGCCCAGGCCCCGCCGACCGACGGCGACGCCACGGTGGACACGACCGGCACCTGACCAGGGGGGGCCACCACCGGGGAACTGCTCAGACCCGGGGACCTGCTAAGAACAGCCTCCGTGAAATTGGCGGTTCTCGCGGAGACGCGTGCGGGCGAACGTCGGGTGGCTCTGGTCCCCGATGTGGTGAAGCGTCTGGTCGGTCAGGGCTGGGACGTGGCCGTCCAGGCCGGGGCCGGGGATGCGGCCGCCTTCCCCGACGAGGCATTCACCGCGGCCGGCGCCACCATCGCCCCCGACGCTGCCCAGACCCTTGGCGACGCGGCGGTGGTGGTGCGGGTGCAGCCGCTCACGGCCGAGGAGGCGGCACTGGTCGCCGAGGACAGCATCATCGTGAGCTTCCTCCAGCCGGCGGCGGCCGAGGACGCCCTGGCCGTACTGGCCGGTCGGCGGGCCTCGGTCTTCAGCTTCGACCTGCTGCCCCGGATCAGCCGGGCCCAGGGCATGGACGCCCTCTCCTCCCAGGCCACGGTGTCGGGGTACCGGGCGGGGCTGGCGGCGGCCGAGCACCTGGGCAAGTTCTTCCCGATGTTCATGACGGCGGCCGGGACGGTGCCACCGGCCAAGGTCCTGGTGATGGGGGTCGGGGTGGCCGGCCTGCAGGCGATCGCCACCGCCCGGCGCCTGGGGGCGGTCGTGCGGGCCTACGACGTGCGGGCGGCGGCCAAGGAGGAGGCCGAGAGCCTCGGGGCGACCTTCGTGGATCTCGAGGTGCGGGCCGAGGGCACCGGCGGCTACGCCCGTGAGCTGACCGACGAGGAGCTGCGGGCCCAGCGAGCGGCGCTCGCCGTCGAGGTGGCGGCGTCCGACGTGGTGATCACCACCGCCGCCGTCCCCGGCCGCAAGGCCCCGGTCCTGGTGACCGCCGACATGGTCGACGGGATGGGGCCCGGGTCGGTGGTGGTCGACATGGCGGCGGACTCGGGCGGGAACTGTGAGCTCACGGTCGCCGGGGAGGACGTCGTGCACGGGGGGACGACGGTGGTGGGCATGGCCAACCCCCCGGCCGGCATGCCGACCCATGCCAGCTTCCTCTACGCCCGCAACGTGGTGAACTTCCTGGCCCTGCTGGGCAAGGACGGCCAAGTGGGGCCCGACTGGGACGACGAGATCGTGACCGGCACCTGCGTGCTGCGCCGGGGCGAGCGGCCGACGCCGGCGCCGGGACCGCCCGCCGCACCCCCGGGCCCCCAGGACGCCCCCCCGGCCGGTGGGACGCCGAGCCCCACCGGACAGTCTTCGACCACGGGAGGGGACCCGACCCCATGACCAACGGCATCCTCGAGTACCTGACCGTGTTCGTCCTGGCCGCCTTCGTCGGCATCGAGGTCATCTCCAAGGTCCCGAGCATCCTGCACACGCCGCTGATGTCGGGATCCAACGCCATCCACGGCGTGATCCTGGTCGGGGCGATGATCGTGCTCGGCTACGCCCGCACCGGCCCGGAGGAGGCCCTCGGGGTCGCCGCGGTGATCCTGGCCACCCTGAACGTCGTCGGCGGGTTCGTGGTCACCGACCGGATGCTCGAGATGTTCAAGGCCAAGCCGGCCGACCGCCCCCGTTCCCCGAAGCGGGACGGGGGAACGGGCGGTGACGCGGGCGCATGAGCCGCGGCACCTTCATCGACCTCTGCTACCTGATCGCGGCGATCGGGTTCATCCTGGCCCTGAAGGGCCTGAGCTCGCCCAAGCGGGCCCGGCTGGGCAACATCGTCGGAGCCTCGGGGATGTTGCTGGCGATCGGCGTGACCTTCGCCCAGCCGGGTCTCGGGCACATCTGGCTGATCATCGTGGCCATGGCGGTCGGCGTGGCCGTCGGGGTTCCGGCGGCCCGCACCGTGAAGATGACCGCGATGCCCCAGATGGTCGCCATCTTCAACGGGGTGGGGGGCGGGGCGGCCGCCCTGGTCTCGATCACCGAGTTCATCGGTCAGCCCACCAAGCTGGTGGCCACCTACAAGGTGCTGGAGGTCCTCTTCGGGGTGCTGGTGGGCGCGGTGTCCTTCGCCGGCTCGGCCATCGCCTTCGCCAAGCTGCAGGAGCTGATGCCCGGACGGCCGGTGACCTATCCGGCCCAGCAGGTGATCAACGCCATCGTGGGCGTCGCCATCGTGGGCCTGGCGGTGGCCATCCTGGTCACGTCGTCGACCGCCCTGCTGTGGATCCTGTTGATCCTCTCCCTGCTGCTCGGGGTGATCTTCGTCCTCCCGATCGGCGGGGCCGACGTGCCGGTGCTGATCTCGCTCCTCAACTCCTTCACCGGCCTGGCGGTCGCCGCGTCCGGCTTCACCCTGGACTCCAACCTGTTGATCGTGGCCGGGACCCTGGTCGGGGCCTCGGGGATGCTGCTCACCCGGATGATGAGCTCGGCCATGGGTCGCTCGCTCCCCAACATCCTCTTCAGCGCATTCGGCTCGGTCATCACGGCCACCGGCGGGGCCGAGGGGGACGACAGCCGTCCGGTGCGGTCCGGCACCCCCGACGACATCGGGGTGCTCCTGGCCTACGCCCGCAAGGTCGTCATCATCCCGGGGTACGGCCTGGCGGTGGCCCAGGCCCAGCACGTGGCCAAGGAGCTGGCCGACGCCCTGATGGCCCGCGGCGTCGAAGTGTTCTACGCCATCCACCCGGTGGCCGGACGCATGCCCGGACACATGAACGTGCTCCTGGCCGAGGCCAACGTCCCCTATGACGAGCTCAAGGAGATGGACGAGGCGAACCCCCAGATGAGCACGGCGGACGTCGCCCTGGTGGTCGGGGCCAACGACACGGTGAACCCGGCCGCCAAGTCGACCCCGGGGAGCCCCATCTACGGCATGCCCATCATCAACGCCGACGAAGCCGAGCACATCGTGTTCCTGAAGCGCTCGATGCGTCCCGGGTTCGCCGGCATCGACAACGAGCTGCTCTACGACCCCAAGACGGTCATGCTCTTCGGCGACGCCAAGGACTCCCTCCAGAAGCTCGTCGCCGCGGTGGCCGCCGCCTAGCGGCGATTCCCCCCGGGGACCCTTGACGGATGGAGCCCTCGCCTGATCGTCTCGGGTTCGCCGGAACGCCGGGCGATCAAGGAGGGCTGGTGGCGCGCGTTCGGGCGGAGCTGACGCCTCGGGGTCAGCCGGCCGGACCGGCCGAGGTCGTTCAGCCGGCCGGGCGGCCCGAGGGCCACCAGGGCTCCTCGACGTCCGCCGCCGACCCCGTCCCGTTGGCCGTGGGACCGGCATCGGACGAACCGTTCGCCGTCGGGTCGTCGGGCAGTCCCGGCGGGTCCCCGAACTCGGACCGTCGCTCGCGCCCGGCCCGCTCCGCCAGCCTGGCGAACACCAGCAGGCCCTGGCTGGTCTTGCGGGTCGACAGGACGTCCACGACGATGTCGTCACGCCCGATCAGGTGCACCGCGTCATTGACCACGACCATGTCACCATCGGGCAGGTAACCCACCGCCTGGCGCGACTGGTTGCCCTCCTTGACCAGGTCGACGACCAGCTGCTCACCGGGGGCGAAGTCCGGGCTCAGGCTCTCCCTGATCCGGCGCAGGTCGATGACGGCCAGATCCCGTCGGCGGGCCGACTCGAACAACCGGCTCGAGCACGTGGCCAGTCGCAGCCCGAGACGCCGGGCCATCTCGAGCAGCCGCTCGTTGAGATCGTCGACCTCGGGGATCTCCTGCTCGGCCACGTGCACGGTGACCCCGTGCTCCCGGAGCACCTCCATCGATTCGAGGCCCCGCCGGGCCCGCCGGGCGCTCACCGGGTCCGGGCCCGCCGTCAGCATCTGGAGCTGGTCGACCACGAACCGGGGGACCACGACGCCCCCGACCAGCAGGCCGGCCCGGCCGAGGATCAGCAGGGAACGGTCCATCACCGCCGAGGTGTCGACCATCAGTGCGTAGCCCGGCGGGGGCTCGGTCGGCGGGGCCAGGATCCGCGACAGCCCCGCCGCGGCGACGATCTGACGGCCCTTGGCCGCCCCGATCCGGAAGGAGACCCCGGCGAAGACCCAGGCCACCGCGGCGGTGACGGGATAGACGACGTTGGAGCGCACGAAGGAGAGCAGGGGCAGGCAGAGGGCGAGGGCGAGGAGGAGCCCGGCGATCGCGGTGACGGTACCGGCGAAGAACTCCCCGGGGGGGATCCTGGAGAAGCGCTCCACGGCCAGGGCGCGGTTGCGCTCGAGGAGCCGCCCCAGGACCCCGCCGAGCACGAAGCCGACCAGGGCCCCGAGGACGGTGGCGATCAGGGGTGCGGGGCTCCCGTCGATCTGGTGCCCGACTTCGAAGCCGGTGACGGCCCCGACCAGCACCAGGATCAGGCGAAACACCTCGATGAACAGCACAACGACGTCCAGCGTAGTGCGGCCCCGCCGACGAATCCGGCTTGGTCGGGGCGCCCCCGTTGCCCCCCGGGGCCGTTCCTCCCCGGTTCCCGACCCTCCCCGGGCCGCACCCCAGCGGCGCCTGGCGGTGCCTCCGGGGGACACCGGGACGGGCTCGGCCTTCCGGGCGTTAGCTCTTGCGGACGGCTGCAACTTCTAGGACACTGGAGGCCGACCAGCCGGCCGTCGAGGCGACTGGGACGGGCCCCGCCAGCGGGCGTCGCCCGCTCCCGAGGGGGATGGTCGAGTGGCAGGGGGCGACCCCCGCCGCGGGAGTCGACGAGGGAGCCCGACCACGGGCGAGGGGGAAGGTCCGACGCGACCGGTGAGACGAGAAGGCCAACAGGTCCGCGCCGGTGCCGTCCAGGAGATGCTCCTGGTCCACCCGGACCGGGGCGACGGGCACCCCTGCTGGGTGGCTGCCTCCCGCCACGGCTTGGTCCTGCGTCGCCTCGCCCCCTCCCCCCGATCAGGTCCGCCGACCGGCCCGGCCCTGCGCATCCCCTGGCGGGCGCTGGTGGGCCTGGCGGCCGACCGGACAGGGACCGCCCCGGGCGGCGGTCTCCTCCAGGTGGTCGAGGTCGTCACCGAAGCCGGGACCCTGACCCTCATGGGGCCGGCCCCGTCGGTTTCGGCACTGCTCGGGCAGGTGGCGACCTGGTCCCCCCGCTGGCACCGGGCCCGGCGCCCGTGGCGGACTGCCGTCTCGCGCCGGGCCGAGCTCGCCGCCGGGGCCCTGGGTGGCCGGCTGGCCGGGGTGCTCGGGCCACTCGGCCGGGCCCTGGACCGGGCCGGCGCCCCCACCTGGACCCGCTCGGGGTGGTCGGGTCCGGGTGGCGGCGCCACCGGCTCCCGACCGCCGGCCCACGCCCAGGCCGGGCGCGCCCTCTGGCCGTCCCTAGTCGGCGCCCTGGCGGTGCTACTCCTGGTCAGCGGGGTGCTCTCGCTCAGCGGGACCGATCCGGTGGCCTCGGGCGACCCGGACCGCGGGGCCGCCCCGACGGCCCAGGGTGGTCCCGACCCGTCCGCCGTGACCCGGGGGCTCGGCGCTCCGGGGGCCGACGCCCGCCCGCCGGTCGATCTGCCCCCGGCCAGCGCCCCCCCGGCCGCGGCCCCGCCGTCGCTGGCCAACGCAGCACCCCTGCAGGCCCACGAGATCTTCGGCTTCGCCCCGTATTGGACGCTCGACCAGAGCGCCGGCTTCGACGTCGCCGGCATGACGACCATTGCCTACTTCAGCGTCGGGGTGAACCCCGACGGCAGCCTCGACGAATCGGGGTCGGGGTGGGCCGGCTACCAGAGCCAGGCCCTGGCCGACCTGGTGACCCGGGCCCACGCCGCCGACTCCCGGGTCGTGCTCACGGTCAACTGCTTCGACCAGGGGGCCCTCGACCGGCTCACCTCGTCGGCGAGCGCCCCGGCCACCCTCACCACCGCGCTGATCGCGGCGGTGGGGGCCAAGAACCTCGACGGCGTGAACCTGGACTTCGAGGGGGCGGGCGCCGCCGACCAGGCGGGTCTCACCCACCTGGTCACCGCGGTCTCGGCCGGGCTGAAGGCGGTCAACCCCCACTACCAGGTGACGATGGACACCTACGCCAGCTCGGCGGGGGACCCGAACGGCTTCTTCGACGTCCGGTCCCTGGCACCCGTGGTCGACGCGTTCTTCGTGATGGCCTACCAGCTGAACCTGAAGGCGGCCGCCTCGGCCCAGTCCCCGCTGACCAGCCCGATGTTCAGCGACCTCAGCACGGTGACCCAGTACGCGGCGGCCGTGCCGCCGAGCAAGGTGATCCTGGGCGTGCCCTACTACGGCTACGACTGGCCGACGACCGACGGCACGCTGGGGGGCCAGGCGACGGGGGGCGCCACCCCGATCGCCTACAGCCAGATCGTGGCCGGCCGGCACCCCGCCTACTGGGACCCGGTCACCGACACCGGTTGGACCTCCTACCAGGTGGGGGGCCAGTGGCACGAGTCCTTCTACGAGGACCCGGCGTCGTTGTACATGGAGGCCCAGCTGGCCCAGTTCTTCCACATCGCCGGCATGGGGATCTGGGCCCTCGGCGACGACGGGAACGACCCGGCGATGCTGGGGGCGCTCCTGGGCTTCGCCCCGGCGGCCAAGGGCACCCTGGCCGGGCCGACCTCGACGCCCCCGTCGGTCACGCCGCCGCCACCTTCGACCACGACGAGCCCGACCAGCGCACCGGTCGTCCCCACCACGTCGCCGCCCCCGCAGGCTGACACCCCCCCCACCACCTCGACCGTGCCCAGCACCACCACCACCACGTCGCCGACGGCCACCACGGTGACGTCGGGCTCCTCGGGGGTCTGGCAGGGTCAACGGCTCTCGCTCACCCCGATCTCGTCGGGCCAGGTCCCGCCGGGCACCCCCCTGTACCTGGGCCAGCTCACCGCCTTCGAGACCAACGACCCGGCCCTGGCCTGCCTGGGGTCCGAACCCGGGCTCGCGGTGTTCCAGTTCCCGGGCAACAGCCCCCAGGACGTGGTGATGGCCCAGCAGCCGGCCGACTGCACCACCGCCGACTTCTCGCTCCCCGCGCCCCAAGCCGGCTAGCCGGCCCGACCGGGCCCCGGCCGGGGTCACCGGCGGGCACCGACCCGGCCGGCCCGGGCGGGCCTTTGGCCCCCGCCCGCCCCCGCCGTATGCTCAGGTTCCCCCCAAGGCTCAGGTACCCCCGAGGTAAGGGCTCCTCACCATGCCGGCCACCCCGCTCCTCTCCGACGTCCCGGCGCCCCTGCACGCCGGCCAGCTGACCTCGACCGGCTTCGACGTGGTCCCGGTGGTCATGATCCTGGGCGCGGCGGCCCTCTACCTGTTCGGGGTGGTCCGGGTCCGGCGGCTCCGGCCCCGCCACCCCTGGCCGCTCGGACGGACGTTGGCCTTCCTGGCCGCCCTGGTCGTCACCGGCATCGCCATCTTCAGCTTCATCGGCGTCTACGACGGCGTGCTGTTCTGGGACCACATGGTCCAGCACCTCCTGCTGATCATGGTGGCCGCCCTGCTCTTCGCCGTCGGCTCACCCCTGGCCCTCACCTACCGGGCCAGCACCGGGGCGACCCACCGCCGGGTGGCCCGGGCCCTGCGGTCGCCGGTGGCCCGCTTCTTCGACCACCCGCTCGTCGCCTTCCTGCTCTACGCCGTCGTGATCCCGATCACCCACCTGACGGTCTGGTTCAACTACACGCTGGTCCACGAGAGCGTGCACAACGCCGAGCACATCGTCTTCGTGGTGGTGGGGTACCTGTTCTGGCGCCAGGTCTTCGGCATCGAGCCCTCCGAGCACCGGATGCACCCCGGGCTCAAGATGCTGTACCTGCTGGTCGCGGTCTCCGTCGACACCTTCGTCGGGCTGTCGCTCGACTCGGCCAGCCACGAGCTCTTCCCGGCCTACACCGCCATGCACCGGACCTGGGGCCCCACCCTGGTCACCGACCTGCACATCGGCGGGGTCATCATGTGGGTCGGCGGGGACACCCTGATGATGCTGGCCATGATCCCGGTGGCCCTCGAGTGGCTCCACGTCGAGGAGCGACGGGCGGTCCGGGTGGACCGCGAGCTCGACGCCATGCTCCCGAACCGGGGCCCGGGCGGCAGCGACCAGGCCCCGGTGTCGCCCGGCCCGTAGCGGGCCGGTGGCTCAGGCCGGGACGATCTGGTCGACCGCCGCCACCACCTCGGCCGGCAACTCCCAGTCGGCGGCCCCGGCGTTGGCCCGCACCTGCTCGGCCCGGGTGGCCCCGGCGATCACCGAGGCGACCGGGCCCCGGCTGAGGAGCCAGGCCACCGCCAGGTCCAGCAGGGAGTGCCCGTGCCCCTCGGCCAGCGCCCGCAGGCCTTCGATGCGGGTGAGGTTGTCCTCGCTCAGCACGTCGTCCCGGCGCTGCTCGGGCAGCCCGCCGATACGGGTGCCCTCGGGGACGGGCCGGTCCCGGCCGTACTTGCCCGACAGAAGGCCGTTGGCCAGGGGGAAGTAGGGGAGGAAGGCGAGCCCCTCCTGCTCGCACTCGGCTAGCACCGAGGCCTCGGGCTCGCGGTGGAGCAGGCTGTACTGGTTCTGGACGCTCACGAACCCGGGCGCCCCGGGGGCCCGCGCCTGGCCGGCCTCGCGGAGCAGTGCGGCGTCGAAGTTGGAGCACCCGATCTCGCGCACCTTCCCCTCGGCCACCAGTTCGCCCAGCGCCCCCAGGGTGTCGGCGATCGCGGTCTTGGCGTCGGGGAAATGGAGCTGGTAGAGGTCGATGCGGTCCGTGCCCAGCCGGCGCAGGCTGGCCTCGGCCGCCCCTCGGACCGAGTCCGGAGCACCGCCGCCGGGGTGGCCCTCGTAGGGGACGCCGAACTTGGTGGCCAGCACGATCTCGTCGCGCCGCGTTCCGAGGGCCGGTCCGAGGAACTCCTCGCTGCGGGTATCGCCGTAGATGTCGGCGGTGTCGAAGAAGGTGATCCCCGCCTCGAGTGCGGCGCCGACCACCTGGGCCGTGGCCGGGGCGTCCAGCCGGCCCCCGAAGTTGTTGCAGCCCAGGCCGACCACCGACACCTCGAGGGAGCCGATCCGGCGCGTTCTCATGACGAGGCTCCTTGGGGTCAGGCCGACCGGTGTGGCGGCGCGCGCAGTAGCGTACCGGCGGCGGGCGACCGGGCCGGGTCCGACCCGGGTCGGTCGACCTCCACCCCGGGCCGACCAGACCAGCAGACCGAACCAGACCCGGCAGACCGGGCAGAGGAGCGACCGATGGCTGAAGGATCGGTGGTGACCACCGTCGGGGCGCCGGTGGACGAGGTGTGGACCGTGGTCGGCGACTTCGGCGCCGTCGGCGACCTGTTCCCGGGCATCGAGGCGTTCCGGCTCGAGGGGGACGACCGGGTCATCTCGATGCTCGGGCTCGAGATCCGAGAGCGCCTGCTGGACCGGGACGACGTCACCCACTCGATCACCTACTCGGTGGTCGACGGGGTGCCGCTGGACGCCCACCGGGCGACGATCAGTGTCCGGGCCCAGGGTGAGGGCTCCGAGATCACCTGGGCCTTCGACGTCGAGCCCGAGTCGATGGCCCCGATCTTCGCCGACACCTACCAGAAGGCCCTGGAGGCGCTGGCCGCCCATTTCGCCTGAGGCCGCGCTCCGGCGCGGTGACGGGCGGCCCACCGGGTCGCGTAGCCTTCGGACGTGAGGAGCGACCCCGGGCCGTCGCCGGTCCCCGACGAGCCCGTCCCCCGAATCCGGGCCCGTCGGCTGCCCGAGCCCTCCAACCTCGAACTGGCCCGTCGGGGGGCCGAGATCGCCCGTTCCGTGGGCCGCCACTTCGCCCCCCTCGCCCTGCGCCAGTTGCGCCAGGCCCGGGAGGGTGCGCTGCCGGCGACCGCCATCGCCCGCCCGCTGCGGCTCACCTTCGAGGACCTCGGGGGCACCTTCATCAAGTTCGGTCAGATCATGGCTTCGTCGCCGGGCATGTTCGGCGACGAGGTGGCCGACGAGTTCCGATCCTGCCTCGACACCGGCCCCCCGGAGACCTTCGCCCTGGTCCGCCAGCGGGTGGAGGACGACCTCGGGATGTCGCTGGCCGAGGCCTTCTCGGAGTTCGACCCCGAGCCGATCGGACGCGCCTCGATCGCCGTCGTCCACCGGGCGCGGCTGCACGACGGACGCTCGGTGGCGGTGAAGGTGCTGCGCCCCGGGATCGAGCACGTGGTCGCCACCGACCTGGACCTGATGCAGCCCCTGCTCGAACTCCTCGTGCGCCAGACCGGGGACCAGAACGCCGGGTCGACCTTGCAACTGCTCGACGGGTTCCGGGTCCAGATCGGTGAGGAGATGGACCTGCGCAACGAGGCCCGCTCGCTGGCCTACTTCCGACGCCTGGGCGAGGAGGTCTCCCTCCCCCTGGTCGTGGTGCCCGAGCCCTATCCCGAGCTCTCGGGGCCCAACGTCTTGACCATGGAGTTCCTCGACGGGGTCCCCATCGACGACCTGGCCCAGGTGGCCGAGCTCGGCCTGGACCCCGGACCCCTGGTGGAGGCGGTCGTGCGGGGGTTCTTCCTCACCACCGTCCGCTGGGGTGCGTTCCACGGCGACGTGCACGCCGGCAACATGCTGCTCCTGCGCGACGGGCGCATCGGCATCATCGACTGGGGGATCGTCGGACGGCTCGACCCGGGAACCCACCAGTTCTTCCTCCGCCTGCTGGCGGCCGCCCTCGGCGAGGAAGCAGCCTGGGGCGACGTGTCGGCCCACATCACCCGCACCTACGGTCCGGCCATCAAAGAGGCGGTCGGGCTGTCCGACGACGAGCTCACCGGGTTCATCCGGAGCCTGATCGAGCCCACCCTCAACCGGCCGTTCGGCGAGGTCAGCCTGGCCGCCATCATGCAGACGACCCAGCTGCAGGTGGCCAAGGCCCAGGGCATCGAGATGCGCAAACGGTCCCCCCGGGCGGTGCTCCACCGACTGCGGGCCCAGCGCCGGCTCCGCAAGATGGCCGACGACGCCGGGGGGACCTTCTCTGAGTTCGACCGGGGGACCTTCCTGCTGGGCAAGCAGCTGATGTACTTCGAGCGCTACGGCAAGATGTTCCTGGCCGACGTCCCGATTCTCCACGACCGGGAGTTCTTCATCGAGCTGCTGGCCGGGGCCGAGGCGGCGGCCGGCCCGGCCGACGGGCCCGAGCCGGCCGGGCCCCGCGAGCCCCCCGGCGGGGCCGTTGCCACGAGAAACTGAAATGTGTTCTACTTCTGGCCGGCCGGATCCGGGGGCCCCGGCACGGCACGACCGTCCCGACGGCGAGGAGCACCCATAGATGGCCGACAGCGGCGAGGAAGTCCTCACCAGCACCCACGTCCTCGAGTACCCGTACTCGCGCTCGGTCGGCCCGGTGATCGGGGCCTTCCTCACCGGCCTGCGGGACGGGCGGATCCTCGGGGCCACCGCCTCGGGGTCCACCGTGGTGGTGCCCCCCACCGAGTACGACCCGATCACCGCCGAGCCGACCGGCGACCTGGTCGAGGTCGGCCCGGCCGGGACGGTGGAGTCCTGGGCCTGGGTCAGCGACCCGGCCCCCGGCCAGCCCCTGGACCACCCCTTCGCCTGGGTGCTGGTCCGCCCCGACGGCGCCACCACGGCCATGTTGCACGTCCTCGACGCCGGCTCCCCCGACGCGGTGCGCACCGGGATGCGGGTGCGGGCCGACTTCGTGCCCGAAGCCGAACGGGTCGGCCGGATCCAGGACATCCGGGCCTTCGTCCCCGAAAGCCGCTCGTGATGGCTCAGGACGCCGCGCCGGACACCGACGACCAGCGGGGACCGGTGACCACCCTCGCCACCCCGATCCGCCTGGACTACCTCTTCAGCGCCGGGATCGCCCAGTCCCACAACCTCAAGGGTCTGGCCGAGGGGAAGTTCATCGGCCAGCGCTGCCCGGTCTGCCGCAAGGTCTACGTCCCGTCGCGCGGATCGTGCCCGGTCGACGGGGTGCCGACCGACGAGGTGATCGAACTGGCCAACACCGGGACGGTCACCACCTACTGCGTGGTCAACGTCCCCTTCGCCGGCCAGTCCATCCAGATCCCCTACATCTGCGCCATGGTGCTCCTCGACGGGGCCGACATCTCGTTCATGGGCCTGATCCAGGAGATCCCGACCGACGAGGTCCGGATGGGGCTGCGGGTCGAGGCGGTGTGGGTCGAGCCCGAGGAGCTCGGGCCGACCATGGCCTCGGTCCGGTACTTCCGCCCGACCGGCGAGTCCGACGCCGACTACGAGATCTACAAGAGCTATACGTGAGCGCCCCCCCCCGCCCCCGCCAGGGGCACCGCCCGGTGGCCGTGGTGGCCTTCGCCCAGGCCGACAACGTCCGGCGTGAGTCGCACCGCAACGAGGTCGAGACCCTGATGCCGGTGTTCGCGGAGCTCTTCGCCAGCATCGGCATCACCAAGGACGACGTCGGTTTCATCTGCTCGGGCTCGACCGACTACCTGGTCGGGGGGCCGTTCAGCTTCGTGAGCGCCCTCGACGCCATCGGGGTGTGGCCGCCGCGCTCGGAGAGTCACGTCGAGATGGACGGGGCCTGGGCCCTGTACGAGGCCTGGGTCCGGCTGCAGGAGGGCGACGTCGACGCCGCCCTGGTCTACAGCTTCGGCAAGTCGTCCATGGGCGACCTGTCGCGGATCATGGCCCTTCAGCTCGACCCCTACGTCATGGCCCCGCTCTGGCCGGACCCGGTCAGCGTGGCCGCCCTGCAGGCCCGGGCCCTGCTGGACTCGGGCCGGGCCACCGAGTCCGACTTCGCCGAGGTGGCGGCGCGCAGCCGGCGGGCCGCCCTCGACAACCCCAAGGCCCAGGTCGCCTACGACCGCCCGGTGTCCGAGCTGATGGCCGAGGACTACGTGGTCTCGCCCCTCCGCCGCCATACCCTCCCGCCCATCACCGACGGCGCCGCCGCGGTGATCCTGGCGGCCGGCGACCGGGCCCTCGGATGGGCCGAACGCCCGGCGTGGATCACCGGCATCGACCACCGGGTCGAGACCCATTCGCTCGGGGCCCGGGACCTCGCCGTCTCGGCGTCGACCGCCCGGGCGGGCGCCGTTGCCGGGGTGGACCGGGGCCCGGTGGACGTGGCCGAGCTGCACGCCCCCTTCGCCCCCCAGGAGCTGATCCTGCGATCGGCCCTCGGCCTCGGCGACGGGGTCCGGGTCAACCCGTCGGGCGGGGCGCTGGCCGCCAACCCGATCATGTCGGGCGGCCTCATCCGCATCGGCGAGGCGGCGAACCGGATCATGGACGGCTCGGCATCCCGGGCGGTGGCCCACGCCACCTCGGGGCCCGCCCTCCAGCAGAACCTGGTGGCCGTGCTGGAGGGGGTGTGATGTCCGAGCGGGTGGCGGTCATCGGAGTCGGACAGACCCACCACAGGGCCAAGCGGGAGGACGTCTCGATCGCCGGCCTGGTGCGCGAGGCGGCCCTGCGGGCACTGGAGGACGCCGGGCTCGGCTGGGCCGACATTGACGCGGTGGTCATCGGCAAGGCGCCCGACATGTTCGAGGGCGTCATGATGCCCGAGCTCTACCTGGCCCCGGCCCTCGGGGCGGTGGGCAAGCCCATCTTCCGGGTCCACACCGCCGGCTCGGTCGGCGGGTCGACCGCCCTGGTGGCGGCCCACCTGGTCACCTCGGGCATCCACCAGCGGGTCCTCACGGTGGCCTTCGAGAAGCAGTCGGACTCCGACGCCATGTGGGCGCTGTCGGTGCCCCAGCCCTTCAGCGCCCCGCTGCTGGCCGGGGCCGGCGGGTACTTCGCCCCCCACATCCGGGCCTATATGCGGCGCTCGGGCGCCCCCCCCGACATCGGCATGAAGGTGGCGGTGAAGGACCGTCTGCACGCCCTGAAGAACCCCTACGCTCACCTCCACCTCCCCGACATCTCGATCAAGATGGTGGAGGACTCGATCATGCTGTGGGACCCGCTCCACTACCTCGAGGCCTGCCCGTCCTCGGACGGCGCCGCCGCCATGGTGCTCGGCTCGGAGAAGGCGGCGGACGAGGCCCGGTCGGCCACCGGGCGGCGACCGGCCTGGGTACACGGCATGGCCATGCGGTCGGAGCCCACGATGTTCGCCGGCCGGGACCAGATCAACCCGCGGGCCGGCCGGGACTGTGCCACCGACGTCTACGCCCAGGCCGGGGTGAGCGACCCACGGCGGGACTTCGACTGTGCCGAGGTCTACGTGCCCTTCAGCTGGTACGAGCCGATGTGGCTGGAGAACCTGGGCTTCTGTGCCGAGGGCGACGGCTGGAAGCTGACCGAGCAGGGCGCCACCTCGATGGACGGCGGTGACATCCCGTGGAACTGCTCGGGCGGGGTGCTCTCGTCCAACCCGATCGGCGCCTCCGGCATGCTGCGCTTCTTGGAGGTGGCGCTCCAGGTCCGGGGCGAGGCCGGGGAGCGCCAGGTGGACGACGCCCGGCTGGCTCTCGGCCAGGCCTACGGCGGTGGCTCCCAGTTCTTCGCCATGTGGGTGGTCGGGAGCGAGAAGCCCTGAGCCGCACACGGGCGCCCTCATCGGGCACCGGTCGGGCCGGTGGTCCCGGCGGCGCCCGATATGCTGCGGTCGGCTCCCGATCGGGGGTGCCGGTCGCTACATAGGAGGTCGCCCGTGAAGGTCGTCGTCGACTTCGACGAGTGTGCCAGCAACGCGGTCTGCATGGGCATCCTGCCCGAGGTGTTCGAGGTTCGAGACGACGGGTTCCTCTACGTGCTCGATGAGCATCCTCCCGACACCTTGCGTGAGAAGCTCCGGGAGTGTGTGAACGGGTGCCCGACGGGCGCCATCTCGCTTGTCGAAGACGAGTAGTCCGGGTCGGCCCCGGCGGCCGCCCCGGGTCCGCTTCGCGCCCTCGCCCACGGGCTTCTTCCACGTCGGGAGCGCCCGGGCGGCCCTGTTCAACTGGCTCTTCGCCCGCCAGCAGGGTGGGGTGTTCATCCTCCGGATCGAGGACACCGACGCCGAACGCAACCGGGAGGAGTGGGTGGGCGGGATCGTCTCCGCCCTGGCCTGGCTCGGGCTGAACCCCGACGAGGGCCCCTACCGCCAGTCGGCGCAGCACGAACGCCACCGGGCGGCGGTCGACGCCCTGTGGGAGGCGGGGTTCCTCTACGCCTGTGGCTGCACCCGCGAGGAGATCGCCGCTCGCACCGCCGACCAGGCCACTCCCGGCTATGACGGCCACTGCTCGGAGCTGGGCCTTGGCCGCGAGGGCCGGGCCCTGCGCTTTCGGACCCCAGCCGAAGGGGACACGGTCGTCCACGACGTGATCCGGGGGGACGTGGTGTTCCCCAACCAGGCGATGGACGACTTCGTCTGCGTGAAGTCCGACGGCCAGCCCCTGTTCGCCCTGGCCAATGTGATTGACGACCGGGACATGGGCATCACCCACGTCATCCGGGGTGAGGACCTCCTGCCCACCACGCCCCGGGGCATCCTGTTGTGGCGGGCCCTCGACTCGGCCGCCGAGGGCGAGGCGGGGTGGGGGGAGGCGACCGAGCTGCCGGTCTTCGCCCACCTCCCCCTCCTGGTGAACGAGCAGGGCAAGAAGTTGTCCAAACGCAAGGACCCGGTGGCCGTGGAGTCCTACCGGGACCGGGGGTTCCTGCCCGACGCCTTCTGCAACTACCTGGCCCTCCTCGGATGGAGCCCCCCCGGCGGGGCCGAGAAGGTCGACCGGGACACCCTCGTGCGCGAGTTCCGGCTCGTGGACGTGCACCACGCGCCGGCTCGCTTCGACGTGCAGAAGCTGACCCACATGAACGGGGAGTACATCCGGGGGCTGCCCCTCAGTGAGTTCATCGGGGCCACGCGCCCCTGGATCGATCCGGTCCCCGGGGCGTGGGCGCCCCCCGGGGACGGGCTCCCCTGGGACGCCGACCGCTTCGACGGTTCGAAGTTCGAGCGGCTGGCCCCGCTGATCCAAGAGCGGGTGGCCACCCTAGGTGAGGTCCCGGGCATGGTGGACTTCGTGTTCCTGGCCGAGCCGCCCATCGACGACGCCAGCTGGAGCAAGGCGATCGGGAGCGACCCCGGGGCGGCGGCCATCCTGGCCGACGCCCTGGAGGTGTACTCGGACTGCGAGTGGTCGGCCGAGGTGCTGGGCACGGTGACCAGGAAGCTGGCCGAGCGACAGGGACGCAAGCTGGCCCGGGCCCAGGCCCCGATCCGGGTGGCGGTCACCGGGCGCACCGTGGGCCCGCCGCTCTTCGAGTCCCTCGAGGTACTCGGGCGCGACGAGGTCCGGCGGCGCCTGCGGTCCGCCCTGGAGCGGGCGACGGTCGACCAGCAGGGTTGATGGCCGTGCTGTGGCCGCTGCGTCTGGCGCTCAAGATCGTCGCGGTCGTGGTGGCGGTGATCGTCGTCTACTTCGGGGTGACCCTGGTCCAGGTCTGGCTGACCTCGCGCCAGTACGACCCCCGGCCGTCCGGGGCCATCGTGGTGATGGGGGCGGCACAGTACAACGGGCTACCGTCGCCGGTTCTGCGGGCCCGCCTCGACGAGGCCATCATGCTCTTCCATCAGGGCTACGCCCACTTCGTCGTGGTGACAGGGAGCAAGGAGCGCGGTGACCGCTACACCGAGGCGCAGGCGTCGGCCCGGTACCTGGTGTTCCATCGGCTGCCCCCCGCCGACATCGCCCAAGTCGGGGGGGACGACAGCTGGCAGAACCTCTCGGAGGCGGCCCCGGTGTTGAAGAGCAGAGGAGCGACCACGGTGCTGTTGGTGACCGACCCCTTCCACGAGCACCGTTCCCTGGCCATCGCCACCGAGGTGGGCCTCACCGCCTACCCCACCCCCACTCGGACCTCGCCCATCCGGGGCGCCGCCGCCATCCCGTACTTCATGAAGGAGACCCTCGGCGTGGGACTGGGCCGGATCATCGGGTACCAGCACCTCCACAGCCTCGGTTGAGGAGCCCGGGGTGCGATCCACGCGCGGCCTCGGCTAGCCTGACTTCTCGCCCATTCGGGGGTGGTGTAATCGGCAACACGACTGGTTCTGGTCCAGTTATTGAGGGTTCGAGTCCTTCCCCCCGAGCCAAGTGAGCCGGTCTGATCGCCGGGATCCAGCCGACCGGTCACCACCACGCGTCAGCTAGCATGGCGAGGCCATTTCGGCACCCGGCCCCATCGTCTAGTGGCCTAGGACACCACCCTCTCAAGGTGGCGACACGGGTTCGAATCCCGTTGGGGCTGCTCACAAATTCGCTAGCAGAGTGACTATCCACTCGAACTCGAGTCGGCCCGCTGCGAACTTCGTCCAACCTTTGTCCGTCGGCGCTGAACGACGTCGTCCATGGTGGCCGGCTCGCCTAGGGCAGGCAACGGCGCGATCCGGTCGGCCGTGGGGTGCTGAGCCGATGGTGTGTACGGTTCGCAGAAATGGGATCCGTGCGACGATCCCGAATGAGTCGCCAAGCGGGGACCACTCGTGGTCGAATCTCCGGGGCTACAGAAACGGTGGTTTGAGACACACGCGGGCCAGGAGGGTCTCGACCTGGGGCGACCCCGAACCGGTGGACCGGGACACGCTACGGCTGTCAGTTGGTTGAACATTCGGGGACACCTCAGCCCGGCATCCGGCCCACGTGGCCTCCGGTGCCCTGAACGTCGAGATCATCCGCCCATGACGGCAATCGACGGCGCAATGGCTGCGATCCGGCGACGAGGTGCGGCACTGCTCCGTGGAGTCGTCGCGATGGCCGTGGGGACCCTCGCCGCGTTTGCGTCGCCACTCATCCACAGCTGGCAGGGCCTTCTGGTGTGGCCCCCCGGCCAGTTATTCCGGCCCTACAACGATCTCTGGCAGAGCTGGGTGTCATCGACTTTTGTCGCCCACGGCGGATACGAGCACGTATTCCAGACTGACTTTATCCTGCGAACCGCGCCAGGCTGGCTCTTACTTACGGCACCAGTCGCTCGTTTGGAGTCCACGCTAGGACTCTCAACCACCCATTCGTTGTGGTGGGTGGTTGGGCCGTTGTACTTCTCACCACTTCTCGTGTTCTTTTGCGCTGTGGACCGTTGGATGGAAGGGGTATCGTTGGCCCGTCGAATCGTCGTTTTAGCGACGGCAGGGCTCGCCCTCTGTCCATCTACGTCAAGGTCATCCCGAAGACGTACTTGCGGTCGGGTGCGCGCTATATGCTCTCCACGCCTGCCGTTCTGGGCGTCTGGTCGCGGCAGGCTGGTGGATGGGCGCCGCCCTCGGGTTCCAGCTAGAGGCGGCGTTGATGCTGCCTATCTGCCTGGCGATCACGACTCGCAAGGAGTGGATGGCGTTCGCCGAGCGAGCGGTGATCATACCGGCCATCCTTCTTGTGTTGCCGGTTGCTGGCGGCCCGAGATTGGCCCTGACTCGGCTCCTCCAACTGGGCAACAATATAATCCCGCCTCTGGCTTCCCCCCTCACGCACCTTCTGCCGGGGACCTTCAGCGCGTTCTGGGACCTCATGATCCTGTCGGGAGCGGTCGCCATTGGCTGGTGGGTCGCAACCTGGAGGACGTTCCCAGGGGATCGACTTCTATGAGCCCTCGCGTTGGTGTTCTCGTTGCGTCTCCTTCAGCCTTTTTTCTTGGACTACTACTTGACTGTGGCCCTTGTCATGATGGCTGTCGCAGCTTCGTTTCGCGCTTGGTGGCGCCAGCTGGTCGTCAGTGTCGACGTCGTATTCTTGACTTGGTGGTTGTGCTTCCCAATGGAGGGATCCTGGCTGCACTGGTCCGGTGTGGTCGCGCTCTTTGGCCTGGGTCCGGTGGCAGCCGGACTCGAGTTCCGACAACATTCGTCACAGAGCATCCGTCTGCTGGCCGTCTACCCATAACTTGGTCCCGGTCTCTGCCAGACGAGTCGAGGGATTTGGCTCTCTGACCTTTCGACGCTAACGCCGCACCTAAGACTGCTGAGCTTTTTCCTCAACACGTACTACTGCAACTCTGTCGCACTGAGGGCACAGGGTGCCCCCGAATCTCAGTTGGGAACGTCGTGGGTACGCCACTGACCCGGTGGTCGGGTGCTACGACCTGACCCACCTACGAGCCATCCGATCGGTCGATATGCGTTGAACGTTGCCGGGTTAATCGGTAGTCACTCCCAGCAGTAGGTGAAGTCGCCGCGGAACGAGGTGTCATAGCCGGCCAACCGCAACGCCAGGAAATTTGGATTGTCCTGACCAACAGCTCGATAAGTGATGCCAAGCGGCCCCGAGGGCTCGAAACCGAAGCGTCCGTAGTAGTCCGGGCTGCCGAGCAGGACGACGAGTGGAACGTTGAGCGCTTCGACAGAGCGAAGGAGGTGTTCCATGAGCGCGCTGCCGATTCCCTCTCGTTGGTGGGATAGAGCCACCGCGAGCGGGGCCACCGCGATGATCTCCCGAGTGCCCAGATCGCCGTAGGCGGCCAGCACGTGGCCGATGACCACCTCTTGTCGAGTCGCTACAAGCTCAAGCCCCTCAAGTGTGCGACCAGACCGCCGCGTGTCAGCGACGATCTTGAGCTCTTCGTTCCCATGGCCCCCATTAGTGAACGCCAGTCGTACGAGGTCAATGATGGCGTGATGGTCGCCGGCCGTCGCTGGGCGAATTGTCAGGTCACCAGATATCTTTCCACCGTAACTCAACACGTCAGGAGAGAGGATCGCTCGGCCCTTGCAAGAGCCCCAGTCCCGGTGCTGATCCCCTGAACCCACAGGTGGACCGGGGCAGGCCACACCCGCAGGTGAATACAACCAAAGCGCAACCGGCATGCGACGGGAACAAGACCTGGCGGGCTTAGCTTCGGGGCATGACGTATCAAAAGAGGATCAGGAAGTACGAAATCTACGACTTCGTGTCAACACCGATCGGCCTGCCCACGGAGGCCGGGTCGTCGATGGGGAACCTGAACGAGGTCCCGGATTCCCCACCGATACCCTCCTTCTACAGAGGTCCCGATCTGCAGGACGCGGAGACCCAGTAGACAACCGACTGCGTGCCCTGGCGCCGGCCGGTTGGTATCCGGACCCGGCGCTTCGACACCAGCAGCGCTTCTGGGACGCCCACTACGGCCTAGGGGCTTCGCCCACTCCGGGCCTGGGGCGCTTGGCGGTACTGGTGATGCGGGGCGGTTGGCGGTTTGGCTGCTTTTACCTCGTTTGGCGATGGTGACGATTCCGGGCTGTGTCGGTGCGTCGACCAACCCCGCCGGAATCAGACCTTGCACGCCTGTGCGAGTTGCTGGTGAGAGTCGGGGTTCAAGGTCCTAACCGGTTGCAAACCGCTTCCGGCGTTTTGTTCGGTGCCTTGCAAGAGGCCTGAACTGGTCGCTTGCTGACGCTTCGAGGGGCCCGTATGTTCCGCCCGGTGGCGGTGTGACGGGAACTGGGTGCTCACTGTGTGGGCGGTGGCATGCGGCCGGCTTCGCCACCCTGGACGGCAGGCGTTATTGCATCGGCATGCGCCGATCGACGTGCGTGGAACTGGCCCAGGAAATCACGATCACCGACGACGACAGGGCCGTCCCCACGGTTCCGCGGAGGTCCTCGGAACTCACGAACTTTCTCGAAGGTGTGCGTGCCGATTTGATAGCGCAATCGCGCACGGGACCAACACGGGGGAACTTTGGTCCGGTGGTTGGCGTGACGCCTGGGCCCCGTCCACAAGGCTTCTGGGAGCAGTTGTGGGTGCCCGGCGGTCGGGGCCTCGGCGTCCTGTAGCCGGTAGCTCCTGCCAGCCGTCTCGATGATCCGGTAACCGACGCGGCACTGTCGATGGCCACCTACCCGCCAGGGATCTGGACTCTCCTACGGCCTCCGCATCCTGATCTGGATCGGGCTGGTGGTCGTGTGGGGGATCAGTCTGTGTGGCTGCTGGGATCTGAGCCGTCGGAGAAACCGGATCAGTAGAAAGATCCTCGCCCAGTCCCGGTGATCGGGGTCACCCCCTCTCACCCCGTCGGCACCGCTCCCACGACGTTGTTCACATTCACCCCGAGCCCGGGCAACGACCCCTGGCTCACGGCGTCGCCGAAGGCGAAGACTCCACCGTCCGAGCCGATCAGCCAGTAGCCCCCGCCGTCGGGGGTGGGCACGATGCTCACGATGTTGGACACGCTGACTCCGAGCCCTGGGAGGGACCCATGGGAGGTGGCGTCGCCGAAGGCGTAGACCGCCCCGTTGGCCCCGACCACGTAGTAGCCCTGGCCACTGGGGGTCGAGGCGATCCCGGTGATGTCGTTCACCGAGACCCCGATGCCCGGAAGCGAGCCCAAGAACGGGGCGTTCCCGAAGGTGAAGACCCCCCCGTCTCTTCCGACCAGGAAGTAGCCCCCACCCCCCGGGGTGGCCACGATGCCAACGATGTCGTTCACGTGGACGTTCATCGACGGGAGGGACCCGAAGAAGCCGGCCGACTGGCCGGTCGGGAAGACGAAGACCCCGCCGTCGTTGCCCACCAGGTCATAGCCCTGGTCGTTGTTGGTGGGCACGATCCCCACGATGTTGGCGACCTTCATCCCCAGGCCGGGCAAGGACCCGAAGAACCCGGCACTCTGGCCGACCGGGAAGACGAAGACCCCACCGTCGGACCCCACCAGGTTGTAGCCGCTGAAGTTGTTGGTGGGCACGATGCCCACCACGTTGTTCACCTTGACCCCGAGTCCCGGGAGCGAGCCGAAAAAGCCCGAGGACTGCCCCGTCGGGAACACGAAGACTCCACCGTCGGCGCCGGCCAAGTCGTAGCCGGGTGTTGGTGGTGGCGGCTGCAGCTCGAATGCCCCGGCGTCGCAGCTGGATCCAATTCCCGGTCTCGGCAATCCCCGCTCGTCGGTAGTGACAGTGCAGGCGCTTTTCGGCACCTCGTTGAAGGCCGAGCTCGATGAGGTGATCGCCTCGGTTTGCGGACCGGTCGACCCATTGGCGGCCAGGCTAAGTGGACCGATGGTCGACGAGTTCGAGATGCTTGTGGAGCCGAACCCACAGGTGGAATCGTCGGCGACGTTATAACTACCGTCGGTCGCGATGCCAGAACAGCTTCCACCAGGGGTATTGACGGCCACGAGGGAGTTGGCGATGGCGGCGGGGCTGTTGTTGTAGACCCCGCCGCCGGCGCTTGCCGAGTTACCAGAAACAGTGTCATTGGTAAGCGTGGCGGTGCCGTTGTTGAAGACCCCGCCCCCTAGACCGCCGGAGGCAGCCGAGTTACCCGAAACAGTGTCATTGGTAAGGGTGACGGTGCCGTTGTTGAAGACCCCGCCCCCTTGACCGCCCGAGGGAGCCGAATCGCCCGAGATCGTGTCGTTGGTAAGGGTGGCGGTACCGTTGTTGAAGACCCCGCCGCCATTTCCGCCGGAGGCAGTCGAGTTACCCGAGATCGAGTCGTTAGCAAGGGTGACGGTGGCGCCGTCATTGAAGACCCCGCCGCCGGTAGACGAGTGGCCACCACTGATGGTGAGTCCGTCGATCGTTACGGTGCCCAAACTGATGATCGTGACGTCGCTGCCAGTTGCCCCATCGTTGAGGATGGTTGTCGAGGATGCAGCGCCTTGAATGGTGAGGGTGTCGGTGGACGGGACACTGAGGGTGACCTGCTCGTTGTAGGTGTCTGCCGCCACATCAATGGTGACCGCAGTGCTGGAGAGCAACTCGGCTGCGGTTACGCCCTCTGAAATGGTCTTACAGGGGGTAGTGGCGGTGCAGTTGGGGTTGCTGGTCCCCGTTGAACCATTGACAAAGAGGGTGGTTGACGAAAGGGCTGAGGCCGCCGATGACTGGGCGGCGAGAAGGCCGGCGGCCAAGAGGAGCCCTAGGGAGATCGCGGCGCCGGGCCGGTGCAGCTTGGGCCCCCGTGTGATCATCGATGCGAATCGGTGAAGAAAGAGCCGTACGGGGTGGGACATGAGGCCTCCTCAAGCGACGCCGTTACGGTCGCAGCGACCTCGTCGCTAGGAATCGTACATCGTGCATTCGATCACGAGCTGGGAGTGCCCGACAATGTCGAATGGCGGCTCTCTGCCTGGGCCGTCTCTTGGCTCCTCCCACTTTGCCGAAGTGCATCACCGACCCGGCGATAGGTGACACCGAACACTTGCAAGCACCCGCGGTACCGCGACCTTCGACGTACTGGCGGCGCGCACCACAAAGTGCCCGATCCGCCCTTCCAACTGTACTAAACATGTAGTACAATAGGACAGGTGGGGAACGAGCCACTGCTCCGGTTCCGGTTGGACCGGCACTCGGGCCTCCCCGTGTACAGACAGCTGGTGGACCAAGTCCGCCAGGCGTTACGCCTAGGCATCCTGCAACCCGGTGACCAACTCCCGTCGGTCCGCGACGTGGTCGAGCAGGTCGCCATCAACCCCAACACCGTGCACCGGGCATACCGCGAGCTCGAGCACCAGGGGCTCGTCGAGGGGCAGGCCGGCCGGGGCACGTTCGTCCGTCGGTCGTTGCCCGGGCTTACCAAGCAGCACGACGCCCTGCAACGGCGACTGACGGCCTGGCTCGCCAGCGCCCGTGCCGCGGGGCTCGACGACGAGGCGATCGAGGCGATGGTCGCTCGGGCGAAGGAGTCAGCAGAGAGGGAGGAGCGCTCATGACCGCAGCCCTGCAAGCAAAGGACCTCGGGCGTCGGTACCGGACCAAGTGGGGGCTGCGGGACTGCGACCTCACAGTGCCCGAGGGCTCGGTTACCGGGCTGGTGGGGCCCAACGGGGCCGGCAAGACCACACTGCTCCGCATGGCTGCCGGGCTCTCGCGGCCCACCGAGGGAACGGTGTCGGTCTTCGGTGAGCAGGTCCGCCCGAACGGGACCGCGCACCTCCAGCGCGTCGGGTACCTCGACCAACTTCGCCCCCTGTACAAGGGGTTCAGAGTGAGCGAAATGCTGGCCGTGGGCAGTCACCTGAACACGAAATGGGACGACGCATCGGCCCGCAAGTGGCTCGACGAGCTCGATATACCGCTCGACGCTCGAGTGCGCAACCTCTCTGGGGGTCAGCAGGCCCAGGTGGCTCTCGCTGTATGCATGGCCAAGCAGCCGGACCTCCTGCTGCTCGACGAGCCGGTGGCCAGCCTGGACCCATTGGCCCGCACAAGGCTCCTGCAGGCACTGATGGGACTGGTGGCAGAACGGG